>Ga0310786_10013526_pt1 | contig 10072 bp, 5 predicted proteins | sample AusTroGonzalo_MG_FD_203881 | JGI IMG/M metagenome (GOLD analysis project Ga0310786, IMG submission 203881) | Bovine rumen microbial communities from tropical cattle in Woodstock, Queensland, Australia - Gonzalo_03 (v2) (version 2) | ecosystem: Host-associated > Mammals > Digestive system >... | reverse complement strand
CTGCCCCATTACACTGCTCAACACGGCAGAGGAAATCATTGCCCATCACCGAGCGGTCCGCCCGCAGGAACTCATCCATACGCGGAGTATCGACAATCTTATGGGGGTTGAAGAGGTTATCCGGGTCCCATTCATACTTGACCTGCCGCATCAGTTCGTACGCCTCTTCGCCATACTGAAGAGGGATGAACTCCCCTCGGAGCCGTCCGTCTCCGTGCTCACCGCTGATCGTTCCGCGATGCTTGCGCACGAGGAGTGTGGTCTCGCGGGCAATGCGCCGGAAGAGTTGTTTGCCTTCGGCGGTCTTGAGGTTGAGGATAGGACGCAGATGGAGTTCGCCGGTGCTGATATGCCCGTAGAAGACACAGTTGGTACCGAGCCGCTGCAGCATATCGCGGAAATCGCGCATATAGGCAGGCAGGCGTGACGGGGCGACCGCGGTGTCCTCGATGACACCGGTGGGTTTGGCATCGCCTTTCATGCCGTTGAGGATACCCAGTCCCGCTTTGCGCAAATTCCATACCTTCGCCACATTCGCCCCATAGACCCGCGTGCAGAGGGTGACGAGTCCGCTGTTGAGCAGCGCCTGCTCCAATTGATCCGCTTGTGCGTCCATCTGCTCGCGGGTGTCTGCGCGCAGTTCGGAAATGAGCAGCGCAGCAGGGTCACCGTTGACGAAGAAACGCTCCACCGAGGCGGTGTTCTTACTCAGCTCGAGTATCTCGCCGTCCATGAGTTCGATAGCGGTAGGATGATGACGCAGTGCGATAAGATTGGCTTCGAACGCGGCATCCAGCGACGTGCAATGCGCGCAGACGACCATGACCTGCTCAGGCGGCAGGGGGTCCAGCGACACTTTGATGCGGTAGAGGAACGCAAGCGTTCCTTCGCTGCCTGCAACAAGGCGGCAGAGGTTGATCGTCCGCTGCGAGAGCGGTTTGGACTCATCGCAGAGATCCTCGATGACCTCATCGATGGCATAGCCGCAACTACGGCGTGCAAGTTCCTTATCGGGATAACTATCCGTGATTAATTGGCGTATCTTGGGGTCCAGCGCCCAGCGGATGAGCTGCGCGTAAATGCGGAGGATTAGGGGGAATTTATGATTTATGGTTTCAAATTTATGATTTGGTGCTTGCCAGAACTGAGGACCGAAACGCTGCTCGAGTTCGGCGACCGTATAGGATGCGAAATGCTCGGAGGAGCCGTCAGCAAGGATGGCGTCGGCTTCGAGCACGTGCGGGCGCGTGCTACCATATATTAGAGAATGCGTACCGCAGGAGTTATTGCCCACCATGCCGCCGATACAGCATCGGTTGGAGGTAGAGGTCTCGGGACTGAAGAAAAGGCCGAAATGTTTGCAGGCTATATTCAGTTCATCGCGTACCACGCCGGGCTCGACGACGGCATACCGCTCGGCTTCGTTGATCTCCAGAATGCGGTTCATATGCCGGCTGATATCCGCCACAATGCCGTTTCCAACCACCTGTCCGGCGATAGAGGTACCTCCGGCACGGGCGATGAGGTTCGTATGCCGGCTCCGTGCTTCCGTGATGAGCGCACGGATATCGTCTTCGTTAGCGGGATACGCCACGCCGTAGGGGATCTCCCGATAGACGCTGGCGTCGGTCGCGTAGGCGATCTTATGCAAACTATCCGTAAGTATTTCCATAACTATCCAAAATCGCGGACAAAGGTACACAAAAAAATCGACATACACAAATATATGCCGATTTTTTTACGGATTATTATCCTGATCGATTACTTAACGATCTGTCCGACCGCGTTATAACGCACGCCGTTCTTCTCGATGAGCAACATGCCGTTGCGAAGTGCTTTATGCGTATTGGCGCTCTTGACCGCGGTATGCTCGATACCTTGCTCCTTCGCCGTGTAGGTAATGATCAGCGTCGAGCCGTAGTAGGAGGTTGCATTTACCGCAATACTGCCGTTCGCTGAAATCGTAACGGTACCGGAGATCATGTAATACGGTATGTAGTACTCCTCCGGATCGTCTGGATCGGGCACACCGATGTAGCAACCGTAGTCCTCATCTTCATCACCACCCGGGGAAGCCCAGAACGTGCCTTCCGCCTCCGAGTCGCTGATCTGGTAGGTGCCGGCAGGAATACCTGCTTCCGGATTATAAGTCGAGGAGATGAACTCCAATTGCACGAAGGTATTGAGTTGCGTATTATCTGTCAATGAGATCACTACAGCCCCATACTCGGCGGAATAATCCTCGATCTGGATGGCATCGGCATTGATGGAAACGGTAGTAACGGTGGTAGGCTCCCATTCGTAGGAATAGTCGCCTGTCGGTCCGCCACCTTCGCCATCAATAACCGAAACGAAGACTGCATTCTGTGCCTGCGGATTCGATTTATAGACGGTATAAACCGCTTTGATGGTGAGGGTATCTCCTTCGTCCACACCCATCTCACGGAATTTACCGGACACACCGTCCGCCGTCAGCAGACCATAGACATAGACATATACCTGGTCGTTATCCAGCTCCACGAGGTCGAAGTTACCGTACTTGTTGTACTGGGTGTCATCGCTCTTATCCATCACGATATTGGCGACCACACCGGTGAGCACACAAGTATCCACGGTGTTCTTCAAACTGAGGAACTCCTCGATGGTCATCTCGCCGAGGTTCTTCGGCACTATGGGTTCTCCGCGCTCGATGATCTTTACGGCACATCCGGCAGCCAACTCAGCGGTCGTTTTGTAGTACGCGAGCGTACCCGATGCTTCTACGAGGTCGCCAACGAGTACAGCATCCTCCGGATCATCGATGGTGCATTTATACGCCTCGAATACATTACCACCATCCTTGGTATCCGCCATCCAGAAGCTCATCGAGCCGTCCTTCAAGGGATGGGCGATGGAGGTGACGTATCCTCTGACGGTAACTGATGCAGTACTGCCGCCTTTGGCAGCAGCCGCAGCCTGCTCGCAGGTCATCACTTCGACAGAAGGAGTCGGAACATCTTCGCCGGACCCATCGGAAGTGACTTTGGCCGTTTTGATTTCCCAAGTCGGGCAATTAGCAGTCGTGGAGACATACTTGAACGCGATCTGGACACCGCTTTTTCCGGCAAAGCCGGAGAGGTCCGCCGTAGCATCTTGGAATGTCCAGGAGTTACCTGCCGGCCAATCAACAACGGTCAGGTCGGTCCAATTCTCATCGCCTGTCGCTTTTGCACAAACAGCCAGCGTGGAGTGGTTACCTTTGTTGAGGGCGTGGTTGATGGCGAGGGATGCCTCTGTGGCATCACTCAGATCAAACGCCGGGGAGATAAACCAGCTCTCCGCCACATTCGCCTGCTTGGTATAAGCAGACGCCTTCATACCATACGAAGCCGTTTGCTGCCAAACATAGGTCAATCCGCCCAGGTCCTCATCCGAAATTGTCCAAGCGCCCTGGCTTTTGGTAAAGTCAGCGTTGAGGACAACTGTTGCCATCATTTGACAGGCACAGAGGGCCACTACTAAGAACGAAACTACTTTCCTCATTTATACAATCGATTATTGAATCTGTGCGCCCAGTGCATTGAACTGAACACCATTCTTAATGATTACCAATTGACCGTTCTTGATGGTCTTAACCGCCTTGTTCTCCACAGCGGTATTGAAGATACCTTCAGTCGGCTCGATGTACTCGGTGATCACACTGTTCTGGTCGATCTCGTAGATCGGATCACCCTCTTTGGGTTGATAGATCTTCAGGTTACCGAATACGGTTACCGTAGCACCCGGTTGAAGTGCCATCTCCGTTACGAAATGCTCACCTTCCAGACCATAACCTTTGTACACTTGGATTTGTTTCGTAGCTGTACCGTCATCCGAGATCCAATAGGTCATCGTACCATTGGCGGCATCGAACGATTCTGTATCCACGCTAACGATCTTACCTTGTACGAAGCGGTTGAGGATCGGCGATGATTGGTCCATAGCTTCGATGGCCTCGTTTACCGTCAGAAGACCAACTTCTTCGAATTGTTTCGTGGTTATCTCACTCTTGTCCTCACCCTTGTACGCGATGGCCTTTATGGTCGGCGATTTGCGGAATTGGAACATGCCGGTGTACTCGAATGTACCGCCTTTGCCCTTTTCGGGGTCAGAGCCATCCATGGTGTAATAGATCTCAGCACCTTCGGTAGCGCACGTGATGGTTACTTGAGCCATTTTAATGAACTGTGCTCTCTCCGGCCAGATAACCGGAGCAGCCACTTTCACGGAAGCGTCCTCGTAAACCACTTTGATTTTGGTAACACGAACTTGACCATTGGTCTTGTCACCTGAGTTCTTCACTACATAGGTCACGCTTTCACCGCTGGCATCATACTCCAATCCGCTTTCAATATCAATACCTGCGCTCGTTTTCAACGCGCCGCCATTGCTGGTATTGTAGGTGATGCAGATTTTCTTCAGCGTAACACCGTCCACAGTAATGGTGATATTACCATTTTTTGCTTGATACAAACGCCAATCGTTGCTGGGTGCAGTACCCCAGAACGAACCGCAGTTAGCCTCTCCAGTGGTGGAAATAGTAACGACGTTATTCAGATCGAAACTCGGATAGAGCGTTATGTCACTACCAGCAGAAACCGAATAGTTATTCTCCTCGATGATTTCGCTCATTGTTTTCTCGATGGTTACATCAGCAGCCATCATACTGCCGGCAAACAGCACAGCAGTCAAAACAGAAAAAATCTTTTTCATAATTTTGTATTTAAATTTTTGGGTTAAATGTATTTTACTTTACGATTTGACCGGCTGCGTTGTGGCGAACACCGTTCTTCTCGATGATGAGTTGACCGTTGACGATCTTCTTAACTGCCGTAGCCTCTACAGCGGTGGTGTTGTTAATACCTTGCGGACCATCCAAGTGCTCTACGAGGTAGTTATTCTTGTCAAACTCATAGATATCCGGCTTACCATCCGACTTATAAACTTTCAGGTTTCCATATACGGTGACGCCGTCGCCTACTTTGAGGTCGTCGATGGAAGAGAATTTCTTCTCGTTCAGACCAAGGCCGCTATAAACCTCCAGCATTTTGTCATTATCGCCGGTTGCACCGTCGTCCGAGATCCAATAGGTGATGGTACCATAACTGGAATTAAATTCATCAATTTTGCAGATAACACCTTTAACGTATTTACCGCTGATCGGACTTGCACCTTGCAATGCGCCGATAGTCTCTTCTACCGTCCACGGCTCTACCTTGGTATAGTTCTTGAGTGCGCTGGAGCTCTTGTCCTCACCCAGGATAGCAATGGCATGAACCTGTACCGATTTATCTACCGTAAACGGAGCCGAATAGAGGTTAGTCTTTGCAATTTCGGGATACGTACCATCGAGGGTGTAATAAATCTGAGCACCTTCGGTAGCGCAAGTGATCGAAATCTCAACAGTGGATACGAATTCTTCCACTACCGGTGCGATAATCGGAGTAGCTACTTTCTTGTCCGGATCCGGCGTGTAAGTGATGGTAACATTATTCAACCATAATTGATCAGCCTTGTCACCTGTATGTACATTCTGAATAGAGAACGCTTGCGAATTGATCGTATAAACATTCTCGCTACCGGTTACAGGGTCTCCGTCGGAAGTAACCTCCATCTCCGTAGCCTGCTTAACATCCACAGTGATAGAATTGATCGTACCGAAATCATAGAAAACGGTCATAATCGTGCCGTTACCGTTCGTTTTATCCGCATACAGACGCATCGAACCATCTTTGTTCAGACCAACCTCTGCGGAAGCACTGTTCTTGAGACTGGTAACTACCCACAGGTTCGCATCCAAGTTTACCAAGCTGGCATTGTTCTTAGCATTGCCCTGCATGTTTTGCGTGGTACTGCCGGTGTACTTCAGGGTCACCGTCTCAGCCATCATTGCGCCGGCGAAGAGCACGGCTGCGAAAATAGAGAAGAATTTTTTCATAATTTTTAAAAGGATTTAAAAATTCTGGAGCTTCGGCTTCATCGAGTTGCGTAAGCAAGCTTACACTCGACTTGCACGAACCTTCATACTAATTTAGTTAAACAAAAAGATTATTTGGTTGTGTTGATTTTTTCAAATCCGGCTACAAAGGTACGGTTTTTTTTTGGAATGTGCAAATAATTTGCTATAAAACATAAAAATATTTTATTTTTTATGTGCAGCGATGAATAATTGCAGCGAATTAAAAATATTTTGCCATATGATATAGGCTGCCGCGCCGAGTGAAGCGAGCGGGTCCAGATAGGTATTTGCCATCCATACGCCGAGGGAGGTATTTTTCTGTCCGAACGCCTGTCCGGCGGTGATGGAGCTGACACCCGCCATCGTTGTCGGAGCCGCCGCAGGATTGACGAGAACATCCTGATAATCCCGTCCTTTGCTGGGGGCAGGCAATTGGTATCCGATGAGTTTGCCGACCCCGAATTGGAAGAGGCAGGCGAGGAAGGATAATGCTAATGTAATTAGCATAGTTGATAGTTGATAGTTGATAGTTGATATCACCGTTTCCGTAACGACGGCGGTAAGGACGATGATGGAGCCGACCCAGAGGTAGAAAGGAATGACGGCAAGACGCGTGGGCAGGACGAAGGTTTTCGGAGTACTCTGAGTATTCGGATTCATCCGATTTTTCTGATACCAATCATAGCCTGCGCGGAGTGCCCAAGCGGAGAAGAAAGGACCTAACAGGAGAGGTGCTATTCGGCTCAAAATCAGCAGAAAAGCACTCCAGAAAGTCATGTCCGAAGCAGGGTTCACGATCGGAAAAAATGCCGGCACGACGAGGGAGGTCGCGAAGTTGGAAAGGAGAGTAAACGTAGTGAGGTTTTGTATCGAGCCACCGAGCTTGCCGGCAATGATCGGCGCAGCTGTGGCGGTGGGCATGATAAAACACAGCATCAGACCTTGCGAAAGCACGGGATTGCCCGTAAAAAAGATGAGGGCGTAATAGACCGTAATAGCACAGAAAAGCTGGATCGCCAGCACGACCCAATGCCAACGATGCAAGCGCAGATCGAGGGGGTTCACCTTGCAGAACGTAAAGAACAGCATGAAAAAGATGAGCCACGGGAGGACAGGCGCGAGCGGCAGCAGCCATCGATAACACAGTGCACCGATGAGCATGGATATCCAGAGAGCGTGGGAGTCAAAGAAACTTCTCATAAAATCTGATTAATCGGAATACTCCGAATACTCTGAGACAATATAATCCATGATGCGGAAGACCTCTTCGACCGTTTCGGCGCGGAGGAGGGCAATGCGGGTCTGTTTGAAATCGGGAAGCCCTTTAAATACAGGCGATGCGGCGAAATGGCGGCGCGAATGAACAATACCTTTGCGCTCATCGTTTCCGCACCAGGCGATGGAGGCCAACACGTGCTCTTTGAGCACAGCAACTTTGTCTGCCATCGTTTTCGGAATGATCGGAATACTCGGATTAGTCGGAGTATTCAGATATTCCTTCATTTCGGCAAAGATCCAGGGAGCACCAAAGGTGGCACGGCCGACCATGACGGCATCCACGCCGTAGCGGTCAAAACATTCTTTCGCGCGCTCGGGTGTACACACGTCCCCGTTTCCTATAATAGGAATATGTATACGCGGATTATTCTTCACCTCGCCGATGAGCGTCCAGTCCGCTTCACCGCGATACATCTGGCTGCGAGTGCGACCATGGATGGCAAGTTCCTGAATTCCGCAGTCCTGGAGTCGCTCCGCCAGATCAACGATAAAGGGTGTTCCATCCTCCAGATACAGACTATTCTCATCCCACCCCAGACGTGTCTTGGCGGTAACGGGTGTATGGACGGCATTAACGACCGCACGCGTTATATCGAGCATCTTGGGCACGTCGCGAAGCAGTCCTGCTCCTGCACCCTTACCCGCCACTTTCTTGACCGGACAGCCGAAATTGATATCGATAAAATCCGGGTGCGCCTGCTCCACGATGCGTGCGGCATCTGCCATCGATTCGGGGTCACGACCGTAGATCTGGATGACGACCGGTCGCTCCTCGTCATGGATGGTCAGTTTGCGGGTGGTGGAAGCGATGTCACGCACGAGCGCATCGGCATTGACGAACTCAGTATAGACGCGATCCGCTCCGTAACGCTTGCACAGCATTCGGAAAGCAGGATCGGTGACATCCTCCATCGGCGCGAGATAGAGCGGTTTCATTTATTGAGGGTCGGATAACTGATACGATGATGGTTGATGGCAGTGAGGCGGGCCACGAAGACACGCCGGATGGTTTCTACATCCTTGAAGGAGATAGGCGTCTCGGCGAACTGACCATCCGCTATCTGGCTGTCTATCATCTGATTAACGGCTTTGGAGATCGATTCTTCGGAGTAATCCGACAGGCTGCGCGAACGTGCTTCAACAGCGTCCGCCATCATGAGAATCGCCGCCTCTTTGGTAGAGGGTTTGGTGCCGGGATAGCGGAAGAGCGACTCATCGGCCTGCTCGTTCGGATGCGCGTTACACCAGGTATTGTAGAAATAGCGCACAAGGGATGTGCCATGATGGGTGGTGATGAAATTGATGACCACCTCCGGCAGATGATGCCGACGCGCGAGTTTTTCTCCTTCGGAGACATGCGCCATGATCACTTTCGCAGCCTCGACAGGATCCATCCGCAAGAGCGGATTATCCGAGCCCTGCTGATTTTCCACAAAGAAAAGCGGGTTCACCATTTTACCTATATCATGATAGAGCGCACCCGTACGCACGAGGAGTGCATTGGCGCCTACCGTTTTGGCAGCTTCCGCGGCAAGGTTGGACACCTGCATCGAGTGCTGGAACGTACCCGGCGCTTTCTCCGCCAAAGCATGCAGCAGTTCGGAATTGATATCCGCCAGTTCAACCAACGTGATGGAGGAGATAAAACGGAAGAGCTTCTCAAACAGATAGATCAGTCCGTAACAGCCCACCGTAAGGATGGCGCAAACGAAGAAATAGAGATACATCCACAGGTCAATGGTATGCAAATCTCCCGTCTGCGCAAAAGAGATAGCGGTATAGGCGATCACCTGCGACATGAGGATCCATCCGGCCGTTTGGAAGAGTTGTGCACGGCGTGTGATATCACTCAACGAGCTGACCGCTACCATTCCCACCGCGATCTGGATAAAAAAGAACTCCACCGGCGCGGGTACCACAATGGATGTGATTAGGACCGTCGTGAAATGCAGGAAAAGTGCCGTTCGCGAATCAAAGAAGACGCGCGTCAGGATAGGAACCCAGGCGAACGGAATGAGATAGACGGTGAGATTGAACCGCAGCGCGAGGCAGACGAGTGCGATGACGATGAACATCTGCAGCGCGAAGAAAAGCACCATGGAGGACGAATTCAAAAAACGCGGACGGAAGACATACAGATAAATGACAAACAGCGAGAGGAACAGCACCACCAAAATGGACTCGCCGAGAATGGACAAGGTGCGCTGCTGATGCCCGAGCGATTCATCTTCGTATGCACGGCGTAAGGAGTTGAGGATCTGATAATTCCGCTCCGTCACAATCTCACCCTTTCCGATGATTTTCTCCCCTTTCTGCACCAATCCCTGGGTAGGTGCCAGCGAGGCGAGCAGTTTGTGCATCATCTGATCGGTGAGGGCCGTATCGCGTACCAAATTCTGCGCACAATCGTAGCCGAAATGTGCGTAGGCGGACTTGGGAGTATAGACCTCGGAGAGCGGGAAGGTCTTGGACATTCGTCCCGTACCGGAAACAGCTATTCGACCAAAGTTATTCTTATCCAACCAGTCTTTCTCCTGATGGGAAATGACGAGCACCTGGCGTTGCGCCCCGCGGATATACCGATAGCAGGGCGTGAAAGTGGAGAGCAGCTGCTGCTGCTCGCGTGCCAGTTGGTCGTCCGTTTTGTATATCGGAAAATCAAAATCCGCTGCGAGTGTGGCGTAGCCCCAAGGTTTGCCGATCTCGTAATGGTAACGGAAAGCATTGTTATAGCGCGGAAACATCAGCACAATGACGGCAGCAAGGACCGCGAAAACGCTCTGACGGAAAGCCGTTTGGGCGTATTTGACATTTGTG
>Ga0310786_10013525_pt1 | contig 10072 bp, 6 predicted proteins | sample AusTroGonzalo_MG_FD_203881 | JGI IMG/M metagenome (GOLD analysis project Ga0310786, IMG submission 203881) | Bovine rumen microbial communities from tropical cattle in Woodstock, Queensland, Australia - Gonzalo_03 (v2) (version 2) | ecosystem: Host-associated > Mammals > Digestive system >... | reverse complement strand
TAGTTCTCGATCTTCCGTTCGTCCATGTTCAGCAGGTTGAGCATCTGCATCTCGTGGGGTTTGACTTTGTAGCCGAAGGGGATATTGAGTTCGACATGTGCGCGCTCGGCAAAACGGAGCACGTGCAAGTCGTCGGAAGCGAGGATATAGTGGCGCTCCATCCGGTAGATGAACATGCCGAGGATGTTCTGTTTCTCGGTGTAGGTGAGGACTGTTTCGCCTTCGCTCTCGTTGCTAACTTGCCAGTGGGCGAGGTCGTTCATCGTGTTCACAAAATCATAGACGATATTGCCCATGCTCCAGAGCGTGCGGTGTACAACCACTCCCGAATCGACGGCATTGGCTGCTTTGCGCATGTCGGGATGCATGTGTTCGAGGTCGTTGCCCGCAAGGATGGTATCCGCCTGGCTGCGTTTGGCTGCGTCAAAGAAACGCTTGCAGTGTTCGCCGCTGAACTGAACGGAGTCGGTGGGGATCGTGCCGCGTTTGCCGGTACGCATGTCTTTGGCTATGTGCCCCTGTTGCGGAAGTACAACCACATGCGCGATCATCTGCTCCATTCCCCAAGGCTCGTCCTCGGCGTCCATGCGCACGTCGCTGACGATGTGATAGGCAGTGGTGGTAGTGGGGAAATCCGATTGCATCTGGCGATAGACAGCAGCGAGCAAGTCTTGCATCCGACGGCGTTTGTTCTTTTGTTTGCCGGTAGGCGCAGCTATGACGACCTCTTCGAGGTGAATGGGTTGCTCTTTCATCACGATGGTCACCGTGTCGCAGCCTGTGCCGTTTTGCGACAGTTCGCCGCAATGCAGCTCGCTGAGCAGAAGCGTCTGTTTCTCGTAACCGATAAACGAGACGATGAGTTCGCTGAAGACAGGCAGGTCGGTGCTGAGGTGGAAAAGACCGTTGCTGCCTGTGGCGGTTCCTATGATCGGATCATCCGCCATATAGACTGTGGCGTAACTTACGGGTGAGCCTTTCTCGTCGACAACGCGACCGACGTACTCTGTGGCGGTTGCCGGTAGGCAAATGCAAAATGCAAAATGCAAAATGCAAAATGCGGCGATGATATGTGTCAGTTGTTTCATTATGGTGGCTTTTTTAGCAGCCATGTATGGCTGCTGGCTTTATTCTTTGAGCAGCCAATATTGGCTGCTGCTTATCTGAAGTAGTGGTTAAATCCTATTGACAGTAATTCCTTGAACTGCATGTGCTGCGGCTCGGTTGATTTTACGGTGGAGTCGAAGCGAGGGTGCAGCGTGAGGTGCGTGGAGAGGAAACGGTTGATGATAAAGTCGACGTCTATCTGCCAGTCGAACTCCACTTGGCGGTAGTTGGTGTAGAAGTAGAGCAGGGTGTACAGTTCCAACTCTCGCAGCGGTTTGTACTTTGCCTCCACGCGCACCGAACTACCGAACTCCGACAGGGTTGTTTTGCCCTTGTCAATACCCAATTCCGTTACGTCCACGCGCAGCGAGTCGCTGATGGTGGCATGCACGAGTTTGTAAGTCGCAGGCGAGAAGTTGATTGTTATCCAGTCCAGCGGTTTGTAATCCAAACCGATACCCAGATTAAACCGTATAGGGGTCATAAACGTGGACTTAACCTGTTGGCTGTTTTGCTTCCATGAGGGCAGAAACGTCGTCTGAAACTCCACCGAAGCCGAGGCGTACAACTTGTCGTAGAACTTGTATCCGGCTTTGGAATAGAGCTTGAATATGTCGTCGGTGATGTTCACGGCGTGCACAGTGTCGGCTTTGCCTGTGGTGCTGAAACCCATTCGCCACTCGCCGGTGTTTTCCCAGACGAAGTTTCCTTTCTTGTACGAGATCTGTCCTTTGACGAGTGCCAGCAATGCAATACTTGAGTTACCGCCTTTGTACCAGTTGGGGGAGATGTAGTTCTGCGTGAACTGAACGAGCGTACGTGCCTCTTTGAACCAGGGTGAGTACTGCTGGCGGATGGCGCGGATTATATCCTGGCGGTCTTGCTCCTCATCACGGAAGATGTGCTTCTCAATGCGGATGTCTTGCACTGCAACCTGTGTGCCGATCTCGTGAATGAGTCGTTGTTCTTCCTGACGGATGGAGTCGATGCGCAGTGAGTCGAGGATGATCGAGTCGCGGCGTAGCTGTTCTTGCATGGCAAGCAGCAGACTGTCTGCTTCGCGGCTGCTGAGATAAGTGCTGTCGATGGCAGCCAATGAATCGGCACGATGACGGCTGTCCTGAGCTACTATATCAAGCAGATACGTGTCATCGATATTGACCGTCCGAGGCTGATCCTGTAAGCGGATCGTGTCTTGGGCAAAAGTCTGCGCCGCGAAGCATAGAAGCAGTATGATATATCTCAGCCGATTGAGCATTACGTCGTTTGTCTTAGAGCAGCCATGTATGTAGTCACCCCATGCGAGCAAAGCTCTGTGGGGACCCAGTGGCTGCTGGCTTTATTTTTTCGGAGCGGTCTCTTCCGCTGTGTCGGGATTCATCGGTCTGCGGTACGCACGCACAACGAGCCATACGCCGAACGCGATGAACGGAATACTGAGCCACTGACCCATATTCAGCAGATGCCCTGCTTCGAAGAGTTCCTGATCATTCTTGATGAACTCCAACAGGAAGCGCGTGACGAACACGATGAGTAGGAATGTGCCGAGCAACAATCCTTCGCGTCGGTAGGCTTTGCCGTAGCGGTACATGCATTTGGTGACAAGCAGCGCCACGATGCAATAGAGCATCTCGTAGATCTGCGTAGGGTGACAAGGAACGGTCTGCCCGTCACGGACAAAGATGAATCCCCACGGCAGGTCGGTCGGTGCGCCGTAAATCTCCGAGTTCATCAGGTTGCCGAGACGGATGAGCGTTGCCGTGACGCCTACGCCGATGCAGAGACGGTCAAGGATCCAGATCATTGAGGTGTGGAACTTGGGCACTTTGGAGAAGTGCTTGCGATTGAGCAGCCACGCGGCGATGATCAGGCCTATAGCTCCACCGTGGGACGACAAGCCGCCTTCCCAGATCTTGAGCAGATAGAACGGGTGTTCGATGTACGGATTGCGGTAACGTATTGTCCAACCGAAGATCTGCACGGGATCATGACTGATGTTCATTGCCTTGCAGTATGATGCCATCCAAGGCAGCGTTACGTCGTGCCACTCGTAGAACCAGCAATGACCGATGCGGGCACCGATGATTACGCCAAGTGCCATCCAAACAAAGATCTTGTCTGCCCATTCCGGCGGACAATTCTCGTGTTTGTACAGTTTGACTTGTATCAGGTAACACAAGTACAGCCCGACTGCCCAAAGCAGTCCGTACCAACGTATTCCTCCGTCACCGAAATGTATCAGGATAGGGTCAACGTTCCAAGTTATGTAGAGTAGATTATGCATTATTGTGTATATATGACCAGCCAATATTGGCTGCTGACTGTAGTATTATCGCATATTTGGCGGGGGGCCTGGAGGCATGCCTTTGGGCGGTGAACCGGGTTGATGACCGCTTTCCATCATTTCTTGCATATGTCCGGCAAAACCTTTCGCCTTGAGGCTACCCATTCGGTTGAGTTTGTATGTGAAAGTGAGCATGGCGTATGTGCCCAAAGTGTTGTATTCCTTGTACTGCACGTAGTTCTCGCCGACGATCTGCACAATGTTCTTTTTCTGGTTGAGCAAGTCATATGCCTTGAGCGTGAGCGTGGCATTGCGCCACGTCTTGGCAATAGAGGCATTGAGCAGAATCTCGTTGGGATTGTCAAACCCGTAGCCGTAGCGCGCAGTGTAGCCGCAGTCGGCACCTATCGTCCAAGACTTAGGCAGTTTGAAGTTCACATCGCCGGTCACTGACCAGTTGAAGACGTTTGTCTGCGCCTGGGTGCTCAGGTTGTTGCGGGTGTAACTATAGTTGAACGCGCCCGTAACGCCTATATCCACGATGTCGTGTGTGAAACGGAGTGTGAGGTTCTCACCTACTTGCACGTTGCCCGTCACCGAACGGTCGCCTAATGCAAGGCTGTTTGACTCAATCATCGCAGCAATCTGAGCCGCCGTGTAGCCGTAGGATATATATCCCACGCGCTGGTTGTAGCTGACCACGGTGCGCGTGTTGAACTGCATCATTTTGTTGGCAAACGGCGTGTTGAACATCAGGTCTGCACGCACGTCGAACGGCAGATCTTGGGCATTGACGGTCTGTTGGTACTGCTTGCCTGTCTCGTCATAGAGCGAGTTGCCGACGAGTGCATCTTTGGTTACGTTGCCGTGAAGACCGGTCATCAGGCTCCAGAACTTCTCTTGGTCGAACTTCGAGTACATAATGTGCAGGCTGTGACGGAAAGCGGGGTTCAGACCGAGGTTGCCGACCGTTTCGTACATCGCGTCGGAGTTGTTGCGTACGGGTTCGAGTTGGGTGATGGTAGGTTGCTGCGTTGTGCCGTTATAGCGGATTCGTGCGAACTCCTTCTTGCCGAACTTGTAACGGAAGTTGATGTTCGGGGCGAAGTTGAACACATTGCGCAAGGTGTCGCGTACGAGCACTCCGCCGTACGAGGTACGCGAGTGCGTCTGGGAGAAAAGTCCCTTCACACCGGCAGTGAGGTTGAACTTGTCGTGTTTCCACTGGTAGTTCAGTTCGAGTTGCTCGGTGTAGAAGTCGTTGGTGAGGTTGTTGCTGTACTCGTTGTTGTAGGTGGTATCCGTACCTATATCGTACTGATCCTTGTGTGAACGGCGGTTGTTGCCACTCAACATGGCAGCTATCTCCAACAGATGCTTCTTGCCGTGCAGCGGTTCGATGTACGAGGCACGGAGGCTGTAACCCACAGCCGTATTGCCGCTGTTGGTGTACTGGTTGACAAGGATGCTGTCGCCTAAGTTGTCGTAGGCGTAAGTGTCCGTGTGCCCTTTGGTGTTGCTAATGTTCGCGTTGCCTGTGAGGGTGAGTTTGCGTCCGGGTTTGAGGAACGAGTGGGTGTAGATGACCTGGATCTTGCCGCTTATGTCCCTGCTGAGGCTGTTCTTGGTTTGCTTGCCGTCGCTGATGAGCGTGGTGTCCGTGCCGTCGGAATACTGCGCATTGGAGTAAGTGTTTGAGGCGTCGGAGAGCGAACGGGCATAACTGAACTGCGGCTGGATGAGCACTTTGTTTGCCGAATCGACCTCGTACTCCATCTCCAGACGGACATTCACATCCCAGGTGTTCGACAGCGAGGTGGAGTTGTCCTTCTGCAGGTAGTTCGCACCGCTGGAGTAACTCTCCTTACGCGAGTCAGCACGTGTGTCGTTGGCTGCGTGGGCTAACTGTCCGTCACCGCCAAGGAGCAGTCCGGGTACGCTACTGCTGACGTCAATGTTCGTGTTCACGCCAATGTTCTCCGCCCAAGTGATACCTTGGTTTTCCGAACCCCAGCCGCCGCGACCACGCCCCATTCGGATCTCGTTTGTGTTGTTGGCATTGCCTATGACGGTAGTCTGGCTGTTACCTGACATGATGTTCATGAACGCGCCTGCTGTGTAGCGGAAGTCGTTATTAAAGAAGTGTTTGGCTCGGTCGGCAGCTGTTGCGCCAAATGCAGGGTTGCCGTAGTTGAACCATTTGCCGTCGTCAGTTACAAGATCAGCACCCAAGCCACCGTTGAAGTTGCCGAACATTCCCTGCTTGCGGTCGGCTTTCAGCGTGAGGTTGATCACACGTGAGGTTTCGTCGTCCTCAAAGCCTGTCATCTTCGATGTCTCACTCTTCTCGTCGAGCACTTGGATCTTCTCGATCATGTCGGCGGGAATATTCTTCGTGGCGGTCTGTACATCGTCGCCGAAGAACTTCTTGCCGTCCACACGCACGGCTTTGATTGTCTCGCCGTTGACCGTCACATTGCCTTCCTTATCGACCGTTACGCCGGACATCTTCTTGAGCAGGTCTTCGACCACTGCCGTTTCCTCCATCTTGTAGGCAGCGGTGTTGTACTCGATCGTATCGCCCTTGACGGTCATCTCGGCCGCGTGACCTTTTACGTCAATCTCCGCCAGTGCCTGCACATTTTCGGCGAGCGGCAGCCGACCGAGTTCGTGGATCATTTTCTCTTCGGTCAGTTCGACCGGAATGAGGCGTGTGTGATAACCTAATGAACTGAGAACAAGTTTGTACTTGCCCGGCTTGAGTTTCATGAAGTAGAAGAATCCTTCTGCATCGGTCTGTGCGCCGTTGACCATTGTCGAGTCGCCGTCCGCGTAGGCGAACAGTTGCACGGCAACCATCTCCAGAATCTGCCCGGACTGACTATCCGTGACCGTACCTTGGATGCTGCCGGTCTGCTGTGCGAACAGACTGATGCTGCTCAGCAGGGCAATATACAAAATAGCTCGTTTCATAGTGGGGTGGGTTATGTCAGCCAATATTGGCTGACGACATTATAGATTGATTCGCCAGTCCTTGGGATATTTGACGGTGTACGAGAGGACGAGTTGCTTGCTTTCACCGGGTTGCAGCGTCAGATCGTAGGTGAGGATACCTGCCTGCTTGTCATCAATGGCGGGATCGCTTTTCTCGCTTACGCTGACCTGTATCTCCTTGGCTGTGCTGACGGGATAGCGGTCTTTGAGGGTGAGGGTTATCGCCTCGCTCTTGTCGTTGCGGACGGTCGTGGTGTAGGTGTAGCTGACCTGCTTGCTGCTGCCGCTTGTTTTGCTGCTTTGGGCGGTCAGTTCGCGCTTGATCTTGATCTGTTTGTCATCGCCAAGGGTCAACCTGACACGTGCTTCGTCGTTGTTCGTCGCGAGCATCGTTTCGCCGTAGTATGTGCCATTGTAGGTGAGGTTTGCGCGCCCGTCAGGCAGTTGCTGCTGTTGCCAAGCGTTGATGTACGCTACCAGATACGCGCTCTCGTCCATTACGGGTGCAGCGAAGTAGTTGTAGGAGACATCCTCTAACTTCCTTTCCAGTAGGGAGATGATCTGCTCCTTGCCGTTGCCAGCGATGGTGTAGGGCAGACTGATGGCATATTCGACGGACAGCGCCTGCTCGTTCTGCTCCACGTAACGCTGCACTGTGTTCGTCGGAGCAAGACCTGTGTAGAACACTTCTACTTCATCCTCTGCCACTGCCTCGTCAACCATGGCTGCCATAACTGCGTTCTTTGCTGCATATACCCCGCGTGCACGAGTGACTTGCTGTTGCAACCACCATGTGCTCAGTTCGGGTGCTTCGTTGCTGCTCGACGGACGACCGGTGGAGAGCGTTAGTTTGACATCCTTCCAGTCGAGACCTGTGTACTGCGACACATGTGCCTTCATTGTGAGACCGATAGGTGAGTGCAAGTCGCTGATGCTGAGATCGTAGGTGGCAATCCACGCCGCTGACTCGGTGTAGTATTTGATGCCGGCGGTAACGGTCTGTTTTTTCGGGGAGTTAAGTTCGAGTGTGACTATTCCGCTCTTGTTGAGGTTCTTGCCGCGCACCTCTTTGATCTGCTGCTTAAGGGCTTTGATGCGTGTCTCAAGGGCTGATCTCTCTGCTTTGGTGGCATCGAGTTGCTTGGCGAGTTCGAGCGCGTTGGTGCGGAAGTACTGCAAGTTCTTGTCGATGGTAGCGGTCGTCACACCTGTGTTGGCGGTCAGACTGCTGTTGACACCGGCTTGCAGAAGCGTCTGCATCTGCGTGAGCGTTGCGATGCGGCGTTCGCAGTCGGCGAGTGCGTCTTGAGCCAGTTTGAGACTATCCTCCAAGGCGGCGGTGTTCATCTTCTGTTTGTCGGCATTGAGGTAATCGAGGCTGAATGCGTACTGACGAACAATCACTCCACCGCCGAGAGCGATTTGCAAACTCTCCTCGTTGATGTTCGGGGCAATATTTTCAATCACCACGGTGTTGTCGCCTGCTTGTAAAGGTAGCGATACGCGCTGTTGTAACTCTGCGCCGTAGGTAAATACCGTCACATGTTCTATGCTCGCTTCGTAAGGCGCAGCCCATAGACAGATGCTACTGAGCATCGCTATGCAAAGAATACTCAACCGTTTCATACATTTAAAATTTATTGTTTACCCTTACTTCTGCAAGAACCGTGCCAAGGCGTTTTGTTAGTCGAAAGTCGAAAGTCAAAAGTCGAAAGCCTAATTACCTTTCCTTATGTACTCGGCGTAGGTGTACGGGTAGGGATTCTTGTCGTCGGCTTCGTGGCGTTCGGTGGCGGTTTGCAGCCATATGGCAGGCTCGATGACGGGGAAGAAGGTATCCGCATCCTCCCATGTGTGATGTATATGTGTGATATACAGTTTGTCGGCTATCGGCATAAACTGGCGATACACCATTCCGCCGCCGATGATGAATGCCTCTTCGTGTTTGGCGACATGCTCCATTGCTTCGGGGATGGAGCGCACGACAATGGCTGCGGGATCTTCAAACGCAGGGTTGTCGCTGATGACGATGTTCTTGCGGTTAGGCAGCGGGTGTTTGGGTAGCGACAGGTACGTGCGTTCGCCCATGATCACCGTGTGCCCTTGCGTCACTTGCTTGAAGTGCTGCAAGTCTGCCGGCATGTGACATAGTAATCCGCCCTTCTTGCCAATGGCGTAATTCTCTGCGATAGCAACAATAATTGAAATCATACGGCTACTACTCCCGCGATATGCGGATGGGGATTATAATCGGTTAATGTGAAATCTTCGTATTGGAAGTCAAAGATCGACTTCACGTCGGGATTGATGAGCATCTTCGGCAGTGGTCGGGGCTCGCGCGTGAGTTGCAGCCGGACTTGCTCCATATGGTTGAGGTATATATGCGCGTCGCCGAAGGTGTGCACAAAGTCGCCGCACTCCAAGCCTGTGACCTGCGCCATCATCTGTAGCAGCAGGGCGTACGAGGCGATGTTGAACGGCACGCCAAGGAAGATGTCTGCACTGCGTTGATAGAGTTGCAGCGACAGCTTGTTGTTCGCTACATAGAACTGAAACAGTGTGTGACACGGCGGCAAAGCCATCGTATCGACCTCGGCTACGTTCCACGCGCTGACGAGCAGCCGGCGGGAGTCTGGAGTACGCTTGATCATCTCCACGAGGTTGCTTATCTGGTCAATTGTTCCGCCTTTGTAGTCCGGCCACGAACGCCACTGATGCCCGTAAACAGGACCCAGATCGCCGTTCTCGTCCGCCCACTCGTTCCAGATGCGTACGCCGTGCTCTTGCAGATACTTGACATTCGTATCGCCCTGCAAGAACCACAACAGTTCGTAGATGATTGACTTTAGGTGCAGTTTCTTGGTGGTGAGCAGTGGAAAGCCGTCTGCAAGGTTAAACCGCATCTGATGCCCGAACACGCTGATTGTGCCCGTGCCTGTGCGGTCGGTCTTCTGTACGCCCTCTTCGAGCACACGGCGGCATAAATCCAAATATTGTTTCATGTGATGGTTGTTAATCCGCTATGTATGGCGGATGCATTAATACAGTTTATAGGTTGTGCGGAGCACTTTGAACTCTGTGCGGCGGTTGATCTGGTTGCAGATCTCCTGTTGGTCGCTGTTGAGCGAAGTGATGAACTCTTCCGTCAGCGCCTGCTCCACGGGGATGAAACGGTACTTCTTGTTTAGCGCGGCATCGGCTATGACAGGTTTCTCTTCGCCATAACCTACCGGCGTCAGACGTTCGCGTTCTATGCCGTGCTGCACGAGGTAGTTCACTACACTCTCGGCACGTTTGGCGGACAGCTCTTTGTTCGCTGCATCGTTGCCCACATAGTCGGTGTGGGCAGAGAGTTCGATGGTGATGTTCGGGTTGTCGCTCAGCAGTTTGACCAGCGATGCCAAGCCTGCCTCCGAAGCCGGTGTCAGATCCCATTTGCCGAACTCGTAGAAGATGTTGTCCATTGTCACGGGCTTGCTGATAGGCGACAGGGTGAAGTCTTGTGTGTAGGTCTTGCTGTCCGTCAGTCCGAAGGTTTGCAATTCCTGTTTCTGGTTCAGATAGCCGCGCGCCGTGCCGAGCATTACGTACTTCGTATCTTTCTGCAACTTGATCTTGTACGTCCCGTCACGCCGTACGGTCAGACGGGTGTTTGTGCCGTTGTTACCCACCAGACGGATGGCTGCA
>Ga0310786_10013524_pt1 | contig 10073 bp, 7 predicted proteins | sample AusTroGonzalo_MG_FD_203881 | JGI IMG/M metagenome (GOLD analysis project Ga0310786, IMG submission 203881) | Bovine rumen microbial communities from tropical cattle in Woodstock, Queensland, Australia - Gonzalo_03 (v2) (version 2) | ecosystem: Host-associated > Mammals > Digestive system >... | reverse complement strand
GCCTGCCGTCAAGTACGCCCTCGTATGAACCGGAAGCAGTCCTGTTGAATCTGAAGCACTGGCCGCATTCAAACGTTTTCTCGGGTGAAAAAGCAAAGCTCTCGTCTGAAATTGTATACTCGTTCAAGCCGTTAAACTTAAAGCCGGAGCGATTTTTTACACCTTTCGAACACAAAAGAGCCCCCGGAGGATTTTGGTTCCCCGGGGAGTCGTTTTGAATTGCATTGGCGTCAGATACTTTTGACATATGTCAGATGACTACCTTGTGGAAAGTTTTCTTGCCTTTTTTGATGATAACGCCGGCCGAAAGCATGTCTTTTGAGATCGTCGCGTTTCTGTCGGTAATCTTGTCTTCGCCGACCGTTACCGAGCCTGAGTCGATGAGGCGCCTTGCTTCGGACTTTGAAGGAGCGAGCTTTGTTGCGACAAGAGCGTCAACAACGGATATTCCGTCATCGGTAAACTCAGTGATAGTGGTGGTCGGGATGTCTGCGCTGTCCTTTGCGCCGCCGAAGAACGACCTTGCGGCAGCCTGAGCCTTGTTCGCCTCTTCCTCGCCGTGCACAATCTTTGTGATTTCGTAAGCGAGAGTTTCCTTGGCGATGTTGATATCGGAGCCTTCGAGCTTTCCGAGACGCCTTACCTCATCCATGGGAAGGAACGTGAGCAGTCCGAGGCACTCTTCAACCTTGACGTCCTCGATGTTTCTCCAGTACTGGTAGAACTCGTAAGGCGAAGTCTTTTCGGGATCAAGCCAGACTGCACCCTTCATTGTTTTACCCATTTTGATTCCGTCGCTCGTGGTGAGGAGCTTGAACGTGAGGCCGTAAGCGGGCTTACCGAGTTTTCTTCTTACAAGCTCGACACCGCCAATGATATTCGACCACTGATCGTTGCCGCCCATTTCAAGCTCGCAACCGTACATCTCGTGAAGCTTGTAGAAGTCATACGACTGCATGATCATGTAGTTAAACTCAAAGAAAGTGAGGCCTCTCTCCATTCTCTGTTTGTAGCACTCTGCAGCAAGCATCTTGTTGACCGAGAAGTGAGCGCCGATTTCTCTTAAGAACTCAACGTAATTGAGATTGAGGAGCCAGTCCGCGTTGTTAACAACGACAGCTTTGTCATTGTCAAAATCAATGAACTTGGAAAGCTGCTTTAAGAAGCACTCTGCGTTGTGGTCAATCTGCTCCTTGGTCATGATCTTTCTCATGTCTGACTTTCCGCTCGGATCGCCGACCATTGTCGTTCCGCCGCCGAGAAGAGCGATCGGTCTGTGACCCGCCCTCTGCATGTGCATCATTGCCATGATTGTGAGAAAGTGTCCCGCGGTAAGGCTGTCGGCAGTTGCGTCAAAGCCAATGTAGAAAGTGACGCTTTTGCTTTCAAGAAGCTTTCTTATCTCTTCTTCATCTGTTGCCTGCTCTATAAAGCCGCGTTCAACCAGAATGTCGTAAACGTTTTTCATCGAAATAATTCCACCTTTAGTTTGTATTTTTGTTCTTTTGCTTCATCATCTCTACAAATTTCATGTACTCGATGATTGTTTTTTCATATCCGTTGCCGTCAGGGTTGAAATACTTCGTGCCCCTGATAGCTTCCGGAAGGAATTCAAGATCCGCAACATGGCCTTCATAGTCATGAGCGTATTTATAGCCAACGTGATACCCGAGTTCTTCCATCCCGTCCGCCGCGGCGTTTCTGAGATAGAACGGAACTTCGCCTGTATCTTTGTTCTTAACGTCCTCGAGAGCCGAATTTATGGCCATGTAGGACGCATTAGACTTGGGACTTGTCGCAACCGTGACGACCGCCTGTGAAAGAAGTATTCTCGCCTCAGGCATGCCTATCATCCTGACAGCCTCCTGAACAGCTGTCGCAACAAGTATTGCGTTCGGATTTGCCATGCCGACGTCTTCGCTTGCGCAGATTGTTATTCTTCTTGCGAGGAAGTTAATATCTTCCCCGGCGTAAAGAGCTCTTGCAAGATAAAATACCGCGGCGTCGGGGTCGGATCCGCGCATGGATTTAATCATCGCACTGATATTGTCGTAGTGACCTTCGCCTGTCTTGTCGTATTGAACGACTTTTTTCTGAAGACACTCCGAAACCTCGTCGCGCGTAATCGTTATAGGCTGAAGGAAATCCCTGTCCGTTCCCATCACAGCAAGTTCCAAAGCGTTAAGAGCGATTCTCGCGTCTCCCGCGCTTGTCACGGCAAGGAAATCAAGAGCGTCATCCTCAATCTTTATGTCAAGGTTTCCGTAACCTCTATCTTTGTCGCGGAGCGCATTGGCGATAATCGATTTTAAGTTATCGACAGTGAGCGGATGAAGCTGGAAGACCGTCGAGCGTGAGATGATGGCCTTGTTGACTTCAAAGAAAGGGTTCTCGGTTGTAGCGCCTATAAGGATGATTGAACCGTTCTCGACAGACGGCAGAAGAGCGTCCTGCTGAGCCTTGTTGAAACGGTGAATTTCATCTATAAAAAGGACAACTTTGCCGTTTGGGTAAAGGAGCTTGTTTTCGGCGTCGGCGCATATTTTCTTGATGTCGGAAACGCCTGAACTCACCGCGTTAAGCATCTCAAAGCCGCACAAAGTAGTCTTGGCGATGATTCTTGCAAGAGAGGTCTTGCCGGTGCCGGGAGGTCCGAAGAATATGACAGACGAAAGACGGTCAGCCTTTATCATACGATAAAGAAGCTTACCTTTTCCCAGAATATGCTCCTGCCCGAAGAACTCTTCAATGCTTCTCGGACACATTCTGTAAGCCAGCGGCTCTTTCGACGCCATCTTGTCCCTCCGAGTGATTTTTATATAATTATATCACATTTATCTTTTCAGGGAAGAAGGTTCGGATAAAGCGGGAAGCCCGAGAGGAAATCTGCAACTTCTTTTGAAACCGTCTCCTTCTGGGTGTCGTAATCCTTAAGAGTCCTTACGATGAGATCGGCAATGACATCCATATCCTTTTCTTTCATTCCGCGTGTCGTGACTGCGGGTGTTCCGAGTCTGATGCCAGACGTGATTGTAGGCTTCTCGGGATCGAAAGGAATCGTGTTCTTGTTGCACGTGATGAATACGTCGTCAAGCTTAAGCTGTGCCTCTTTCCCGGTGACGCCAAAGCTTCCCTTAACGTCTACGAGCATCATGTGGTTGTCGGTACCGCCCGAAACGAGTCTTGCGCCTCTCTTCATGAGAGCGTCCGCAAGTGCCGCAGCGTTTTTGACTATCTGAGCCTGATAAGCTTTAAACTCAGGCTGAAGCGCCTCTTTCATGGCAACGGCTTTTGCAGCGACTATGTGGCAGAGCGGGCCGCCCTGGACGCCGGGGAAGATTGACTTGTCGATTGCCTTGGCGATAGCTTCGTCGTTTGAAAGGATCATACCGCCTCTCGGACCTCTTAAAGTCTTGTGGGTCGTTGTTGTGACGACATCGGCAATGCCTACCGGGCTCGGATGAAGACCTGCGGCAACAAGTCCTGCGATATGGGCAATGTCAGCCATGAGATATGCGCCGACTTCATCTGCAATAGCGCGGAGCTTCTTAAAGTCAATGATTCTGGGATATGCGCTTGCTCCCGAAACTATGAGCTTCGGTTTAACTTTGAGTGCCGTCTCTCTTAACGCGTCATAGTCAAGGCGCTCGGTGTCCTTGTTGTAGCCGTAATGGTAAACGTTGAACCATTTACCGGAGAGGTTTACCGGGCTTCCGTGAGTGAGGTGGCCGCCCTGGCTTAGGTCCATACCCATGATGGTGTCGCCGGGATTGAGGAGCGCAAAATAGACGCTTATATTTGCTGAAGAGCCTGAGTGAGGCTGGACATTGGCGTAGTTGCAGCCAAAGAGCTCTTTCGCCCTCTCGATAGCGAGATTTTCGCAAACGTCAACGACTTCGCAGCCGCCATAATATCGCCTGCCGGGATAGCCTTCGGCGTACTTGTTCGTAAGAACGGATCCTGCCGCCGCAAGAACCGCAGGGGAAACGAAGTTCTCGGATGCAATGAGCTCGATTTTGTCCTGCTGTCTTCTTTTTTCGGCATTGATAGCGTTGTAAATCTCCGGGTCGGATTGTTTAAGGCTCTCAAAAATGTCCATGGGTTTCTTCTCCTATATAAAATCAATCGTAGATGTGCTCCGCGACCTCGTCAAGGAACTGATCAAGGTCAAGAGTCACTTTATCGTCAACTTTGGAAAGTTTTACAAGGTCGCCGGTCATTCTGCCGCCCGAAACAAGGTCAATCGTGGCCTTTTCGGTTCTGTCGGCAAAATCAATAAGATATGCATTGGCGTCAAGCTCACCCCTCTTCCTGAGAGCGCCAGTCCATGCAAACAGGGTGGCAATCGGATTTGTCGAGGTAGGCTCGCCGTTAAGATACTTTTTATAATGTCTCGGAATGGTTCCGTGTGCAGCCTCAAACTCGAAGCAGCCGTCGGGTGAAACGAGAACGGACGTCATCATGGAGAGGCTTCCGAAGCATGCAGCGAGCATATCGGAGAAAACGTCGCCGTCATAGTTCTTGCAGGCCCAGACGAAACCGCCTTCTGACCTTACAACTCTTGCCACCGCATCGTCAATGAGCGTGTAGAAATAAGTATGGCCGGCTTTTTCGAATTTATCCTTAAATTCGTTGTCATATATCTCCTGGAAGATGTCCTTGAAGCGGTGGTCGTATGTTTTGGAGACTGTGTCCTTGGCGGAGAACCAGAGGTCCTGACCGACTGAGAGAGAATAGTTCATGCAGGATCTTGCAAACGATGCGATTGACTTATCCTCGTTATGCATACCGAGAACTATGCCGTCAGTGCCCTTAAACTCGTGAACAAGCTTTTCTTCGGTCGTGCCGTCGGGCTTTTTAACCGTGATATAAGCGGTGCTTCCGCAGGGAACCTTGGTTTCAACAGCCGCATAGATGTCGCCGTAAGCGTGTCTTGCGATGATGATTGGCTTTTTCCAGCCGTAAACCAAAGGATCTATGCCTTTAACGATGATAGGTGCGCGGAAAACAGTGCCGTCAAGAATCTCTCTGATAGTTGCGTTAGGGCTTCTCCAAAGCTTCTTTAAGTTGTATTCGGTGAGACGCTGTGCATTAGGCGTGATTGTAGCGCATTTGACGCCAATCTTAAGGCGCTTGATAGCCTCGGCAGCCTCTTTTGTGACCTTGTCGTCAGTCTTGTCTCTGTTTAAGATTCCGAGGTCATAATACTCGGTGTTAAGGTTGATGAAAGGCGAAAGAACCTTCTCCTTAATCTTTTCCCAGACAACTCTTGTCATCTCATCGCCGTCGAGCTCGGCAATGGGACCCATATCGATCTTGTTTTTTCTCATGTACAAATTCCTCGCACTTTTAGGACTGTCTACGCCCTCCGCATTTTTGATGGGGGCAAATTCGTCCTCACGTTTAATTCTGAAAGCGGTCACGTCGTCAAGATATCCGAAGATATCAAACAGGAACATTTCAAGCTTGATTGAATCGGGTTTCTCAGGCTTGAAGGGAACGCCGTTTTCGTCAACGCGCTCAACTTTCTTGATGTATTTATGATAAGGAAGGCCCTTGTCGGAAGCGTCCGCGATAGCGTCTTTTCTGAAGACGTAGATGCCTGCGTTGACGTCGCCGTAGACGTAGTTGCCGTCGGCGTCTGTCATATTGGCCATTTCGGGAGTGACTTCGGTGTACTCGATGACGCAGGGCTTGCCGTTTTTGACGCAATAAACGCCCGCTTTCTCATCGGGAGCGACCTTCATAAGAGTTTTGGTAAGGCACTGCTTTCCTGTGAGCTTGGCGGCGCCGATAAATACCGGATCGCAGATATCGGCAAGGCAGTTGTCAATCTGAGAGATGTAAATAAACTCGGCCTTTAAGCCGTCTTCCGACTTGAGCACACCCGCGCCCGAAAGAGCTGAGAAGATACCGCCGTTGCCGTCTGCAGCCGTAACGACCTTGTCCTTTGCTGCAAGCATCATATTGCCCTTCTGATCAAAGACGGGGATCATGTTCTGGCAGAAGAAAGTGACCTTTTCTTTGGGATAGCCAAAGTAGCCGTTTTCTTCGAAGAACTCGCAGGTGGCCTTGTGGTTGATCTCGCTTGTCATGATGAAAAGATGGACATAAGTTCCCGTCTTTTCGTGGAGCGAAAGAAGCTTGTCGGTCTGGAGCTCAAAAAGCGACTTGTGAGTGGGAAGACCCATGTCAAAAGTGCCCTTCGGTCCCTCGTGTCCGAGCCTCGAGCCCTGTCCGCCGGCCATAGTGACGGCAATCACACCGCCCTCTTTAATAACTTCAATACCTTTATTATAGTAGGTATCATAGAGCACATCGCCAAGGGCCGGTCTTTCGATAACCTCAATCGGCTTAATGTCATTGGCTTCTTCAGAAGAGCCTTCCTCGGCGAGAGTCTTCTTAAGAGCTTCGAAAGACTTTTTAAAATCAACCGACTTGATGCTTTCGTAAAGCCTGTTTTTTCCTTCTTCATTGAGAAAATCCCAGAACTTTAAAAGGTGCGCCTGGCCGTATTCGGATGTTAAGTTTATAAGTTCAATATACTTATTCATGGCAATTCAGTTTCTTGCAGATAACACTACGTATCTCTTTGTTCCGCCGACGTTCTTGTAAGCCGGTCTGATGATCCTCGGGTCGACGTTCAGTTCCTCAATTCTGTGAGCGCACCAGCCGGGAAGCCTTGCTATTGCAAAGAGAGGCGTGTAAAGCTCCGGAGGAATATCGAGCATCGAATATACAAAGCCTGAATAAAGGTCAACGTTTGCGCAGATAATGACGTCCCTTCCGCGAAGCTCGGCCATTGCCTTTGGCGTCAGTTTCTCAATCAGGTTGTAAAGCATAAACTCCTTGTGGAAGCCAGTGACAAGCGACAGTTCCTCAGCCTTTTCCTTGAGCATAACGGCTCTGGGGTCTGAAAGCGTATAAACCGCGTGGCCCATACCGTAGACAAGACCTGTTCCGTCAAAAGCTTCGCCGCGAAGTATCTTCAGAATATAGTTATAAACCTCATCCTCATCGCCAATGTCTTTCACATTCTCCTTGATGTTTTCGACCATGGCCATGACTTTGTGGTTGGCGCCGCCGTGCTTGGGACCCTTGAGCGAGTTTATAGCTGAAGCAACCGCGGCGTACGTATCAGTGCCTGTGGAGCTTACAACTCTCATAGTAAACGAAGAGTTGTTGCCGCCGCCGTGCTCTGCGTGGAGCATCATGCAAAGGTCAAGAAGCTCAGCCTCCTGTCTCGTATACTCGGAAGAAGGTCTGATCATCGCGAGGAAATTCTCAGACGTTGAAAGCTCCGGATTCGGCGTGTGAATTACAAGGCTCTTGTTATCAAAATAGTAAGACTTTGCCTGGTAGGAATAAGCCGCCATCGTAGGAAGCTGTGCGATCAGATTGAGACTCTGCCTGAGAACGTTGCTGATAGAAGTGTCGTCAGGGTTGTCATCATACGAGTATGAAGCCATGACGGACCTTGCAATCTTGTTCATGATGTTGCGGCTCGGAGCCTTCATTATCATGTCCTCTGTGAAGCCGAAAGGAAGATACCTGTGATTGCCGAGGTAATCCTTTACTTCACAAAGCTCCTCCTTGTTCGGAAGATGTCCTGTAAGAAGCAGGAAACAGCACTCCTCGAAGCCGAAGCGGCCTTCAGCCTGAGCAGCATTGACAATATCATATACGTCGTAGCCTCTGTAGAAAAGACGGCCCTCCTCGGGTATCTTCTCTCCGTCCTCGGTGTGGTAGCCTCTGACGTCGCCGACTCTGGTCATACCGACAACAACACCCGTGCCGTCAGCATTTCTGAGTCCGCGTTTAACGTTATACTTTGTGTAGAGCTGAGGATCGTTGGTCTTTACGGCACCAACTGTCTCGCTCAGATTATCCAAAAACTGCTTGTAATTATCACTGTCAGCCAAGGATCTCACCTCCCAGCAGATAAATTTAATAAACTATAAAGCCGACTTTTTCGTATACTTCTTTAAGCGTTTTTCTCGCATTTTCGCCTGCGATTTCAGCGTTTCTCTTGAGAAGCTTATCAAGATATGCCTTATCGCCAATGAACTCATTGTACTTCTTCTGAATCGGTGCGAGCGCCTCGGCGACAGCGGTTCCTACCGCAATCTTGAAATCACCGTATCTTGAGCCCTCAAACTCTTTCATTACGTCTTCTCTTGAAATATCTTTCACTGCGGCGTAAATGTTGATGAGATTTGAAATGCCCGGCTTGTTCTCTTCGTCATAAACAATCTCGCAGCCTGAATCCGTGACAGCCTTCTTGAATTTCTTGATAATCACGTCCTCGGGATCCATGATGAGTACGAAGTTGTTTGCGTTCGTGTCGGATTTTGACATTTTCTTGTCGGGTTCCTGGAGGCTCATGATCTTGGCGCTGTTCTTCGGAATGAAAGGTTCAGGCACCACGAAAGTATCACCGTAGATGTTGTTGAATCTCTCGGCAATGTTTCTTGCAAGCTCAAGGTGCTGCTTCTGATCAACGCCGATCGGAACCATGTCAGTCTTGTAAAGAAGAATATCGGCAGCCATGAGCACCGGATATGTGAAAAGACCGCCGTTTATGTTGTCAGCGTGGCGCTGGCTCTTGTCTTTAAACTGGGTCATTCTCGAAAGCTCGCCGATGTAAGTATAGCAGCCCAAAATCCATGAGAGCTCGGCGTGGCAGGGAACATGCGACTGAATGAACATGACGTTCTTATCAGGGTCAAGGCCGCACGCAAGATAGAGAGCCAGAACCTGGTAAGATCTCTCTTTCAGAATCTCAGGGTTCTGTCTGACCGTAAGCGTATGCATATCGACAACGCAGTAATAGCAATTGTAATCAGCCTGGAGCTTGCCGAAATTCTTTAAAGCGCCAAGGTAATTTCCTATTGTAAGTGAGCCTGACGGCTGAACTCCGCTGAAGATTATTTTTTTGTTTTTCTCCATCACCAAAACTCCCTTTCGAGCATGATAATCTTTGATTATAATATAATCCAAAGTGAAGTTCAATCCTGTTTTAAGATAAAAATAAGGTTTCACATTGTTTCAAGGTAACCCGAAAACTCATGTGAAACCGCTGTAAAGTTTTGTGATTTTAAAGCTTAAAGATTACTGTTTCCCGAAACTTTTTAATACTTTCTTTCGCTGCTCGTCGGCAATATATACTCCTATAAATCCGCAAATAATGATAGCGGTCATCATTGCCGAAAGGTCCATTAAAGATGCGTGAGCCGTGATGTTTCCGAAGAAGAAAAATGCGTAGTGAAGCGCCGCAAGAGCTGACACGGCAAACAAAGTGACAAGAAAAATCCGGTTAAACTTTTTGCTGCCGGTAATGATCGGAGGGATAATCACAAGACAGGTGATGACTGCGATTGTGAAGAGGCCCTGCCCCGTGACGTCAATGAGAATGCGCGGAATGCTGTTGGTCCTGTCGACCGGATCTTTCAAAAGATCTAAAACGGTCCAAGAGACGCTTGACACCGCATAAAGGCCAAGGAAAAGAATTATCGCAAGGACCGCAAAGAGAGTCATGATGACCTTGCCGGCTTTGACAGAAGCTTCTGCCTTGGCGATAGCGGCGATTGACTTTTTCTCCTTGTAGATGTCCGTGTAACCTGTTTTGGAGGTCTTGTAGGCAGCCTTGGCGAGCCTCATCTTTTCGTGCCTTCCGAACGTCCCGACCGCTGTAAATGCAAACACGCCAAGGCAGAAAAACGCAGCCGAATTGATGACCGAATAGACGATCGGATAAAAGATATTCATGGTGCCGTCCCTGAATCCGAGAAAACACTCAAGATATTTGGAATTTCTGTAAAAATAGCCGAAAATTACACCTATAAAGGAGAAGATTCCGAGCGCGATGCAGAGGAACTTTTTGGCGTTTTTGATAAAGGCCTGGTGCTCGGTTTCATTGGCGGTTTCGGGGTTCTCATCATATCGGTTATCGGTCAAGTTTTTGTCGTCCATAATAATGCTCCGGATTAATTAAGTTAGTTTTGATTATACTTTTTGCAATATGTGCTGTCAATCTAAAGAACGATTGAAAGAAAAACTAAATAAGCTTAAAA
>Ga0310786_10013523_pt1 | contig 10073 bp, 9 predicted proteins | sample AusTroGonzalo_MG_FD_203881 | JGI IMG/M metagenome (GOLD analysis project Ga0310786, IMG submission 203881) | Bovine rumen microbial communities from tropical cattle in Woodstock, Queensland, Australia - Gonzalo_03 (v2) (version 2) | ecosystem: Host-associated > Mammals > Digestive system >... | reverse complement strand
CTGGATGCTGGGAAACTGCTGGAAGAAACGGCGGAACCTTTCGTATCCATGGCAGAGTTCAGCGGCAGGGAAATGACTGTGGAGGCGGAAGAGGGCCTGCAGATGACCGGCGACCGGGCTTCGCTTCAGCGGCTGATGTCCACGCTGTGCGACAATGCGGTGAAGTATGCGTCCGACGGCCCGATCCGGGCGGAGATCCGTTCCGAGGGAAAGAATCAGGTGATCCTGCAGGTCTCGAATCCGGTGGCGGAACCGCTGACCAAACAGCAGTGCGAGCAGCTGTTTAACCGGTTCTACCGGGTGGATGAATCCCGTAGCAAGGATAAAAAAAGCGGCTTCGGCATCGGACTGGCGATCGCCGCAGCCATTGCGGAAAAACACGGCGGCAGGATTTCTGCCGCCATGGAGGGAAATCTTTTGGTATTCACTTGTGTGCTACCAAAAGAAGCAAAAATATAAGGGGGCTTTCCGATCGCCCCCTTAACCCCTTCGGGTGTTACTCTTTACAGAAGCAAAATTCTAATCTTCTGCCAGGTAGTTGTAGTAGTCCTGCCGGAGTTCGGTGAGCAGTTCGTCATGATCGCCGCCGGGGGCATACCGCTGATTAATCTCTTCAATATCGGTCTCGCGGCGCACGGGGACGCACCAGGGACAGGCCTGCAGCTTGCTGTAGGGCGCTTCATCCAGCTGGGAATACAGGAAGGGGGAGAAGGTCACGGAGGAGGCGGAATTGCACTTCTCGCAGCGGTGATAATACTGACCTTTTCCGTTGTCGTTGTAATAAATCACGGTATCGGGATCAGGCACCGGAAGCTGGCGGCCCTGCCAGTCCTCCCAGACCACGATCTTGACCTTGCCGCACAGGTCCATATCCCGAACGCGTTTATAGATCCATGCCATGTTGATTCCTTCGGGTGTCGTCAGACGCTGTACCCGGATGCATCCGTGGCTTTTTTTCTGCCCGAGGGAGGGTTCCGTGGTTTTGTACTCATAAGTCCCGTCGGCGCGGACCATATGCGGAACCTCGTGAATCTCATCCCCGGCGTTGAAGCGGATGGCATAGGAACAGATCAGCCGGTCGCTGGTGAGATTTCCGGTCATGTTGATCAGCAGAAACTCGCCGGAGCGGGTTTCGTTATAGGGCTGGTATTTCTTTCCGTTCCACTGGACCAGCCCGGTGGAGCAGAGCAGCTCCGCAACCATATGCCCTTCCGCAAAAACATACAAGTGCTGTGAAAGCTTGTCCACCACAAGCGCCAGCTGATCCGTGGGCTGAACCTGTTTCAGATATTTGGATTCCACATAGCCGCTGACCAGGATGTTCCAGGCCTTGATTTTTGTGGCGGGCTTGGAGAAAAAGGAGCTGGAATAGCACTCCACATGGGTCCAGCCGTTGTCCAGCTGTTCGATCACGCGAACCCCCTGGGAAAGGTTGGTCACTTCACCGACGATCTTCGAGTCCTTGTCCGGTTCCTGATACATATAGATATTCTGTTTGGTCAGCTGGGACTTGCTCTGGCCTTTCCCTTTTCCTTTGCCGATGTCCACAACGGTGATCGGCTCCATCAGCATATTCCAGACGGCTTCCTCATTGGTGATGTCCATCGGCAGCGTCCAGTAGCTGCTGGCGCCGGGCGCGCTTTCCCACTGACTGCCGTAGGAAGGCGTGAAGACGGACTGGTCTTCGGCCACGGAAGCACCGGAATCCTCCGTGATTTCTTCCTCGTCGTCCAGCATAACGTCTTCAACGATTTCGTCCTCCGCCACTGCGGCGGACAAGAGCAGCACCAGAACCGATAAAAGCGAAATAAGCTTTCTCATTCATCCTCCTGTGATCCCGCGAAGCAAAAAAACGCGGATCAAAGATAATTATACCATATTTATCCCGTAGAATAAAGCGGAATGTATTTATTCTGCACCGGGAAAAAGGTTTTTCTTGTCAGGCAGGGCCGCGGGTGATAAGGTAAGCAGGTAAACACAGACCTGAGAGGAGCTTGCATGATATGATCATCGCACTGAAAAAAGAGATCCGCAAAGAGGAAAGGGAAAAACTGATCTCCTGGCTGGAAAGCTACGGAGTGAAGACGCATATATCCGAAGGTGAATTCCAGACCGTGATCGGCCTGGTGGGCGATACGACCAGGATCGATACGGACCTGATCAGCGGTCTGGACATCGTCCAGAGCGTGACCCGCATTTCGGAACCGTTCAAAAAGGCGAACCGAAAGTTCCATCCGGACGATACGGTTGTCCGGGTAACGGATGAAGTCGCTTTCGGCGGCGGATGCTTTCAGATCATCGCCGGTCCCTGCTCCGTGGAATCGGAGGACCAGGTGGAGACGATCGCCCGCGCGGTGCAGAAAAGCGGAGCCGGCATGCTGCGGGGCGGCGCCTTCAAGCCCCGGACTTCGCCGTATGATTTCCAGGGCCTGCACGGGGAGGGAATCCGGATTCTGCTGGAGGTCAAGCGGCGCACGGGGATGCCCGTGATCACGGAGATCATGGACATCGCGCATCTTCCGCTCTTCGAACAGGTGGATGTGATCCAGGTGGGCGCGCGGAACATGCAGAACTTCGAGCTGCTCAAGGAACTCGGCAGGATTGACAAGCCGATTCTGCTCAAGCGCGGGCTGGCGAACAATATCAAGGAACTGCTGATGAGCGCGGAGTATATCATGGCCGGCGGAAACGAGCAGGTCATTCTCTGCGAGCGGGGTGTGAGAACCTTCGAAACCTATACGCGGAACACCCTGGACCTGTCCGCGGTGGCGGTGCTGCATGAGCTCAGCCATCTGCCGGTGGTGGTGGACCCGAGCCACGCAACCGGCGCGGCTCGCTATGTGAAGCCGATGGCGATGGCCGCGGCGGCCTGCGGCGCGGACGGCTTGATGATTGAGGTGCATAACGATCCGCCCCACGCCCTGTGCGACGGACCCCAGAGCCTGACGCCGGAACAGTTTGATGATGTGGTCGGGGCGGTCCGGAAAGTCCGGGCGGCGATAGCTTAAGGGGGCTTTCCGATCGCCCCCTTAGACCCCTTCGGTGAAAATGTTAGCTTTTGGAGATTGGTAATATGGAAAAAATGACAATCGGCGTGATCGGCCTGGGGCTGATGGGCGGGTCCCTTTGCAAGGCCCTGGGCGCGAACGGACATAGAATCCTCGGCCGGGACACGGATGAGCATGTGAGCAAGTACGCAATGCTGACCGGCGTGATCGGGGAGGAACTGACGGACGAACGGGTTCCGGAGTGTGACTTTCTTTTTCTCGCCATTTGTCCGGGCGCGGCAGTGGAAACCTTGCGCCGTCTGGCTCCGGTGATCCGGAAAGATACGGTGGTCTGCGATATCTGCGGGGTGAAACGGGCGGTCTGCGAGCCCTGCTTCGCGATTGCGGAGGAATACGGGTTCACGTTTATCGGCGGCCATCCCATGGCCGGAAAGCAATTCTCCGGAATCAAGTATGCCGACGTTAATCTGTTCCGGGATGCGACGATGATCCTTGTGCCGAAAGAACATGAGGATCTCTTCGTCGTCAGCCGGCTCAGTGACCTGCTGCGCGGGACGGGATTCCGCTCCATGACGATCACCACCGCGGACAAGCATGATGAGATGATCGCGTTCACCTCACAGCTGGCTCATGTGGTTTCGAATGCCTATATCAAATCCCCTACGGCAGCGGAGCATCTTGCCTTCTCGGCCGGAAGCTACCGGGATCTGACCCGCGTGGCAAAGCTGAATGAGCATATGTGGACGGAGCTGTTCCTGGACAATGCCGACCATCTGGGATTCGAGCTGGACTGCCTCATCCGCTCCCTGCAGGAATACAGGGATGCCATTGCGGCCGGCGACGCGGAAACGCTTTGCAGACTGCTGAAGGAAGGCAGGGAACGGAAGGAATCCATTGATGCGGATCTGTAAAGGATTTAAAAATACCACTTTCCTGATCAGACAGTATCGTGTATACTGATGGGAGATCAGGAAAGGAGCGCTTTGCCGATGAAAATGAAAGATTTTGGCTTCTGGCGGGGCGTGAATCTGGGCGGCTGGTTTTCCCAGTGCGACTATTCACGCGAACGGCTGGATCATTTCATTACCGAAAAGGATCTGGATGTAATCGCCGGCTGGGGGCTGGACCATGTCCGCATCCCGATGGACTACAACGTGCTCGAAAATGAGGACGGGGGGTTCAGCGAAGAAGGGTTTGACCGGATTCGCAAAATTACGGAGCAGTGCAGGGCACGGGGCCTTCGCGTTGTCCTGGACCTGCATAAGACGGCCGGGTTTTCCTTCGATGTCGGTGAGAAGGAGGAAGGGTTCTTTACCAGCCCGGAGTATCAGGAGCGCTTCTGGAGGCTGTGGGAAGAGCTTTCCCGCGCCTTCTGTGATCCGGACAGGATTGCCTTTGAGATGCTGAACGAAGTGACGGATCAGGAGTATAGCGGAGCGTGGAACAGGATTGCCGCGGAGTGCGTGGCGAGAATCCGGAAGAACGCCCCGAAATCCCTGATCCTGCTGGGCGGCTATCACAACAACAGTGCCGAAGCCGTCAAAGACCTGGACCCGCCGGCGGACGACCGGGTGATTTACAATATCCATTGCTATGAGCCGCTGCCCTTCACCCATCAGGGCGCGCACTGGGTTCCCTGGCTGGATATCAATGCGCGTGTACGGTTTGCCGAAGCCGGGATCACGCCGGACTTTTTCCGGGATCTTTTTGCGGAGGCCATCGCCACGGCGCAGGAGCGGGGAACCGGCCTGTACTGCGGCGAGTACGGCGTCATCGACAGGGCGACGCCGGAGGATACGGTGCTCTGGTTCAAGGCAATCCATGAAGTTTTTGAACAGTATCAGATTTCGCGCTGCGTTTGGTCCTACCGGGAGATGGACTTCGGTCTGAGCGATCCGCGGCTGGACGGCGTGCGGGATGAACTGATCAGGTATCTGTAAGACACGAACTGAAATGACAAGGAGATGAATCCCGATGATTCGGAAATGGCTGTGCCTGCTTTTAACCCTTCTGCTGGTGTTCCCTGCGATCACAGGTTTGTGTGAGGGCGGAGAAACGCTGGATTATCTTTATTCCTTTACCCCCGGAACCGTGCTGGAAGGGGAAGGACAGCAAATGATCCGGGAGCTGCTGGATGCGCTTCAGGTGCTTTTCTCCCGCGAAAAGACCGGTGACAGCGATATCATCCGCGTCGATCTGATCTCGGACGGTGAGGAGGCGTTCTCTCTCACGGCCGGCCAGAAAGCCGAAGAAGAGTTTTCGCTGATGTGCTCCCTGCTCGGGAAAAACAAGCTGTCCCTGCACAGGGAGCAGATTCCCTCCTTCCTGCAGACGCTGGTGGAGGCGCTGGGAGAGCAGGGACTGCTGAAGGGAGACAACCTGGATAAAGTGAGTGACCTGGCGGACAAGCTGGGCAAGCTCATCGGCGAATATCTGGATAAGGAGCCGGAGGAGGCCCCGGATACGGGAATCAATATCAAACCGTATCTGGAGATCCTGACTCAGAACGCAACGGCATCGGAAACCTATGAGATTCCGCCGGAAGAGCAGGACGGATCCGGGGCAGTCATCATGACGTCCTACCTGATCAGCGAAGAGACCCGCCGGGACTTTGTCAATCGCCTGATGGACAAGGTGGTCAAACTGCCGGTCATCGGGGATCAGTTCAGGGACGGAACCCTGAAAATCGGCGAACAGGTGATCACGGATGAGTTTGTCCGCTCCGTATTCGGCGACACCCCCGGCGAAGTGACCATGGAAGTCTGGACGGACGCGGACGGACAGCTGGTTCATATGCTGCTGCACACGCCGGATCTCTCGGGCGTGGTCACGGATCCACAGTTCTCGAAGACCGAAGGCTTCGAAATGAAGATTGACCGGACCAGGGGCGAAGGGAAAAACCTGACCAGCGTTACCACCTTCCGTCTGACGGGGCTGGAAGGCAACCTGCTCACCATGACGCTGGAAAGAAAGCCGGGAAATGGGATCCCGCCCATGAAAGCGGACAAGGTGCATGAGGTCGGAGAGATGAACAGTTCGGAGCTGTCGGAACTGCTTCGTTCCATGGGCTGGACGATTCTCGCCAACGCTGGGAACATGATCCTGACCCTGCCGAACTGCGTTGCGGAGACGCTGATCAAGAAGATCTGGAAATAAACAGGATATGTGACCCGCCGGAGCCTTATGCCACAAGATGTGGCGGTTGACAAGAAACGTTGCAGATTTTACAATATATTGTAACAATTGTTCCCAAAATTGACGTAATGGAGACGATTTGAATGAAACGCTCACTGTTGAAAACGGTTCTGGCTCTGACGGTTTTGATGATTGCGTCAGCCGCGCTTCCCGCGTTTGCCGAGTGCCCGCCGCAAGTTCCGAGTATTCCCTGGTGGGAGGTCTGCCCGCCAAAGGTCCAGACCAGGACCCGCGTGGTGGTCCGGAACCCGGAAACGCTGATCGAGTCCATCCCCGCGGAAGGCTACTGCTATACCGCGATCAAACAGGTAAATGTGCGCTCCCAGCCGAGCATCCATGCCACCAAAGTGCAGACGATCCGTTCCGCAAGGACGGAGTTCCAGGTTTCCGCCCGGGTGAAAAACAGTGCCGGCGAGATCTGGTATGCGGTGCAGCTGGCAAACGGCACGCTGGGATATATCCGGTCTGACCTGGTGAATACGGATCATGTGATCCTCCTGGGCGATCCCTATTCCTACGAGGAAGAACAGGACACCAAGGCTGTGGCGGCCTCTGAATCCGCTTCCGATGTGGTGAATATCGTGAAGAACAACGGCGCCGAGAAAGCCGATCCTACGCCGCAGGTGATTTATGTGACCCCCGCTCCGGACACCCAGACCGAGAAAGCCACCCCCACGCCGATCATTGTGTATGTGACGCCGGAACCGGAAGTCACGCCCCAGGTGATCTACGTCACGAAGGACGAATAAGAACAATCCCGAAATGAACAACAGCCGCCTCACGAAGCATGTGAGACGGCTGTTTTGTTGGAAAGCCCCCTTGCGATGACCGCGGGAATTCCCGTCAGCAGAAGAATCAGCAGGATCATGATCAGCGCCCAGGCGTAAATCTCGGCATATTCGCTGCTGAAGAGCGAGGAAAAAACCGCCTTGCCGAGGGAATTGCGGGACTGAACCAGGTATTCCGTGGTCACGGTGACCTTCAGGCCCATCCCCACGGCGTTGATCCAGGATTGCTTCAGATACCCCGCCATCAGCGGAAGATGAACCTGCCACAGCACCCGGGGAGTCAGGGAGCTGTTCATCCGGTATACGTCGAGCAGCTCCGGTTCAATGGAAAGCAACCCTTCGCACACCGCTTCGCTCAGGAGCGGAATCAGCACCAGCGAGGTGGCGATCAGCGGCACCGCGCTGTAATGGGCCAGAACCATAATCAGGATGACCAGCACGATCATCGGCAGGGAACGCAGGGTGATCATCAGCGGCTTCAGCAGATTCCGGATGAAGGGAGAGAATCCCTCTGCCAGTCCGATCAGAAGCCCCAGCAGGGCGGAGAGCGCCAGTGCTTCCGCCAGATGGAGCAGCGTGACGCCAATGCGCGTCCAGGTGCTGCCTTCCCCCAGCAAATGAACAAAAACGGAAAGGATCTGACTGACGCCCGGGAAAACAAGCCGGTCTCCCCGCAGGGAGCCGGCCAGCTGGACCAGTACGCCGGTCAGCAGAATGCCGAGGCAGAACGCGAGTGTCTGCGAGCGCTTATTCTTCAAGTCCATAGTAGAATCCGTCCGCGGGATCCTCGCCGCCGAACTGGGCGGGATCGATCTCCACCGTCACTTCCACAAGGCGCTTGGCCTGGGCGGCGGGGACAAAGCTGATGGAGCATCCGGGGATGGCGGCCTTGGGGAATTTCATTTCCAGCGCCTTCAGCGCCTCGGCAACCTTGTCCGGATCGCTCTCGCACAGGGCGCAGGATTCCTCGATTTCGGTCAGCGCCGCGGTGACCAGTTCCGGATTCTTTTCCAGGGTTTCCGGCCGCACGAAGAGGCCGGCCTGCGTATAGCCGTTGTCCAGCAGTTCGTTGATGTGGATACCGGTGATCTTGTCATTGGCAACTTTGGCGGCGGTGAACATCGGTTCAGCTGTCAGCACGATGGCTTCCGGATCGGTTTCCAGCAGGGCCTTGGTCTCGGCGGCGCCGGCCAGCGGATCCGCCAGCTCGGGCTCGATGCCGTACTGCTTCAGCGCATAGAGCGCGACGGAAGCGTTAATCGTATCCGCGCCGAAGAGCGTCAGCTTATGCTCTTTCAGATCTTCCAGGGAGAAGTTTTCCCGCTGGGAAGCAAAGACCAGGTTGCCCCAGGTAATCACGGCCGCCAGGCGGTAGCCGGATTTGCCGGCCTTGAACAGTTTGGCGCCGACGTTAACAGGCGCGATGATGAAGTCCGCTTCCGCGGAGGCGAAGGCAGCCGGGATCGTATCCGCGGCGATGAAGGTGAAATCATCGGGGCGGGCGACGGCGATAGTCGCGACGGAGAGTGCCGGAGCACCGTTGGGACAGGTCAGGGTCCAGGTTCCGTCCGCAAAGGCGGCGGTCAGGCTCAGCGTCAGGGCCAGGCACAGCAGCAGGGAAAATAGTTTCTTCAGATTGTTTTTCATAGCGGTTATCCTCTCTTTCATGGTTATTCCGTAACAGGTGTTTTTTTGGCTGTCAGGGCGCTTTTTACCGTAATGCCGGCAATATTGCCGAGCTTGCCGGTGAGTGCGCCCACGCGGGCATTGGTTCCTTCCACGATCAGCCCGATGACCGCGGAGTGGTCGGCCTGGTTCGGTATGCCGATCCGGCCGCGGATCATATCGGAGAACAGGCTGAGAATCCGGTTTACTTCCGCGATCTCGTCCTTCTTCTCCACCACAATCCCGACAAATCCCATTCTGATATCCGTATCCATTGGGACTTTCCTTTCGTTTTTCTGAAAGTACTCTCAAAAAAAAGACATGACATATCAACTATGTCATGTGATGCAATACAGCCATACATATGCCTCCCTTCTCATCTTGCGCCTCGGGACCCCTCAGCGCTCAATCAGGAACTGATTTTGTCTCCCCGTCGCCCGCAGGCTCAGGTTTGACGGTTGAATCATAACACGGACCGGCTTTTTTTTCAACCGTGCCGTTTTATCCGGCCTTGTTCCGCTTTTCGGCATAATTTCTCAGTTCGGCAATCGGTATCGGCCGGGAATACTTATATCCCTGCAGATAGGAGGCGGACATTTCTTTGCACATGGTTTCATCCGACTCGGTTTCCACGCCCTCATAAAGGACGGAATAATCCAGGTCGGTGAAGAGGTTGGCCAGGTTGCCGACAATCCGCTCCGAACGCTCGCTGGAGCCGCTGGCCAGAACCAGAGAACGGTCAAACTTGATGATATCAAAGGGCAGCTCCATGATCCGCTCCATGTTCGAATATCCGGTGCCGAAGTCGTCCAGATAGAACTTGATGCCCCGCTCCTTCAGCTCTTCGATTTTGGCTTTCATGACGTTGAAGTCGCTCTCGCTCTGGGATTCCGTGAGCTCGATGGCGATATTGTCGCCGGAGATACCGCTATCCGCAACGATGCCGCTGATATCCTCGCAGAAACTGTCGCCCTTCAGTTCGAGCATGGAGACGTTGACGGAGATCCGGGCGATGTCATACCCGTCGTTGATCATCCTGCGCATCTCTTCGCATGTCTTGTGCAGGATGATTTCCGTCAGGACGTGAATATAGCCGTGTTCTTCCGCCAGGTAGATAAACTGGTCCGGGAAGACGAGGCCGGTTTCGGGAAGCATCAGGCGCATCAGCGCCTCGGCTGTGTCGTATTTCCCGGTCCTGATATTGTATACCGGCTGGCAGTAAACCAGCACGCGCTTGTCGTTCAGGTCATGGGTTGAATGGATATCCTCCAGCTGGCGGAGAATATATTCGGTCCGGTAAAAGGCTTTCAGGTCCTCCGGGCTGACCCGGTGGATCGTGTTTTCTTTCATGCTGCGGTGGATGTTCCGGATAAAGCTGACATACTCGTTCTTCCGGCTGATCTCGTCCATGCTTCCG
>Ga0310786_10013522_pt1 | contig 10073 bp, 5 predicted proteins | sample AusTroGonzalo_MG_FD_203881 | JGI IMG/M metagenome (GOLD analysis project Ga0310786, IMG submission 203881) | Bovine rumen microbial communities from tropical cattle in Woodstock, Queensland, Australia - Gonzalo_03 (v2) (version 2) | ecosystem: Host-associated > Mammals > Digestive system >... | reverse complement strand
TATTGTGCTGACGGAGTGACGGAGGAAGGAATGGCTCAGAGAGGGAGCGGAAGAAAACAGGCGCCGGCCTATTCGGCGGACGCGATGGCGCTGCGGTATATCGCCGGATTAGCGCTGATCGCGCTGGGCGCCATCATCTTCATGGCAGTGGAACTGAAAATGGCGGGCAACATTTTCGAAGGCCTGCGCAGGGTCTGCTTCGGCCTGTGCGGGATTTTTGCCTATGTCCTGCCCGCGCTGATTCTGTGGGCCGGCGGTCTTGTGATCTGGTCTACGCAGAAAAAGGCGCCGGTACTTCCCTGGGCCTTCGGGATGCTTGCTTTCATCGGGATCTGTACGCTTTTCATGGTTCCGAACGCAATGGAACATCTTAAGAGCAAATTCGGAGATAATTGGGGTGCAGTGATTAACGGAGCTTATAGTGAAGGTGCTCAGTATACGAATTCTTTAATCGGTGGCGGGGCCATCGGGACGATTCTGGCCTGGCCGCTGTGGAAATATCTCGGGACGGTACTGGGGACAGCGATCGTATTTATTCTGACGTTAATGGCTGTGCTGATGGCATTCAACCTGACGCCTTCCCGGATCCGGGATCTGCTGACCGGTCAGGCAGGGAAACGCCGGGATCAGCAGCAGGCGGAACGGGAACGCGCCGAACAGCAGCAGATGGCCTGGCAGCAGCAACAGGAGATGCAGCGGGCCGCCTGGCAGGAACAGCAGGCAAGGATTCTTCAGCAGCAACAACAGCAGCAGTATATGCAGACTGCTGCGCAGCAGGCACCGCAGCAAGGGATGGCACAGCAGAGTATGCCGATCCGGGATGACGGCGGCGTGAGCAGCTGGCAGGATCTGACGACGACCAGTCAGCTGGTTTCCGCGAGTATGGGCCACCAGAGCAAAATCTTCGGCAGGAAAAAGAGCGAGAAGACCGACGATTCGGACAGTTCCTTCCGGAGCAAGATTTTCGGACGGAGCAAGAAAGAAGATTACGACGGGCTGAGCGACGGATCAACCCTGAAGCAGCAGGACAAGCCGGCATCGGAGACCGGGGAGCGAAGAACGCGCAGAACAGCGACCGGCGCGGAGCTTACGCAGCCGCAGACGCACTGGACACCGGCGCCGGCTGAGGAAGAACCTGCTGAAATCCCGGTGCGCAAGCGCAAGCAGACGGCGGAGGATCAGCCTGTGCAGCAGGAAACGCCTCCTGTGCAGCCGGAGCCTGTTCCGCAGCAGAAGCAACCGGCGTCCCAGACGAGACAGCCTGCGCCTCAACCGAAAAAGCCCGCGACACCTGCGCCGGACTTCAGCAGGCCCGTGGAGGAGAAACCCGAAAAGAAGACTCCTGAAACGAAGATGCCCATCAAACCGGTGATTCCGGCGGTACAGCAAACGATCGGCGAGGAGGCTTACAAACCTCCGGTGAAATTGCCTCCGAAAGCGGATACGGTCCGTACGGAGGAAGATGATCTCTGGACGCCGACACCCTACAATTATCCGCCGATCACGGATCTGGCATTGCCCAGACAGGGCATCGGGGATACGAGCGCCGAGGATGAGATGCGGTCCCGCAAGCTGGAGGAAACCCTGGCCAGCTTCAAGGTGCAGGCGCGGGTGGTGCATGTGACCCACGGTCCGGCGATCTCCCGGTTTGAACTGGAACTGGCGGCGGGCACCAAGGTTAACAAGGTGTCCGAACTTGAAAAAGATATTGCCTACGGCATGTCCGCTACCTCCGTGCGCATTGAAGCGCCGATCCCGGGCAAGAGCCTGGTGGGCGTTGAGGTGCCGAACCAGAAGGTTGCAACGGTAACGCTGCGCGAAGTGCTCCAGAGCGACAAGATGCAGAACGCCAAATCCCTGCTGACGGTCGCGCTGGGCCGGGATATTGCCGGTACGCCCATCGTGTGCGACCTGGCAAAGATGCCGCATATGCTGATTGCCGGACAGACCGGCAGCGGTAAATCCGTATGTATCAACGCGATCATCAACAGCCTGCTGTACCGGGCAGGTCCGGACGAAGTCAAGCTGATCCTGATTGACCCGAAGGTGGTCGAACTTCAGTGCTATAACGGGATCCCGCATCTGCTGATCCCGGTTGTGAACGATCCGCACAAGGCCGCCGCGGCCCTGGCCTGGGCCGTAGCCGAAATGATGGAACGATACGACAAGTTTGCCGAGCGCAAGGTTCGGAACCTGGAAGGCTACAACAGCGTGATCGAGCCGACGGAAAAACCGATGAGCCGGATCGTGATCATCATCGACGAGCTGGCGGACCTGATGATGGTCTGCAAGAAGGACGTGGAAGAATACATCTGCCGGCTGACCCAGCTGGCACGCGCGGCAGGCATTCACCTGATTGTGGCGACACAACGGCCCTCGGTGGACGTCATTACCGGCCTGATCAAGGCTAACATTCCGAGCCGGATTGCCTTCAAGACCGCAAGCTACGTGGACAGCCGGACGATTCTCGACCGCAACGGCGCCGAGCAGCTGCTGGGCTGGGGCGATATGCTGTATCTGCCCACCGGATCATTTGCCCCGACACGGGTGCAGGGCTGCTTCCTGAGCGACGAGGAAGTCAACAATATTGTGACCCATGTACGCGCGGCGAATCCCAGCACGTATGACCCGGATATCCTGGAGAAACTGGATCAGATTGCCAGCGGAAACACGGAGGGCGGCGGCGCGGACATCATCATCAACAGCAGCGACATGAGCGGCGGGGACGGCGGGCTGTTTGAACAGGCGGTTGAGTTCGCGATTGCCGACGGGCAGATTTCCACCAGCACGCTGCAGCGCAGACTGAAGATCGGCTATGCGCGCGCGGGCAGACTGACAGACGAAATGGAAGAGCGGGGCATCGTTGCGGCCAAGGACGGCAGCAAACCCCGCAAGTGTCTGATTACCCGGGAAGAATGGGAAGAAATGAAGAAATCCACGGAAGGAATGGCTTAAACCATGGCAAACATGCTGGATTATATGGTCTGGCGCGGAGATATTCCTTTTTCCGCTGTGCCCTGGGACGGTATTGACGGGTTGATCTGCGCGACGATCAGCTACCTCGATTTCCACGGGGCACGGGAAAGCAACGGCTGGACACTGGAGGAGCTGAACCGGATCGACGCGATTCAGGAAGGAACCACCAGCACGTTTGCCGCCCGAAAAAATTTATTTATCAAAATGGCGGAAAGCGCCCGATTCGCGGAAACCCGGATGCATCACGCGATCGCGTTGACGGACCACGAGATTGAGATTCAATTTTCCGCCATGTGCCTGGATCTGCCGGACGGGACGACCTGCATTGCCTTCCGAGGGACCGACAACACGATTGTCGGCTGGCGGGAAGACTTCAACATGGCCTACCAGACCCGGGTGCCGGCGCAGGAAGCCGCGACGCTCTATCTGACCCGGGCAGCGGAACTCTCGAACCGGCCGCTGCGGATCGTCGGGCACAGCAAAGGCGGAAACCTGGCGGTTTACGCGTCTGCCTGCGTGCCGAAAAAGATCCAGAAGCGGATTGAGAGTATCTGGTCCTACGACGGACCCGGCATGAACCGGGAGATGTCGCAGAGCGATGGCTTCGGGCGGATCCGCGAAAAGATCCGGTCCTATATTCCCCAGACAAGCATCATCGGCCTGCTGATGGATTACTATGAGCCCTATACCGTGGTTCACTCCGCCGCCAGCGGGATCAGCCAGCATGACCCGATGACCTGGCAGATTTACGGACCGAAGTTTGAGACAATGGAGAGTATCGACCATACCGCTGTCGTGACCCGGGATACCCTGCATGAATGGCTGCAGAACAGCACACCCGAGCAGCGGGCCGACTTTGTGGATACGCTGTTCCGTCTGGTGGATACCACCAAGGCGAAAAAGATGAGCGACCTGACCAGCGAAAAACTCAGGAGCCTGCTGACCATGGTCGGGAACCGGAAAGAAGTGAACCCGGAAACCCGTCGGGTGTTCAACCGGCTGATGGCGCAGGCGGTGAGCCTGGGCTTCGGCAATGTGATTGACCTGGTACGCGGCCGGAAGGACGACGATAACAGCGACGACAATCATGAATGGGAAACCATGTCGCCGGAGAAACGGCTGGAGATGAAAGCGGCCCGGACAAGGGAAGCAAAGGAAAAACCGGCCGAAACGAAACCGGCTGAAAAGGAACCGCCGGAAGGGGAAAAAGAGGAAAAAATCAATCAAACTGACCCTTGACAAGACCCCGGCAGTATGATAAAAGATATACCGGTACCGATCTTTAAGGCGATACTGAGATATCGGCAAGATTCGGAAAGGCGTATGCCGCAGGCGCGGCAGGCGCTGTGTTTATGCGATCCGAGCTCTGCCGATTTCCGGCAGAGCTTTCATTTATTCGGAGGAGGGTTGCGGAATGACGGTCAGACAGGAAACCCGATTCCCGGCGAAAGCAGCTCTGGGGGATATTGTCCGGAAAGCTGACGGCGTATTCATTTTTCCCGGCTTCTGTGATGTGCATGTGCACTTCAGAGAGCCGGGTTTTTCTTATAAAGAAACGATTGTGACCGGGAGCCGCGCCGCAGCCGCGGGTGGCTACACGGCGGTGTGCGCGATGCCGAACCTGAACCCGGTGCCGGACAGCGTTTCCCATCTGGAAATGGAGGAAGAAATGATCCGGGCAGCCGGCGGAACCGTGGACGTATATCCTTACGCGGCACTGACCGTCGGAGAGAAGGGAGAGGAGGCCACCGCGCTGGAGGAACTGGCGCCGCGGGTGATCGCTTTTTCGGACGACGGGAAAGGCATCCAGAGCGAGAGCATGATGCGCAGCCTGATGGAGCGATGCCGGAAGCTGGGGAAGATCATCGCCGCCCACTGCGAGGATGAGCGGCTGCTGCACGGCGGATATATTCATGACGGAACGTATGCCCGGGAACACGGGCACAGGGGGATCTGCTCCGAGAGTGAATGGGGGCCGATCGCCCGGGATCTGAAGCTGGCGAAGGAGACCGGCTGCGCCTACCACGTATGCCACATCAGCTGCCGGGAGAGCGCAGAACTGATCCGGCAGGCTAAGCGGGACGGGGTCGACGTGACCTGTGAAACGGCGCCGCATTATCTGCTGCTGGACGAGAACGACCTGCGGGAAGACGGACGATTCCGGATGAATCCGCCGCTGCGGGCGAAGGAAGACCGGGAAGCGCTGCTGGAAGGCCTGCTGGACGGGACGATTGATATGATTGCCACGGATCACGCTCCCCACAGCGAGGAGGAAAAAAGCCGGGGACTCCCGGGAAGCGCCTTCGGGGTTGTGGGATTGGAATGCGCGTTCCCAGTGCTCTATACCGGGCTGGTGAAACCCGGGATTCTGGCGCTGGAGAGACTGGTGGAGTTGATGGCAGTGGCGCCGCGCGCCCGGTTCGGGATCCCGTTGCGGGAGGGGGACCGGTGTGAGTGGGACCTGGAGACGGCGTATGAGATCGATCCGGAGACGTTCCTGAGCAAAGGACGGGCAACGCCGTTTGCGGGGAGGAAGGTTTACGGGAAGTGCGTGAAAACAGTTCATAATGGCAGAACTGTTTTTGAGGCAAAGAAAGATTGAGTGAGAAGATCGGAGAGCGAATAAAGATTCAGCTGTACGAGGAGGTAAAAGCATGGCAAAGCGGACGGACATCAAGAAGGTACTGATCATCGGCAGCGGGCCGATCGTTATCGGGCAGGCGGCGGAGTTTGACTATGCCGGAACACAGGCGGTCCTGGCCCTGAAAGAAGAAGGGTACGAGGTGGTGCTGTGCAACTCCAACCCGGCGACGATCATGACGGATACCGCCATCGCGGATAAGGTCTACATGGAACCGCTGACACTGGAATATATCGCGAAGATCCTGCGGTACGAGCGGCCGGACGCCATCGTGCCCGGGATCGGCGGACAGACCGGGCTGAACCTGGCCATGCAGCTGGAACGCAAAGGCGTGCTGAAGGAGTGCGGCGTGGAACTGCTGGGTACCAGCAGCGAGAGCATCGAGCGGGCGGAAGACCGGGAGCTGTTCAAAGAGATGTGCGAATCCATCGGAGAGCCGGTCATCCCCAGCGAGATCACCTACGACCTGGAACAGGCGAAAAAGGCCGCGGCGGATATCGGTTACCCGGTCGTGCTCCGGCCGGCGTTCACGCTGGGCGGCACTGGCGGCGGCTTTGCGAACAACGAGGAAGAACTGATCGAGATCGGCACGAACGCCTTCCGGCTGAGCCCGGTGCACCAGGTGCTGATCGAAAAGAGCGTGCGCGGATACAAGGAGATCGAGTTTGAGGTCATGCGTGACTGCAATGACAGGGCGATCACAATCTGCGGCATGGAGAACGTGGACCCTGTGGGCGTACACACCGGCGACAGCGTCGTGGTGGCGCCGATCCTGAGCCTGAATGATGCGGACCTGAAGATGCTGAACGACAGCGCGATCAAGATTATCCGGGAACTGAAGATCGCCGGCGGGTGCAACGTCCAGTTCGCCCTGGATCCGAACAGCAGCAAATACTACCTGATCGAGGTCAATCCCCGGGTCAGCCGTTCCTCGGCCCTGGCCAGCAAAGCCAGCGGATATCCCATCGCCCGGGTGACGGCAAAGATCGCCCTGGGGATGGCGCTGGAGGAAATCCCGGTGGCCGGCGGAAACGCGGCGATGGAACCTTCCCTGGACTATATCGTGGCAAAGTTCCCGCGGTTCCCCTTTGACAAGTTTACCTCGGCCAGCAATCAGCTGGGGACCCAGATGAAAGCAACCGGCGAGGTGATGGGGATCGGCAGTACGCTGGAGGAATGCATGCTCAAGAGCGTGCGCAGCCTGGAGACCGGCGTGTGCCATATGCAGCTGGCGAAGTTCGACGGGATGCCGACGGAGGAACTGCGCGAATACGTGAAGGAATTCCGGGCGGACACTCTGTACGCGGTGACGGAACTGCTGCGCCGCGGGGAGGACATCGCCTCCATTCATGAGAAGACCATGATTACGGAACTGTTCCTGGAATCCCTGAAGAAAATCACGGAGATGGAAACCCGGCTGAAGACAGCCCCGGGGGATATTGAACTGCTGCGGGAAGCCAAGAAAATGGGCTTTGGGGACAAGGAGATCGGCATCCTGTGGAACCAAAAGGAAACGGAGATTTACGCCCTGCGCAAGGAGAACGGGATCACTCCGGTGTTCCGGATGGTGGACACGCTGCACACGGGCAAATATATCGCTTACCTCTATTCCAGCTACAGCAACAAAAACGACAGCATCCTGACAGAGAAGAAAAAAATCGTGGTGCTGGGCGCCGGACCGATCCGCATCGGTCAGGGCGTGGAGTTCGATTACTCCACGGTGCATGCGGTGCAGACGATCCGCCGGGCCGGATACGAAGCGATCATCATCAACAATAATCCGGAGACGGTTTCCACCGACTATACAACGGCGGACAAGCTGTACTTTGAGCCGCTGACGCCCGAAGACGTGATGGCGATCATCGACTTTGAGAAACCGGAGGGCGTGATCGCCTCCCTGGGCGGCCAGACCGCGATTAACCTGGCCCAGCCGCTGATGGACCGCGGGGTGAAGATCATCGGAACCGACTGCGCAGCAATCGAGCGGGCGGAAAACCGGGACAGCTTCGAAAAGATCCTGGAAGACCTGCAGATCCCGCAACCCCAGGGCCGCGCGGTAACCCGGATTGAGGACGGCGTGAAGGCTGCCGAAGAGATCGGCTATCCGGTGCTGGTGCGGCCGAGCTTCGTGCTGGGCGGCCGGGCGATGCAGATCGTCGGGGATGAGGAGCAGCTGCGCCATTACCTGCGGACGGCCGTGGAAATCGACGCGGACAAGCCTGTGCTGGTGGACAAATACATCCGGGGCAAGGAGGTCGAGGTGGACGCCATCTGCGACGGGCGGGATGTATTCGTGCCCGGCATCATGGAACTGGTGGAACGGACCGGCATCCACAGCGGCGACTCCATCTCCGTTTATCCCGCCTTCTCCATCAGCAACAAGGTGAAGGGGATTATCCTGCAGTACGCGAAGAAACTGGGCCTGGGAATCGGGATCATCGGCCTGTACAATATCCAGTTCATCGTGGATGAGAACGACAATGTCTATATCATCGAGGTGAACCCGCGGTCCAGCCGCACGGTGCCCTTCCTGAGCAAAGCGACGGGATACTCTCTGGCGGATATCGCGACGGAGGTCATCCTCGGCAAGAGCCTGAAGGAGCAGGGATATTTCGATCTGTATCCGGAAGAGAAAAAGCGGTTCTACGTAAAGGTGCCGGTCTTCTCCTTCAACAAGATCAAAGGACTTGACGCCTATCTGAGCCCGGAAATGAAATCCACGGGCGAGGCGATCGGCTATGACGACAAGCTGAACCGCGCGCTGTACAAGGCGCTGCAGGCCGGCGGAACGCGGCTGCAGAACTACGGAACGGTGCTGGCCACGATCGCCGACCGGGACAAGAATGAGGCGCTGGACTTGATCCGCCGCTTCTACAACCTGGGCTTCAATATCGAAGCGACGCGGGGAACTGCCCGGTTCCTGAAGGAGCACGGTATCCGGACGCACGCGATGCTGAAAATCAGCCAGGGATCCAACGAGATCCTGGAGAGCATCCGGCAGGGGCATGTGGCCTACATCATCAATACGCGGGAGATCGGTGAGCCGGAGAGCGAGAGCGACGGCCTGAAGATCCGCCGGTGCGCGACGGAAAACAACGCCACGATCTTTACCAGCCTTGATACGGTGCGGGTGCTGCTGGATGTGCTGGAGGAGACGACGCTGACGATCTCGACGATTGATGCATAAGGGGGGCTTTCCGCAAGGAATCGCACGCGCACCGCGGCCGGTGTGCCGGCTCGCGCACCGCACGCGACATCGCCCATACCCCTTCGGCCGATGATAGTGTTTATTGATGGGAGAGCGTAATGAAGCAGCAGATATTGAAGGTGACGGAGAACATCCGGATCGCGGAAAATGTTTATAAAATGGTTCTTGAGGATCCGGAACTGGAGGAACAGAAACCCGGACAGTTTATCAACATCCGGCTGGACGGATTGTACCTGCGCCGGCCGATCTCCGTGTGCGAATCCGATCCCGGTAATGTGGTCATCATTTACAAAGTCGTCGGCAAAGGAACAGAGCAGCTCAGCAGGGTCAGGAAGCGCGAGTATCTGGATGTGCTGACGGGTCTGGGAAACGGATACGATCTGTCGAAAGCGGGAGATCATCCGCTGCTGCTGGGCGGCGGGGTCGGCGTGCCTCCGCTGGTAAAGCTGGCCCGGAAACTGCGGGAAGCCGGAAAAGACGTGAGTGCGGTGCTGGGCTTTAACACAAAAGCAGAAATATTCGGGGAAGCTGTTTTTCGGGAAATGGACTGTAAAACAACAGTGACGACCGCGGACGGAAGCTACGGCGTGAAGGGATTCGTTACGGACGCGCTGCCGGAGGAATACAGCTACTTCTACACCTGCGGGCCGGAACCGATGCTGCGGGCGGTTTATAAAGCCACGCGTACATCCGGGCAGTTTTCCTTTGAGGAGCGGATGGGCTGCGGGTTCGGGGCCTGTATGGGCTGCAGCTGCAAAACAATCACTGGATATAAACGGATCTGCCGGGAAGGACCGGTACTGGAAAAGGAGGAGATCCTGTGGGACGACTGACAGTGAACCTGTGCGGCATTGAACTGGATAATCCGGTGATCCCTGCCAGCGGTACCTTCGGCTTCGGGTATGAGTTTGCACAGTGGTATGATATCAACTGCCTGGGCACTTTCTCCTTCAAGGGGACGACAAGGGAGCCCCGTTTCGGGAATCCCACGCCGCGAATCGCGGAATGCCCGGCGGGGATGATCAACGCCGTAGGGCTTCAGAACCCCGGGGTGGAGAAGGTGATCAGCGAGGAGCTGCCGAAGCTGAAAGAGGTCTTCCGGAAGAAAGTGATGGCGAACGTCAGCGGCTTCAGCGTGGAGGATTATGCCTATACCTGTGAAAGGCTGGACGCGGAAGAGCAGGTCGGCTGCCTGGAAGTCAACATTTCCTGCCCGAACGTTCATGGCGGCGGCATGAGCTTCGGAAC
>Ga0310786_10013521_pt1 | contig 10074 bp, 10 predicted proteins | sample AusTroGonzalo_MG_FD_203881 | JGI IMG/M metagenome (GOLD analysis project Ga0310786, IMG submission 203881) | Bovine rumen microbial communities from tropical cattle in Woodstock, Queensland, Australia - Gonzalo_03 (v2) (version 2) | ecosystem: Host-associated > Mammals > Digestive system >... | reverse complement strand
ATCGCTTATGCCGACTCGATGTCTGAAGACTATCGTGCCCAGATGGTAGATTTAGTAAAAGAATTTGCCGCGTCGCAGGAAGCGCAACACGGCAAATTGTTGGAGGCGGAAGCCATCGGCGATACAATCATTGATGCGATGGCCCAAGTGTATCTTCTCGTGTCCTACGCCGACAGCACCTCAGAAGAGGTGGGGCTGCCGATGGTGAAAGTGGACGGCGACTGGAAGATGCAGTAGCCTAAATCATTAGTCCTTGAGGAAATAAATTACGGTGGTGACCACACGCACATTCTTCAGCCACGGTGTGTTCTGGTCGCGGCTCTCGATAGAGAACTGCCCTTGGTCGGCAGTGCGAATTTTGCCTAACTCGCTGTCAGAATCTTCGGCGAAGCGCTCAGCTGTTCTACGGGCATTCTTGGTGGCCTCGGCAATCATCTCAGGCTTGATGTCGTTGAGTCCCGTGAACTCGTAAGTCACGATTGAACTCTCATCGTATTCGTTGCCCACAATGGTGACGCCCTGACGCATCAGCTCAGTCTGCTTGCTAACAAGTTTGCGTACCAAATCCACATTCTTCGAAACGACAGTGACAACGCAGTTGGCTTTATAGCGGTAGCGCACCATCTCATTGCTATAGCTTAAATTCGCTTGTTGGTCCACCATCACAGGCGGTGCCAAAGAAATCTCTTCGTCGCTGAGACCGTTGCTTTTGAGGAAATCCACAATGATGCGTGTGTCAGCTTCGATACGGTCGTACAACTCTGCAGGGTCATTGCCCAGTTCCTTGAACTTCATAGGCCAAGTCGCCTTGTCGGCCTTCACTTCTTTTTCAGAAAGACCCTTGGCGGTGACCGTGCGGTCCATTTCCTTGAACTGCACAATACCTTGTTTAATAGCCCTTCCACCGAAGAAAAGGCCAAGGGCGAGAACTACAGCCTCGCCAAAGAACTTAAATTCAACTGATTTCATGATGATAGGATAAAGCTAAATGTTTACTTTTGGCGGATGAAAATATTGATGGGCGTGCCGGAGAAATCCCAGCGCTCGCGGATCTTATTCTCAAGGAAGCGCTTGTAGGGCTCTTTGATGTACTGAGGCAGGTTGGCATAGAACACGAAAGAGGGGATGCGTGTGTCTGGGAGCTGTGAACAGTACTTGATTTTGATGTACTTGCCCTTCATTGATGGTGGGGGATATGCCTCGATAAGGGGGAGCATCTCCTGATTCAACTTTGTGGTACCCACGCGTGCACGACGGTGCTGGGCTACGGCTGCAGCTGTCTCCAGAACCTTGAAGATGCGCTGCTTGGTGAGTGCAGAGGCAAAGATAATCTCGAAATCTGTGAAGGGAGCCATACGCTCACGGATGGTATCCTCGAAATACTTGATTGCCGTCGTGCTCTTGTCCTCAACAAGGTCCCATTTGTTAACGACGACAACGAGACCTTTCTGATTGCGTTGAATCAGTTGGAAGATGTTCAAGTCCTGGGCTTCAATGCCACGAGTGGCGTCAAGCATGAGAACACAGACATCGCTATTCTCGATGGCGCGAATACTACGCATTACGCTGTAGAACTCCAAGTCTTCATTAACCTTGCTCTTACGACGGATGCCGGCTGTGTCCACGAGTAGGAAGTCGAAACCAAACTTCTGGTAGTGCGTATAGATACTATCGCGTGTGGTGCCGGCAATGTCGGTGACAATATGGCGGTCTTCGCCGATGAAGGCATTGGTGAGGCTGCTCTTACCAACATTTGGACGTCCCACAACTGCGATGCGTGGTAGCTCCAGATCCTCCTGAATATCGTCCACCTTTGGCAGCTTCTCCAGAATCAGGTCAAGGAGATCGCCTGTGCCGCTACCTGTCGCAGAACTGATGCAGAAAGGATCGCCAAGGCCAAGACCATAGAATTCTGCTGCTTGCCATTGCTGGTCGTTGTTGTCGGTCTTGTTCGCCACAAGGATAACGGGTTTGTCCGTACGACGTAGGATGGCGGCAACAGCTTCGTCAAGATCTGTGACACCAGTATTGACGTCAACCAAGAATAGGATGACGTCGGCTTCTTCCGTGGCAAGAGTGACTTGCTTGCGAATCTCTTCCTCGAAGATGTCGTCGCTGTTGACAACCCAACCGCCGGTATCAACGACAGAGAACTCTCGGCCTACCCACTCACACTTGCCATACTGGCGGTCGCGCGTAGTACCGGCTTCGTCAGAGACGATAGCGTGACGGGTTTTCGTCAGACGATTAAAGAGAGTGGATTTGCCCACGTTGGGGCGTCCTACGATAGCTACTAACATGTTATTCTTATTCTAAATCATACCCGAATTGTTTCATGGCACGCTCCGAACTGCGCCAGTCCTTATCGACCTTGACGAAGCATTGGAGGTAGATCTTCTTGCCAAAGAAACGTTCCAACTCGCGGCGAGCCTCCGTGGAAACACGCTTAAGCGCAACGCCCTGGTGCCCGATGATAATACCCTTCTGCGACTCTCGTTCCACAAAAATAGTGGCTTCGATGCGGATGAGATCGTCCGTCTCTTTGAAACTGTTTACAACAGCCTCTACGGAATACGGAATCTCCTTGTCATAGTATAGCAGGATCTTCTCGCGTATAATCTCTGTGACAAAAAAACGGGCGGGTTTGTCAGTCCATGTGTCTTTGTCAAAATACGCAGGCGACTCGGGCAATAACTCTTTGATGCGGCTTAGAACTTGATCTACGCCGAAACGATGGAGGGCGGAGATGGGATAAATCTCGGCTTTGGGAAGAACGGCATGCCATTCATCAACCTTTTGGGCGAGGATGGTGTTTGCAGCTCCTTCCGTGAGGTCAATTTTGTTGATCAGTACGAGGACGGGGACGTCCATGTGCTGCACTTTCTCCAGAAAATCTGCATTCTTGTCCGGTGTTTCCACCATGTCCGTGACATAGAGTAGCACGTCAGCGTCTTGAAGGGCACTCTCGGAGAACTGGAGCATCTGCTCCTGAAGCTTATAGTTGGGCTTCAGTACACCGGGTGTGTCGGAGAAACAGATTTGAAGATCGGGCTCGTTGAGTATGCCCATAATACGGTGGCGCGTCGTCTGTGCCTTGAAAGTGGCAATAGAGATGCGCTCTCCTACGAGGAGATTCATCAGGGTGGACTTACCCACATTGGGGTTGCCTACGATATTGACGAAACCGGATTTATGCATATACTTATTTTTTCCCGTCGTAACCCCACTTCATGTAAGCGGCACCCCATGTGAAACCAGCACCGAAGGCTGTGAAGATGAGGTTGTCGCCTTTCTTGAGTTGACTCTCATAGTCCCAAAGGGCTAAGGGCAGGGTAGCACTGGAGGTGTTGCCGTATTTCTGGATGTTGAGCATCACCTTCTCCATCGGCATTTCCAAACGCTTGGCAACAGCTTCGATGATGCGTACATTAGCCTGATGTGGAATGACCCATGCGAGGTTATCTTTGTTCAAACCGTTGCGCTCTGCGATGAGGGCACAAGCGTCAGACATGTTGGTGACAGCGAATTTGAAAACCGTCCTGCCCTCTTGATGCAGGTAATGCATGCGATGCTCCAGTGTGAAGTGTGAGGGCGGAGTTGCGGAACCGCCAGCCTTGAGGCACAGGAAGGGAAGACCCTGACCGTCTGTGCGGAGGTAACTGTCTTTCCATCCAAGATCCTCAGTAGTCGGCTCTACAAGTACGGCGGCAGCGCCGTCGCCGAAGATAGGACAGGTCTGACGATCTGTGTAGTCAACAATGCTGGACATCTTGTCAGCACCAATTAGAATGACTTTCTTGTAGCGTCCGCTCTCAATCATGCAAGCGACATGGTCCATTGCAAAAAGGAAACCGGCGCAGGCTGCAGAGAAATCAAAAGCATGGGCATTTGTCAGACCGCATTTGCCGATGACGATACTGGCAGTGGAGGGGAAGTGGTAGTCACCTGTGGAAGTGGAACAGACGACGGCATCTACTGAGAGTGGGTCGGTGCCGGTGCGTTCCAACAGTTGCTTCACAGCTTTGCGAGCCATATAACTGGTGCCCAATCCTTCCTCGTTGAGGATGCGACGTTCTTTCACGCCGATGCGGGTCATAATCCACTCGTCAGAGGTATCGACCATGCGGCTAAGTTCCTCATTGTTCAAGATATAGTCAGGAACGTAGCCACCGATGCCCGTGATGGTTGCATGTAGTTTTTCCATAAAAAGATAAGATAAAGTAAAAGCCCCACCCCGGCGGGGTGGGGCTTTTGATTCGACTTCTTACGCTTCTTCCTTCTCGATAGCTACCTTGCCGCGATAGTATCCGCAAGCGGGACATACCGTGTGGTAGATGTGAAACTCGCCGCAGTTGGGGCAAACAGCCAGTGCAGGTGCTACAGCCTTGTCATGAGTACGGCGCTTGAGCGTACGTGTCTTGGATTGTCTTCTTTTAGGATGTGCCATTTTATATATAATTTAAATTTAATGTTTATCGTCTATTGATCGGCCTTGTTGAGTAATGCCTTGAGAGCATCCCAACGGGTGTCGATTGGGCCTTCGCCGTCGCTAGGGACGTGTGCGGGTTCGTCGCTTGTTCCCAAATACTGACTGATGTCCACCGGACACTCACCATTAGGGTGGGTGTGGAAGATGGGAATGGCCAGCGCGATGGTCTCATATAAATTCCAACTCACGTCAAGGACGGGTTTGTCCTCGGGGAGTAAAATGCGTTCACCGTCGTCATCATAGGTTTCGCCAAAGCGAACCTCAATGGTATCCTCTGTGTCGATGGGTTGAGTCATCGGTTCAAGGCAACGGTCGCACAGAATCTCAATGGAGCCAGTGGCGTGGATTTCAAGCTGGTAGCCGGCGGCCTTCTTTTTCACCCGAAGCGTGGCGTTGAGCAAACCATGCGTGATTTCCGTTTCATCTAGAGCGCTAAAGAACGAGTCGTCAAGCGTCCATGTGCGGGTCTCAGACTCGCTCTGAATCTCTCTGAAATCGATCTTGTAGAGTCCTGATGTGTCCATTTGGGCTGCAAAGGTAGGGCTTTTTTTTTGAGTGACAAAAGAATATGAAGAAAAAGTTGATTTTCAAGGTCAACTTTTATGCAATTCTATACGGAATGTAGTTCCTTTTCCAATCTCGGAAGACTTTACAAATATTTTCCCGCTATGGTATTCTTCCACAATTCGCTTGGCCAGTGAAAGACCTAATCCCCATCCGCGCTGCTTGGTGGTGAAGCCAGGGAGAAATACGTCATTGAAGTTGCCTTTGGCTATACCCTTGCCAGTGTCGGTCACTTCTACTACGATGCGTTGGGGCTCCTCGAAAGCTGTTATCTTGATATCACCATGCCCTTCCATCGCATCTACGGCGTTCTTGCATAAATTCTCGATGACCCACTCAAAGAGTTGGGCACTTAAGTTGGCGTAAAGAGGTTGTGAAGGCATGGAGGTGGTGATATTCACATGATTACTTGTGCGGCGGCTGATGTACTCCACGACATGTGAAATGATTTCATTGAGATTCTCCGGCTGCGGTTCAGGGAGCGAGCCAATCTTGGAAAATCGTTCTGCGATAATCTGCAGTCGGCGAACATCTTTGCTCATCTCCGGAAGTAATTCGTCTTCGGGATAATTCTCGCGTAAGACCTCAGTCCATGCCATCAACGATGAAATAGGGGTGCCCAACTGATGAGCAGTTTCCTTACTCAATCCTACCCAGACCTTGTTCTGCTCTGCGCGTTTGCTACTCAATAGCGCGAAAATACCAACGACTGCGAAGATCAGTACAATGCCTAATTGAATATAGGGATAGCGTGCTAAACGTTTCAAGAGGCTTGATTCATCATAACATATTTCCATGAAATCACCATCTCCATCACTGTCCATGTCGATGCGGATGGTATTGCCATCTTCTTTCATTCTACGGGCTATTGCCATCACCTCCTTATCGACATCGCTTGGGGCTTTGGCGTGTAGCTCCAAATTACGGTAGGTCTGTACGCTGCCATCCGCATTAAGGACAATAACCGGGATCGTATGGTTGCCATTTATGACTTTTAGGACGAGAGCCAAGTCTGTCTGTTCATCTGCATTGTCGAGAGAACGCATGGCCTCCGCCCACACTTCCATCTTCCGATGCTCTTCTTCGGAAAGATCGCTGACAAGGAAATGAGACCATGTCAGAGAGAGTGCACAAATGACGACGGCGGCACATGAGAGTAGAATCTTAACTTGCTTCAGTTGGTCGGTCCACTGCATAGTTTTTGAACGTTTATTTCTTAAAGAAACGAAATAGTAGCGTTTTTAGTATGTTATTTGCGAAGAAAAATGTAATTTTGCAGCCGATGAAGCGATATATACGACACATTATATATATATTGGTGCCTGTGACACTTCTGTTATTAAGTGTTTCTTGTGCACGCGAAGAGGACGACTTTCTTGTCCCTGAGCCTGTTGTGTCGGGGGCTCAAGGACAGACACTTGATTTCACACTCATCATTTATATGGCGGCAGAGAATTCGCTGTATGGAATGGTACAGGGAGATTTGAGCGAAATCATGCAAGGGATGGATCTGCTGCCTGAAGGGACTCGCATAGTGGCATATGTCGATGATACCCGTTCCTCTCGCCTTTATGCTGGGTGCGCCAAACAAGAGTTCCAGAATGTGAAATCCTATGATGAGAACATTTGCTCTACCAGTGAGGAGGGTATGTCGCGGGTTCTTACGGACATCAAGCAGGATTACCCTTCGCGCCATTATGCCCTTGTGCTGTGGAGTCACGGTTCGGGATGGGTCATGCATCATACAACGGCTGCAGCAACTAAAGCCTCGGGGCCTCTGCGTAGCATTGGCATAGACAATGGTCAACGCGGAATATCCAATGAGGGTTCGGTGATGGATATTCCTGTGCTGGCGCGTGTGTTGTCTAATTTTCCACATATGAGCTACATCCTTTTCGATGCCTGTTTTATGCAATGTGTCGAAGTAGCTTACGAATTGCGTCATCTCACGGACTATGTGATTGCTTCGCCAGCTGAGATTCCAGACCCAGGAGCTCCCTACCATTGGCTGCTTCCCATGCTTTGTCGTGTGCCGGTCAATGTGTCTGACATTGTGAATACATACGCAGATTACTACGAAAACTTGGAGGCGGGATTTCCCTATGTAGGTGTGGAATTGTCTGCTATTCGCACAGATGCTCTCGAGAGTCTTGCGGCAGCTACGTCACCTTATTTGAAGTCGCTTTTGGATGCTCAGACGGAGTATGATGCTTCCGCTGTGCAGCGTTACTATTATGGCTTGTCATTCACCAAATATACGGAATTCTTTGATTTCAAGAACTGGTTCTATCAAGCCTTGTCGGCTGATGACTATGCGGCATGGTGTCAAGCTTACGATGCCGCAGTGCCAGTCGTGAGGCTGACTCCACAATGGTTTTCGGGGATTCCTTCCAGACAGACTCGTTCTGTGTCGGATATTGATCACAGCGGAGGTGTCTCGGTGTTTGTTCCCTCTGGAAAATACGAACAAAACGGGTGGATGAATAATTATCATTCATTGCAATGGTATGAAGATACGAATTTACAAGAAACAGGCTGGTAAAATATGATAGAGAATACGCATTTCAAAGAGTATTATACTTCGCAGGAAATAGAAGAGTGCTTCCAGTGGTTTGAGCAGAACATGGATCGCCTGCCGGATTCGTTGAGGATTAGTCCTTCTACCTATTTCCCAAGGCTCCGTTTTTCCGTTGATGCCATGATTCAGCATTTGCGGAATGTGATGAAAAATCACCGCATCTACAACGGTGAGTTTGCAACCCTCCTTTTCATCAGGGAAAAAGTCCTTCAGCAAGAGGGCTTTCAAGAGTAACCATTTACATAACTAACCAAATAAACTTTTTTATTATGCTTTTTGACAAGAAAACGTATATTGACCGTCGCAACGTGCTTCGTGAACGTGTGGGAAGTGGCCTTATTCTGCTATTTGGCAATAATGATGCGTCGATGAACTACCCTGCTAATGCCTACAAGTTTCGTCAGGATAGCTCGTTCCTATATTATTTTGGTCAGCATCGCGAAGGCTTATGCGGTGTGATAGATGCTGATACAGGAAATGAATGGCTCTTGGGCGATGACATTTCGCTTGACGATATCGTATGGTTCGGCGCTGTAGATAGTGTTGCCGATATGGCAGAACAGTGTGGCGTGGATCGCAGTGCCCCCATGAATCGCCTTGAAAGCCTCGTGCGCGAGGCGCAGGACAGTGGCCGAGAGATACATTTCCTGCCTCCCTATCGCCATGACATCATGATTCTGCTGATGGATCTTCTTGGCATTCATCCTCGCGATCAGCGTGCTAAGGCTAGCCTGAAACTCATCAAAGCCGTCGTAGATCAGCGTGCGGTGAAGACACCAGGGGAAATCGCGGAAATCGAGCGAGCCTGTGCGATTGGCTATGAGATGCATACAACAGCGATGCGGATGTGCCGCCCTGGCGTGACAGAGCAACAGATTGCCGGCACATTAGCCGGAATAGCGCAAAGCAAGGGCTGTATGGCCAGTTTCCAGACAATTCTGTCCATGCACGGAGAGATTCAGCACGGTTATCCCTCACCGCGGCCATTGGAGGCTGGACGTCTAATGCTCTGCGACTGTGGTGCGGAGACGAATGAAAACTATTGTTCGGATAATACGCGTGTAACTCCTATCAGCGGACGTTTTACATCTCGTCAGCGTGATATCTATCAGGCGGTTGTGGATGCCCATGACCGAGTCCATGAAATTGCGGCACCAGGCATGAAATGGTGGGATATCCACTTCGAGGCCGCTCGTGTAATTACTGAACACCTGAAAGAAATCGGGCTCATGAAGGGTAATACGGAGGATGCTTTGGCCAATGGCGCTCACGCCATGTTCTTTGTTCATGGCCTTGGCCACATGATGGGCATGGATGTCCATGATATGGAAGGGCTCGGGCAGATTTATGTCGGCTTCGATGATGAGGTCCGTCCTAACCTGGAACAATTCGGCACCAACTGCTTGCGCTGCGGACGTCGTATGCAGGAAGGCTTTGTAATGACCGATGAGCCGGGCATCTACTTCATTCCTGCCTTGATTGATGATTGGAAAGCACGCAAGCACAATGCAGAGTTCATCAATTTTGATAAGGTGGAGGAGTATCGTGACTTTGGCGGCATCCGTCTTGAGGATGATTTGCTGATTACAGCCGATGGCTGCCGTTATCTCGGCGAGAAGATGATTCCCTATCATGTTGAAGAACTCGAAGCGTTTCTGGCGCAATAATGTCATAATTAAATAACAAATAACCATTTATTCTCCAAAAAACAATCCAAAATGAAAAAACTATTTGTTTACCTGCTGGCAGCAATGATCGTCGTTCCTGGTTTTGCTGCTAAGAAAGACAAAAAGGAAGAGAAAGACAATAAGCCTGTCTTTACCATTGTGAAACAATTGCCTATTACCAGTGTCAAGAATCAGAACCGTAGCGGTACATGTTGGGCCTATTCCACACTGAGCTTCTTCGAGAGTGAAATTCTTAAGAAGACGGGTAAGGCTTACGATTTGGCCGAGATGTTCATCACCAATAAGGATTATCTGGAGCGTGCCGAAGTCACCGTGCGTATGCATGGAGACAGTCAGTTCTCACAAGGCGGTAGCGCCGGAGATGTGCTGATTATCATTAAGAACCATGGTATTATCCCCGAGGATGCAATGGCTAAGCCTGGAACAATGATTGGCGACACACTGGCTAACTTCAATGAGTTCTTCAGTGTCATGGAGCCCTACGTGGATGCCGTGGCAAAAAACAAGAGCAAGACGATCTCCCCGCAATGGAAGAAAGGATTGCAGGGCATTATCGATTCTTATTTGGGCGAAACACCAGAGAAATTTACTTATGAGGGCGTGGAGTACACCCCGAAATCATTTGCTGCAAGTCTTGGGATAGACTGGAATGACTATGTGAGCATTACTTCTTATACTCATCATCCTTTCTATACCAGCTTTGCTGTAGAGGTGCAGGACAACTGGCGTTGGGATCACAGCTATAACGTCCCCAT
>Ga0310786_10013519_pt1 | contig 10075 bp, 6 predicted proteins | sample AusTroGonzalo_MG_FD_203881 | JGI IMG/M metagenome (GOLD analysis project Ga0310786, IMG submission 203881) | Bovine rumen microbial communities from tropical cattle in Woodstock, Queensland, Australia - Gonzalo_03 (v2) (version 2) | ecosystem: Host-associated > Mammals > Digestive system >... | reverse complement strand
TCTTTCCTGAGAAGATGATGACACGCTCCAGTTCACCAGCCTTGAACAACGAACGGATGATGCCCAGTTTCTGCGGCTCGTAGCATACATAGGCCGACTGTTGAATCTTTTCTGCAGGTTTTGAAACAGCAATCTTCACTTCCACAGGGTCGGTGAGCAGCGTATGGGCCAGTTGTTGGATTTTTTGTGGCATTGTGGCCGAGAACATGATGGTCTGATGTTCTTTAGGCAACAGTTTGGCTATTGATAGGATATCGTCGGAAAAGCCCATATCGAGCATTCGGTCTGCTTCGTCAAGTACAAAGAAACTCAGTCGGCTGAGGTCCAGATGTCCCATGCGAATGTGCGAAAGCAGTCGTCCGGGTGTTGCGATAATGACGTCGGCGCCCATCTTGAGCCCTTTCGTTTCTACGTCGAAGCGGCTACCGTCGTTTCCTCCATATACCGCCACACTACTGATGCCGTCCAGATAGTAGCCGAACCCCTGCATGGCTTGGTCGATTTGTTGAGCCAGTTCGCGTGTCGGGGCCATCACGATGCAGTTGACGGCATCCTTCGGATATCCTCCGTCGTCAAGCATACTTAGTATCGGCAACAGATAGGCGGCGGTCTTTCCAGTTCCCGTCTGTGCAATGCCGATGAGATCACGCTCGTCTAAAATCTCCGGGATGCATTTTTCCTGAATGGGAGTCATCTCCTCAAAGTGCATGTCGTAGAGCGCGTCCAGTATATTGTCGTTCAAGTATGTTTCTTCAAATGTCATAATCAATTCGGTGCTTGCCTATAGCAGAAATAGGCGATAATAGCATATAAAATGTTTGGAATCCAGGCTGCCAGCATCGGTGGCGTGCCGGCATTGATGGCAAACGTGGCGCTGATGGTTTGCAATAGGATATAGGTAAACGAGAGTGCCAGTCCGATACCCAAATAGAGTCCCATTCCACCTTTTCGCTTGCGTGACGACAGCGAGACGCCGATAATGGTGAGGATGAAGGAAGCGAACGACGATGCTATTCGCTTGTGGTATTCCACTTCGTATTGCACCACATTCGACGAGCCTCTCGACTGCTGTTTCGAGATGTAGCGCTTCAGCTCTGGCGAGGTAAACGTCTCCTGCTGACCTTTTGAGAACACGAGGTCCATCGGTTCCATCTGTATCAGCGTATCAATTTCGCTGCCTGATGTGATTTGTTCGCGCATGCCTTTCAGTGTGCGGATTTTGTAGTTGCGTGCCTTCCAGTGGTAACGCTCTTCGGCAATCGTGTCGTACTGAATGACGCTGGCATTCATCTGGCTCACCATCTTTTTGTTCTCAAACTTATATAGCGCAAAGCCATAGCCCGTCTTGCGGATATCGTCGTATTGCGAAATATAGGCCACCACGCCTTTATCTACCATCAGCTGGATGTTCGATGCGGAGGTGTTTTTCTTGTTGTTCTTGTAGAGCGACTCGAAATCGTGACGTACGACCGTTCCGCGAGGAATGACATAGGCACCGAGGAAGAAGTTCAGCGTGGCGATGAGCGCTGCCGAGATGATATAGGGCCGTAGTAGTCGTTTGAAACTCATTCCACATGCCAGCATAGCAATAATCTCAGAGTTTCCCGCCAGTTTCGACGTAAAGAAGATGACGGCGATGAAGACGAACAGCGGTGAGAAAAGGTTGGCGAAATAGGGCACGAAATTAGCGTAGTAGTCAAAGACAATAGCCCGCAATGGTGCGTGGTAGTTAGTGAATTTCGCCAAGTTCTCGTTGACATCGAACACAATGGAGATGGAGATGATAAGCAGGATGGAGTAGATGTACGTTCCGATGAACTTCTTGATGATGTACCAGTCCATACGCTTCAGGAAGCGGAAGATGTTCAGCTTCTTCATCCACCTTAACTTGTGCCAGGGAACTTTCTGCCACAGTCGGCGCATCTTCCATTGCCAGTGTCTCAGGTCCTGCTTTGTAATCTTCATCTTCTGCGTCCTAAATTGTCAATGACTGAGCGCTTCCACTGTGTAAAGTCGCCTTGCTCTATATGCTGGCGGGCATCGGTGACCAGTCGCAGATAGAAAGCGAGATTGTGTATTGAGGCAATCTGCAGGGCTAACAGTTCCTGTGCCTTGAACAGATGGTGCAGATATGCTTTGGTGTGAATGCGGTCGATATCGCAACCGTCAGGGTCGATGGGCGAGAAGTCGTCCTGCCATTTCTGGTTCCTCATGTTCATCGTACCTTCATAGGTGAAGAGCATGGCATTGCGGCCGTTACGGGTGGGCATCACACAGTCGAACATATCGACGCCGCGTTCAATGGCTTCGAGGATGTTCTGTGGCGTGCCGACCCCCATCAGGTAACGTGGACGGTCCTTGGGCAGGATATCGTTCACGACCTCAATCATGTCGTACATCACTTCCGTAGGCTCTCCGACGGCCAATCCACCTATCGAGGCGCCGCCACCGTCGTTCAGCTTGCCTAACGTGTCAACGACGTGTTTGGCAGCATCCTGACGCAAGTCTTTATAGGTACAGCCCTGCACGATGGGGAAGAGCGTCTGCTTATGGCCGTAGAGCGGTTCCGTCTCGTTGAAACGCTTGACGCAGCGTTCCAGCCAGCGCTGAGTCAGACGCAGACTCTTCTCTGCATACTGGTAGTCGCTCTCTCCCGGAGGACATTCGTCGAAGGCCATCATGATGTCGGCACCGATGACGCGCTGTGTGTCCATCACGTTCTCTGGAGTGAAGACATGCTTCGAACCGTCAATGTGGCTGCGGAACTCACAACCCTCTTCCTTCAGTTTACGGATACCAGTTAGGGAAAAGACCTGAAAACCACCAGAGTCCGTCAGGATAGGCCGGTCCCAAGTGTTGAACTTGTGTAGCCCGCCCGCCTTGCGCAGAATCTCCAGCCCCGGTCGCAGGTAGAGGTGATAGGTGTTACCCAGAATAATCTGCGCCTTCACCTGTTCACGCAACTCCGAGAAGTGCACGCCTTTAACGCTTCCTACCGTACCAACAGGCATGAAGATTGGCGTCTTGATGGCCCCATGGTCGGTGGTGATGAGTCCTGTTCGGGCACTGCTGTTCGGGTCGTTATGTTGTACTTCGAAGGTCATGCGGTAGCCTATTATTCACCTTTCCCTTTCTCGTCTTTCTCGTCGGGGATTTCAAAATTCAGTGGATTTTCCACAATTTCGTCCGTCAAGGCGAATTTCCATACGTCTTGCACATTTTCCACGTAATGGAACTTTACGCCCTTCAAGTACATCTCGGGAATCTCGTTGATGTCCTTCTCATTCTCCTGGCACATCACGATATCGGTAATACCGGCACGCTTGGCGGCCAAAATCTTCTCTTTGATACCGCCTACAGGCAATACCTTGCCGCGCAATGTAATTTCACCGGTCATCGCCGTATTCTTGCGAACCTTACGCTGGGTCAGCGCTGAGGCTATCGAGGTGGCAATGGTGATACCTGCCGAAGGTCCGTCCTTCGGAGTGGCACCCTCCGGCACGTGGATATGAATGTTCCAATGGTCGAAGATGCGATAGTCGATACCCAGCACATCAACATGGGCCTTTACATATTCCAAAGCGATTACAGCCGATTCTTTCATCACGTCGCCCAGATTACCTGTCAGCGTCAGTTTGGCACCTTTGCCCTTGCTCAGCGACGTCTCAATGAAGAGTATCTCACCGCCGACACTGGTCCATGCCAGACCGGTAACGACGCCGGCATAGCTGTTGCCCTGATAGATGTCACGGTAGAAGGGCGGCTTGCCCAACAGGTCCTCAATCTCTGTGGGTGTAATCTTTTCGTAGGGCAGCTCACCGCTTTCGGCCTTCTTGAATGCCAACTTGCGCAACGACTTGTTGATTTGCTTCTCCAACTGGCGTACGCCGCTCTCACGGGTGTACTGCTCGATGATTTTCTCAATGGCGGCCTTGTTGAAGGTCAGTTGCTTGTCGTTCAGCCCCGTATTCTCCTTCTCCTTGGGTATCAGATGGCGCTTGGCAATCTCGTATTTCTCCTCAGTGATGTACCCGCTGACCTCGATGATTTCCATGCGGTCGAGCAACGGACGGGGAATGGTACCCAGATTGTTGGCGGTGGCGATGAACATCACCTTCGACAAGTCGTAATCTACGTCCAGATAATTATCATGGAAAGCATTGTTCTGCTCGGGGTCGAGCACCTCCAGCAGAGCGGAGGCAGGGTCACCGTTGTGAGTGTTCTGCGTCACCTTGTCAATCTCGTCGAGAATGAAGACGGGGTTGCTTGAGCCTGCCTTCTGGATGTTCTTGATGATACGTCCGGGCATGGCTCCGATGTAGGTTCGGCGGTGTCCGCGAATCTCAGCCTCGTCGTGCAGACCACCGAGCGAGACACGCACATACTTACGCTTCAGGGCGTCGGCAATCGATTTTCCCAACGAGGTCTTACCGACTCCCGGAGGACCATAGAGACAGAGGATGGGCGACTTCAGGTCACCACGCAGTGACAATACGGCGATATATTCAAGGATGCGCTCCTTCACCTTCTCCATACCATAGTGGTCACGGTCCAGAATCTTCTGTGCACGCTTCAGGTCCAGGTCGTCTTTCGTATATTCGTTCCAAGGCAGGTTGACCAGCGTCTGCAGATAGGTCAGCTGTACGTTGAAGTCGGGCGAGTTCTGGTTCACTTGATCCAGTTTCTCCACTTCCTTGTAGAAATACTTCTCGATATCCTCGGGCCAATTCTTCTTGCGGGCTTTCTCCAGCAGGTCTTTCTTCTCGGGCGTACTCTCGTTGCCCATCTCGGCCTGCAGGTTCTTGATTTGCTGTTGCAGGAAGTAGTTACGCTGCTGCTCGTCAATATCGTCGCGCGTCTTGTTGCGGATGTCGAGCTTCAGGTTCTGTAGATTAATCTCGCGGTTGATGATGCGCATCGTGTTGAACAAGCGCTCTTTGACGGAGTCCATCATCAGCAACTTCATCTTCTCCTTAGTCGAGAAAGGCATATTCGAGCAGACGAAGTTCAGCGCCATGTAATTGTTGCTCACATTCTTCAGGGCAAACGTCGCCTCGTCGGGAATCTCTTCCGTCATGTTGATGTATTGGGTCACCGACTGGCGCAGGTCCTCCATAGCGGTCTTGAACTCTACGTCGCATTTGTCGGGTTCCTCCTCGGGGGCACGGCTGACGTGGCCCTCCAGATAGGGGTGGTATTTGACGAGATCCTCCAGTTTGATACGTCCCAAGCCCTGCACAATGGTCGTGATGTTGCCGTTGGGCAGCGTCAGCGTCTTCAGCACCTTGCCAATGACACCATAGTCGTAGAGGTCAGAACGGATAGGCATTTCGACATCGGGGTCGCGTTGTGTGAAGACACCGATGAGCATATTGTTCTTCTCGGCCTTGCGAATGAGTGTCATGCTGGCCTCGCGGCCGATGAGAATGGGTGATACCACACCGGGAAACAGCACCAGATTGCGCACAGCCAGAATGGGCAGTGTGTCGGGAATTTCCATTTCTGTCAGGTCGTGGAAGTCGCCCTCAACGTCGGCAATCATCGAAAATGACCTGTTCTTGTTATCCATGTACATTGTTATATCTTCTATCATAATGCGAACAAATTGAAATGCAAAGACAATGCAAGCCGAATGCAGAAAGCTGTGTTTTCTGCTGAGGCAAAGCCTGCCTTCGCGAATTTTAGGCGCAAAGGTACAACTTTTTATTGAAAAATCGTATGTATAATAAGATATTTTAATATCTTTCTTGTGGAATCGTGCATTTTTTCGTACTTTTGCATGCAAGATGAAGATGTTTCGATTCAAAAAGTTCGTTATTGAGCAGGAATTGTGCGCTATGAAGGTGGGAACCGACGGTGTGCTTTTGGGGGCTTGGGCCACGGGTGGTTCACGTGTGCTGGACGTTGGTACGGGTACTGGAATCATTGCCCTGATGCTGGCTCAGCGCTATCCGCAAGCTCAGGTGACGGCCATAGACATCGACGAAGGTGCCGTCTGTCAGGCGTTGCAGAACGTTGCGCAGTCGCCGTTCAGTGATCGTGTGGAGGTGCTCTGCGAGAGTGTGCAGGGGCATGATGGATTCTATGATGCCATTGTGAGCAATCCGCCTTTCTTTATCGACTCGCTGAATGCTCCGGACCGTCAGCGCAACATTGCCCGTCACACTGAGACGATGACCTATGCCCAGCTGATGCAGGCCGCTTGGCGACTGCTTGCTGACGGAGGAGAATTGAGTGTGGTGGTGCCTTTCGACTATCGTCGGCGCATGGAGGATGAGGCGACGTTTGTAGGTTTCTTTCCCAGCAGGGTATGCGCTGTCCGCACGGCAATACACAAACCCGCTAAGCGCTTTCTGCTGGCTTTCCGCAAACACCCTTGCCCTTGTGAGCACACGGAGATGACTCTCGGTGATGAGGCGTATTCGCAGTTGACGGGGGACTTTTACCTATGAGGGATGTCGTTAAGACGTTCGGTTATGACGTTATTATAACGAAATGTCGATTACTGGATTGCGAAATGTCGGTGCCTAAATTGCGAAATGTCGATTACTGATGGAATCCCGTCCTTAGGAACTCGTCCCACTGGCCTTGATAGCCGTTGAATACGTTGATGTCCACTGGTCCGGTGATGCCGTTGACGCGTCCGTCGGGCGACAGCTGCCAATACACGAGTTTCACATCGGGTTTGTATTCGCCGTAACGGGCTATCCATACGTTATAGTTCTGCTTGATGTCGGCGGCATTCTGCATGTGATGGTTGATGAATCCCTGATTGACATACAGAATAGGCCGCATGTGGGTGCGCCGTTCCACGTACTCCATAAACGTCCGTATGCGCTGCATCAACACCTCGTCGCCTCCAATGGCCTTGATTTGGGCGTCGGTGGGCTCTACGTCAAGTACCGGCGGGAAGTCGCCTTTCCGGAATAGGGTGCTGTTGACAAAATATGTGGCCTGTGCTAGTGCGGGTGTTTTCAGCGAGAAGAAATGGTATGCTCCGACGTGCAGCCCTTGCTGTTTGGCCTTGGCATAGTCGCTCATAAAGTAGCGGTTGCGGATGGTGGTACCCTCCGTGCTCTTGATGTATACGAACGAGACGGGGAAGGTCTGTCCGCCTGTCGAATGGCGCTGTCCGAGAGAGGTGATGCGCAGCTGTTTCCAGTTGATACCATAGCGGCGACGGCCTTTTTCGTGCTGATGGCGCGAGATGTCGATGCCGTAGATGCGCTCAGCGGTATAGCGCAGCTTTTCGCCCAGAAAACGGCCCTTTTTCCAAGTACCAACGCGGACGTGGCTGGGTGACGACTCGAACCCGAAACCATTGCGCTGGTCGTCTTCCCAGAAGCCTTCGTAGTGTGTGCCGTCGAGGGCGTCGTAGATTCCTTGTCCGCAGGCCTGCAGCCGATGGTTCATCTGTCCGCGATAGGTGCCCAGGGAGTCGGTACGTACGGCTTTGACAATGGTGTCGGCATCATATTCCGCACAGACGATGCGTCCGAGGGAGTCGCGCAAGATGACGGGACCATTGACGCGGCCGAAATGGAAGTGGCCCGCTTTCCAGTAGCCGCCGACCATTTTCACGGCGGGCAACAGGCGGTCTTTGGCGGCAATGCGCACGACGACGGTCCGCGTGGTGATTCCAGTTGTTCCAGGGGTTCCGGAGTCTATGGCTGTCGGGACCATTCGAGTCAGCAGGGTATGGTACTGCGCGATGAGGTTGTAGCCTTCGTCGGTGACATTATGGGTGCGCATGTAGTAATCCATCTCGTGCAGCTGTTTGGCCACCTGCAGGGAGTCTTTCTGGGGACGTTGGTAGATGCGGACTTCGACCTTGTCGGGGATGTGTGGCGGTTCCGGACGACAGGAGTAGGCGAGTCCGAGAATGGCGACTACGGGTAGCAGGATTAGTGCGTATCTTCTTCTATCCATGAGTCAAGTAGTTGTCGTGCTATAGAGAGTTTCTCGGGGATGTGGGGCAGGTGGCTGCGGTCGAACCACGACCCTTTCGAGATTTCGGAGCGTTGCAGGTGGATTTTCCCGAAGTCGTAGTCAGCGGTGAAGCCGACCATCAATCCGCAGGGGTAGGGCCAGGGTTGTGAGCCGAAGTAGCGCAGATTGGTGATGTGCAACCCCGTCTCTTCGAGCACTTCGCGATGTACGGCCTCCTCCAGCGTCTCGCCGGTCTCCACAAAGCCTGCCACCAGTCCGTAGTGGTCGTCGCGGAAGTTGTTGGCGTGAACCAGCAGCACTTCGTCTTTCGTGACAGTACCGTCGTCGGCCGTCGTCTTGTGCCTGACGAGTACTATGACGGCGGTGGCCAGCTGGGGCCATACCTCCTTGCCGCAGTGCTCGCATTTCTTTGAAATGGCAGTGTCGAAGCGCATCGGTCCTCCACAGACGCCGCAGAACTTCGTGTTCTGGTCCCAATAGAGCAGTTCGTGACACTTGCCGGCAATCAGATAGTCTTCGTGGGGCAGTTTGTAGTATGATTGCCGCAGGGGGCACATCTCGTAGCGCTCGGAGCCGGTCAGCGGCTGGTCGATGCGGTAGGCCTTGTGGCCGTCAATGTCCATCACTGTCGTCCAGGGCTTCAGTTCGGTGGGCTGTTCGGTGGGTATCGTGTAGGTTTCTCCGACTTTCTCGAGAACGAGGTCAGACTGACAGAATACAAAATATTTCATTTCAAATCAGAGATTTCAAACATCCTCATTATTTTCCAAACAACAACTTTCGGTCGCGCTCAATAGCGGGCTTGGTCAATGCGTCGGGCACAAAGCGCCAGTTGTTCAGGGCCCGTGGGGTGATGGTGCCTTCGCGTTCAATCTTCTGCGTCAGATAGTAACGCTGGTCGCGCTCACTCATGTATTCTATGCGCTGGGGAATAGAATCCCACGGGATGCCTGCTCCGCGTACCAGCAACTCGCCGCCGCCATTGCCGCGATAACTGTTCATGGCCACGCGGTACCATGCGTCCTCGTTGAACGCCCGTCCGTCCGAGAATTGCAGGATGATGACTTTCTTCCCGTCGGGCTTGGTGACGTCGACGACATAGTCAATGCCTGCTGCCGAGTCGAAGTTGAACGTGAAGTTCTTGAAGCCTTCGCGTTGGTTGTCGCCAGGGGCTTTCGGAGCCAGCAGCATGATGTGGTCGTCGGAGCTTTTCATCGTGTTCACCCACTGGTCGTACGACAGCTCCAGATGCTGGCGAATCTCGCGGCCGGTCATGCGGAGCACGTAGATGCCGTTTTCGAAGCGGTAGAGCTTGAACATGTCACTCATATAGACCGGTCCGGCTTTGATTACGGAGTTGAAGATGAGCGGGGCGGTGAACGACACGTCGGCTTTCGTGTGTTCCAGCTGCAGGTCGTGGATGAGGTCCACAAAGGCTGCCGAACCGAAGAAGGCGTCGCGAGAGTACATGGTTTCGCTGAAGTCACCTATCTTGCGTTCTACGAAGGCCTTGATGGCGTCCATTTGGGGCTGGAAGTGGCGCATGTAGTCCTCGTCGATTTCCTCCTTGGTGACGTCGATGAGCTCGCCCTGCTTCTTGGTGATGGTCCAGCCCTTGCCCGTCTGTTTCAGCGTGATGGTGGCCTGTGCCACTTTCTTGGCATTGGCCGAGGCGTTCAGGCAGAGCATGCCGTTGACGGTCGTGTTGCGCTCAGTGTGGTCGTGACCGAACAGTAGGATGTCCATGCCCTCTATCTGTTCAGCCACCATGCGGGCAACATCTTCATGGTAGTCGGGGGTGACGATGCCTCCCTCCCAGCCGCTGTGGTAGAGTCCGATGACCACGTCGGCCATCTCCTTCTCACGCAGAATCTTCACCCAGCGACGGGTTGACTCCAGAATCTCCTCGAAGCGCATGCCCGACCACAAATTTTGGTGCAGCCAGTTGGGGATGGCGGGTGTCAGCATGCCGAGGATGGCAATGCGCACGCCCTCGCGCTCCACTATCAGATAGGGTTCCACGTACGGCTTCTGGCTCTTCAGGTCGATGATGTTGGCACCGAGGGTGGGGCAGTCCAACTCCTTGATCCACTTGTCGTACACCTTGTGGCCGACCTCCACGTCG
>Ga0310786_10013518_pt1 | contig 10075 bp, 9 predicted proteins | sample AusTroGonzalo_MG_FD_203881 | JGI IMG/M metagenome (GOLD analysis project Ga0310786, IMG submission 203881) | Bovine rumen microbial communities from tropical cattle in Woodstock, Queensland, Australia - Gonzalo_03 (v2) (version 2) | ecosystem: Host-associated > Mammals > Digestive system >... | reverse complement strand
TTAAAATTTAAATCTGCAAGGAAATATCCTGAGACCATCACATACAAGTTCACAGAGATGCTACTGAATACCAGCAAAAAGTCTGAGAACAAAATATTTGTCATTGATACTGGACTATGAGTGCTAAACTCATCACTACCCACCCCATGAGTCAGACAATGATAGACCACGATGAAAAACATCGCTACCGTTCTCATGACCTCAAATTGACGCTCTCTTTTCATACTAATCCTTATTTTATATGCAAAGGTAGAAAAAAAAGGATAAAAAACAATGGATTTCATCTTTTTTATCTATCTTTGCATCCATGAAGACAAAATTATTGATCATATTATTAGTAATTTTTGGATTTATATCATGCAATAACGACGCTGAGCACAAGACTGTTATCTGCATACCTGTTTATGGTCAGAGTCTGGCCTTAGGCGTAGAAGCTGACCGCATCACTGATTTTGACTCATTAGCCAATTATGCAGACGGCCGTATTGTCACAGAGAATATGGACCATCAGTTCGGTTATTTCGATCTTAACGCCTTCAAGCAATTTGCCAAAAAGTTGTTACGTCATCAGAATCGATCATTTGAGCTCTCGGTATATAGTATGGCAGAATGGTTGGCAGACCATACTGGCAAAGACACTCTCATATGCATCTTCCCCGGAGGACAAGATGGTACCATTATTGCCAACTTAGGAAAAGGGAGCGCCCCCTACCAGAAATTCATCAAAGACATTGAAACGGCATACAAATCTGCCCATAATGAAGGATGGAGTTTTGAATTGCCTGCGCTCTGTTGGATGCAGGGTGAAACGGACATTAACAGTTATCCTGGCACCAATTATCGTGAACTATTTCTCAAATTCTCCAAAGATATTAATGATGATGTCAAGCGCATCACTGGACAAAAGAAGGATGTTGAAATCATCTGCTATCAAGCAAACGCTTTAACAAGAGCCCCTAATTTCAATGCTCTTTTATACAATTGTATTGAAACAGAAGTGCCACAGACACAAATGGAACTGATTCGTGACCATCCGTCATTCCATGCCAGTGGCCCAACCTATCCCTACGATTGTGTCAATGAAATCATACACATCGACGGGATTAGCCAGAAGAAGCATGGAATATTGGTTGCATTGTCGGCCATGGACATTCTCAAACACCAGAAGAATACTCGAGGACTTCTTCCTACAAAAGTTGAATGTCATGATATGGAGGTTATCATCGCCTTCAACATACCCTTTCCACCCTTGACTTTGGACACGATTGGTGTTACCAATTCTGGTAACTACGGATTCTGTATCATCACTCCTGACAATAGGGATATTGTAAGAAGTGTCTCTATTCAAGACAATCATATTCGCATTCTATGTGATAAGTCTCCAAAAGGATGCAGGGTACGTTATGCCGTCAATGGTGACTACATGAAAAGCGGTCGTCTGCATGGCCCACGAGGAAATCTACGGGACTCACAAGGCGATTCCCTCATTCTATCGATCCAAGGTAAAGATTACCCCATCCATAACTGGTGCTACCAATTTGATATGCCTATTGAATAAATAAAAGATATAAACAACTATGGTCGTTAATTCGCTCGCATTCCTTTGGTTCTTCCTGTTCGTCATGGTGGTGTACTACTTGCTCGGGGCGAAGCGGGGGATCAGACCACCCCACCCTGACGGGCACCCCTCCTACTCAGGAGGGGAAACGGGGAGGCAGAATGTGTTCTTGTTAGGATGTTCCTACTGGTTCTATTCTCAGGTAGACATCAAGATGACGGGATTGCTTGTTGTTTTGACCTTGGTATTTTGGTTGCTCGGAAAAGGCATTTATCATTACATGGAACATGAAGATGAGCGAAAAGCCAGTTTGGTGACCACCGTTGGCGTGACCATAGGCATTGGCGCCTTGTTCTATTTCAAATACCTGAATTTCTTCGCAGATTCTGTTGCCTCGTTCGCATCATTCTTAGGTTTCCACATGAGCTGGACGGCACTTCATTTGGTTGTCCCCATTGGCCTGAGTTTCTTCACGTTTAAGCTAATGAGTTACGTGCTCGACATTCACCACGGGAAGATCCAACCCGAAGGGAACATCGTCAGTTTTGCCAACTATATTGCCTTCTTCCCAACCATCCTATCCGGACCTATTGACCGTCCAAAACCGTTCCTGGCACAGGCTGATATAGCCAGGCGGTTCAATCCAGATCAACTGATGACAGGTTTCCGTCGAATATTGTGGGGTATGTTCCTAAAGATGTGTATCGCTGACCGACTTGATATCTATGTCAGTGCCATCTGGAACAACTATGAGCATCACTCCGCCATTTCAATCTTGTTCGCCTCCCTACTCTACCCACTGCAGATGTATGCCGACTTCGGAGGCTACAGTGAGATGGCCATCGGCGTGGCACTGATGTTGGGGTTCAAAGTCGCAGAGAACTTCAAACGACCATTCTTTGTGCTCGACATTGCTGGTTACTGGAGCCGCTGGCACATGACCTTAACCAGTTGGCTGACGGACTATGTGTTCCTGCCACTAAACATCAAGTTCCGCGAATGGGGTGTTTACGGCACCATCACTGCCATTATGCTGAACATGATGTTCATCGGCATGTGGCATGGTGCGAATTGGACATTCTTCCTTTTCGGTATTTACCATGGTTTGTGGTACATTCCACTGATGGTAGGAGGTGGTTTTTTTAAGAAACGAAAGATTAAGGTCAATGCCCATGGCTGGCCCAAACAGGAGTACGTTATCAAGATGATTGGTATCTATCTCGTAGTCACTTTCGGCCTGATGCTCTTCCACTCCACTAACATCAGCGAGTTCTGGCAGATCTGCGAACGTGTTGCAACCCACTGGCAGGGAGGTCTGTTTACGGATATGTCATCGATGGTCAATGCAGCCATCTGTCTTGTCGTCCTCATCTATGTGGACATCCAAGAGGAGTGGTTCCCCAAGTACCAGCTACCACTGCCCCATTTGATTGACCGTTGGCGTTGGGAACTGACCATAGCCGTGGAAATTGTAGCTATCCTACTCTTCGGTGTATTCGATAATAACCAGTTTATCTATTTCCAGTTCTAAGATGAAAAAACTATTCATACATATCATCATTGTTGCCTGTCTGTTTTTTGTGATGGACAGAGTTCTTGGTTTGGGACTAGGATACCTCTACAGGATCTCTAACGCTACTGACGAATATAAAATTAGCTATACGAATGAAAGTACGGAGGACTCTCTGCTTTTCATGGGCAGTTCCAGATGCCTGCATCATTACACACCACTGGTTTTCGAAAAAGAATTAGGTATCAGTTGTTTCAATGCCGCAGACTGGGGCATTAAAAACATTTATTTTCATTATGGAACATTAGGAAATATCCTTTCACGATACACACCTAAGGTTATCGTCTTTGAGGTTCACCCCTGCGATTTCCAAAATACGCCTTACTCCGGGAAAGAAAGAGCAGGATCTTTAGCCCCCTATTGCGGTATGAGCAAGGAGTGTGATGAAATGCTGAAACGCTCCGGCAATTACTGGCCTTACCAACTATCATGGGTATATAGATATACAGGTAATCTCCCAAATTTGTTGGCAGGGAAAATGGGCAATATGGACAGGAGCCTTAAGGGATGGAAACCTCTTGATGGCGTTTTAGATACAGTCGGAATAAAAGTTGAAGAATATCCCTTCCCCATAGATCAGGAGCGCATTGACCTACTGGAACGTTTCATCAACGACTGCAAACAAAAGAACATCCAATTATCATTGATAGTTTCACCCATGTATATCTGTTCAAAGGAAGATGTCTATAAGGTTCCCCGTGAGTTGGCAGCCAAGTACAACATCCCCTTTATTGATCATTACAAGGATACGACATTCACAGGTCACCCTGAATTATTCTATGACCTCGGGCATCTTAACAGACAAGGTGCCTTGATTTATTCCAAAATGGTCTGTGAAGAATTGAAAATGCATATCAAACGATAAAGCCAATGAAACAATACCGTATTATTTTAATAGCCATATCCATCTTGATTGTTTGTTTCGGCATATACGCTATCGCAGTCAATGCCCGTTACCGTTGTTCACTCGAAGGACACAAGACCGTCATCTGCATTCCGGTATATGGCCAGAGCTTGGCTTTAGGTGAAGAAGCCATTAGAATAACAGATTTCGATTCGCTGAGAATCAATTACAATGGGCGAATCGTCAACGAGCATCTGAATTATCAATTCGGAGGATACGCCGAGCAAAGGTGGAGACGTACTATCAAAAGGTTATTTGGTATCCACAAAAGATCTTTTGAACTGTCCATATACAGAATGGCTGAAGAATTAGCCACGAAAGTCGGAGAAGATACTATCATCTGCATTTTCCCTGGGGGCATGGGAGAATCTCCGATTCGGAATTTAACAAAGAGAGCAACCCTATATCCACGATTCATTTATGATATCAACGAGGCTTACAAACAAGCCAGAAAAAGAGGTTGGGACTTTTATGTACCAGCTATCTGCTGGATGCAAGGAGAGTCGGACATCCGAGAATATACAAAAGAAAACTATAAAGAGACTCTTAAGCAATTGCATTCAGACTTGAACCGCGCCGTGAAAGTAATAACACATCAAAAGGAAGACGTACATTTAATCTGCTATCAAACAAATGCAGTCACTGTTGCTGATGATTTCAATCCTTTAAACTATGATTGCGTTGAGATGAAGCCTTCTCAAGCCATCGTTGACTTTATTAACGAAGATTCCCTATTTGATGCAAGCGGGCCAACATATCCATATCATTTCATGCGTGAATATCTTCATATTGATGCCATCGGGCAACAGCATATCGGATATCTCGATGCCATAACGGTCATGAACATTATCAAAGGAAAGGGGAAGACCTATGGTCTGGTACCACAGTCGCTATCAGTTGAAGGCAATGATGTGATTGTCAGTTTTCACGTTCCATGCCCTCCCCTTATCATAGATACCGTCCATGTAAAATATACAGATCATTATGGCTTTAGCGTCATTAACACTGATGGAGAAAACATCATTTCTGATGTTTCACTTGAAGGAAATCATGTAAGACTTCGTTGCAGCAATTCTCCCATTAATTGCAAAGTACGATATGCAGTAAATGGAGACAAGCTAAAAAGTGGCCGTCTGCATGGGCCACGAGGAAACCTGAGAGACTCTCAAGGAGAAACAGAAAAAATGAAAGTCCAAGGAACGACCTACTCTGTACATAACTGGGCATACCAATTTGACATGCTTTGCAAATAACGATGAGCGAACGAATCAACTGGATAGACTGGGCTAAGGCCATCGCAGTTATGACTGTGGTGTTCTGCCACCTGCCCCAATCCCAGGAGTGGTTCTACTATCGGTATCTGCAAGCCTGCACCATTACCATCTTCTTTTTCATCTCAGGCTATCTTAAAAAAGACCGTGGCAGTAGCAAGGAAAACTGGAAGAAATACTGGAATAGCCTTATTCTTCCATACATGATATATAATATAATAGTATATCCTTACTGGCTTGTCAGATATTATATGCTTCATGGTAACATGCCAGATATGTTGTCGGCCCTTAAACCGATCATTGGCGCACTTCTATTCGAGCACGAAAGTTCCTTTGCAGAACCACTAAACGGACCACTATGGTATATCCCTGCCATACTCATCATGCATATCATCATCGACCTATGTCGAAAAACAGATTATCTGCACCATATCATGATTGCGCTCTGCATCTTGTCGTTCTTTCTTTATGCAGCCAACAAACAAATGGGATTCATGCATGCCATGACACCAACAGGCATATTCCGACGTTTACCTTATTACTATATTGGGTATGTGATGGGAAGACAGAAACTATTCAACAATATATCTCTGTTTAGAGATGCATTGGGTTTTATGAGCCTGATCATGCTCAGTTTCCTTTTCTTCTATTTGCATCTAAATGAAGGAAGACTATTGCCACATGTAATACTCTTTTGTCCATTCAACCTATGTTTCTTATTCGGTTTCCTATATGGTTGCAAATTGTTGGCAGCCTTCAAAACAGATATCATTATCAACCTTTCTATAGGGACTTTACTCATCATCGGACTACACTTCCCTCTCATCGGCATCTACAACTACCTGACAAGACATACTGGCTATCAGTGGTATGAGGCCCTACTCACAACCCTGTTTATAACAGCCATCCTTTATCCTCTCATTCTGTTTGCCAAGCATCATGCGCCATTGCTCATCGGTAAAAGTACGAAATCATGGAACAGACAAAAAGAATAGAATATATCGATGCACTGAGAGGATTAGCGATGATACTCGTTCTCTATTTTCATATACCAAGTTATTGCTTGGGAAACGCCTATATTGGATTCAATGATATACTGGAATGGGTTAGAATGCCATTATTCTTCTTTATCAGTGGCTTTGTTTTCTATAAAGCAGATCGAATATGGAACTCTATTACCATCAAATCCATCCTAAAGAAGAAATTCATGGTACAGATTATTCCAATGGCAGTTTTCTTGACGCTCTTCTTAATTCTGTTTGACTATATGGAGCCTGCCTCCTTCGGCAGCGATAAAAAAGGCTATTGGTACACATTTGTGTTATTCGAATACTTTGTGTTATATATTGGGGCCGAGGCTCTCTTAAATAAAAACAAAACCGTTCAGGGAGAAATATACGTGTTTCTATCAGTTTTATTAATATCCCTTGCATCGTTCTACTATGCCAAATACTACACCAGATATTCCAACGAACTAGGAAATTGGAAAACGGTCTTAGGACTGCTCAGTTTCGTAAAAATCAGACATTTCATTTTCTTCTGGTTCGGCACAATTGTCAGAAAGTATTTTGCCAAGTTCATCCATATAACGAACAACGATTATGTTATAGCAGCCATTGGCATCATATTTATTGCCATGATTATATTCCCTTCTGTATTTCATATCACAGGATTGGAGTATCCCGCCTATATGATATCTGGCATAGCAAGCACAATGCTAATATTTACATTCTTCAGAAAAAATGAGCACCTATTCACCAAAGACAAATGGTTCGGTAAAGTTCTACAGTTTATAGGCAGACGGACGCTTGACATCTATCTGATACACTATTTCTTCCTGCCTTATCATTGTCTTCAAGACTTTGGAGCCAAGCTTATACAATATGACAACAAGGCTCTGGAGGTCGTAGTGATCCTTCTTTTGGCTTTATGCGTGCTTGCCATCAGTCTGATAGCGAGTAGTATGATCCGGCTCAATCCTTTCCTTGTACACTATCTTTTTGGCGTAAAAAGAGAAGAAAAATAAGTTAAACATGGACAAAGACATCAAATTCAGTGTAACTATTCCAGCCTACAAAGACAAGTTTCTCAAGGAGACTATAGACAGTGTACTGGCGCAAACCTACCCAAACTATGAGGTGGTCATTGTGAACGATGCATCGCCATACGACCTCGACAGCATTGTCAACCTGTATGATGACCGTCGTATTCGTTATTTCAAGAATGAAAAGAACTGCGGCGCCAAAGATGTCGTTGATAATTGGAACATCTGCCTTAGCCACGCTACAGGAGAGTATCTCATTTGTATGGGCGATGATGACAAATTAACCCCAAGATGTCTACAAGAATTTGCTGATTTAATAGAGAAATACCCAGACTTGGACTTATATCATGCCCGAAGTGAAATTATTGATGATGACTCCAAATTTGTTTGCTTATTAGAAGAGCGCCCCGAATGGGAGTCTGTCTATTCACTGATATACAATCCCCGCAACTCTCATCTTGGCGATTTTCTATTTAAGACCGAAACACTTCGCAAAAACGGCGGATTCTATAAACTACCCTATGGATGGCAAAGTGACGACATCAGTGCATTTATGGCAGCAGCAAGTCATGGTGTTGCCAACACCAAAGAAGTTGGATTTCAATACCGTGGTAATGGTCTTTCCATCAGCCATGATCTCACCTGCATAGAAGACAAGATTGAGGCAGTTAGAGCTGCCGTAAGATGGCGACTTGCTTTGGTGGTAGACAAACATCCCGACAACACGGAAGACCTGAAACTAATTGAACTGATCAAACGTGATGCGTCTCTCTACGAGCATAGGGAGATTGACAACATGGTTGAATTTGACATCCGCAAAAAATTCTGGAGCCGTAGTTGGTACTGGTTATGGAATCACAGTAAGCACAGTATTTCCTTCAAACGTTATCTCCGCATTTTACTAAAAGCCCTGAAATACAGGTAATATTCCTATCTTCTAATTGTTTTGTCTTTTATCTACTAAGTTATCGTCTGAATCCACATAATGGTCTGTCTTATGAAAGATTCTGGATACACCTTTTAACTGAGTCCTGATGTTTTCGAAGAAACTCACATACATTGGCTTATTGCCAATCGTTCCATAACCTGTGATGGCACGGCAACGACGGTCTCGGACAAAAACAATTTTCCCATATTTCTTTAGATTGAATGCCATAGAACCATCTTCGCCTCGAATAATATCTACGCGATATGGTTCTTGTCGCCCATAGTCTGCGTTATAGGCAAACACCAACCCACGTACACTCAATTCGGGACGCTTGAAATGTTGTATCCACAAGAACAAATCACGTGTCATCTCATAGATTTTCAACCCCAACTTCGAGTGATTCTCGTCAGGAAAGTACCCCCATGTAGCTGATGCACAGGAAACACCAGGCTTCATTAAATGATCCAACATGATCTCGAAATACTTCGGCGGGTATAGCGTATCACTATCCACATCGAAATAGTATTTACCCTTTGCATGCTGTAAACCACAACGACGGGCATAGCCACATGAATGCTGGTATTCCGTAAAATAGGGAATACCAGATTTCTCATAAATCTCAGCAGTCCTGTCCTTAGAGTCGTTATCAACTCCTATTATCTCAACAGGATATTTGCATTGTATTTTACTGATGGCCCATAAGCATGCCTGCAAATGAGTTTCCTCATTATAGCCTATGACAACAATGGAGGCTATCGGTTCTGGACTCTGTAAACAAGCCAATCTATCACGCGTATCATTAATCACGCTTTCTGGCACCTCACTAAAAGGATGACCATATATTGACATATATTTCTCGTACCAACTCATATTATTAATTGGTTAGTGATTTAAATAATTCTACCCATTGGGGCATAATCGTTTCCCGAGAGAAGCGCAAGACATTATGACGCCCTTGTCTTCCCATCCTTTTTCTTAATTCTTCATTTTCAATCAATTTACATATATTATCTGCCAAGGCCTGGGAATTAAGATATTCAACCAAGATTCCATCTTCACCGTCAGTTATCACATTCCTCGGACCATAAGGACAATCAAATGACACACATGGCAAGCCACATGCCATTGCCTCTAAAAGCACCATCGCAAATCCCTCAAAAACAGAACTCATCACATAAATGGAACTATTCAGGTATTCTTCCATGATATGGTCTGTTGGAGGGTTCATGACAATGACATCCTGAAGACCTTCATCATGAATCATATGACGTATGTTATTCTCATACTCCCCAGAACCAAATATATTAATAATCCAATCCGGATGTTTCTGATGAACATGTTTCCATGCATCTACCAGATAATTATATCCTTTTGCACTATTATACCTGCCAACAATAATTGCCTGCTTATTATCACAAGAACTCGGTTTTTCTGGATAAAAAGGAAATGAATTGGGGATGACATACACTGGAATCCTGTCTCCCCAGTCATGTTGGTCTTGAGATGTAAGAACTACTAATGCATCTAATCTATTAACATGCCTATCCATGTTCCATCTGAAATACTTAGTCAAATACCTAAATATAATATTTCGCTGTTCCAACAGATGAAAATTACGGATAAAGTGTTTTGTTGTATGAGCCTCACCAATCTTCTTACTACCATCTTTTATCTTGGAAATAAAACTGATATCACGGCCTAATGTTGAGATAACAATATCCGGACGATCCTTCATCAATACGTCTGTCATCATTTTACGGTATTGACGCATCAATTTATAATACATCCAAATACGAACCA
>Ga0310786_10013517_pt1 | contig 10076 bp, 8 predicted proteins | sample AusTroGonzalo_MG_FD_203881 | JGI IMG/M metagenome (GOLD analysis project Ga0310786, IMG submission 203881) | Bovine rumen microbial communities from tropical cattle in Woodstock, Queensland, Australia - Gonzalo_03 (v2) (version 2) | ecosystem: Host-associated > Mammals > Digestive system >... | reverse complement strand
CATTGTCGGGAAGCACGGTTGCGTCCAACTGAACCGTTTCTCCCACTTTGATCTCAACTTTGTCGGGAGACACGGTCACGCCTGTCACTTCAATTGTCTTAGGGCCAACTATGGCCGGTATTATAAAATAACAAGCCGCGCCAACCGCAAGCACCGCTGCGGCGATGATGGCAATCAGTGCACCTGACACCTTGCCTTTGCCTTTCGGCTTCTTTTTACCTCCCTTGTCTTGTACTTCATACAACTCTGCGCCACATTCTTCACAGACAAACTGTGTACTTTCTACTTCCTGGATTGTTTTTTGTGCTGCAAGTGAACAATCTCCATCAAGATTCTTGCATATACCTTTTTTCTTTGCCATAATGCTGTTTGTTAAAGTTGTTTCAATTCATTGTTCAGAATACCTGTGGCCACAGCCTCATATTTACGATACTCTTCGCTGAAAGGATTGTTCCCGAACAGAGGGAGTATCTTTTGTTCAAGAATGTCTCCAAGGGCAACCTTCAGGGATTCCTTCTGTTCATTTGATTTTACATCGTGCAATTTCTTTTCTATTCTTTCGCGCACCTTTTTGGCCATTTTATAGTCCTGGCAGAGTTTATCCAGTGTATCCACAAGATTCTTGCCCATTGGCTGCCAGACATCCTTTCCAAATTGGCCCGGGAAAGATATTGCATCAAACCTTGCACCTGTTTCCGGATTTGTCTGTTCCACGAAAAGGCCCATTGCATAACCCAACATTATCGAGCTGAGCAGGCTCTCCCGGATTTCTGCCGGCGTGGGCTCATAAAGAGACGGCAGCTGTTGCTCAAACGACTCTCCAAACAGGCTCATTTTGGCAAGTGCGCCGTCCTTCATTATCTTGCTCTCAAATTTATTCTTCAAAGCAGAAACATTTGCCACATAGCGAAGCGGGAATCCAGCCGCTGCTGTCACGATGACAATCTGGTTGCTCTTCTGGTTTACCGACAGGTCCTCCGCCGGCAAGAAGCCCGGGAACTCACCCTGAATAGCCTTGATCAGCTTATCCCTGAACGGATCCCCCTCCATCTCGGGGAGAGACACCTGTATCAACGACTGCTTGTCGCCACCAGAGTTATTGAACCTCATTGCCATCTGCCGGTCATCAAGGGGCAGGTATGTCTGGGCTTCATTTTTCCAGCTCTTGACAAGTTGCTCCAGCCTCTCTTCTGTGTTATATTCTTCTTTCAGCTTATCCAGAATATTGACTCCCACCATTTTGAGAGTAGGGTCAGCTTTGGATGCATTTGTCATTGCATCCAAAGCATTGGCGCGGCACACCTCGTATATAATGTCGGATGCAGTGTCTATGCTCAGCTTGTCTGACAGGTTTGCGAAAGTATGTATTGCCGCATCCCCTTCACCAAGCTCGGCCACCATGCGGGAGCGGATTGTTTTGGCATTGTTTTTCTGATAGTCGGGGTTCGTGGTGACACTCTTTGTAAAGGCGCGGACGATTTCCGGATTATACTTCTTGGTTATCATTTCGTCACCTTTGTTTACGCATTTACCGGCCGCCTGTTTCTGTGAATTCTCCAAGACAACAGTCATTTTTGTCTTGAACGCTATTACGCCGTTCAACATCGCAGACAACTGGTCTCCAAGTTCACCCAAAAGGAGTATTGCATATGCGTAGCCCTCCTGGCGGGTCATATTGATATAGTAATCCCTTTTGTGATCCCTGTATTGGGACAATATGTTTCTGGAACGGCGGGTTATTCCATCGAGAAGCCAGTTGATGTCCTGCCAGTCCTGTGTATCCTCCTTGATGGCAGCGTTGATGCCGTCCAGTTCCGTACCCAATTCGGCAATCTGCTGCCTGAACGCCTCGGCCCTGTCTTCCAGGTCCCTAATGAGCAGTCTGGTATATTTTTCTATCTCGAGGATACTTCTGCTGCCGGCCGACCATTCATCGAACAACTTTGATTCTATGTGGCGGCGTATGTAATTGGCGTATGCTTTCTTTTCGCTCCTTTGTATCTCGTAGAACTTAGCCACGCCATGGGTCCTGTAAAGTTTGTTGTAATAATCATCACATAGCTTGGAGAGTTCAGATAGCCAGTCTTTTTTCTCCTGCTCGTTCTGGACATCATCCAAAAAGCCCTGAGTCCTTGTCTCCCAGGTGCTGTCTATGTCCTTCCACACCCTGTTTTGCGGGGTAGGTATTATCGGCTTGGAAACTGTCAGGTGACCGTTGGATAGCAATAGTGATTCCCTGTTCCTGGCGTTCTTGATCTCATCTAGATAGCCGGTGCCCACCTCCTCCAGCGACTTCTCTCCAAAACCGAGCCCGTCCTGCCAATAGTTGTACTGTAACTGGCGTGCCGCCTGCTCTGCATATTTCAGGGTTACATAATCACTAATTTCCGTTTCCGGGTATTCTATCCTTTTGATACCAAACGATATAAATTTGCGACTTCTGGTTGCGTCTCCAGCCTGGTCATATTCTGGGCCGGCGCCATCGTTCTCACATCCTGTTAAGCGCCCCATCCGAGCATCACGCCTTTCGCCAGGAGCAATGGATTTCTGATAGATAAAATCTGCCACTGCAGCTGGTAGCATAGAGCTTAGATTAAGGGTATGCCCTGCTGTGTTGACATTGGTATAAAGATATGCCGCATTGAACGGGGTGTCGGCGAGAAGTCGTCTAACCTTTCCTGTGGCCGGGTCCTTTTCACCAGTAATATCTACTGGAGCATACTTTCGTACAGAGAGGGCGTTAAGTTCCATCAATGCGGCATAACCATTAGATTGATAAAAACCGTCCTGATCATGGGCGGGGTTGACCACGTTTATTTCAGGAACATAAAGGTATAGGAATACCTTATACAACTCTGAAGTGTACTCTTTCCGTATTTGGGACACTACATCCACAACTGTCCCAGACCCGGTGCCACCCGCAAGTCCGGCACAAATGTGAAAAACAACCGGAGCTGTACCTGATGCAATAGACAACTGCGATACTTTACTTTTCAGCCTGATAATGAAGTTATCGGAATTAGATGCATCATTGATTGCCATATTATTTGCCATCAATGTTCTGCCAAGACGGCGGCGCTGTCCCCCAATACCCGCTGTTACCAGTGGACCCAACTGCTCTTTGAACATCTTGACATCATCATCCGTAAGTATCGCCTTTATTCCAGGATAGTTTCCAAGCTGGTCAAACATACTCAGTGAGATACCGTGGATTGATAGTTTTTGGTCTGTCTTTAGATGAACAGACTTGCCAAGAACTTTCCATCCTTCCCTGTCGTTGAGGTCATCATCTGAAGAGTCGACATACAGATAATCTATTGACAAGCCGTTGCTGGGCTCGGAAGAGCCAAACTCCTCAAAGACCCGCTTCCTCAGTTCGCGGATTACTTTTCCGCCTGTTCCTCCCAGGCCAATAAACAAATGATTTTTTGCGATTTCCATATCTATATTTATGTCTTATTAAAAATTATCTATAGATGTGTCTCCGGTGAAGGAATAGGTCTGACGACGGTTAAGTCTTTTGCTCTTTTTGCTCTCTGTACTCAAATACCAGAACAGCAGGCTATTGGAGACAAACACGGCCAAAAGGGACAACACTATTGTTGTTGTCAGTTTATTGCACTGTGCCGTCTGTAAATAGGAAACCTGCTGTTTTGCCATTTTTGTGACTGACATGTCGGACTTCTCCGTCCCCAACATAGAGTCTATCACATTTGTATATTCAACTACATGATCTGCCTTCTTCTGCAGGGCTTTCTTTCCTGTAATAGCTCCTACGGTTATTGATATGCACAAAACCGTTATGCTTGCACATATGATTAAAGCAAGCCAATGAATTCCTTCCGGCACAAAACGGGGATAGCTTCGCTGCAAGAGAATAATCATTCCTCCGTCAAGCAAAACGGTAATCAGAATCGCTATAGCAATAGTGCCAATCATGGCAGAATCTCTTATCTCCTGGAACCCTTGGGATAATACCTCACAAAAAGAAAGTGTGGGCCCATTAGCCATCATCTTTCAAGTAGGCTCTGGACTGCCTGTAACACGAAACGATGGATAACGAAACTCACACTTCCGCTATCGATTAGGCAGAATACCCTATACAATAGCCAGAGTGGCGTTTTCATCATTCCGGGTGTTACGCGAATTGTCCAGATTCACTTGACGGAATAAAGCTAAACGCTTTCCATATGTCACAGTCTCCTGACTGCTTCGCAAATATAATAAAAAAGAAAATATTACTTCTTAATTTTTCCAAAAGATACTCTGTAACGCTTGATTTACATGGCCATAGTTTATTTCATCACGCGCTAATTGCAAAGGACATCTAGACGCTTGATAAAAATAATTGTCACATATCAATAATTGAGTAACTTTGTGAGGTTGACGATTATGACGGCTAAAGAATGCATACAAGGTTTTTCTAACTACATCTTTTGGGATGTAGACAGGAATACCATTGACCTTAAAGTTAACGCACCATACGTTGTTCAGCGAGTCCTTGAGTACGGACAGTTTGAGGACTGGAAATTAATACTCAATTACTATGGACTAAAGCAAATCGTTGATGTGTCCAAACAACTTCGTACATTGGAGCCTCGTGCACTATCGTTCATCAGTACTGTTTCTGGCACGCCAATTAACCAGTTCCGATGCTACACTACCAGACAATCAATCCCGGAACACTGCGTCTTTTAAAGCAGTTGCAAGCTACGCCGCACCTAAAAGGAACCCGGCTTGTGGGGGGGACCTCCCTTGCCCTGCAAATAGGGCACAGGAACTCTGTTGACCTGGATTTATTTGGCAATGTCCCTTACTCTGGAGAAGAGTTACGCGAATCACTGTCAACGAACCATAAACTAACAATAATAACAGAGTCAAAGAATATCAAGATCTATCTTTTGGATGGAGTTAAGGTTGATATTGTTAATTACGGTTATTCTTGGATAGAAGAAGCAGTATCTGAGGATAATTTGTTACTTGCCAGCATTAAGGATATCGCCGCGATGAAAATCACGGCCATTATCGGCAGGGGTACAAAAAAAGACTTTATTGATATCTATTTCCTTCTCCAACAATTCTCGCTTTCTGAGATTCTTGATTTGTATTTGCAGAAGTATCCAGACGGCTCTTTGTTTATTGCGCTAAAGAGTCTCTCTTTTTTTGATGATGCTGAGAATGATCCTATGCCAATCATGTTTGAAAACATCTCTTGGGGCGACGTCAAACAAGGTATACGCGATGCAATTACAAGCCTGTGCTAAAGACACCAAAAACTAAGCCTTAAAGAGTCCGTATAGAGCGCTGCCGCTGCCGGTCATTGAAGCGTAAATAGCACCACGCTGGTACAGGTCCTTTTTGATCTCCGTGAGAATCGGATATTTTGCAAAGGCGTAGGCTTCGAAGTCATTTACGACATTCACACGCCACTTATCTACACCTTGAGACAGTCTATCCTTAAGCCCGGCGCAGGCTCCGGGCTTACTATTGAACCTAATGGCATCTACACCAGCGTAAGCTTCTGCCGTTGAAATGTGGATAGCGGGAGTAACGACCTCAATGCGATAGGGGGAGAGATCTATGTCAAATGGCTCCAGGATTTCTCCACGGCCGCTCGCAAACATCGGGCGGTTATAGATAAAGAACGGGCAATCGCTCCCCAGTTCCGCTGCAATCTGAGCAAGACACTCCTGCGAGAGTCCGAGCCCGAAGATCTCATTGAGAGCAATCAGCGTGAACGCCGCATCGCTGCTGCCGCCTCCGAGCCCGGCCCCCATCGGTATATTTTTATATAAAAATATATGTACATTGCCGATGTCGTATTGCTCTTGCATCAGGCGGAAAGCCTTGAAACAGAGGTTCTTCTCCATCGGCACGTCGCAAGGGATGCCGTAGGCGGTCAGCTGTGGCTCATCGGCTTTAACTACCTCCAGCACATCGCTCAATCCGTGCGCCGGAACGAACAGCGTCTCTATATCGTGGAAGCCGTCCAGTCGCTTGCGGACTACATCCAGACCGAGGTTTATCTTGGCGTTGGGGCAGAGAATCATACTAGAACATATAGTCCCATACGGGCAGCATAACGGGTGCAGAATCGAGCACCTTGAGAGCCTTCTCGTCCAGGAATTTTGCATTTATCACCAGACGGAACATATACTCGCTGAACCACTCGTCGGTAAAGGTCAGGTAGCCGTTATGGCCGGTGGTGGGGCCCCAGCTGTTCTCGAACTGCCATTTGACGGGAACATCGTTTTCGTCCGTATCGCAGGCCATCAGCAGCATAGCGTGGGAAGAGCCGCTCTGGCGGGTGAGGATGCGGGCCTTCTTGTCCATCTTGAGGTCGATGCCCAGCAGGCTGGCGTAGTCATAATTGTTCACGTCCAGCACACCGGCAGCGCGGTTGGCCTGTTTGCCCACGTCGCAGCTGGCATACATCGGCTCACCCGCCTTGAGTGAAGCGAGCGCGGCCGCCTTGATATCCTCGTTGGGCAGGTTTACATACACCCAGTTGAGACCCTCGTAAGTATTGCGGTAATTCTCTATCTCATAGCGCTTATAATAATCGCGTGTGGGATCGTTCATAATCATAACATAGCTCTCCGGGCCAAAGTCGGCGGGGCGGATGCCTTTCCAGAACTCCATCGGGGTGGAGGAGAGGCTCTCTACCTTGCCTTCCGCAGTCTGGTAGCGCCAGGTGAACTCTGCCGGCGGCTCGCCCAGGCACAATGCCAGCACGCGATATACATCCTTCAGGGCCGCCATCTTGATGGCGAACACGCTGTCGGCACGCTTTGCCAGCTCTTTTTTGCCCTTGGCTGGCACCGCAGAGGCCTCACGGATCTCGTATCCGGCCTTGCGCAGGCGCTCGTTGAGCACGCCCAGCATCTGGCCGGTATTGTTGCTGTGGGCAGTCTCCGGCATCACCTCGGCGGGCACGATGCCGTATTTTTCCACCACATTGTAGAAAAGATTCCACACACCACCATCGGCCACGGGTGCCCTGAAGAAGGTAACCACCGCTCGGTCGTCAAAATCACGGTCTGCAGTGGCTATCACATTCTCCAAGAACAGGTTAGCCTTTTCAAATATATCCCAGAAATAGCAGTAATTGGCAGAGAAGGTGAAAGCCTTGAGCCCATACTTTTTCATCACCAGGGGGCGGAGCTGGTTGGTGGAGGTAAACAGCCAGCACCGGCCGCTGCGCTGCTGGTCGGTGATGCCGCTCACGGGTGCGCGATATTTAAAAAAGTGGTCCACCGCCGTCTCGTTGGCGTGGCTGAGGGCGGCGCTTTTGATATCGGGGTTGGCGGTGAGGATATTCTGTATGGCGATGGTGGATGCCGCGTCGCGGTCAAAACTCTGCTGAACCTCCTTTATAACCTCGGGAGAAAGGGTCTGTGCAGACAGTACGGCCGCCAGGAACAGGGCGGGAAGGGCCAAAAATCTTTTCATAATCGTGTAAAATTCCAGTTATGCAACAAATTTAATATATTTGGATGTAATTATTGCATTCAAGCTATGTTCAGCAAAGAAACCTATATCGCGCGCCGCAAAAAGCTCGCTTCCAGCGTTGGCGGCGGCATCGTCCTTATCCTTGGGAACAACGAATCGCCGGCCAATTATGCCGACAACACCTATATCTTCCGGCAGGACAGCACATTCCTGTATTATTTCGGGCTGGATTTGCCCGGCCTGGCAGCTGTGATTGACATCGACTGCGGCGGGGAAATCATCTTTGGCAACGATGTGGATATAGACGACATCATCTGGATGGGCCCGCAGAAGAGCATTGCAGACCAGGCAGCAGAGGTCGGAGTGGGGAAGACCTACCCGTTCGGCCGGCTGTCGCAGTTTGTCTCCGAGGCTCTGGCCAAAGGGCGGCGGGTGCACTATCTGCCGCAATATCGCTTTGACAACCAGATACTTCTGGGAGAAATCACCGGCGTGGGCCCCCGCGCGGTAAACGACGGCAAAAGCGAGGATCTGATCCGCGCCGTGGTGGCGCAGAGGCTCATCAAGGAGCCGTGCGAGATAGCAGAGATCGACCGCGCGTGCGACCTGGGTTACGCTATGCACTACACCGCTATGCAGCTGCTCAAACCCGGCCTGCTGGAGCAGGAGGTGGTGGGTGCCATGGAGGGCGTCGTGATCAGCGGCGGCTATATGACCTCCTTCCCCACGATCCTCTCGCAGCACGGGGAGACGCTGCACAACCACCTGCACGACAAGGTGTTGACCCCCGGCAGGCTGTGCGTGATAGACGCCGGCGCCGAGATTGCCAGCCACTACTGCAGCGACTTTACCCGCACCCTGCCGGTGGGCGGCAAGTTTGATAGCCGACAGGCCGACATCTATACCATAGTCTCCACCGCCAACTCGTTTGCAGCGGAAATGGCCCGCCCCGGCATCACCTACCGCGAGGTACACCTGGCCGCCAGCCGCCTGATGCTGCAGGGGCTGAAGAACGTAGGCCTTGTGAAGGGCGACATAGACGAGGCGCTCTCTCTGGGCGTACAGGGGCTGTTTATGCCTCACGGCCTTGGCCACAATATGGGTCTGGACGTACACGATATGGAAAATCTGGGAGAGAATTACGTGGGTTACGACCCCGGCCAGGAGCGCAGCAAACAGCTGGGCCTGGGCTCGCTGCGTATGGCCCGCAAACTGGTGCCCGGCCACGTGATTACCGACGAGCCCGGCATCTACTTCATCCCCGCCCTGATAGAGCAGTGGAAGGCAGAGGGCAAGTTTGCTGATTTCATTAATTATCAGGCACTTGAGGGCTATTACGCCTTTGGCGGAATCCGCCTGGAAGACGACATCCTCATCACCGAAAACGGCTGCCGCCGCCTGGGCCAGAAGCGCCTCCCCATCACGGTAGAGGAGGTCGAGGCCGCGATGGCTTGTTAATGCGCCCTGTGACAGTCGTTTCTGCCGAAAATCTGTGTGCCGCCGCCCAAGTGTGACATTTTGTCACAAAAGAGGCGGTGGCACTCATTTTGTCTAATCTTCTCACTGCAAAAGAAAATTTGTAACAATAAAATATTCAAAATTATGATTAAACCATTAGCAGACAGAGTATTGGTTCAGGCACAGGAAGCCGAAACCAAGACCGCAAGCGGCCTCTTCATCCCCGATTCGGCCAAGGAAAAACCCCAGCAGGGTGTCATTATCGCAGTCGGTAACGGCAAAAAAGACGAACCTATGGAGCTCAAGGTTGGCGACAAGGTGATGTACGGCAAGTATTCCGGCACCGAGGTCTCCTTTGAAGGCAAGGACTATCTCATTATGCGTCAGAGCGATGTAATCGCAGTTATTGAATAACCCTTAAATCAGTCTATATTATGGCAAAAGATATAAAATTCAACATTGAGGCGCGCAACCTTATGAAAGAAGGCGCTGACGCGCTGGCAGATGCAGTCAAGGTGACCCTGGGTCCCAAAGGCCGCAACGTTATCATCGACAAGAAATTCGGCGCTCCGCAGGTCACCAAGGACGGCGTGACCGTAGCCAAGGAGGTCGAGCTGGAAGACCGCTTCCAGAATATGGGCGCACAGATGGTTAAGCAGGTCGCTTCCAAGACCAACGACCAGGCCGGTGACGGTACAACCACCGCTACCGTGCTGGCACAGGCCATCATCAACGTGGGCCTCAAGAATGTCACCGCAGGTGCCAATCCGATGGACCTCAAGCGCGGCATCGACAAGGCCGTTGAGGCAGTTGTCAACAATCTGCACGAGCAGAGCCAGGCTGTGGGCGACGATTACTCCAAGATAGAGCAGGTTGCCACCATCTCCGCCAACAACGACGAGCAGATCGGCAAACTCATCGCCGAGGCTATGAGCAAGGTTAAGAAAGACGGCGTGATTACCGTAGAAGAGGGCAAGGGCACCGAGACCGAGGTCAAGGTGGTTGAGGGTATGCAGTTCGACCGCGGCTACATTTCCGCCTACTTTATGACCAACCCCGACAAGATGGAGGCCGTTCTGGAGAACCCCTACATCCTGATCACCGACAAGAAAATCTCTGCAATGAAAGACCTGATGCCGCTGCTGGAGCCCGTTGCTCGCGAAGGC
>Ga0310786_10013516_pt1 | contig 10076 bp, 5 predicted proteins | sample AusTroGonzalo_MG_FD_203881 | JGI IMG/M metagenome (GOLD analysis project Ga0310786, IMG submission 203881) | Bovine rumen microbial communities from tropical cattle in Woodstock, Queensland, Australia - Gonzalo_03 (v2) (version 2) | ecosystem: Host-associated > Mammals > Digestive system >... | reverse complement strand
CACGACCACGACTACCACGTCGTGGACCAGGTGGCCCACACGTCGGTCAAGACGCCTACGGCACTGGCTGACTGGCTGGCCGACCGTTTCGCGGGCGAAGCCTGGCGGCTCGACACGCTGGTCCAGCGCCTGCATCTGGCGGTGCGGACACACGCCACGGAGCAGCTGGGCGTACTCGACGCCCTGAAGCTTCGCATCGCCCACGCGGTGCTCGACCGCCACGCCGAGGCGCTCCGCCGTCTTGATGTCCTGGAACACCGCATCGACGCAGTCGACCCGCAGCGCGCCCTCGAGCGCGGCTTCCTCATCGCACTGAAGGAAGGCCGCCGTGCCGATCGCGCCGCCGCCTTCATACCCGGTGACCGCCTGTCGCTGATGTTCCTTGACGGCGTGGTGGAAGCCGAGGTGAAAGGCATCACAAAGAATTAGAAATGAGAGAGATATGAAAGCAGAAAAGAAATACGAAGACGTCTATGCGGAGCTGGAGAAGCTGATTGCGCGGATCGAGGATCCCAAGCGCGACCTGTCCACCATCGGCACCGACGTCAAGAAGGCGATGGAACACATCCGCTGGTGCCGAGAGTATATCCAGGGCAGCCAGGCGGACATCGAAAAACTGATGAACAACGAATAACAACAAAGAACCCGATATGAAGATTTACGAGAAAGACCCGTGGCTTGCGCCTTACAAGGATGCCGTGGAAGGACGCAACCAGCAGATCCTGCGTGTGAAAGATTCCATCGCCGGCAAGCGGAAACCGCTGAAAAAAGCCATCAATGGCAGCATGTATTATTGCCTGCACCGCGAAGACGGTGACTGGGTGTTCCGCGAGTGGGCGCCCAATGCTTCCAAAATATACCTGACCGGCGACTTCAACGGCTGGCGCCGGAGCGAGGAATGGGCCCTCAAACCCATCGGCGGCGGCAACTGGGAGCTGCGCGTCCCCGGCGAGAAAGTCTCCCATGGGGACCTTTACAAATGGTTTGTGGAATGGCCCGGCGGTGGGGGAGAACGCATCCCCGCCTATGCCACCCGCTGTGTCCAGGATCCGGAGTCAAAGGTATTCTGCGCCCAGGTCTGGGAGCCGGCCAAGGCCTACCGCTGGCACAAGAAACGCGGCCCGAAGATCGACAACCCGCTTATCTACGAGGCCCATATCGGCATGAGCACCGAGGATCAGAAGGTGGGCTCCTTCACGGAGTTCCGTGAAAAAGTGCTCCCGCGCGTCGTTGAGACGGGCTATAACACGCTGCAGATCATGGCTTTGCAGGAGCATCCCTACTACGGAAGCTTCGGCTACCAGGTGTCCAGTTTCTTTGCCCTGAGCAGCCGTTTCGGCACGCCGGAAGAGTTCAAGGCGCTGGTCGACGCAGCGCACAAGGCCGGCATCGCCGTGATCATGGACGTGGTCCACAGCCACGCCGTGAGCAACGAGGTGGAAGGCCTCAGCCGCCTGGACGGCTCCTACACCACCTACTTCCACGAAGGACCCCGCGGGCAGCATCCCGCCTGGGGCTCGCGCTGCTTCGACTACGGCAAGGGCCAGACCATCCACTTCCTGCTCTCGAACCTCAAGTACTGGATGGAGGAATACTGTCTCGACGGTTTCCGCTTCGACGGCGTGACCAGCATGCTCTACTATGACCACGGCCTGGAGCGCGACTTCACCTCTTACGACTGCTATTTCGACGGCGGGCAGGACGGCGATGCGATCACTTACCTGGGCCTGGCCAACATCCTGGTCAAAGAGCTGAATCCCAATGCTTTCACCATTGCGGAAGATATGTCCGGCATGCCGGGCCTGGCCGCACCCATTGCAGACGGCGGCATCGGTTTCGACTACCGCATGAGCATGGGCATCGCAGACCACTGGATCAAGTGGATCAAGGAGCGCAGCGACTGGGACTGGAGCATGGGCGAGATCTGGCACGAGCTCTCTGGCAAGCGTCCGGACGAGCGCACCATCAGCTATGCCGAATGCCACGACCAGGCGCTGGTGGGCGACAAGACCATCATCTTCCGCCTCATCGACCAGGAGATGTACTGGAGCATGAACATCGGCTCGCAGAACCTGACCATCGACCGCGGCATCGCCCTGCACAAGATGATCCGGCTCGTGACGCTGGCTACGGCCGGCGACGGCTACCTGACCTTCATGGGCAACGAGTTCGGCCATCCCGAGTGGATCGACTTCCCGCGCGAGGGCAACCAGTGGTCGTTCTTCTATGCGCGCCGCCAGTGGTCTCTGGTCGACAACCCGGCGCTCCGCTACCGCGGCCTCTGGATGTTCGACAAGGCGATGGTCAACCTGGCACGCGAAGACGCCCTGCTGGCCGCTCCGCCCGTGTGCCTGCGCTGCGACGAGGAGAAGAAGATCCTGATCCTCGAACGTGCCGGCCTGGTGTTCATCTTCAACTTCAACCCCGAGTTCTCGTTCGACAACTACGGCTTCGCCGTCGCGCCGGGCCGCTACCAGGTGGTCCTCGACAGTGACGCCACGGACTTCGGCGGCTTCGCCCGCAACAACGACAGCGTAGTGCACGATACGGTCTCCGAAGGCGGTTTTGACAACCTGTACCTGTACGTCCCGAGCCGGACCGTTCAAGTACTCAAGAAGATATAATATAATTTATTTATATTTATTAAGGTTTTTTGCATACCTTTGCGCGATTAAATTTTGCTAGAATTAACTGATTCTCCCATGTCATATCTGCAATTCAACAAAGCCGAGCTCGTGAATCTGGAGTATTCCCTGAAACGGGAACTGCTCGCGACCAACCGTGCCGGCGGTTACTGCAACACGACCATCGTGGGCTGCAACACCCGCAAGTATCACGGTCTGATGGCTGTTCCGATCGAGCGCTTCGGCGGCCACCGTTACATGCTGCTGTCGGCCCTCGACGAGACGCTGGTGCAGCACGGCATGCCCTTCAACCTGGGCATCCACTGCTACGGGGACGTCTACGAACCCCGTGGACACAAGTATATCGTGGACTTCGAAATGAATCCCTTCCCGGTGATTACCTACCGGGTGGGCGGCATGCTGTTCAAGAAGGAGATCCTCTTTGTGGTGGGCTCCAACCAGCTGCTGATCCGCTACACCCTGCTCGACGCCCACTCTCACACGCTGCTCCGGCTGAAACCCTTCCTCGCTTTCCGCAGCATCCACGCGCTGACCACCGCCAACGGTGAGGCCGACACCCATTTCGAGGCTGTCGAGAACGGCGCCGCATTCCGGATGTACAAGGAATTCCCGATGTTGAACCTGCAGGTATCGAAGGCATGCGACTATGTCCATTGCCCCGACTGGTACAAGGGCGTGGTCTACAAAGAGGAATACCGCCGCGGCTTCGACTGCCAGGAGGACCTGCTGGTCCCCGGCTTCTTCGAGATGCCGATGGCCAAGGGCGAGTCGATCATCTTCTCCGCATCCACGGAGCCGGTGCCGGCCAAGGGCCTGAAGGCGCAGTTCACCCGCGAGGTGAAGCGCCGCATGCCGCGCGACAATTACGAAGAGTGCCTGAAGGCTGCCGCAGAGCAGCTCTTTGCGCAAGTGGGCAAGTATTCCTGCATCTGCACGGGCTTCTCGTGGCACGAGATCGGCGGCATGCGCGAATCCGCCCTGTCGCTCCCGGGCCTGACGCTCTACAACACGGGCAACGTGAAACTCTTCGACAAGATCCTCGACGACCTGATCGCCGACAACCGGGACCAGTACCTCAAGGGAAGCGACCAGGTGGAGTCGCCGCTCCGCCTCACCGAGGCCGTTCAGCACCGTGCGCGTTTCACGGGCGATGCGGCCGGCACCTGGAAGAAATACGGCCCGTTCCTGAAGAAGGTGCTCGAGAGCTATCTGGCCGGACGTCCGGAGGTGAAGGTCCACGACAACGGCCTGCTCTGGGCCGAGAAACCCGGCGTGGCCCTCAGCTGGATGAACGCATACATCGGCGGCCGCCCGGTCACCGAGCGCGCCGGCTACCAGGTCGAAACCAACTGCTTCTGGTACAATGCCGTCTGCTATGCCCTCGACAGCGAGACCCTCTTCGGCAAACCGGGCCGCCTGAGCGCCCGCCTGGAGGAGGTCAAGGCCGCCATCGAGGCCAACTTCTATAATGTTTTCTGGGTGGAGCAGCGCCGCCACCTGGCTGACTTCGTCAATGCGGAAGGACAGAACGTCTTCACCCGCCCGAACCAGCTGTACGCATGCTCGCTGCCCTATAGCCCCGTCTCCGAGGAAGTCCAGGCGGAGATTCTGCACGCCGTCACGCGTGAACTCGTGACCACGCGGGGCATCCGCACCCTCTCGCCGAAGAACCCGCTCTACCGTTCGCGCTACGAAGGCAACCAGATCGAGCGCGACACCGCCACCCACAACGGCTGCAACCGTCCCTGGCTGCTCGGCCCGTATGTGGAAGCAAGCTTCAAGCTCTACGGTCCTTCGTTCGGCCGCACGGCCCGCGAGCTGGTCGACGGTTTCCAGGAAGACCTGAACCTCCACGGCATCGCCGCCGTGGCGGAAATCTATGACGGTGATCCGCCGTACAACCCGCATGGCGCCATCAATTCGGCCATGAGCGTGGCGGAGATCCTGCGCGTGAAATATATGATCAACCAATACAAGGAGGAAGACAAATGAGAGTCCTGATGTTTGGCTGGGAGTTCCCGCCGCATATCGCCGGCGGTCTCGGAACGGCCTGCTACGGAATGACCAAGGGCCTGGCACACTGCGGGGTGGACGTCCTTTTCGTGATGCCCTCCGCCAGCGGTGACGAAGACCAGAGCGCCGTCAGCATCATCAACGCGAGCGACGTGGCCGTCTACGACACGTGCAAGGATATCGACGAATACCTCAGCAAGGTGCAGTTCCTGCGTGTGGGATCGAACCTGCATCCCTACATCGACCCGGTCGATTTCACCGACCTGGTGGAGGATGAGCAGCGCAACCAGGCCGAGGAGTTCAAGTTCTGGTTCCGTCAGAAATACAAATTCTCCGGCAAATACGGCAAGAACCTCATGGAAGAGGTCTCCCGCTACGCCATGGTGGCCGGCGCCATCGCGGCCGATCAGCAGTTCGACGTGATCCACGCCCATGACTGGCTCACCTACCTGGCCGGCATCGCCGCCAAGCGCGTGTCGGGCAAGCCGCTGGTGATCCACGTGCACGCCACCTCGTTCGACCGCGGCAGCGCCGACAACATCGACACCCGCGTGTACGACATCGAGCGCCGCGGCATGCTGGAAGCCGACAAGGTCATTACCGTCAGCGACCTGACCCGCAATATCGTCATTACCAAATACGGCATCGACCCCGCCAAGGTGATAACCGTCCACAACGCCGTCGATTTCTCGGGCCGGGAAAGGATCTCGGTCAACCGCGGCGTGAAGGACAAGGTCATCACGTTCCTGGGCCGCATCACCTTCCAGAAGGGTCCCGAGTACTTCATCGAGGCCGCCGCGAAGGTGCTGAAGGTATGCCCTGACACCCGCTTCGTGATGGCGGGCAGCGGCGACATGATGAACCGCTGCATCCGCTATGTGGCCAAGCTCGGCATCGCCGACCGATTCTATTTCACGGGCTTCCTGCGCGGCGACGACGTGCAGAAGATGTTCGCCCTCTCCGACGTGTACGTGATGCCTTCGGTCTCCGAGCCGTTCGGTATCTCGCCGCTCGAGGCCATGAAAACGGACGTCCCGACCATCATTTCGAAGCAGTCGGGCGTGGCCGAGGTGCTCAAATATGCCATCAAAGTGGACTTCTGGGACGTCAACGCGCTCGCCGACGCGATGTACGGCCTCCTCAAATATCCGGCGCTGCCGCACCTGGCTACCGAGCGCGGCCGCGAGGAAGTGGACAACCTGAAGTGGGATGCCGCCGCCGTTAAGGTGCGCGACGTCTACCAATCGGCTATCGAAGGAAAATAAAAAGTAATATCATATGAACAAGTCAGTCTGTTTCTATTTCCAGGTTCACCAGCCCGACCGGCTGCGCCAGTTCCGTTTCTTCGACATCGGCAACGATTTTCATTACCTGGACGATTTTGCCAACCGTACCATCGTGCGCCGCGTCGCGGAGCGCTGCTATCTGCCGGCCAACCGGATGCTGCGCGAGCTGATCGTACGCAACAACGGCGCCTTCAAGGTGGCCTTCTCGATCTCGGGTGTGGCCATTGACCAGTTCCAGCGCTATGCGCCGGAGGTGATCGACAGCTTCAAGGACCTGGCCGCCACCGGCTGTGTCGAGTTCCTGAGCGAGACCTACTCCCATTCCCTGGCATCGCTGGCTTCGACCGACGAATTCAAGAAGCAGGTGAAGCAGCACGCCGACCTGATGAAGAAGCTGTTCGGCGTCAAGCCCACTGTGTTCCGCAATACCGAGCTGCTGTACTCCGACGCCATCGGTGCGACCGTGGCCGAAATGGGCTACAACGTCATGCTGACGGAAGGCGCGAAGCACATCCTCGGCTGGAAGAGCCCGAATTTCGTGTATGCGAATGCCATCAACCCGCGCCTGAAGCTGCTGCTGCGCAACTTCAACCTGAGCGACGACATCGCATTCCGCTTCTCCAACAAGGGATGGGCCGGCTGGCCGCTGACCGCAGAGAAATATGCGGACTGGGCACAGGCCGCCCTCGAAAAGGACGATGTGCTCAACCTGTTCATGGATTATGAGACCTTCGGCGAGCACCAGCGCAGCGCATCGGGCATCTTCGACTTCATGAATGCCCTTCCCGCCGCCATCCTCGCCCGCGGCCTGGACTTCTGCACGCCTTCCGAGGCGGCACAGCGCTACCAGCCCGTCGCTCCGCTCCACGTGGCCTTCCCGATCTCATGGGCCGATGAGGAGCGCGACACCAGCGCATGGCTCGGCAACGAGCTCCAGGAGGAAGCCTTCAACAAGCTCTACGCCTTCGAAGGCGACGTCTACAAGACGAAGGACGAAGGTCTCATCAGCGTGTTCCGCCGCCTGCAGGAGAGCGACCACTTCTACTATATGTGTACGAAGTTCTTCTCCGACGGCAGCGTCCACAGCTATTTCAACCCGTACGACACCCCTTACGAAGCCTTCATCAACTACATGAACGTCCTGGCGGACTTCGAGTTCCGTGTGAAGGAAAAACTGAAAGCCAAGAAAACCAAATAAAGCAAGATGGAAGAGAGATTCATGATGCCCGACTACCTGTTCGAGACAAGTTGGGAAGTTTGCAACAAGGTAGGCGGCATCCATACCGTTATTGCCACCAAAGCGCTCTATCTGAGCGGATCATTCAAGAAAAATCATCATATTCACATCGGCCCCGACGTCTGGCGTGACGTGGCCCAGAACCCCGAGTTCACCGAGGACCCGACGCTGTTCCGTTCCTGGCGGCAGGCTGCCGCAGAGGAGGGACTCCGTCTGCGCATCGGTCGCTGGAACGTGGCGGGACATCCCGTTGCGATCCTCGTCGACTTCACCTCGTTCATCGCCCGCAAGGATGCCATCCTGACGGATCTCTGGAAACGCTTCGGCGTGGACTCCATCAGCGGCAACTGGGATTACGTGGAGTCGGCCCTGTTCGGCTATGCATCCGGCAAGGTCATCGAGAGCTTCGTGCGCTACTACGTGAAGCCGCACGAGAAGGCCGTGGCGCAGTTCCACGAGTGGATGACGGGCGCCGGCCTGCTCTATATCAAGATGTCGAACCTGCCGATCGGCACGATCTTCACCACCCACGCCACGGTCATCGGCCGCTGCGTGGCCGGCAAGAACATTCCGCTGTACGACGGACTGGAGACGCTGGACGCAGACCGCCTCGCCCACGAATACGGCGTGGTGGCACGCCACTCGCTCGAGAAGGCGGCCGCTACCGCAGCTGACGTGTTCACCACGGTGAGCGAGATCACCGCACGCGAATGCAAGCGTTTCCTGGGCCGCGAGTGCGACGTCATCACCCCGAACGGCTTTGAGAACAGCATCACGCCCGAAGCGGCCAAGTACGAAAAGCTCCGCAAGGCCGCCCGCGCGAAACTCCTCGGCGTAGCATCGGCGATGTCCGGCGAAGCGCTTCCTGCCGACAGCCTCCTGGTGGGCATCGGCGGCCGCTACGAATACAGCAACAAAGGTATCGACGTGTTCATCGACGCGCTGGGCCGTCTTTCGACGAGCGACTATGCCGGCCGCCGCATCGTGGCCTTCATCATGGTGCCCTCGGGCAACAACGGTCCCGACAAGGAACTCCTGGCCAAGCTGGGCGGCACCGAGAGCAGCTATACCACGCAGACGAGCCATTACCTGATGGACGACGAGGACATCGTAATGCGCAACCTCCGCAGCCACAACCTGGTCAACCAGGCCGGCGCGAAGGTGACCGTGTTCTTCCTGCCCACGTACCTGAACGGCGACGACGGCATCTTCAATATGACTTACTACGACCTGCTGGTCGGTCTCGACCTGACGGTCTTCCCGTCCTACTACGAGCCGTGGGGCTACACCCCGCTCGAGTCGCTGGCCTTCAGCGTGCCCACCACGACCACGTCGCTGGCCGGCTTCGGCGTCTGGGTCCGCGACCATTATGAGGGCGAACACCCCGGCATCACCATCATCGACCGCAGCGACTCCAACTACAGCGAGGTGGCCGACCGCGTGGTGGACCGCATACGCGAGGTGGCCGACCTGTCGAAGGAAGGTCTTGCGGCCAGCCGTGAGAACGCCCGTACGGTCTCGGAGATCGCCTTGTGGCGCAACAACATCGTCTACTACGAGAAAGCCTATACCCAGGCCATCGAGAAGGTGCAGGCCGTCCGCGGCGAATTCACCGAGGTGCCTGACGACGCACAGCACGTCTACGATCTCTATGCCGCCAACCGCCCGTCCTGGACCAGCGTTTTCGTGAGCCGCGAGCTCCCCGAGCGCCTGCAGCACCTCGACGCCCTGGCCAAGAACCTGTGGTGGTGCTGGAACCAGCCGGCTATCGAGCTGTTCCGCAGCATCGACCCGCTGCTCTGGAAGCAGGTGAACGGAAACCCGCTCCTGCTGCTCGACAAGATTCCGCTCAAACTCTACCGCAAGCTCGAGCGCGACGAGGCCTTCCTCGCCCGCCTCGACGCGGTTTATACCGAATTCGCCGCCTACATGGCGGAAAAGGATTCCCGTCCCGGTGCGCGCGTCGCCTACCTCTGCATGGAGTATGGCATCGACACGTCGCTGAAGATCTATTCCGGCGGTCTGGGCATCCTGGCCGGCGACTACCTGAAGGAAGCGTCGGACATGAAGGTCAACATGACGGCTGTGGGCTTGCTCTACCGCCATGGCTACTTCACGCAGCGCCTGTCGGCCTATGGCGACCAGGTGGCGTACTATGAGCCGCAGGACTTCACCAAGATTCCGGCTACACCGGTCTACGACGCGGAAGGAAACTGGCTCACGGTGCGGGTCGCATTCCCGGGCCGTAACCTGAACGCCCGCATCTGGCATGTCGAGGTGGGCCGTACCGACCTCTATCTGCTTGACACCGACTACGAAGACAACCTCCCCGAAGACCGCCAGGTGACGCACCAGCTCTACGGCGGCGACTGGGAGAACCGCCTGAAGCAGGAGCTCCTGCTCGGTGTGGGCGGCATCCGTGCGCTCCGCGCGCTGGGCATTCCCATCGACGTGTACCACTGCAACGAGGGCCACGCTGCCTTCTGCGGCTTTGAGCGCCTCCGCGAATACATCCAGAACGACAACCTGTCCTATCCCGAAGCCCTGGAAGTTGTCCGTGCCTCCTCGCTCTTCACCACGCACACGCCGGTCCCGGCGGGCCACGACGCCTTTACCGAGGACCTGCTCCGCGTCTACATCTCCCACTATCCGGAGCGCATGAAGATCGACTGGCGCACGTTCATGAGCCTGGGCAAGATCAACGTGGACGATGCGGCCGAGAAGTTCTCGATGAGCGTCCTGGCGGCCAACCTGTCGCAGGAAATCAACGGCGTGAGCTGGCTCCATGGCCGCGTCAGCCAGAAGATCTTCGCCCCGATGTGGCCCGGCTACCTGCCGGAAGAGCTCAACGTGAGCTCCGTCACCAACGGTGTCCACTATCCTACGTGGACGGCG
>Ga0310786_10013515_pt1 | contig 10076 bp, 1 predicted proteins | sample AusTroGonzalo_MG_FD_203881 | JGI IMG/M metagenome (GOLD analysis project Ga0310786, IMG submission 203881) | Bovine rumen microbial communities from tropical cattle in Woodstock, Queensland, Australia - Gonzalo_03 (v2) (version 2) | ecosystem: Host-associated > Mammals > Digestive system >... | reverse complement strand
TTCGACAAGGAGGTCATCGACATCGAGCGAGGCGCCGTTGATGCTGAAGAATGCCACACAGACGGTGTCGGCACCCGGCAAGCTGTCGATATAAAACTCGTGTTCACTCCACGAGGAACTGCCCCACTGGTCCGCCCCGTTGAAGACCCACAACGGCACCATTGTCGAGAGGTCCGACACATCGGTCATCAGTCCCACGACGATGGCCGAGTCGCGGTAATAATGGCTCTCCCAGAAGCGGATATGAAGACCACTCTCCGGGAAGGCGAAACGCGGCGTTTGTGCCAAACTCTGCTCGCCGTCGAAGCCAAAAAAATCGAGCACCCCGGTGCCGCTATGGGCATCAGTGGGCCTCTGCACCACACGGGGAAAGTTGCTGCTATTGAGCACAGCCGTCCAGCAGGCAGGAAGGGTCTCCCCGAGGGCTATGGTCTCGAAGTCCTCCTCGATGGGCAATCCTGTGGCCACACAAGGCGTGGTGAAGTCCACTTCATGCAAATCACCCAATGAGCCGTCGCTGCACACCGCGCGCACGGCAGCAGTGTAGTTCTGCTGCGGGGTAAGGCCGGTAATCAAATAGTGTGTATTCGACACCGAAGAGGCTACCACTGCTCCGTCGAGCAGCACCTGATATTGTCCACCCTCGCTGCTGGCATCCCATGCCAGCTCGGCAGAGACCGACGTAACGTTGCGCATTCGGACATCTATCGGTTGCGGACAGTTGAAGGTGGAACCAATCTCGATGTCGTCGATGTAGAGGTACCCTCCCGTCTTCACTCGAAGCACAAAGCACACGGTGTCGGGCAACGCCGTGGAGAACGTGTCGGTATATATCTCAACGTGTTTCCACACAAACTCTCCGCTGTTGTTGAGCCTGGGCGACGAGTAGAAGGGCGTGAACGAGGCGGTGTCGGTAGGCGACGTCTGGAAGCCCGCCTGAAAGTATCCGGCACCGAAATAGCCTTTGGGCATATACCAAAAGTCGACGTGCAGCGCATTGGCGGGGGTAGTGATGATGGGGGTGGCTATATAGACCGCCTGTTGGTCACCCTGACCCACCCTAAGCATAGCGCTACCGCTGTGGGTTCCTGTACCATAGCCCTCAGGTCCGCTCACAATGGGGTTCTCTGGGTCGTAGCTGCTGCGCGGCGATTGTTCGGTGACCGTCAGGCAGGGGTGTGTGGTGCCAATCGGCAGGTCGTCGAATCCCTCACTCCAGGGCAACCGCATCACGCTGTCGCACTCCGTGCGGAATTCCGTCTCATAGGCCTGCGAGGTGTCGCCTGACGGACAGAGGGTGCGAACCGCAAGGGTGTAGTGCTGCGAGGGCACAAGGCCGGAGAGCGATACCACGGTATCGGCAGTGGTTACCCATTGCCTGCCGTTCAGGCTCACTATCATCGTGGCACCACCGTCGGCAGGGGTCAGATGCACCCTCGCCGTGGTAGCGCCGATGCTGTCGACCGTTGCCGCCAACGGCCGCGGGCAGTAAGCCACCCGCTCGATGCTTAGGTTGTCAATGGAGAAAACATACGTCGTCTCATACCGGAAGGCCAGCCGTACAGGTCCCGCGATGTTCATCGTGTCGGTATAGAAGTCGGCCAAATGCCAGCTGTAGTCGTCGTCCTCCGTCGAGAACTGCCTGACCAGGTGGAACACACCGGCACTGTCCACCAGTCCCACCTTTATCGGGTCACTGTCAAACGAGGTGCTCATGTACCAGAAACTCACGTGCAACTCCCTCGAGGGCGCTGGCAGCGGGGCCGACATCACACCCGTGAGGCCGCAGCCATTGCCGAACCGCAGCACATGCGCCCCCTCGTAGAGATAGTCGCCCGAAGCCTCTATCACCGCCGGGCGCACCCCCGCATAGGTAGTGCACGAGTCGGTGCGCTGCCACCAGGTGGGAAGCCCGTTGGGTTGGGGAGTCTCGAAGTCACAGAAGTAAGGTAGCCACAGGGCCGTCGAGGTATCGACGGTGAGGAAGTCGAGGGATTGCGACACCAGCGTATCGCCCGAAGTGCAGATGGAGCTCACACTCACGGTGTACACCCGGTTCGACACAAGGCCGCTAAGGCTAATGCTCGTGTCTGTCTGCAGGGGATAGTCCTCCCCGTCGAGGGTCACGAAATAGCCCGTCGTGTTGGTTGCCGCATTCCAGTGGAGGGTTGCCGTGCTGCCGCCCACACTGTCGAGCGTCAGCGCTGTCGGGCGCCCACAGATGGTGCTGCCGTAGGTGAAGGTCAGCTTCGGCAGGAAACTCTGCCGCTGCGTGTAGGGGGTGTAGCTGTCCACGAAATAGCACGAAGCGTTGCTCCGCGTGATGCCGTAGTACCAGAAATAGGTCGAGCTGCTGAAACCGCCCATCGTGATGTCCAGCAGTAGGTCGCCACCATTGTAGAGGTAGGGCTGGTCGAGCACCAGCACATAGCCCCCAGCGACAGATTGAAAAGGCCCCACCAGCACCTGCGTCAGCTCGGAAGTGGTAATCAGACTGTTGCCACTGAAGCTACTGTAGGGAGACGTACCCATACGGACGGTGAAGTTCACCGGCCACTGGAAGTTCGACGAGGTGCTGTAGAAGCGGAGCTCGGTGATATACTGCCCCACGAGCGGCGTCAGCATCGACGAAGGATAGATCATCTGCGTGTGCATCGGCGCATTCATCGTCTGCATGGGGACATACATGTTCTGCTGCGTGCCGTCGGCCACGGTGAGCTGGCTAGCACGAAGGGGCACCATCGCCACCAGCAACAATAGGCTGAAAAGTATCTTTTTCATGTTTCTCATTATTCCTTTCTCATTTCTACTGGATAACAAGTTTCTTCACCACACTGCCGATGCGCACAAAGTAGACGCCTCGCGGCAAGGAGCTGATATCGATGGTGATTGCTTGATTGTTTGAGTATCTGATTGCTTGAGTGTAGACCACACGACCGTGGAGGTCGAGGATGGTGATTGCTTGATTGTCTGATTGCTTGATTGCTTGAGTGAGGATGGTAACCTCGGTGGTGGCCGGATTGGGGAAGATTTCCACTTTCCACTTTGAACTTTCCACTTCGTCGATGCCGACGGGCAACGGTGCGTAGACAGCGGTGATAAGGGTGTCACAGGTGACAATGAAGCGGAAGGGGTTGCTGCTGATGGTGTCGCCGGCAGTGGTCACCCAGCCGTAGAACAGGGGGTTGTCGGCGTAGTGTGCCGTGAGAGTCACCATGGTGCTGTCCATATATCGACCGGCACCTTCGACATACACCACATCGCTTTCCTCAATGGTGTTGCCGGTGGCGAGGTCGACCAGGCGGACGGTAACGGTGCGCCACATGGTGTCCGTCACCGGGTCGGTCACCCACTCGAAGAGGGCCACGAGGGCAGTGTCGGAGATAACGACAAGGGTGCGGGGGTTGCCGCTTGCACCGTCGCTCCAGCCAAGGAACTCCCAATGCCCACCCTGAGGCAGGGTGTCGAGCAAGCGGTAGCCAATCACGACACTGCTGCCGTCGGCATAGACGCCGCTGCCGTAGGTCTCACACACCCCTTCCTCATTGGCCGTCACCGTTACGGTGTGCCCCTCGGGGAGGGCGGTAACAAAGAGCGAGTCGAGCGAGCCAGAGCCCTCGGAGGCCCAGCGGAAGGCGACGGCGAATTGCGAGTTGAGGCTGTCGAGCCCCTCGGTGGTGAACTCATACCAGGCGAGGCCACGGTTGTTGTAGGTGATGGTGGCCATCGGGATGAAGGTGGAGGCATCCGTGGGATCGGTCATGATGCCGGCGGTGACGACATCGTCGTGGCCGGTCTGCCCTTTGAAGCGAATGCGTGCACCTTGCGAGGGGATGTTGAGTAAGGGGGTGGCGAGGTAGCTGGTGTAGGGACCCGTGTAATCCTCGAAACTATAGAAAGTCATCACGGTGAGGGCACCACCCGAGAAGCTGCTGAAGGAGATGTGGGAATAGCCGATGGAATCCCAGCAAGGAGGCAGGCCGATGGTGTCGCCATAGAGGTCGCTGCTGTAGTCGAACTCCTCGAAATAGGGCAGGTCGGTCGTGGGGGTGCACTGGGTGCGGAAATAGCGGGTAGCGGCAGCGGCAGTGTCGCCGGCGCCACAGATCTCGCGCACAGCGGCCAGATGGCGGGTACGGGGAGCGAGACCCGTGAAAGTGTAGGTGGTGGCAGAGGTGACGGTTTGCAACACATCGTCGAGGTAGACGGCGAAGGTGTGGCCGCTAGCGTTGGCGGTCCATTGCAGCACCGCCGACGAGTCGGTAATTCCTGTAACCTCCACGTTCTGTGCGGGGATACAGAAGTCGACATAGTCCAAGTCGAATTCGCGCAGTTCGATGATGCCCGAGATGATTTTGATGATGATGTGGTCGCCCGTGCCACTGTAATTGTTGAAGTAGACGGTGTGCTCGTGGTCGCCGTATTGGGTGGACAGAGTGATGGTGTCGACCCATACAGGGTTGCCGCCGTCACCGTTGCAGACGCCTACTGCATAGCTGTAGGTATAGTAAGAGGAGCTGCCGCCATACGTTTTGATAGTGGCATACAGGTTGGCGATGTTGCCCATTACCAAGGGAGACATGACCTGATTGTTCGAACTCATATATAGTCCGTAGTAGGAGCTGTGCGATATGTCGGGATCGATGGTCCAGCAGGGTATCTCGTTGTTGCGGAAGTCGATGTGATAGGGCAGCGAGATTTCGCCACAGGGGGTGGTGGCCGTGAGGGTGGAGCCATACTGCAGGCCGCCGTCGCAGATGGAGGCCACGCGGAACTCGTAGGTGGTCATTGCATGGAGACCACCGACGGTGTAGCTGTTGGCGCTGGTGGTGTCGGCCACCGTCCAAGCCGTTTGGCCGGAGGGGCGGTATTCCACCTGCCAGAGGCCTTCGGAGCCACGTGCCACCCATTGTAGCTCAACGTGGTGGGTGTCGACAGCGGAGATGGCTGCCACCGGTGCCAGGCAGAGACTGCTGCTGCAGCCGCCCAGCAGACGGATGTCAGGGATGTCGGTGGTGACTTCCCAATCGAAGTTGAGGGTGGAGGGGTTGGTGTAGTAAAGGTTATCTGTCGACTGCACGAAGTGGGTGCACGTCGCATCTGCATGGACGCCATAGTGGCGGCCGCTGTAGGCGTTACTGGTACGTTCCACCAAGGTGACGATGAGGTTGCCCGTGGGGTTGCAGGAGTAGACGCTGTCGAAGGGAATTTCAATCCAGCCGGCCGAGCGGATGGTGAAGCGCTTGTTGAAGGCCACCTGGCTGAGGCTGTCGGAAGTGAGCGGCGCCGAAAGGGTGGCCGAGTCGGTCTGTCCTATGAATATGTCGTAGTTGTAGTTTGCCGTATCGGTGAAGGGCTGGCTGAACTGAGACACACGCAGGGCGATGCCGAAGAGGGAATCGATACCCGCGGCAAACGAGGCGGGATAGATAATCTGGCTGTAGTTATGTTCCCAAAAGTTATCCATGAAGCGCTCGTCGTCGGCGGTGCTGGAGCCCGCGGCTTCGGCGCAGACGCTGGCGGGTATCTGGAGGGGGATGGTGAGGGTAGTATGGGCCTCGGTGTTGCCGCAGAGGGTGCGGGCGGTGAGGCTATAGCGGTGGCCGATGGCGAAGGGATAGACGAGGCTGTCGCCCAGCACGGTGTCGGCCCACATGGCGCCGTTGGTTACGTCGGCAATCTCGAGTGCAACGCCGGTACCCATGAACTCGCCCGTGGTGTCGTACTGCCAGCGGACGATGCCGGCCACATTGGCGCTCAACGAGGCGAGGGGCGTGCAGTAGAGGAGGGTGTGGAAGGGGCGGTAGCCGGAGAAGTGGCCCACCTCGTCGCCCACATGGGCGTAGACACCGAAGCCGTAGTCGCTGTCCTCGTCCAATCCGCAGACGGAGAGGGCGGTGTCGGCCAAGAGAGTGTCAACGATGCCGGGGAGGATGAGGTGGTAAGCGGTAGCATCAGGCACCGCGTTCCAACGGAGGGCGGCGCAGGAGGCTGTGATGTTGTCAGCCGTGAGTCCCACGGGCGCTGGGATATTGTTGTCGACAAAGACATGGATGTTGTCGATAGCGAGAGCATAGTATGAGTTGCTGTTGGTCCAACGCATTACTATCTGTGCATCGGGCAGGGTGACAGAAGAGAAGACGACGGTGTCGCGACGATAGGCGCCGGCATAGGGCGAGAGATTTCTGACGGTGACGAAGGTGCCCGTGGTGTCATAGTAGCCCACAGAAAGAACGCCCCACGAAGAGGTCTCAAAGCGGTAGTCGAAAGCGAAGGAGAGGTGCTGGAGGCTGTCGGCAAAGCGCGGCAGGACGACTTCGGCTTGGTTGCCGTAGCCGGAGACGTTACCAGCCAACATCAGAAGGGATTTGCTGGGCAAGTTGCTCAAATAGGGATAGCCTCCGACGGGGATTACATGGGGAGCAAAAGCGGTGTTGCTGCCGTTCCAGGTGCGATTCCAGCAGAGGGGCAGCTGGCCGGCGACATTGTAGTTGGTGGCGGTCACATCCTCGAAGTCCATAAAGTAAGGCACAGCCACATTTCCACAGTCGTAGACACACACGATGACGAAAGCGGTGTCGGCGCCGTAGGCGTTGGAGGCTACGAGGGTGAGGGTGTCGACTCCCGAATGGGAGTAGTTAAGAGTTAAGAGATTAGAGTTAAGAGTTATAGTACTGTCGAGGAGGGAGGAGTGGAGAGTGAGGGAGAGAGCGTTGCGGGAGCAGTTATTGAGAGTAGCGGCGAGGGTCACACTGTCGCCCAGGGGGATTTCGGCGGGAGCCGAGAGGGTGACCTGCGGCAGGGGGTGACTGAACACATTGACATAGGCCACAGCGGTGTCGCTTCCGTAAGCATTGATAGCGGCAAGGGTGAGGGTGTCGTAGCCCTCGATGTCGTAGACTATAGTGAGGAGAGGGGCTGTGGTGACTATAATGGTATCCATCAGCGAAGAGTGCCAGTGGTAGCTGAGACTATCGGTGAGACCGTTCTGGAATTGGGCAGTGATGGTGGTGGTGTCGCCCAGATAACCCGTCCAATAGTTGGGTACGATAGCTATCATGGGCACACTGTCGGGCTCGCCGACACGGATGTCGTCGAGGATTGCACCATACCAATAGGCATTGCATTTCCACCGGAAGGCTATCCGGTTGACATCGGAGGGCAAGCTGTCCAATCGCACATATCTGGTACGGCCGGTAGTCGACGGCTCCACCTGGGCGAAGCTCACGAAATCACCGTTCTGCATATAGCCCACCGTGAGTTCTCCACGCCCCGCCGATTCGAACATATAGTAGAAAGAGAGCTGCTTCCCAGTCAGCGGCACGCCGAATGCCGGGGTCTCGACGAAGGCGACGCTGTCATAGCCGCTGTCGGTTCCCGCCAGCATCACCAGCGCGTTGTTGCTCTGCACGTATGTGTTGATATTTGTGGCGCTCTGATAATAGCTGTTGATGACATGCGGTTCATAGCTGGTGCTGCCCTCCCAGTAGCGGTGCCAGCAGTTGGGAACATATCCACCCGACGAGTAGTTGTAGGGTAGAGGGTACACGTCATTGAAGGTCTCCTCGTAAGGCAGGGTGGCGATGGGGCTGCAGTTGGTGACAAGGACCACTGCGGTAGCGGAGGAGGAACCATAGATATTCGAGGCGGTGACGGTAATGGTATCTCTACCACCAAGGGTATAGGTCAAATTGAAAGTTGAAAGTTGAAAATTGAAAGTTGAGTCGACCCATGTCGTATCCATCAGCGAGGAGTGCCATGTGACCGTCATGCCGTTCGGCGACCCTTCGGTGAGGGTGGCGCTATATGTCACCGGCTCATGACTGTCCACCATGGACGAAGCCGCCAAGCTCACTATGGGCAAGGCCGTCGAGCGGACAACGACATCGTCGATAAAGAGGCGGTAGGTGCTGCCTGTCGCGTTCACCGGACGATTGCGGAAAGCCACATGGATGGTCTGTCCGGCAAACTGCCGCAGGCTCACACTCCTATTGTCGTATCTTGAGTAGTTGGGATGCGTCGAACTGTCGTAGTATATCGGTATGTAGTTGGCCGTGTCGGTATAGTCGGTGCTGGTGGTGGCCAGCACATAGTAGGTATGCACGAAGGCGTTGTAGTTCGAGGCAGCCTTCCACTCCAGTATCACCTCCATGTTGGTGTCGGCCGGGATGGCGACGGCTTTCGACATTATCCAGCTGTCGATGGTGTCGCTGTTGCTGATGGAATGGAGCGCGTTGTTGCTCCAGATGTCGTAGTTGCTGCCTTCCGGCTGATACCAGCAGGCCAGGCCGTCGCCGAAGGTCTCCCTCCACGGCAAGACCATCTGCGGTGTGCAATCCAGGATGCGGAGGCTCCGCACCACCGTGTCGGCACCATAGGCATTCTCGGCCACCACGCGGATGGTGTCCCTCTCGCCCACCCCGCTCGGGTAGGTCACCCAGGCGCTGTCACCCAAGGCGTTGGTGACAAACACACCGCCCTGGGCCGACGTCCAGCTGTAGTGCAGCCCGTCGGTGGCGCCATAGCGCAACGAGGCGGTGCAGAGCGCGGAATCGCCGACCGTCGCCAATGAGGGCACCTGCACCGAGGCTATCTTGGGCAGCGTGTCGTAGTCGATGCTCAGCGGCATCAGGTACATGACATTGCTGCTCTTATGGAACACCGCCAACCGGATGGTGTCGCCGGCATAGGCCGCAAGGTTCACCTTGCGGGTATTGAGGACAGAGGTGGCCGACTCATTGAAGAGCAGGTCGGTGAAGAGCGTGGTGTCGAGCAAATAGTCCCACATATTATCATTCTGACCCACACGGGCGGCACGCACCTCGACAACACCCAGGCGCCAGCGCAGCGTCAACGCCAGATGGGCGGCGTCGGCAGGCACGGCGATGGCGTTGGTCACCACGAAGTTCTCCGTGTAGCTCGGCGATTGCAGATAGCAGTCGGTGGAATATATCTCACCGTCCTCGTCGGTAAATCCGTAGGTGGCATTGTTGTGAATGGAGTAATCAGTAGACCAGCACACGCCCAGGTCGCCAAACTCCATCTCCCACGGGAACGACGCTATCGGCGCGCAGTCGTAGACATGCGACACCGACTGCGACGTAATGGTGCCGTAGAGGTTACTCACCACGACCGTCACCGTGTCGATGCCCGGCGTGTGGTACACCACACGGTAGATCGAGCGGGGAAGCAGCCGCTCGGTGGCATAATCATAGAGCATGTCCGTCACCACCTCCACCAGCGTCGCCTGTCCGGCCGCCACCATCGTGCTGTGCCACAAGAAGGTGGCGTTCGAGTCCGTCTCGATGCCTTGGGTCAGGTAGAACTCATGCTCCACCGTGTCGCCGGTACGTGCCGCCATGTTTTGTATCAACCACTCGCCCTGCGGCATGTGGTCGCTGAGGATGTTCACGCTCCCCACGCCAAAGAAGGTCAGGTTGTACGACTGGGTGGGCTTCACTATGCTGAAAGCCACATAGATGGTCTGTCCAGCGTAGGCCGAGAGGTTCACCTCATAGCTGTTGATGCCCGAAGGGGTGACGCTCAGCAGGGTGTCATATCCCGCCATGTTCTCGCGCTGTCCCGTGCTCACCAGCACCCGCAGCTGCGCAGCGGTACCCACGCGGCATGTCTTGAACGACAGACGCATGCCCGCCGTGTCGGCGGGCAGCGCCAGTGCCGGCGACACCAGCACACATCCGTTGGCCGCCGACTCGCTGGGGGCAGCGATATAGGCGGCATTCACGAAATTGTAGGTGTCATCCGCGTTCAGCTGCCACTGCGACGAGCTGTCGCCCAGCTGCTCCCAGCAGCCGAAATCGGAATAGAAGTCGTTGTCCCATGGGAACAACCGCACCGTGTCGCACTGCTGCGCCAGCGCCTGATGATACATCAGCCCCATCAGGGCCACTAATGCAAAGAATACTTTTTTCATCAATTAATATAAAGTTTAAAAATTAAAAACGCGTTTATTATAGATTTATTGTATTGTCCTTTGTCGGCATCATGGTCATCGAATGCTCCATCTGATATTTTATATGGAAGTTGATGACTGCATCCAATTCTTCGTCTGAAGT
>Ga0310786_10013514_pt1 | contig 10076 bp, 15 predicted proteins | sample AusTroGonzalo_MG_FD_203881 | JGI IMG/M metagenome (GOLD analysis project Ga0310786, IMG submission 203881) | Bovine rumen microbial communities from tropical cattle in Woodstock, Queensland, Australia - Gonzalo_03 (v2) (version 2) | ecosystem: Host-associated > Mammals > Digestive system >... | reverse complement strand
CTTTATATTTATACCGGTGGTTGATATTTGGTTTGCGTTCCCATGACTTTCTGCCGACCGGTTCGACATACCGAAATTTAACCTCCAAGACTTTATGTTTCTTCGCTTTTTCTGGTCTCCTTTCAGCGTGCAGAAAGTTCATTAAAGTACTACAATACTCGGTAGGAAGTCGTGGCAATGCAAATCAAAGTCAGCCATCATATTTGAAAGGATGACCCCTATGGCAAGAAAGTATAAAGAAAGTTCTGAGGAAGGCTCACGACGGACACGTCCAGCCATATCTTCAGAAGCAAGAGAGAACCAACTCATTAACATGGCTTTAGATTTAGCGGAGCAGCAGCTCAAAGACGGCACCGCAAGGTCACAAGTCATAACCCATTTCCTTAAACTCGCGACAGAGAAAGAGAAGACAGAGCGAGAGCTGTTACTTTTGCAGAAAGAACTTGTAAAAGCTAAGACAGACGCGCTTGAAGCCGCAGTGCGTAACGAAGAACTCTTTAACAACGCGATAAAGGCAATGGCAGAATACAACGGTGAAGGTGAGGACGAAGATTACGCAGAAGATGGTTACTATGATTAGAACATATTCTGAGACCATGCAATTCCAGACTTTTCACGATCGCTTTAACTATCTAAGGCTCGGCGATAAACATACCGAAATCGATAACAGATATTTCCGCTATCTCAATCAAGAATTCTATCGCTCAAAAGACTGGCATAAAATTCGTAATCATGTATTACTTCGAGATAACGGATGCGATTTGGCTATCGAGGAGTATCCTATCGGCGATAACAGAATCTACGTCCATCACCTGAAACCATTAACCGAAGAAGACTTTCTAAACAGAACCATTTACTTGTTAGACCCAGAATTCATGATAACATGCAGCTATAACACACATCATCTAATCCATTACGGAGGAGAATGCGAGAGGCCGTATGACTTTGTCGAGAGAAGACCTGGCGATACAAGACTATGGTGATATGGAGGAATCTCAAAATGGAAAACAAGAAAGAAAAGTTTAATTATAACAAAGTTCCTAAGAAGGAAGAAGTTAAAGAAGAACCAAAAGTGACAGAAGCAGAAACACCTGTTGAAAAGAAAGAAGAAGTTAAGGCAGAACCAAAGCCTGCTAAAGCATTTAACGGCTATGTTGACTCACCTCTTAACTTACGAGAAGCTCCGAAGAAGGATGCAAAGATTCTCACTGTAATTCCTGGTAAATCAAGAGTCACAGTGGATACGAAAGAAGAAGTTAACGGTTTCTACAAAGTTAAGTTTAATGAATTCGACGGCTTTGCTATGTCACAGTTCATCAAAATAAAGTAAAGATCGGAGCGATGAGATATGAGAAATGAATACACAGACTATATCGCTCATGGTCACAAATACTTCGCTGTAATCGACCTTGGCAAGAAGAATTCGAAAGGTTCTAAGCTCAGACGATATTTCTACAGTGCTAACGAGTACAAAGCTTATCTTCAGGGCAAGAAAACAACTGACGATAAACTTCTCGGCGCAGCTTCAAAAGTAGCAAATAAGCTCAGTGGCGTAAAAGCTATTGGTAAAGGTATGGCTACTGCAGTTAAAGGTGTTAACAAAACTAATAAGGAAGTTAAAGCTTTAAAGAAGCAGGGCTATAGTGAAGAAGCGGCAAGAGATGAAATAAAGGCTAAAAGTACAACGCAGGCAATGAAGAAAGCCGGTCTTAGTAGTGTAGGTCCTATTGGCTATACATCCATGGGAACTGAAGATTCTAAAGGTAACTACTCTTTCAAGAAGAAAGTTGTCATTGAAGGAACTGATTCTCGTGGTAAAAAGTATTACGCTGTAGAGGGAAGCCGACAGATAGCACAGGCAAAAGACAACAACCCTGTAACACAGAAAAGAGCCATGCGAGAAGCTGAGAATCTTGCAAGGACAAAAACTGGTCGTTCAGATAACATGAAGACTATGATTTCTGAACAGCGTGGTGACATAAACAAAGAACGTCACGAAAAGAACAAAGCTGCTTTAAAGGCTAACCCAGAAAAGTCCATTCTTAATAATCCTATTCGAGAAAACTTTATGGAAAGAATGATCGAGAAGGGTGTTAATAAAGCTAATGCGGAATCCATTCGAAAGAAGCTTGAAGAAACATATGAAAGAGCCACAAAGATTGGTGAAAGTGCTAACAACTTAAAAGGACGACTCGATAAACTTCAGGAAGCATTTACAAGCGGCGATGGTGACAAGGCTCTTGATGCTATAGACGAAACACTCAAGGATCAGGAAGCTATTCAGAAGGATATTCTCACTATTGTTGATGAAATGTTACCAGAAGCTAAGAACGTTGCTGATACATTTCTCGATATGGGCAAGAAAACTCTCGACACTGCTACAGCTGGGCCTAAGGCGGTTGCTAGCGATAATGTCGACGAGTATCTTAAAGAGCACAACATGTCAAAAGATGATGTTTCTAAGGAATTCCTCGAAGAGCTTAAAGAGAACCTAAAGAAGAACAGGAAGTGATCATATGACAATACTTGAGGAAGTGAAGAAATTCATTCCAATAAGTCTTGAAGATGATTCTTTCGATACGGCTCTTATTCTTCATATAAATGGTTTATTCTTCGAGCTTATGCAGCTTGGTATTGGACCAGCGACTATACCATTCGAAATTCAAAATGATTCTGAGTGGTCAGAGTTTGAATGCTTACCCGAACAGCTTGGTTCAGTTAAGTTATTCATCTGTGCTAAAACCAAGCAGAGATTCGACACTCCTACAAGTAGTGCGGTCGCTCAGGCTTTGAAAGAAACAGTCGAAGAAGTTGAGACAAGACTTCATTGGAACAGAGACTATGGAACGTGAGGTGATTAAATGATCGTAGTTGAAACTCTTGATGAGCTTAATGACGAAGACTTTATTGCCCATCACGGAATAAGAGGTATGAAATGGGGTATCAGAAGGTATCAGAATCCAGACGGTTCACTTACTGCAGCTGGACGAAAGAGATACATGAAGAACCCTAAATGGAGAGCGAAATACCTCGAATACAGAAAGCAGCAGATCAAAGAAGCTAATGCTAAAACTCTCCAGAAGATGGCTAAATCTAAGGAAGCTTTACTTAAAAGTAATAATGCAAATGAACTTTATGCAAGAAAGAATGAACTCACTACCGAAGAAATTATGGAAAGAGTTCGTAGACTTCAGGCAGAAGAATCTCTTGCAAAATATGTTAAGCGAGAGCCTACGAAGATGGAAAAAGCCAAAGCCGGTGTTGATAAGGTTCTCGAAATGGGCCAGTCTGTCTACGATTTCACTCAGAAACCAGCAGGCAAAATGGCTATTAACACAGCTAAGAAGTATTTAGGTATTTCTGATGAACCTACGAGAACAGATTACGCTAAGGAAATCCGTAACCTTGCTGGACTTTCTGACCAGAGGATTAAGGAACTTCGTGATCGCATAAGCAACGAGAGACAGCTTCGTCAGACCTATCAGGACATTTACAACATGCAGCATCCTAATAGAAACAACAACAATAACAATAATAACAATAATTTGAATTTGAATTTAACCGAAGAAGAAATGCGTCGTTTAAAAGAATGGCTCGATAACAACCCAGGTTAATTCAAAATAAAAAGGAGTACCAGAAATGCTCAGTAACACAGCGACGCCTAAGTACTATAGTAAATTTAGAGACGCTGTACTACGAGGCGAAATACCGGTAAATGAAAAGATCTCTCTCGAAATGAATCGTATAGATGCTTTGATAGAAGATCCAGAAGTTTACTACGACGATAAAAAAGTCGAAGGTTGGATTAAGTTTTGCGAAAAGGAACTTACTTTAACCAACGGCGATGATGTGCATTTATTAGACACTTTCAAACTGTGGGGCGAACAGGTCTACGGTTGGTGGTATTACGTTGACAGACAGGTATTTAACGCAGAGACGAAAAGATACCATCCTAAACGAATACTAAAGCGTCTTATAAATAAACAGTATCTTATTGTAGCGAGAGGTGCTGCAAAATCAATGTACCTTTCGTTCCACCATAGTTATGAACTCAATGTGGTAAGCAAAACAACACATCAGATAACAGTGGCTCCAACAATGAAGCTCGCAGAAGAGGTATTATCTCCTATACGAACTTCAATAATCAGAGCAAAAGGACCTTTATATAAAATGTTGACAGCTGGTTCACTTCAAAATACAACTGGTAATAGAATGAATCGTAAACATCTCGCTGCAACAAAGAAAGGTGTAGAGAACTTCATCACTGGTTCACTTTTAGAAGTACGAGCAATGGCTATCGAGAAAGTTCAGGGTTACAGAGGACAGCTAGCTACAGTGGATGAATGGCTTTCTTGTGATATTCGAGAGGATGTTATAGGAGCCATTGAGCAGGGTTGTTCAAAGAATGATGACTATCTTATCATTGCTACATCTTCAGAAGGAACCGTACGAAATGGTGCAGGCGACGACATTAAAATGGAACTTATCAGTATACTTCGTGGAGATTATGTTAATCCTCATGTGAGTATTTGGTGGTATTGTCTCGATGATATTCAAGAAGTTAACGACCCAAGTCTTTGGATTAAAGCAAACCCGAACTTAGGTAAAACAGTCACTTACGAAGTATACGAACTTGACAAGGAGAGAGCAGAAATAGCCCCTGCGACAAGGAACGATATATTAGCAAAGAGATTCGGCATACCTATGGAAGGTTATACTTACTTCTTTAGATATGAAGAGACTTTAGTACACGATAAGCGATATTCTTTCAAAGGAATGCCATGTTCTGTTGGAGCCGACCTTTCAATGGGTGATGACTTCTGTGCATTTACATTCATGTTCCCAACTTCTTATGGAGAATTCGGTATAAAGACTAGGGCATATATTACGGATAAGACGTATTACAACCTACCTCCTTCTTTAAGGGCTAAATATGATGAATTCAAACGAGAAGGGACACTTATTGTCATGGAAGATAGAATAACTCTCGATATGATGGATGTGTATGAGGACTTAGACCAGCACATTATGGATATGGACTACGATGTTCGAACTTTCGGATACGACCCATATAATGCTACTGCCTTTGTCACTCGATGGGAAACAGAAAACGGTCCATTCGGCATTGTTAAAGTCCCTCAAGGAAGCAGAACTGAATCTGTACCTCTTGGTGAACTTAAACATATGGCTGAAGAAAGAATACTATTATTTGATCAGTTAATTATGCAATACTGTATGGGTAATGCAATAACTCTGGAAGATACAAACGGTAACAGAAAACTATTCAAACAACGCAGGGAAGACAAAATCGACTGTGTGGCAGCTATGATTGACGCATACGTTGCATACAAGACAATCCCAGATGCGTTTTATTAAGGAGGTGCCACACAATGGGCATTGAAAAACCAGCTTCCCGAGTTGAAGAATTACTTCTTGGGATTTACCAGAACGGTTCTGGCGGAGGCGGAGGCGGCGGAGAAGGCGCTAAAGTCTACCGTGGCACAACCGAATATTGGAACGCTCAGACGGTAGCTAAGTCTGAGTTAAACGCCCTTTACATCTATACCGATTACGATACGGATGAACAGGGTCTTGTACCAGCGCTTAAGATTGGTGATGGTGTACATACTGTCCCAACTTTAAGATTCATAGGAGCGGGTTCTGCAGCTATGATCACAGACGAAGAAGTCGACAAATGGAACGAAAACGTTTCTGTTGATAGCACAGAACTCGATAACGAAACACTTTCATTAATTTAAAGTATTTTTAGGAGGAAAACACAATGGCTGAAATTAGTAAAATCAAAGTAGGTAGTAACGTATACGACATCAAGGACTCAGTAGCAAGATCAACAATGGCGGGAGCCATCACAATTCTTGGTGTAACCACAACAGCTCTCGTTGACGAAGCAACAACAAACCCGATCACAGTAAACGGCGAATCTGTAACAGCAGAAGCTAACAACGCGGTATTCTATGAATCAAAGGAATTCGTATTCGACGGCACATATTGGCATGAATTTGGTGATATGACAGGTCTTGGCGATCTCGCTCAGCACGACCTCGACGAAATCGAATTTACAACAACTGTAGGCGCTCAGACAGCTGAAACAACAGTAGCAACAACATCATCTGAATCAGCAACAGTTACAAGATCAACAGACGTAGCAATCGGTGTAGCTACAGAAGAAACATGGGATAACGTATCAGTATCATACGGCGGCACAACAGGCACAGATGCAGAAACACTCATTATTGCAACAACATCTAAATCTGCTGCTAAGACTGTATCTGTTACAACACAGCCAGCATTTACAGCAACTGTAGATGTTCCAGCAACATTCACAACAACTGTAGATCAGGCTACTGCTACAACAACAGCTGCTTACGAGTCATGATCGTGAAAAATTTAATAAAGAAAGGAGGTCTGATCTGCTATGGCAGATATTAAAGACATTAAACTCGGTAACACGAAGTATAATATCAAAATACCATCATCAAGAGTTAAGTCGATGGCTGATTACGCAAAGCCGTCATCTAAACCGTCTCCTGAAGCCATTCAGCAGAGCGACACCTTAAACGCAGCACTCGGCAAACTCGAGTATAAAGCTGATACTGATCAAACAAATATTTTGTATGCCTTACAGACGGGCGCTAACAATCTTTTAGACTTGTCAAATGCAACCATGTCGGCTGATTTATCGCTTACTGTAACAAAAGATGGAAATAGTTATGTTGTAAGCGGCAACCCGTCAACAAGTGTGCAAGTGACATTTACCGATTTTGTTCCGTGTGTACCGCCTACAGGTTCAAAAATAGCAGTTGTTGGTTGTCCGTCTGGTGGTTCAACACAGGATGGTTATAGTTTACGTGGCTATCTTGACAGTTTTTGGAGATGTACCGACACAGGATCAGATACTAAAGAGTTTACTACAAGCAGTATTAACAAAATTGTTTTCTATTTTGTTGGTGGTAAGCGGTATACAAACGTCAGATTCACCCCAATGGTTGTTACTGAGGAAGTTTGGAACACTTTGGGTTCGGATTATAGAGCACCAGCCCTACCAAATTCCGATTTGACAGGGTTACAGGCTGAGGACAGGGCTGAACTCGTTGAATTGGTGGATAGTGGGGCGAAGAATTTACTGCAATTACCACCAATTTCTACATGGACTATCAATAGTAATATAACGGCAACTGTATCAGGAAATGAAGTGACAGTTACACGAGCAAGTTCATCAAGTACCGCAGGTGTTGAAATACCATTAACGCAGACGATACCAACTAATACTTGGGTTGTTCTGTCCGGTTGTCCGGCAAACGGTAGTGATACTACATATAGGATTGACGCTTTTGATAATGGTACACTAATTGATGCTTCAGTTGATAGAGGAACTGGTTCAACAGCGTTTAAATTTTCCACTACTACACAGAAAATTCGTATAAGATTTGCGGCTAATACAAGTTATACAAACTTAAAGTTTCAGTTAATGCTGTGTACCAAAGCCGCATTTGGTGTATCTAAGGCTTTCGTTCCTTACCGACCTAATTATGATTTGATCTCATACCTTGCCGGTGCTGGCGGTTTTAAAGACAGCGCTCACGGTGGCGGAATTGCAAATGTGGATTTAAACGCTATTTCAGTAACATCATTTACTGCTTATAACAATCCTACAAATCTTCCAACAGGGTTGTCCGGTTGGTGCTACGTCAGAACGTATGTTTATGATACCAATGGAGCATTGCAAGAATTATTCATGATTCGGACTAATCCGGTGTCATACTTTAGGATAAAAAGCAGCGGCACTTGGAGTGCATGGATACAAACATCAACTGCTTCATAATTAGGAGGTATTTATCATGTATTACTTAGCCATTATTCAGAATAACACAACAAACGCACTTTATGTACATAACACATTTGAAGACGCACTCGCTGCATATCACACTGAGCTTGCTTATAGATCAGATGATAGAACATCAACAAGATGTGTAATCTTTGACAGCGAACTCAGAACACTTAGAGCAGAGGTTTATGAAAAGCCAGTTGACACAACACCAACAGAAGGTGAGCAGTAATGGAAATTGTCAAGCACGGTAAACATGAAGAATCAAAAAAGGTAGAAGTATTTAGATGTTCCGCATGTGGTTGTATATTCAAAGCGGATAAATCTGAGTACAAAATCGAGGTAGATGAAAATTTGATCGTTCATTACTGTAAATACCCCAGCGAGATATGAAATTCAAACTTGACGAAATCATACAATATGATCCTACAGAAATAAAAGAGATTCTTATGAAACACAAGGACGAATTGCAGTGAGATCACTAAACAAAACCCAAGTTCGATTTAGAAAAAACGCTGTTTGTTTGAAATGAATAAACAGTAAAGGAATTGATAAGATGAAAATTTTATACATATTGTTGTGTTTGTTTGTAGCACGTATGATTTCTAATTTCTTATGGAATCAGATTACACGTATGAGAGCACACATCACGGCACAAAAAGCCGTCAAAAAATTCATATCTGACAACAACTTAGATCCCAAAGATGTAAGTTACGAAATCAGAATAGATTAATTTACCCTTTAAGTACTCAAATGCAAATAAATATTCTCTTACTCTTGTTGCCATAAAATCACCCAAATCCTTAAAGAGAAATGAGAAAACACTGTTTGTTTGAAAGTGAATAAACGGTAAAGGAAAATCAAAATGAATAACAAAACTAGCAAGAAAGGCGGTGTTTTATGTTCACTCCGTACAATCCTAACCCACGAGGAATCAACACAGGCGATTGTGTAATCCGAGCAATATGCAGAGCTACAGATAAGACGTGGGAAAAAGTTTATGCCGAACTCACAATCAAAGGCTTACAGGAAGCAATGTGGGGAGACACAAACACAGTCTGGGAAAAGTACCTTAAAGAAAATGGGTTTGTTAAGGAACTACTTCCAAACACCTGCCCAGACTGCTACACAATTGCTGATTTTGCAAATGAACACAAAGCCGGAACATTTATCGTTGCTACAGGAACTCATGTAGTTACTGTAAAAGACGGTAGATATTTCGACACTTGGGATTCAGGTTATTTGATTCCAAGCTATTACTTTCGTCTTGAGGAGGTAGCAAAATAATGGATTATAGAGGTTATCAATACTTTAATCCTTATGCTTCTGTGGTTACTCCAAACAACATGCAGACGTATGCCCCTCCTCAGTCAGTACAGCCTCAGATTCGTAGCGGCGGTATAGTAACTGTTGCTAATGAAGATGAGGCAAGAAGATACCCAGTAGCTCCAGGATACACTGTCACGATGAGAGATGAGACAAAACCATACCTTTACGAAAAGACTATGGGTTATTCTCAGCTCGATCAGCCAATATTCAGGAAGGCTCGACTTGTATTTGAGGATGATACATCTCAGACACAGGAAAGCGCACCAGCACAAGAGAAATCGCCTGAGCCTACTCCTGTATATGCTGAACTCGCACAGTTAGAGGAACTTAAAGCTTCAGTATCTGAAGAGCTACAGAATCTTCGAAAGATGATCGACAATATTAAGAATTCTCAGAATAACAACAATAATATTAATAAGGATAAGGGCAATAGAAATGATTCAAAATAACTTAGTGTCATTCATGCAGTTTGTACAGAATCCTGCAGCTTTCTTTCAGCAGAGAGGAATGCAGCCACCACCTCAGGATGCACTTCAGTCTCCGCAGAACCTCATTCAGTACATGATGAATTCAGGAAGCATCTCACAGGAACAGTACAACAATGCAGCAATGCAGGCAAAACAGCTACAGAACAACCCTCAGTTCATGCAAATGATGCAGGGATGTTTTAATACAAATCGATAAACAATTTACAAAGGAGAAATGAGATTATGGCACTTGGCGAAAACAACAACGTAGGCACAACAATGCTCGTTTCACCGTCAGCTGCACCAATGTACTACGGTAATAATGGTGGCGGTCTCGGTTTTGGAAACGATTGGGGCAGTCTTATCATTCTGTTCCTCCTCTTTGGTATGTTCGGTAATGGTGGCTACGGCTATGGTGGAGGCTTCGGATGCAA
>Ga0310786_10013512_pt1 | contig 10078 bp, 6 predicted proteins | sample AusTroGonzalo_MG_FD_203881 | JGI IMG/M metagenome (GOLD analysis project Ga0310786, IMG submission 203881) | Bovine rumen microbial communities from tropical cattle in Woodstock, Queensland, Australia - Gonzalo_03 (v2) (version 2) | ecosystem: Host-associated > Mammals > Digestive system >... | reverse complement strand
GATGTCGATGGGGGTAATACTCCCATCAACCAGAACAATAGATTTGGGATTTTGTGATGTTTAAAACTAAGAATAGTGAACAAATCTTCTGGATGTTTCATGGAGTTTCTAATCTCTTTATCACTGATATTGCCATTAAATTGATGACGATGTTTCAGTATTCCACATGCAGAATAGAAAATTGCCTTCATCGTTTTTGCACATTTTCCATCGTAATAAGGTTTGTCTTTAAGTAAAATACAATATTTTTTCTGTAATTCGCTATATTTTAATGAATTATAGGCTTCCTGTATGTCAATAACGTCTCTTTTTTGATATCTCATCAGAGAGTTCGGACGTATTTGATAGGTATAAGTATAATCTGGAAGTAAAACAGCACTTGTCACTAATGGCTGCATCAACTCGTTGAATAATAGGTCTTCACCAGTTCTGATGTTGGGAAAAAGCAAATGGTTTTTCCGTATAAAATCAGTTAAAATTAGTATGTTCCATATAGAATTAGGGATGATGTCATAAATATTATTGTAGATGTAATTTGCTAATGCATCTTTTCCCTTTAGCTTTGTTTTTCTTAAAGAGATATATGGTCTGCTTTTTCCGTTGTCAAGTATTTGCGTGGATCCGTAAGTTAGTTGAGCTTCATTTTCTTCGGCAGCTTGATAAAGAATTGAAAGGGTGTTTTTTTCAATAAAGTCATCTGAATCTTGGAAATAGATATATTTACCATGAGCTTCATTAATGATGGTGTTTCGTGCTCCTGCCACACCTAAATTTTTCTCATGTTCTACAATTCTAATCCTTTTGCCATTTGGATGATTTGATTTGGTATTGGCAACAATGTTCATAGAATTGTCTGTACAACAATCATTAATTATAAGAATCTCTATGTCATCTAAATCCTGATCTAATGCAGAGATAAGGCTTCTTTCGATATAATCTTCAACATTGAAGACTGGCATTCCAAGAGTAACTTTAACATTTGTTGTTTGCATAGATAAAGTGCTTTTTGCAATATGACTTATCCATATTATTTAATTTGACCAATATCTTAATTATTTTTCTGCAAAAATAAATAAAAAGTTTGTTATTCCAAAAATAATTTGTAATTTTGTAGCATAATTAGGTAAAAAATGTCTAAAACAGCTAATTGTTTTAAGTTGGTATATATTACACCAGCTCTTTATATGGCTGGAGGAGTAGAACGTGTACTTACTCTCAAGGCAAACTATTTTGCAGAACATTTTGACTATGATATTACTATAATTTTAACTGAAGGTAAAGATAAACCGCTCTTTTATCCTCTATCGGATAAAATTAAAGTGATTAATTTGAATATTGGCTTTGAAGAATTGTGGACTTGTTCTTTTATTAAGAAGATTTTTGTCTATTTGAATAAACAACGTCAATACAAGAAAGCCCTCACTAAAGAATTGATGCGAATTAAACCAGATATTACCATCAGTTTGCTTCGTCGTGAAATAAACTTTATCAACGACATTAAAGATGGAAGCAGAAAGATTGGCGAAATGCATATCAATCGGGCTAATTATCGGAATTTCAATACTGAAAATGCAAGTCTCATTAAGAATATCTTCTCAAAGATTTGGTCTTATAGCCTTTTGCGTCATCTGCAAAAACTTGATAGGTTGGTAGTATTGACAGAAAAAGATCGCAAGTCCTGGGTAGAACTAAATAATGTTGTTACTATTCCAGATCCTTTATCATTATCTCCAATGACGGTTAGTCCTCTGACAGAAAAACGAGTAGTGGCGATAGCTCGATATTCCCATGAGAAAGGAATAGATTTGTTGCTAAAAGCATGGTCTAAAGCAGAAAAAGAGACTCCCGATTGGAGATTAGACGTGTTCGGTGATGGAGATAGAACTTCTTACGAACAATTGATAGACGAATTAGGGATAGATGGAAATCGTTGTCAATTACATGCTCGCACAAATGATGTAGAGAAAGAATATTGTAATAGTAGTATTTTTGTTTTAAGCTCTCGTTTCGAAGGTTTTGGAATGGTAATAACAGAAGCTATGGCTTGTGGCCTGCCTGTTGTGTCATTTGATTGTCCATGGGGACCTCGCTCAATTATTTCTGATGGTAAAGATGGTATACTTGTCGAGAATGGGAATATTGATGCATTGGCATCTGCTTTGTCAAGAATGATGTGTGATGATAATCTTCGGCACTTTATGTCTTCGAATGGTATACGCAATGTCCAACGTTTCAAAATGGAAACGATAGGCAATCAATGGAAAACTCTTTTTGAATCTAATCAAAACTTTTGCGCATCATGAAAATTCTATTCCTTGTCTATCATGGTTTCTCCGAGCATAGTGGCATCTCAAAGAAGATACACTATCAGGTAAAAGGATTGCGTGAAAATGGGCATGAGGTCCATTTATGCTATTATGCTCAAGATTCGAATGGGCATTGGTGTCGATTTGTTGATGATCAAATTATCAAGGACTATGGAACAGGAAAATGGGCTGGCCTACGTCAGCGAACAGACTACCAATGTATTTATGACTATTGTGTTGGTGAAAAAATTGAGTTCGTCTATGCCCGATGTTTCATGAATGCCAATCCTTGGCTTGTCAGTTTCTTTAAAAAACTGCGAAAGGTAGATACTCTTCAATCTGAAGGTCGAAGTGTGGCACGCATTCATGTTGTGACAGAGATACCAACTTATCCGTACGATCAAGAGTTTAAAGGCTATTCAAAACAGGAACTATTGACACTGAAGATTGATCAGCTTTTTCGGAATAAGTTATATAAGCAAATGGATGCATTAGTCACATTCAGCGATGCTGAGCGTATCTTTGGTCAACGTACCATTCGTATCAGTAATGGTGTAGACTTCGATAGTATCCCTTTACATCATCCATCATCCATCATCCATCATCCATCATCCCTCCATCTCATTGGTGTCGCAGAAGTTCACACTTGGCATGGCTTTGACCGTGTTATGTCTGGAATCGGGGAATACTATTGCCAAAATCCAAAAGCTAATAGCCAGAGGCGAGATGTCTATTTCCATGTTGTTGGCGGCGTTCATCCTGATTACATGAAAAAATGTTTTCAACCAATCATTGAAAAGTATCATTTACACGAGAAGGTGGTATTTCATGGAACATTGTTTGGAAAACAACTTGATGATGTTTTTGATCATTGTCAGTTTGCTATAGGCTCGTTAGGTCGCCATCGCAGTGGTATAACGGTTATCAAGACATTGAAAAATCGCGAGTATGCAACCCGTGGTATTCCTTTTATTTATAGTGAACAAGATAGCGATTTTGACAATCAATCTTATGTTTTGAGAGCTCCTGCTGACGAATCACCAATCGATATTCAGCAGATTATTGACTTCATGGACCATTTTACTCTGAAGCCTGAGGAAATTCGCAAAACTGTAGAGCACCTCAGTTGGAAAACTCAGATGCAACGAGTGATTGATGCTATTGGTCACAATTCATAATAATCAAATCTTTACTTATATTTAAAATTCTACCCATTATGAAAATAATATATGCTTTGGAATCAGTCAATCTGCCTGGTGGTTATGATAGGGTAATTATAGAAAAAGCCAACTATTTGTCTGAACATGGATGTGATGTAATTATTGCTGTTACTTCTCATGCCCTGGCAGAACCTTATTACCCGATTTCTAATCAGGTAAGAGTTGTCGATTTTGGACTGAATTTCCATAAGCAATATGGTCATAACCTATTATATAGAGCTTGGATATATTTTTCAATGATGTATCGTTACCGTAGGGTACTTAGAGATTTTTTATATTCAGAAAAACCTGATGTTGTAATAACCTCATTAGGTCGTGAAATAGACTTTATTACTGACATTCACGATGGAAGTGTGAAGATAGGGGAGTCGCATATAGCTAAGGAATATGTGCGAAATTTGCATTTAATGGAACAGCGGGGGGGCGTTCATCGCATGATTGCTAAGTATTGGAGACGAAAGTTGGACAAGAACGTTGGTAAACTTGATACACTTGTCTTACTGACTCAGCATGACGCTGACAGTTGGTCTGGTCTTGTGAAAACCAGGGTTATACCCAATTCCCTTCCTTTTTATCCAGATCATGCAAGTCTGTGTGAAAATAAAAAAGTTATTTTTGTTGGAAGGCTTAGTGAACAAAAAGGGCTTGAATACTTAATTAAGACATGGGAAATCGTATCCAGGAAACATAAAGACTGGACTCTTCATATGTATGGTGAAGGTGAACAAAAATCAATGTTGAACCATCTTATTCAAGAAGCTGGTTTGGAAAACACTGTTATTGTTCATCAACCAACTCTGCAAATTATGGAAAAGTATTTGGAGAGTAGTATCTTTTTGTTGACTTCACGTTTTGAAGGATTTGGCATGGTTCTGATTGAGGCAATGGCATGTGGTTTGCCCGTTGTATCGTTTGATTGTCCTTGGGGACCTGCAGATATTATTAACGATGGTGAGGATGGTTTTCTCGTGGGGTATTTGAATGTAGATGAAGCAGCGAATAAGGTTTGCAAACTAATTGAATCTCAAGAACTCAGAATCGAAATGGGAATTAGGGCCCGTGTGAATGTCCAGAGATATAAGCGTGACGAGATTATGAAACAATGGAATTCTTTGTTTGATGAGCTTGTTTCTAATTAGTATTGATTATGAAGCATTGGTATAAAAAATACATGACTATTTATGGGAAGCCTTTTAGTGAGGTCTCCGAGGATATTATTGTTGGTACGCGAAATCGACTGAGTGCAATGCAGAGTCCTGAGCCGCTGGCCTCTATTGTGGTTATTGCCTACAATGAAGAAACCCATTTACAGGCTTGCCTTTGGGCTATCAGCGAGATACAGTGTAAGTATCCTGTAGAGATTATTGGTGTTGATAATGACTCCAAAGATAAAACTGCGGAAATATTTGAAAAGTCGGGTATACCTTATTATACAGAATATCAACATTCATGTGGCTATGCCCGACGATGTGGCTTGCAGCATGCCAAAGGCCGTTTTTATTTTGATGTCGACAGTGACACACTCTATCCTCCTTTGTATTATGAGGTGATGTTGGAGCATCTGTTGAAGCCTGGTGTTAGTTGTGTATCGGCTACATGGAGTTATTTTCCTGACGAGAACCATTCGAGGCTAAGTCTTCGACTATTTGAAATGACTCGTGATTTATTCCTTTGGGTTCAGCATTTCAAGCGTCCGGAGTTGTCTGTTCGTGGTTTGGTTTTTGCCTATAATGCTGATTATGGTCGAAAGGAACCATATAGGGTTGATATCATTCGTGGTGAGGATGGTTCTATGGCACTCAATCTGAAGAAGTACGGTAAGATTGTCTTTGTGCGTGACCGTCGTTGCAAAGCCATAACAGGTTATGGAACCATTGGTAATCAGTCGATGTGGCATAGTTTCATAGATCATGTAAAGATCCAGATGCGTGGTATTACCCGCATCTTCCACTCCACTGATCATTATGAAGATTCGGAGGATAATTTAGTTAATAACAAATGACTAAGATTAAGGTATTAGAAGTCATCCGTCAAGGGCAGATTGGTGGAGGAGAGTCACATCTATTAGACTTGATAACATTCTTGGATAAAGAACGTTTCGAACCAGTGTGTCTATCGTTTACGTCTGGCGAGATGATTAATAGGCTGGAGTCTATGGGCATTCCTTGTTATGTCATTGATACGTTGAAGCCCTTCGATTTGAAGATACAACGCCAGATTATAGACTTGATGCGACGGGAACATATAAAGATAGTACATGCTCATGGCAGTCGGGCGGCATCAAACATGTTGTGGCCGGCTCGGAAGCTTCGCGTACCTATTATATATACGGTGCATGGCTGGAGTTTTCACGATGATCAGTCTTTGTTGGTACGTTCACTCCGCCAGTGGAGTGAAAAGTTGATATGCTCATTAGCAAATCAAGTGATATGTGTGTCTCAAAGTAATGCAGATACTGGTCGTGAACGCTTTGGTCTGAATAATGCGGTCGTCATTGAGAATGGAATTAATTTGGTGAAGTTCAATCCAGAAGGACAGTTCAAGGATTTGCGTGATGTGTTCGGCTTTTCTCCAGATGATTTTGTTGCTGGTTTCATAGCTCGTTGTACAAAGCAAAAAGCACCACTCGATTTTTTGGAAGCAGTTCGTCTGGCCCATGAAAAAAATCTAAAAATAAAAGGACTCTTTGTCGGTGAGGGGGATATGGATGCTGAGGTTGATGCATTCATCGCTGATCATCAGATGTCTGATTATGTCTATCGCAGTAAATTCCGTACCGATGTGCCAGACTTGTTTAATTGCATAGATGTTTATTGTCTGCCCAGTCTATGGGAAGGCCTCTCTATAGCATTGTTGGAGGCAATGGCTATGGGGAAGGCAATCATCGCTACGCCTACTGATGGTACTAAGGAGGTAATAACTCATGAAGATAATGGACTTTTGATATCTTTCAGTCAACCTCGGGCTTTAGAAGATGCCTTGTTGCGTTTTTATGGCGACCGTGACCTTTTTGAACAATGTGGCAATCGTGCCCATCAATTAGTGACCGAGCGTTTTAATGCCAAACGCGTTTCGGATGTGGTGTCCGAAATCTACCAGCAAGTATTATATTGATGTCGTCTAAAATTCAAGGGCGGTACCAGCCGAAATACCTATCAGTCTATAGGTCCCGCATGGTACCGCCCTTGAGATGGGTTAATGTTTCTTGTTATTCAGCCTCGTTGTAGACAGTTCCTGAGGTGTAGTATTTATACCAGTCAGTACTGTTTACTCTGTTCTGGCCCCATTCATTGAAACGTCCGTAAGCATCCTTGATACATTTATACTCTATAGGATATTTGAAATCGTAGGGAATCATGATGCCATGAGGATCTTCACCTTTCTTTGACAACTTGATGGTCTTACCTGTCGATACGTTATAAATATACAGTTGGGTATCTTCATTCAGGAAACTGAAGTTTTGGTCAACAGTAACACGTTCGGTCACTGCAGGATATACCTTTTCACCCTTCACGGTATTAATAAACGTGTTGGCTGAAACGCCAAATAGACTGTGAACTTCTTGGTCGTCACGAATCTTGGTTCCGTTGATGTTCTTGATTTGCAGTTGGTCATGGGCACCACAAGCAACAATGCTGTATTCCACCGTAGTCTTGTTGATTCGGGTAGCCTTGATGACGACGTCGTTCATGTCATAGTCGCCCACCTCTCTATCCTCGAAACAGAAAGTGTAGAAATCATAATTGAAATCAGGAATAAATGGAATAGGTTCAATACCACCCTCAACTTCTAGTATAACATCATTGAAGTCGGCATCTGTACCAGATTCAAAGCACAAGAACAATTTGTCTTCCAGATTAATCCAACCAGCGCGAGGACCATCAATCTTCATTTCACTGGTACAATTATTAGAACTCTTGAAATTACATTCAGTATAGTTGTTGATTTGGTTGTTCAGACGACCATCACCATACAACTCACCTTGTTTCTTGCCATTCTCGGTAGTTGTTTTTGCGCGAACCATAAAGCCAATCTTATAGCCAACTGGGAAGGGCTTGCCTGTTGTACCAAGTTCTGGTGTGCCATCGCCCCAGTAAATCAACGTATATGATGCACGCTTGTCGATAACGTCATCCTCAGTTTCTCCAAAATGTTGGTTGAAAGGAATAGCTTTAAATTTGGGCAGATTGTTAAGGAAATCAACTGCAGAACCACCATTTTCCACGTATGTGTTCAAATCTTCATCCTTGAAATAATAGTAATAAAGATCTGAATTCCAGACTTCGTTACCATACCTCGTGGCTTGGTCGCTCTTGTAAACAGGTGACACCACAATAGCTTCCTCACCTGTGGTTACAGGATATACCTTGTCATTAAAATATTGACTTTCCTTAATCAGAGGGAGATTGTTATATTGTCTTCCATTCTTGAAATACGAGAAAATAATATTTCTGAACAACTGTGTATATTCAGCAGAATAGCCCTCAGCAGTGGCCTTCCAGTTCTGATAAGCATCATCACTCATACCATAAAGCTTTTGGCCAGGTAACCATCCGCGCTTACTGGCATACGACTCATCTTCTTCAGTAAGTGTCATGCTTGCAAATTCTTCTTCTGTTGGTGATGGAGCCCTGCGTACTGCTGCGGCACGGTTGCTTGTGGCAAAATTGGCAGAACCATTATTGACCAACTTCATCATACGCTTGCCATTATATTCAATGGCTGCATAGATTCCGTTGTTCTTAGATGGAGCGTCATAAGCCAGCGTGATTTGTGAACCGCTAACGGCATCATCCTCATTCAGTTTTAAGAGCGATGTCACAACTGCATCCTGGTTCTCGTCATCTTTTACGTCTGTACTGACAAGTGCGTAAAGCTGAACCTTTGCAGTACCGGAAGGTATGCCAGAAATGGTCACCTTGCCAGAGGCTGTTGTACACCAATCGTGATTGGCGTCAAATGTTACACCAAACACCTTTTCAACATTGTTCTTGACAGCGTCCGTGTTATCTGGTGCTGTCTCACTCAAATCGTGCTTCGTGCACCCTGTTAACACAAGTGCAGATACAGCTAGATAAAATAATTTTGTTCTCATATTTTATATATTAAATATTTTATCTGCAAAATTACTGAAATAACCACAAATATCACATTGAACATGTATATAATTAGCCTTTTTTAACAAAATACACTCTGTTGTTAAACAATCTTAATAGGATTAAAAAGTCGCGGGAAAAATATCGATATTGTCGAGATTTTCGCTACCTTTGTAGCAATATTATTAATTATATTTAAAACGCGATGAAAATGAAAAGTAATTTGTTAAAATTTGTGGTTGGCTTTGGTGCTGTTATAACCCTTTTCTCATGTTCAAAGGATGTATCTAATCCATCGTACGAAGAAATTCAGAAACAGTCGTATGCTACGAATTTCGTAGCTAAGTACGGTACTATTTCACCAAACCAGAATTGGGACTTCTCAACGAATGAACTACAATTGGCTACCCGTGGCTTCTCTACTATCAAGACTCAGGTGTTGGAAAATGGGATAGACTTTGGCGATGTGTCATCAATTAAGACGGTAGTCAAGGATGCCAAATGGCATCATTCTGAAATCCAAATCCCCGGTGGCGTCGGGAAGAATGCACAGCTGCTTGATGCGATGGTTAAGGCTCTGCCTGAGAAACAAAAGCAGACAGGAAAACCTGCAGTATTGGTGGCTCCTTCCAATGGCTTTTATATCTTCCCTCTTTTTAGCGGTGGCTGTCTGACATTCGACTTGAAGGTAAAGGTTGGCGATCAGGAACCTGTCACGGTGTTTACTAAGGACTGGATTAATTTCCAAACTATTAATGGCATGCAGAAGGATACTGAATATGCCGATGGTGGTGTCGTTAATATGAAGGGCATTTATATTGAGGCTCCTGTCGGTACACCAGTTGAGGTCTATATTGACAACATTTACTGTCATACATCAGCTGCAGGCAGTGCGAACAATAAAGCCTTCCCATCGCCCGCAGGCACCACGAATGGTCGTGCTATCTATGTAGATATTCCTGATGATGTAAAGCCAGAACTGGATGGTATTGAACTGAAAGAGAATGCTGTTGTGAAGTACATCGGTATTGAGGATATTTCTGCAGGAGCTCCTATGTCAGGTGACAATGATTTCAATGACGTGGTACTTGCTGTTGTCGGCAATCCTGATGTACCCCAGGAGAAGATTATCACTAACGACCAATATGAAGTGAAGACCTGTCGTGCTAAGCGTTATATGATTGAGGATTTGGGAGCTATTGACGACTTCGACTTCAATGATGTAGTTGTAGATATCGAGGATAATACAGTCATTACTCACAAAGTGACATACGAGAATGGTGTATTGAAGACCGATGAGATTATTAAAGAGACTCCTGAGCCTACCAAGGCTGTAGTTCGTGCTATGGGTGGTACGATTGACTTCGAATTGATCGTTGGTAACACCAGTTGGAGCAAGAGTGGGGCTGGTTTCGATGTGAAGACCATGTACAATACCCAAGGTACTATAGATTAT
>Ga0310786_10013511_pt1 | contig 10079 bp, 12 predicted proteins | sample AusTroGonzalo_MG_FD_203881 | JGI IMG/M metagenome (GOLD analysis project Ga0310786, IMG submission 203881) | Bovine rumen microbial communities from tropical cattle in Woodstock, Queensland, Australia - Gonzalo_03 (v2) (version 2) | ecosystem: Host-associated > Mammals > Digestive system >... | reverse complement strand
CTCTATGAATATTCTAATAAGGCTATACTAACATCACTGTGAATAAAATTCAACATAATTGTCGAGAATAGTTGACACAAATTCAACACAATGATATTATCGGAGTAGTTGAATCAGATTCAACCTAAGAAAGGAGGTGAAAACAGTGGTTGATTTATCTCTACTGAAGAATACGATTGACACGAGGGGCACCACAATCGTAAGTATGGCAGAAAACATTGGAATATCACGCGAGTGCTTTTACAACAAATTGGCTGGAGAAGCTGAATTTAAGGCTTCTGAAATTGAAAAGATCACTTCAATCTTGAGATTAACCAAGCGCGAGAGGGATGCTATTTTTTTTGCCAGGGAAGTTGAACGTAATTCAACAGAAGAATATTGAAGGAGATGAGCGCAGTGAACGAATTAATGAATAGCCTTCAGGAATTGGTACATGAAATGATAGTACGCGAATTGGATGCTAGAGAAGAAAAAGCGAAAGCCCTGCAAGAAAAGACAATGGAACCAAAGAAGCATATGCGTATCGGCAAATACACATGTTATCCGCTTATCAGGCAGAATTTTACAACTGAAGAACTTGCAACAGTGATCAACAAGAGCGTTGATGCAACCAGAGCACGTTTAAAGGGAAAGATTCCATTTTCTGAAAATGAGAAGATTTTGATTCTTAAGTATCTCAGCATTGAGGTTGATGCAACCAACAAGCGAAAGTACTTCGGAATACACAAAAAGGAGAAAACAGCATGATCGGATTAATCATTGCTCTTATTGCAAGTATCGTGATGTCAAGTGTAGTATTTCTGATTCTTAATTGCAGGATTTCTAACCTGAAGGATAAAGTTGAATACCTTGAAGAGATCACAGAACAGACGTCTATTGACGACTTTAGAAAAATGGTCAGCCAGGATGTCAAATTCGGAGGCTTCTGATGAAAGAACTCATTTGTTTTATCAATGATCTGATCAGAAGTGAAATTCATCGAAACAGGGTTCGTAGGAACTCAAAAATCACCGTTAAACAATACAGATTCCCCGTATTGGGGACACAGATAAGAAAGGAGCATCATGAGTATTAAGATCAACAAACTCGAAATCGAGAACGTCAAGCGCGTTAAGGCAGTGAAAATGGAGCCCTCCGCGAATGGTCTTACCGTCATTGGCGGCAAGAACGGACAGGGTAAGACTTCGGTTCTCGACTCCATAGCATGGGCACTCGGGGGCGATAAGTATCGTCCTGCAGATGCGAAAAACGCGGATTCGGTTCTTCCGCCTAATCTGAAGGTAGTACTCTCCAATGGTCTTATCGTTGAGAGAAAGGGAAAGAACTCGGATCTGAAGATCACGGATCCTGAGGGGAAGAAGTCAGGGCAGATGTTGCTTGATAGTTTTATCAGTAAGCTCGCGCTGGATCTTCCAAAGTTCATGGAGAGTTCCGGTAAGGATAAGGCTAAGACACTTCTTCAGATCATCGGGGTAGAGGAAGAACTTGATAAGCTTGACCATGATGAACAGGAGCTCTACCAGCAGAGATTAATCCTTGGAAGAGATGTTGAAAAGAAAAAAGCGCTCGCGGCAGAACTCACATTCTATCCGGATGTGCCTAAGGATCTTTTGAGTCCGTCCGAACTCATTAAGCAGCAACAGGATATTCTTGCTAAAAATGGTGAGAATCAGCGTAAGAGAGACCGTGTAGAACAGCTGACTCACGAGTGTGCATTTGCATATGGCGAGGTCAAAGCTCTCGAACAAAAGCTTGCTGATGCGAAGCAGAAGCATAAGGAGCTTGAAGCAGATCTGAAGATCGCCGAGACAAACGCGAAAGATCTGCAGGATGAATCTACAGCGGAACTCGAGGCAAATATCAAGAACATTGATGAGATTAATGTGAAGATTCGCGCGAATCAGGATAAAGAACGTGCAGATCAGATCGCTAAAGAAGGTCAGGCGGAATATGACGACCTTACCATCCAGATCGAACAGATCCGTAAGGACAAGATTGATCTTCTTAACGGTGCAGATCTTCCGCTTGAAGGATTATCCGTCAAGGATGGTGAGCTGACTTATAACGGCTTTACTTGGGGAGATATGAGTTCTTCAGAGCAGCTCCGTGTTGCTACGGCTATCGTCAGGAAACTTAATCCGGAATGCGGATTCGTACTCATTGACAAGCTTGAGCAGATGGACATCGATACGATGAATGAGTTCGGTAAATGGCTCGAAGCGGAAGGCCTTCAGGCGATCGCCACGAGAGTATCTACCGGAGACGAGTGCAGCATTATTATCACTGACGGCTATGGAGGAGATCTTGATGCATCTAATACTGTTCAGCACTGTCCGCCGTCTCCGGCTCAGGAAAAAGACGACTGGAATTGGTAAAGGAGGATTATCCATATGAATATTTCAAGAGGCAAGCAGCCCCACGCCATTAGACTTGTTCTTTATGGTGTAGAGGGTATAGGCAAGAGTACGTTCGCATCCCAAGCTCCGGATCCGCTCTTCATCGATACTGAAGGATCGACTAAGGATCTCGACGTCAGGAGAGTAGATCCCTCGCCAAAGACCTGGATGGAGCTGGTCACGTACATCCAGGAGATCAGGAATTCTAACGAGATCTTCTGTAAGACGCTGGTTATTGATACGGCCGACTGGGCGGAACGTATGTGTATCAAACATATATGTGACAAGGCTCATAAGAGTGGTATCGAAGATTGGGGATATGGAAAGGGCTATACTTACGTATACGAAGAATTCGGTAAGTTTCTGAACGCCCTGTCGGATATTGTCATTAAGGGTATCAATGTGATCATCCTGGCACATGCGATCCTTAAGAAATTCGAGCAGCCTGATGAGAACGGAAGCTATGACAGATATACGCTTAAGCTTAACGATTCTCCCAAGACTTCCATTGCCAATATGGTAAAAGAATGGGCCGATGCGGTTCTTTTCGCCAACTATAAGACGTATGTTGTCGATGTGGATGGTAAGAAAAAGGCACAGGGTGGAGCTCGTGTAATGTACACGACACACCATCCGGCGTGGGATGCCAAGAACAGATATGGTTTGCCGGATGAATTACCATTCGATTTCTCCCAGATAGTAAAGATCTTTGATTGCAATCTCAATACGATTCCTATTGCACCGAAGAACATGCTCGATCCTAAGGGTATGGATTCCGAGCCGATAGATCTTCCGTTTGAGATTTTGGACGACTTTGATCCTCAGATCACTGATCCGGATTTCCCTAAGGGGCTTATCTCTCTTATGAAAGCAAAAGAAGTGACAGAGCAGGAGATTAAGAACGCAGTAGCGTCAAAGGGGATTTGTCCGGCTGATATGCCTGTGAGCAAGTATCCCCAAAGCTTTATCGACGGAATGCTGATAGCGCAGTTCGACAAGGTATATGAGCAGATACTCATTAACAGAAAGGCAGGATGATAATATGGCAGGATTTGATAATGTGAACGATCAGGGTCACGAATTGGATTGGGATGATGAGATTACCAAGGATTCAACAGAGTTCTCATTGCTCCAGCCCGGGAAGTATCCGTTTACAGTAAAGAGTTGGAGCAGAGGACAGTATAACGGCGGAGCTAAGCTTCCTGCATGTAAAATGTGTGAGTTGGAGATCATCGTGTATGATCCTTCTACAGGTGACGAAACGCTGATCAAACATAGACTCTATCTCCACACAAAAACAGAAGGATTACTTTCCCAGTTCTTCGTATCGATCGGACTAAAGAAGCATGGTGAGACCTTGAAAATGCAGTGGAATAAGGTTAATGGTGCCACCGGATACTGCAATGTGTATGTGGATACTTGGAAAGGAGACGACGGGGAGGATCGTAAAAGCAATAAGATCAAGAGCTTCTGTGATCCCGAGAAGGTGAATAATTCCACCGCGGCTTCACAGGCAACGGTCGCACCTGCAGATAATTTCGGAGGCTTCGGATCATGGAATTAAGACCATACCAGAATGAGGCCAGAGTAAAGATCGAGGAAGAATGGGATCTCGGTAATCGTAAAACTCTTCTGGTGCTTCCGACAGGATGTGGTAAGACGGTCGTATTCGCCAAGGTGGCTGAAGATCAGGTTCGTGAGGGCAAGCGTGTGCTTGTCCTCGCTCATAGAGGTGAACTTCTACAGCAGGCCTCGGATAAGATATACTCTGTGACCGGACTTATGACTGCAGTTGAGAAGGCTGAAGAAACCTGTATCGGTTCCTGGTACCAGATCGTGGTCGGTTCCGTTCAGTCTATGATGCGAGAGAATCGGCTGAAGCAGTTCTCAAAAGATTACTTCGGAACCATTATCGTGGATGAAGCTCACCACATTCTCTCTGACGGGTATCAGCGCGTTATGGAACACTTCCCTCAAGCGAACATATTGGGGGTTACGGCAACTCCCGATCGTGGTGATATGAAGAATCTCGGACAGTTCTTCGACACGCTGGCATATGAGTACACCTTACCGCGTGCGATCAAGGAGGGATACCTGTCTCCCATAAAGGCACTTACTGTGCCTCTGAAGCTCGATTTAAGCTCGGTTAAGATCAGTCAGGGTGATTTCTCGGTCGGTGATATCGGAACGGCTCTGGACCCGTATCTGGAGCAAATAGCGGACGTCATGCTGGAGCATTGCCAAGACAGGAAGACAGTTGTCTTTCTTCCTCTCATCAAGACTTCACAGAAGTTCTGTGCGATTCTCCGCAAGAGGGGATTCAATGCGGCCGAAGTAAACGGTGAGTCTATTGACCGTGCCGAGAAGCTTGCAGCATTCGATCGCGGTGAGTATAACGTGCTCTGCAATTCTATGCTCCTTACAGAAGGCTGGGACTGCCCGTCGGTTGATTGTATTATCGTGCTTCGTCCTACCAAGATCAGATCATTGTATTGTCAGATGGTCGGACGCGGTACTAGACTCCATCCGGGGAAGGATCATCTGCTTCTTCTGGATTTCCTCTGGCACACCGAAAGGCACGAACTCTGTCATCCTGCTCACTTGATATGCGAGAGCGACGAAGTGGCCAAGAGAATGACCAAGAATCTCGAAATGGCAGGTATGCCGGAAGACATCGAAGAGGCAGAGAAAGTTGCAGCCGATGATGTTGTAGCAGCCCGAGAGGAAGCATTGGCCAAGCAGCTTGAAGAGATGAAGCGAAGAAAGCAAAAACTTGTGGATCCGCTTCAGTATGAGATGTCGATTCAGGCGGAAGATCTTGTGAACTATGTTCCTGTGTTTCCTGCAGAAATGGCACCACCTTCAGATAAGCAGCTCAAAGCACTGGAGAAGTTCGGAATTCTTCCCGATGTAGTAGAGAACTCAGGAAAGGCAACTATGCTTCTTAACAGGCTTGCCAAGCGTCGCGATGAAGGTCTGGCCACTCCAAAACAGATCAGATTCCTCGAGGCTAGAAACTTTAATCATGTGGGTACCTGGACTTTTGAATCAGCAAATAATATGATCAGCAGAATAAGTGCTAATAACTGGCGAATCCCTAATGGAGTTATTCCTGCTGAGTATGTACCGAGAGGTGCTTCATGAGTGAGATTAACCTTACCGAATTATTGGATTATATAGATCCAACTCAGTGTAATTATCAGGAGTGGTGCAGTGTAGGTATGGCGCTTCATGCCGAAGGATACTCATGTTCTGTCTGGGATATGTGGTCACAGAGGGACTCTGCGAGATATCATCCGGGCGAATGTGATAAGAAGTGGTCTTCCTTCGGCTCTTATGGTGGTACTGGTGTTTCTGGAGCCACGATCACACAGATGGCCAAGGAAAACGGCTGGACGTCTCATATTCACGATGATGACGAAGGACACGAGCTCGATTGGGATGATGTCATAACGGATGATGGTGACGATCTTACCATCATCAATAAGAACTGGATGGAGATCAAGGAGATCGAGGAGCCGGAGAATTGGGATCCTGTATCGGATCTTACACGATATCTCGAGACTTTGTTCCAACCTGACGAGATCGTAGGATATGTCACCGATACGTGGCAGAATGCCGAAGGCAAATATCTTCCGTCCAAAGGTGCATATACCAGAACAGCCGGAGATATCATCCGCGACATTAAGAAGTATAAGAACTTCGGCGAAGCTCTGGGAGACTACAACGAAGAAGTCGGTGCCTGGATCAGGTTCAATCCTCTGGACGGACAGGGAGTCAAGAACGATAATGTGACAGAGTTCAGATATGCGTTGGTCGAATCCGACACGATGGACCTCGCACAGCAGAACACCATTATTCGCGACCTCGAACTTCCTGTAGCATGTCTTGTACATTCCGGTAAGAAATCCATCCATGCGATCGTCCGTGTTGATGCAGCGTCATATGAGGAGTACAGAAAACGCGTAGACTTCATCTACGATGTCTGTAAGAAAAACGGTCTGAAGATTGATACTCAGAACAGAAATCCATCCAGATTATCTCGTATGCCCGGTGTCATGCGTAACGGACACAAACAGTTCCTTATCGCCACAAATATCGGTAAGAAGGATTACGATGAATGGAAGGAATGGATCGAAGCGGTTAACGACGATCTGCCGGATCCTGAAGCTCTGTCCGATGTGTGGATTGATATGCCGCCTCTGGCAGACCCTCTTATCGATGGTGTACTGCGAAAAGGGCATAAGCTTCTCCTCGCAGGTCCGTCCAAGGCCGGTAAGTCATTCGCTCTCATAGAACTATGCTGCGCGATTGCAGAGGGCAGGGACTGGTTAGGCTGGAAGTGCGCTCAGGGAAAGATCCTCTACGTAAATCTGGAGCTCGACAGAGCTTCGTGTCTGCATCGATTCCATGATGTGTATGAGAGGCTCGGTTGGCGTCCGCAGAATGTTTCTAACATCGATATATGGAATCTGAGAGGATCCTCTATCCCGATGGACAAGCTTGCGCCTAAGCTGATCAGGCGTGCCCAGAAGAAAGACTATATCGCTGTCATTATTGATCCTATCTACAAGGTCATCACAGGAGACGAGAACTCTGCAGATCAGATGGCACACTTCTGCAACCAGTTCGATAAGGTTTGCACTGAGTTGGGCTGTGCAGTTATCTACTGTCACCATCATTCAAAGGGACACCAAGGCGAGAAGCGGTCTATGGATCGTGCGTCAGGCTCCGGTGTGTTCGCGCGTGATCCGGATGCTCTCATCGATCTCATTGAACTGGAGATTACTGATGCTCTGGCCAAACAGCAGCGCGAATCTGCAGCATGTAAGATTATCTGCAATTATTTGGCAGAAAAAATACCGGACTGGGAAGATTCGTTCAATCTGTCGCAGGACGATATGCTTTCCTACCACAAGCTCCAGAAAGCGGTTGATGATAATTGCAGCTGGCAGCAGAAGAGTGAAATCCAGATAGCCATCAACGAGAAGAACAAGGAGCTCGACGCGCGTACTGCATGGCGTATCGAAGGAACACTTCGTGAGTTCCCAAAGTTCGCTCCTGTAAATCTCTGGTTCAACTATCCCGTACATCAGATCGACGATATTGGCGTACTGTCCGATCTTGATGCTGAAGGTTCCAAGCTCCCGTGGCAGAAAGCTATGGAAAAGCGTAAGGATCCCGAGGTCAAGAAAAAGAAACGCCAACAGGAGTTCGAGAATGCTTTCGAGGCGGTCAGTTCCTTGAATGACGGTGGCGAGGTCACTGTGCAGGATCTGGTCGAGTACCTTGGGTGTTCTTCCAAAACAATACTCAACAGAGTAAAGGAATCCGAATCGTTCGAAATAATTAAGAACAGAGGAAAAGATGGCAAATATGACATGTCATTTATACGTAAGAAAAAGTGAAAAACCAGCGGAAGAAAAAAACATATATATAAATATATATATTCATATTTTTTCTTACGGTTCCAACAACATCCAGCTTGTGTGTGTACCGAACGTAGTCGTGCGTAACGCTCACGCACGACGACTACTACGGACACCATACATAAGCTACACGCAATCAGGAATGCGTGAATAATTACGGAGGTACCCAACATGAAAAATAATAATTCAGTAGTAATGTTATCAAGATCACAGTTGAATCCGCATCCGAATAACCCGCGTAAGGACTTAGGAGATCTGGAAGAGTTAAGAGAGTCTATTCGTGAGCACGGTGTTATGCAAAATCTGACTGTAGTACCTGAAGATGATGAATTTGAGAACTTTACTATACTGATCGGCCACAGACGCTATGCTGCATCTGAAGGAATACTCACAGAACTTCCCTGTGTGATAGTAGAGGATCTGTCAGACCGTGAACAGATAGGAATAATGCTCTGTGAGAATCTACAGCGTGCGGATCTGACATTCATTGAACAGGCTCACGGCTTCCAGATGATGATGGATCTTGGTGACACAGTAGAATCAATAAGCGAGAAGACCGGCTTTTCCGAAGCTACCGTAAAACACAGATTGGAGATCGCAAGGCTTCCAAAGAAGGTCATTGAAAAGGTTGAGAAGGAAACGTCCTGGCAGATCAATATCAGCGACTACATCACATTGGAGAAGGTCAAGAATCTTAAGGATAGATCTGAAATCTTGGGAGAATCTAGTAATTCCGAGGATCTTGAGTGCAATATCAATAGATATCTTCGAGATAAAAAGATCGAAGAGAACACATTAAAGATCAGATCGCTTTTGAATGAGCTCGGGATCAAGGAGGTAAAAGTAAATCTCAGCTGGAATGATGAGTACAAGAGACTACAATTTGGTAAGAATAAAAGTCCTTTTATTTATATCGAAGATTTCGATTATGAAGATCTCGAGAACACAATCAGGACCCGACAGTCCAGGACTAAGAACGAGATCGTCTGCCAGTTCTCATATACCTGTATATACATCGCCGAGAAGCTGGGCAAGAAGAAGGACAAGAAAAAGACGAAGGCTGAGCTTGAGCGCGACAGATTAAAGGAGAACGCGAAAGCTCTCACAGATGCCAGAAAACAGATCTGCACCGAGTTCGCGAACTGTATCATCAATATCGATCCTGATCGGTTCAGAAAACTTGAGAAGGTTGGAGACTTTGTTCCCATAATCACAAAACTGTATAAGCTCATGGAGAGAGCAGAGATAAGTTTCTATTCATATACGATGAAGCTGGAACAGTCACTCTGCAAATCTGAACTCCAGCCTTTAGTTGAGAAGTATGAAGACCTTCATATAGTCCAGAAGATGATGACTCGGATTGTGATTTCTCTTAGTGACAAGCATGGTAAAGATTTCTGCGATTGGCAGAATAAGCCGGAGAAGAATCGCCTTAAGATTTTCGATGACTTCTATGATGTTTTGTACGGAATGGGATTAAGGCTATCTAATGAATTTGAACTGATCATCGAGGGCAATTCTGATCTTTATGAGCCTGATGACGAAGAGGAGGAGTGATATGGAATTCTTTATGCCAATGAGGATCCCTACAGCTACCGCTCAGGAGAAGAAGATCAATAAGAAGACAGGAACCATATATCCGGATGCATCCGTTAAGGCAGCCAAAGAGAAATACCTAGCACATTTGGATAAGTTTAAGCCTGATATTCCTTTGGTTGCTCCAATAAGACTCACGGTTATTTGGTATTTTCATTCAGATAAATATCAAGAGAAATCATTCAAGATTACAAAGCCGGATACCGATAACATGATCAAGCTCCTTAAGGACTGTATGACTAAGAAGGGTTTCTGGAAGGACGATGCTCATGTAGCAAATGAGTTTCTTGGCAAGTATTGGACTAGGGGAACTGAAGGTATCTATATCAGAGTTGAGGAGGTGAAGCAATGAGAGTTATTGCTTGCAGGATTGGATGTGCTGCTAAGATTGAAGAAATGTATAGAAATCTTCACTACATGCAGGAATTCGTAGGCGGATACATTGAAACAGTATCATCTGCTAATGGTTATATTCTGGTGTGTAATGCGGAGGGAGCCATCAAGAATCTGCCTGATAATCCTGTTATGGATTATTACCATAGTGCTATGATGAATTGGCCAGATAACATCCACGGTGATTACTTCATTACGTACTTTGATGGAAATGAGAGCTTTACTGATGTTCCGGATACTCCTCTTACTGCGGAACTCCTGGATC
>Ga0310786_10013510_pt1 | contig 10079 bp, 7 predicted proteins | sample AusTroGonzalo_MG_FD_203881 | JGI IMG/M metagenome (GOLD analysis project Ga0310786, IMG submission 203881) | Bovine rumen microbial communities from tropical cattle in Woodstock, Queensland, Australia - Gonzalo_03 (v2) (version 2) | ecosystem: Host-associated > Mammals > Digestive system >... | reverse complement strand
AAGTCGCCATTGCGCACCTCTTTACCGCCTCGCAATGATCGGTTGCGAGGCGGACGGCTTTCCGGTTGAACGGCACCTGAACTGAACCCTTTAGCTCGTAAGCTGGCGGCGGAGCTCAATGATGGTCCGAGGATTCGCCGTGCTCATGACCTCCAGCACCTGCTTCACTTCGTCCGCATACCGACGCGGTATTTTCTTTAACAGGGCGATGATCTCCGGGTCATGCGAGCAGTCTCCAAGCGGCTGAGGTTCGGCCCCGTCCGCGAGGTTCAGGAAATCGGGCAGGAGTTGCATCTTTTCGCGCTTGGCTTCCAAACTGGCGTGGTTGCTGTAGAGTTTGGTCATCTCAGGCGTGAGGTGCCCCACGATGCCCTGGACGATGTTCATGGGGATTCCGTACAGCCCAGCGTAGTAGCAGAACGAATGACGGCAGCTGTGAAGGTCTTTGACCGAAACGGCACGAGTGCGTCCTGCCGGTTTGCTCGTGGTGACGATGTGGCATTTCTCCTCCAGAAAAGTTTTGACGCGGTAGGAAACGCCGCTTCGGTTATGCAGATACATCTCGGCGTGAACTGGCAGGACGTATTCGGCATAGTCCCCCTTGTCTGTCCGCTTTCCCTGAAGCTCTTCAAGGTATTCAGCCAGGGGCGGCATGATCGGGATGTCCACGCCGATCTGGGTCTTGCGCATCTTTTCACGGCGAATGACCATGTTCTCCAGGTCGATTTCGCTCCACTTGAGCGTACAGATGTCACCCTCGCGCAGAGCCGTGGCAATGGCTATGGTGAACAGCGGCCGGGTGAAATCGTCGAGATTTTCCTTGATTGTCTTCAGCTCCTCCAGCGTGAACGGCTGCCGGTTCTCCGTCAGCAGGGACGGCTTTGGGATAATGGCGAAGGGATTGCTCATGATTCCGGCCTCATCGGCCAGCAGCGTGAAGACTTCCGTAATCGTGGTGAGGTAGTCCTTGATCGTTGCACCCGAAAGAGGATGCGCGACTCGACGTTCTCCAGCCTTGCGTACAACGTACTTGCCGTACGTGGTCAGGCTCGCCACATAGTTCTCTGCATGATGGTGGGCGACTGCCGCGAGATGGGTAATCTCCGGGTAGTTGTCCTCCATGTACGCCAGGAAGTCCTGCCAATGACGTTGTTTGATTACTTGACGTTCCGCGCCGGGAGTACGCTTCCGAGGCTTCCTGAGGGAACGGACGTATGCCTCTCGAAGCGGAATCGCCTTAGCTCCGGTCAGCTCTTCGCGGTAGTTTTCCACCAGGGCTTTCGTCGATTTGATTGATCGGATATTTCCGACCATTTCTCGCTGGGCCTTTTCGTAGGCCAGGGCGACTCTTTCAATTTTTGTCGGCTGTCCGGAAGAATCACGGCATGTGCCCCTATAACACTTGCCCGCCACCTCAAATTCATAATACCAGACGCCGTTTTTGTTACGTATGCTCATGTGCACCACCTCCATATACTTACAATACATGGTTTCTCTGTTCATTTCAAGTGGGAAAAAACGGCCCCAACGTTATCGATCGGATACAGACGATCGATAACGTTGAGGTTCGCTGCTTAGTCTTTTGGTTTAAGACGTTTCCAAATTTCCGACGCGAGCGCATTCGGAGTTATTTTTCCTTCATTTTTTTCGGCAAGCTCTCTGGCCATCGGCAAATGGTGATTCAATGCGCCTTCGGTAATCCCGAACTGTTGCTTGAACTCGACGATTGCGATTTCGCGTACCGCGAGGTTAGCCGCGATCACGTCGTCCCTACACCCGCTGAGCGTATCATCAATAATCGCGATGGCGCGGTCATCGTCGTTCAGAAAACGCCAAGCAAGACGTTTGTCATTACGCTTCTTGCCGACGTTCATTTCGACCTCGCCCAGTGGGTCGTCCTCATCAAGGCGACGACGCTCTTCTTTTTTCAGGGACCTTGTAGGCCAGACCTCTGTCGGTTGATTCGGATCGAACTCGGTGTGAAACGCCGTCTGCTCCGCTCTGGACGTCATGCGTATCTTCTCGGCCCGAACCAGCAGTTCAATTTTATCGCCGTTCCCAGCGGGGAACAGGTGAAGCGACTGGTCTGCGACCAGTTCGATCTTGCCGGAGCCTTTGAAACCGCCTTCGCGGTTTTCATGGTGGACGAGAATCACGGTAATTCCGTCAGCTTGCAGTTTGCGAATCAGCGCGAGCACCTTTTCGAACTGGCCTTCCGTATGACCGTTCATCGCCAATGTGGACAGATTATCGAACACGACGACTTGACTTCCATGCTTATTGATGGTGTTGATGACGCGCTCCTGATCCTCCGATTTCGTGAGGTCAATGTCTTCCCGGACAAGCCCGAAATGCGGATTGCTCTTCTCTTGTTCATCCAAGAGTTCTTTTATTCGCTTACCGTATTCTTCCGGTTTCATTTCCCCTGCGACGTACAGCACGTCGAGCGGCCCTTTGCCTCGGAATTCCCATTTGTCGAATGGTGCAATCCCCTGAGTGAGGGAGATAGCAAGATGCAACGCAAGCCATGTTTTTGCTACGCCCGTACCGCCGTAGATGAGGCAGTAGAATCCCTCTTTCAGCAGAGGGTAGAGAACAAAATCCTTCGGTTTGAGCTTCATCAGTTCGTCCATGGAATAGATGCGGAGTTCAGTAGGTGCAACCGCAATTGATTCCCCAACATCAACGCCGTATTTTGCAGCCTCGACCTTGAGATCGTCAAAGGATACGTCCCGCGAGCTTTCATATGTGCCGGTCTCCATGAAGAAAGCGTTGTTGGTCCACGTCACACCATCGAAGACCTGAAACGCGATTTTGAGGCCGTGTTTCTGGAAGATCGCCTTAACCCTCATGGCCTTCTCGTATTTCTCCGCAGGATCGTTGCCGTTGTCGAAGCACAGCCACCGATATTGGTGTCCGGGCGGCAACTCGAGGACGAGCTTGTCAATTACTTCCACGCCGCCGTACCACGAGCAGTAGATGAAATCGCTGTCGCTATCGTTGACGAGCGGGATGCCAAGTTCATCGGTGAGGATGACCGTGGCACCGGGATTCGCGGCGATGGCGTCCGCATTGTACATTGCAGGACGGTCCAGGACCTCCGGCATCATGCAGTACAGCGTCGGGTCCTTGGCCGAGGCGAAGAACCTGATCGGCAGGAGCAATGTTCGACCTGCATAGTCGATGCGGGCCACCTGAAGCTGCGGAGCCCGGTCTTTTCCATGAAAAACGATCTTGCCCATGCGGGGATGATACAGGTTGAACGGTTCAACTGCGCTGAGTTGTATCGCCTCTTTTTCTCCGTAATACGGCTTGTCGAGGTCACGGGAGATGCCGAAGTGCTGCGTGTAGTAATTGGTTAAATAGAGTTCTGCGGGCGAGAGAAACCCCTCCATTTTCGCCATTTCAGCACGTTCTGTTTCCGAACATGCCGCCAGGTCAAGTCCCACAGTTCGAGAGAAGATACTTAGGAGCGTTGATTCGCCGAGAAAAAAGGTGCAATAGTTTCCGTTGCTGTCACGTTGCATGGGGGCGAGCAACAGGCCACCGTTGACTCCCCAAAAATAGGAGTTAAAGAGACAGTCGTTGACGGAGAACAAATCGGTCGTCCTCAGTTTATCAGCTATACCGAGTTCCTTCCAGGTGTTGGAAACAAACGCGCTCCGGAGAAACCTCTCTACACGGAAGGTTTTGATCAAAGCCTTCTCAATGTCGATCTGACGATAGTAACGAGCAAGCCGTATCGCGCGTGCACTTATACGGGCGCGAGAGACGGTTATGATCCCGGAAACGTTATTTCCCGGCTGTTCAACCTGTTTTCCCATGTTTTTGAGGTTAACCGTAATAGGTGCAGTGGCACCTGTTACGGCCATGGGGGAAACCTGGCACGCTGCCGGGACCAATCTGTAGCTCTGTTTCGAGCTGCTTCCGGGTGCGGTCTTCTCGACTAGGCCCTTTTTTTCAGCGGGGAGGAGATACCGCTTTCGAAGAACACCGCGCTTCACTTTTAAAGCAACCTCCAGCTCAGTAGCTGACTTAGCCCCATTCTGAAGGATGTCCAGCAGGCGTTGGAGGTCAGCATCCAGAATCGATCCCGAGGCATTGGTCGACGGAACGGAAGTTGACAAAGCAGAAGGCTTTGACGGCATGAATGGCGGAAGGACCACGACCTCATTGTTGATCAGGCTCCGGATATTGTTCAACTCCGCATCGGAGAAACTCATCAGCTCCGCTGAGAAATCGACCGGAAGCAGTATTGCCGGGTTCAAGCACCAGATATTGTACAGTACGCACAGGCGAATAGCGGTCCAAAGGTCGTCCTGCAAAATACAGCACGGGACACCCGATGGCCACAAAAGAGTTCCAGCCGTGCAGTGATATGTCAGCCACACGACTGAGTTTGTCGCATGATACAGTTCGAGGATGGACGGGTCCTGCAGATTCATCGTTTCGATGATCATGGTAACGATCTGTTGAAGAGAATAACGCGATGCGTTACCCATAAAGCAATGCACGGAATAAGTCGCCAGCCGATAAAACGCATCCCGGAGCATCCAGAATCGCGTCATGACTGGCCGGTACTCGCGCGGGGCGTAGCCATCGGCGATGGTATCAACGACGAAATCCAGACATCCATGGAACCGGAGGAGCATTTTCAACGTCTCGATGTTCGGATCGGAAGCTAGGTAGCGTTTCGCGCAGGATGCGGACGGCAGCCCGTTCGATGCGTTGCATGATGATGTGGACGTGTCTGCCGTCCGGGGGGAAGGCCCCCGGACGGCATTGTTTTCAACGACGGCTTTCATTTCGTCACCGTCATGGACAGCAGAGATGCCGCATCAATGCGGATCGGGCTGGACTTGTCGTTGCCGTCTTTGACGGCGTGGACAAGACCACGCGCAACCCAGCGACACATCGTCCACCGGGAGACGTGCGCGATTGCGCACGCCTCAGTAAGCGTGAGGTGCTTCTTCATTTTGCTTCGCCTCCTTTCGTGGTTTTTGTGTTAATTACCATGGATGACAGGTAGGCGTAAAGAGACGCTTCGTCTATCATCACACGGGATGATTGTGCCGATCCAAGCTTGATCGCTCGAATGTTCCCTTTTTTAATCCAGTTGTGCACCGTCCATCTGCTGATATGGGCGATTGCACAGGCCGTTTTCGTCGTTACATAGTTGACTTTCGAGGAATCTTTTTCTGTTGTGGCTTCCTCGAGTAATTTCGCTATTTTTTCCAAATAGCTCGTTTTTTTCTTGTTAAATTCAATCATTAAAAGACCTTTCTTTTGCCATTTTGACTTGGCATAGTTCTTATAATACGAGCCGACTTTCAATGCTCACATCGTGACAAATCCGGCTCCTTCCCTTCGTCACGATTCATCAGGCATGTTCTATGCCGATGATTCATCGACACTTCATTTCGTACCGATGTGGTTGTTTAGCATGTTTCCATGCTCTGTGGTTTGGTGACGTCTCAGACACCGGATATAGTCGGCATCAGTGTCCCGTGCCGATGGTTGTACGGCGCGTTTTCTCGCGCCGGAGTTGTTATCGGCACGGAAAAACCGTACCGAATGTTTTCCGGCATGGTCAAAAAAACACACCGGGGTGGTTCTTCCCACGGTGTGGTCAAAAAAAACGACCGCATCGGAGGAATCCGATGAGGTCCAAGAGACATATGGTATGTAATCTTGAACCAAATAAAGAGAGATCCGTTCTCAGCCGCACCCACTCTACCCGCTTTGGGTAAAGTCGGATCTGAATCCGGCCAGTATCATCCCATCTGCCTTCGCTTCGATTCTCGGCGTAAACCGCAATCGAAGTGCCTGCAAACAGGTGTACATAGATTGTCTTTGTCCACGCTGGTCTTGAAGACAGACCCCCGCAGACGTCCCAGTTAGTCGGCTATGAGCATTCGCTTCAACTTTTGACTTCGGCTTGCGCCGGAAACCAAGAGGTCTTCACGAACCTGGGAAGCTCAAAACCGCTCCTTATTTGGTTCGACACCGCAAAAAAAAGCGATATCTGCTTTAATATACCCCCTTTCATTCATGAAGTCAAGCCCAAAAAACAAAAGAAATCAAAAAAAGTGTTGATGACGTTCGGCAGGGACGGAACTGCCAAAAGTCGGGTGCAAGCTTTTTTTTCAACAGATTTGTTCCCATTTTTGAGCGTGGAGTCTGTAGAAACATCTGCGGTTTTTGGGGCTTCACAGACTTTTGGCAATGGCATCTCGGCAGGAAAAAACGGAGGTCCTTCGACCGCTGGCAAGCAGAAAAGATGCAGTGATTGTACCAACTGCGGATTCCAGATCGGCGAGAATACCGGAATCCGAACGCCCGGAACACGTCCTGTGCGTTATCATCACGGACGGCTTGGAGAACGCGAGCCGCAAGCATGCAACGATAGACGTGAATGATCGTTGTATTGAAACATGCCTAGAGTTGGACATTCCTGTTCCTGACGGCGAACCGGATTGCCCTAGTGACAGGGGTAATCCGTAGGACTTGACAAGGGTTCCTACATGAATTCCGTTGCAGACGCCGCAGGCGTGAACATGCACGGAACTCGGAAGAGACACTGCACGGTTCACTACCTACAAGTCCAAGAAAAAAGAGAACTCCCTGAACATTATCTGAACAGAACTCAGGTAAGAACCTCCACCGGGCACATCATGTGCCCGGGTGGAAGATTTGAATATCTTTTTGAATATTTCAGAAATTAAATCAACTTCTTCAAAAAAAGTGTCGCTCATCCTGCTACATGCCACCACAAACAAAAACAACATGCAATAAGTTGCACAAATAATTGATACGCAATAGCTTGTTTGACAGGTAGCCAAGCCGGATGTATATTGAATCGTATCATGAATAATTGCGAGAGAAACTAATAGGACATATAAACAAGAAGAACGAGGTTTTTACATGGAAGCTCAACCCATCAAGCTCACAACGGAGCAGCACCAGGCCTTGGACCTAATGATGTCCGGCAGGAACGTGTTCCTCACCGGAAAGGCTGGCACGGGCAAATCGACGGTCCTCGAAATATTCGGGGAAAGATGCAAGCGAGAAAACGTTTTTCTTGCGCCGACCGGGATCGCCGCCATCAATATCGGCGGCTCGACGCTTCATAGCTTTTTCCAGCTGAAGCCGTCCCTGCAGACGCCCGAATCAATTGAGGAACTCGAAAGTAAACGGCGCATTGAACTGATCCGTAAAGTCGAGACCATCGTGATTGATGAGGTTTCGATGGTGCGTAGCGACGTTTTCGATGCTATCGACCAGCGGTTGCAGGAAGTCACCGAATGCGACAGTCCGTTCGGGGGGAAGCAGGTTATTCTCGTCGGCGACTTCTTCCAGCTCCCGCCCGTGGTGAAATCGAAAACCGAGGCGGCGTATCTCCAACGTGAGTTTGGGGGGCCGTATGCCTTTCAGACTGAACTTTGGAAAGACGCGGATTTCCACTGCATGTGCCTGCAGACCATCCACCGCCAACAGAACGACACGCTCTTCATTTCGATCCTGAACCATCTGCGATACGGCGAACTGGAGGTGCGCGATCTGAAGCTGGACGGGCAGGACGAGCCAGTAAACGTAATCGAAGCGCTTACACGTCTTTGCGTCAACCGGCCCCAGCTCAGCCAGAAGCCCGTCTATCTTTGCACCACGAATCGCGAGGCTGATACCCTGAACCAATTCCACCAGAGCAAGCTGAAAGGTGAGGAGCATGTATTCCGTGCTGTGGTACGAGGAAGATTCCCGGAATCAGATTTTCCAACACCAGAAACGCTTTCCCTGAAAGTCGGCGCACGTGTGATGACGCTTACCAACAAGCGCACAGCAAACGGAGAGATCGAATACGTGAACGGAGAGATCGGCATCATTGAGGCGATAGAAGATGGTGATGACGCTGCGGTGCGCGTTCGCCTTGATCGTGGTAATACCGTATCGGTTCAACGCACGGAGTGGAACAAATACGAATACGCCCTAGAGGTCGATGCGAATAGTGGCTGCCCTGTAATCCGTCAGCACGAGGTCGGGAGTTATATGCAGCTCCCGCTCAAACTCGCCTACGCGATGACGGTCCATAAAGCGCAGGGCCTGAGCCTGGACAGCGTCGAGGTGAAACTCGGTAACGGTTGCTTTGCGCCAGGGCAACTGTACACGGCGCTCTCCCGGTGCCGTAGCATCAAGAATCTGCGGATTGACCGTCCGGTCCATCCTGCGGATGCAATCGTCGATCCGGCCGTCGTTGAGTTTTACCGCGAAATTGAGAATGGACCTCAGCCTGAATATGAGGAGAAAGTCACGCTGACAATTCCGAAAGAACAGGAGGCTGCCGTGAGAGCTTTTCTCGCCCAGCTGCAAAGCGGAAATGGCACGCCGATCACGAAACCGGATACGCTGTCGGTGGACGATCCGGGAGACAATGAGGCGGAACCGATAACGCCCGCCTCGAAGGTCGCATCTGATGAAAGCCGGATAGAGACGGACCCCGATATCGACCATCTTCTCATCGTGTATCGCAACCAGAACCCGGACGAGAAAATCGAAATGGCGACAAAGAGAGTGAACGGCGTCGGGTTCAACAAGAAGGACGCCCCCGTGCTTACGGAACTCGCTGAAGAATATCTGGACCAGGGCTACCTGACCGAGGGCGAGCTGGCGACCGTACGCCGCCTGATTGCCAAATACAGGAGACAATGGACTTGAAGAAGAAAAGAACCGCCTCAGGAGGCTTACATCGTAGCCTAATTCTGACTGCCCCTCCTGATGCATCAAAAAAAATGAAAGGAAACAGGAAAATGTTTCAACCCCAAAATAGATGTAGTTGTTGCGGGAATCCCGTAGACGATGAAACCGCCGAGCAGAATGATGGATTATGCCAAGAATGCGCTGCGGATTTCGATGAATGTGTGCTGGATCTCAGCATAGATAAGGAAATTAAGGATTTATCCGATTGGCAGTTTGAGCGTCAGCTTCGGTGGATCGGATGGGAATACCATCGTGATCCGGAGTATGTGCGTCAGCTCGTATGGGAGATTGAAGGATAAGAGCAGTTGTTTTCCTCGCCCCATCCGGATTTGTCCGGATGGGGCAAGCGAGACTTAGGCGTACGATATCAAATGTACCAGACGGGAATCTGAAGCACGTTTTCCCGAAGACGTCCGGGCTGAGGACAGTTGCAGACAATTGCGCCGGGACCTCTCTTTGAGGATTTGACTTTGTCCAAAATCTGGAATGCCGCCGTTTCCGTTGCTTTCACATTTGTGCCCTGCTTGATCTCGATCGGATACAGGATACCGTTCTCCTCGATGATCAGGTCGATTTCGGATTCCTTGTCTTCCGAGCTGCCATGCCCCCGGTAGAACGATACGAAATGTTTGTACTCCAGTCCGGCGTTCGCAAACGATTTCAGAATTTCGGAGACAGCGAATGTCTCGAAGATATGTCCGCTCATTGCGCCGTAGGCGAGTGTTTCCGGGGTCAGCCATCGGGTGAGGTAGCAAACCAGCCCCGTGTCGCGGAAGTAAAGCTTCGGGGTCTTGGTCGTCCGTTTGAGCGCGCTGTTGGCAAAGGGCTCCAGAAGATAAACAAGGCCGGATGCTTCGAGGATGGAGACCCAGCGTTTGACCGTGACGGAATCCCGCCCGATCTCATCGGCGATGTTGGAGTAGTTCAAAAGCTGTCCGGTCCTTGCGGCGGCAGCAACCAGGAACCGCCTGAAACAGTCCAGATCCTGAACAGCGGAAAGATCACGGACATCCCGCTCTAGGTAGGTCTTGACGTAATCGGCGTAGTAAGCGGACCATTCGAGAGATTTGTCCTGAACGGCCGGGTAACCGCCGCGATGAATGATCTCCCAGATGTTCTGCGGAGCGGAAGCCGTTTTGCTCCGTGCGGCGATATAATCCATCGTCGGCAGAAAGCGTTCGTTGAACGCGTCATGCTGAATTTCACGCAGGGAGAGCCCGTTCAATTCCACGATGTGAATTCGCCCGGAGAGCGATTCCGAAACCTTTTTCATCAGGTGGAACGGCTGAGAGCCGGAAAGGAAGAACAATCCCTTCGTGTCTGCT
>Ga0310786_10013508_pt1 | contig 10079 bp, 10 predicted proteins | sample AusTroGonzalo_MG_FD_203881 | JGI IMG/M metagenome (GOLD analysis project Ga0310786, IMG submission 203881) | Bovine rumen microbial communities from tropical cattle in Woodstock, Queensland, Australia - Gonzalo_03 (v2) (version 2) | ecosystem: Host-associated > Mammals > Digestive system >... | reverse complement strand
TTATTTTTGAAAATTGATTTGTTATGATTAGAGAGGAGACTGTATTTGGTCCTATATTCAGTCGTCGTCTGGGCAGTTCGCTCGGCATCAATCTGCTGCCCGAGAAGGGCAAAATCTGCAATTTCGACTGTATCTACTGCGAATGTGGTTGGAACCGTGACGGTAGAAACGACACGGTGCTGCCTACCGCACAGAAGGTCCACGACGACCTGGAACGTATGCTCGTGAAACTCGTCGCTGAGAAAACCCAGGTCGACAGCATCACCTTCAGTGGCGATGGCGAGCCTACCCTCAATCCCGAGTTCCCCCAGATTATCGACGACACGCTACGCTTGCGCGACCAATACTATCCCCAGGCCAAGGTCAGTGTGCTGAGCAATGCCACCCGCGTCCATATCCGGGAGGTTTTTGCCGCCTTGCACAAGGTGGACAATCCTATCATGAAGATTGACGCCCCCACCAACGAGCTGATAGAGAAGATTAACATGCCCGCGCCCGGCTATGACATCGCCCGCGTTATCGAGGCGTTGAAACAGTTCGAGGGCAATTTTGTCCTCCAGACCTGCATGCTGCGTGGCAACGGTTTCGACTCTGCGAGCCCCGAGGTAATCCTGCCGATGATGGATATCGTGCGCCTGCTGCGTCCCCGCGAGTGGATGGTCTACACCATTGACCGCGCCACCCCCATGCAGGGCCTCGAGAAGTTCACCCCGCAGGAGATGAAAGCCCTCGTGCAACCAGTGATTGACGAGGGCTTCACCAAAGTTCAGATAAAGGGTGCCGTAGAGGATAATTAAAGTCTTAGTATCCAGTCGGCAAGGGTCTGCATGGCCTCGTTTGCGAAGGTTTCTTCGATGAGCATGTAGTCGTCCGGACTGCCGGTAGTGCAGTGCTGAAAGAGGTGGTTTAAGCCGGGCAGAGTGCGGCAGTCGGCCTGCGGGCAGAGCGCCTTGATACGTTGCTGGTTGGGCCCGGCAAGTACCTGAAAGTCTTTATCGCCGTTGAGCGCCAGCACAGGGCAAGCGACCTTGGGCAGATAGTCGGCGGGGTCGAGGGTGAGAAAGGCCTGCATCCAGCGGCTGTCCAGCTGTTGCTTGATGGCGGCAGAGGTGCCGCGGCCAAGCCCTACGCTGTCCACCTGCTCCTTGCTGAGGCCGTCGGTGTGACGGGCGAGGACGGCCTTATAGTCTTTCTGGCTGCTTCCGGCCGGCAACGAGAACAATTCACGAATACAAGCCATGCGGATGGCTAGCAGGCTCTCGCTCAAGCCGGTGACGCGGTAGATGGCCTCGTTCTGCTGTAGCATGACATCGAGTCCGGTACAGCCTTGGCCGGCCAGCATGACCACAAACTTGACCTCCTTGTTGCGTGCCGCCACCATAGGGGCGATGGCGCCGCCTTCGCTGTGGCCGCCAATGCCGAGCCGTTTGGGGTCGACATGGGGATTGCCCTTCAGGGCGTTGAGCATGGCCTCGGCATCTTCGGAGAAAAGACGGGTGTCGGCATTCTCCAGGTCGCCGGTGCTGGCCCCCATGCCACGGTCGTCGTAACGCAACACGGCGATGCCGCGGCTGGCCAGATAATCGGCCAGCACCAGGAAGGGCTTGTGCTGCATGATTTCCTCGTCACGGTTCTGCTGGCTGGAGCCGGAGACGAGCACCAGGGTGGGGAAGGGACCTTTGCCCTTGGGGAAGGTCAGGCTCCCTTCGAGGTGCACGGCATTGCCCTGGCTGTCGGTATAGTCGGCGGTGACGGTCTGCTCGTCGAAGCGGTAGGGCGGCTGCGGTGTCTGCGGACGGCGCAGCTGGTAGAGCGTGTCGGTGGGGAAGAAGGTGATGTCCTCCTTGAAGATGCTTTGTTTCCAATAGCCGGAGAACGCGCCGTCACGCCGTGTGACGTTTACCTTCAGCCCGATGCTCTTGCACTCCATGTTCAGCTGGTCGCCGTCGAGGCTCCATTTGCTCACCGGTATCGGGTCGGCGCTCTGCATGGGACTGTATAGTTCGGCCGAACTGTCGGTGAGGTGTATGCAGAGCGTCAGGCCGAATTTCTTGCTCGTGCCGGTGTACCACTGAGCGTGGGCTGTCAAGCCCACGCTCAGCATCAGTAGTAATGCCAATCGTTTCATTTCTCCTTCTTTTTAGGCATTCGCTTGGCCCTTTTGAGGGCCTCGGCGATAATCCATTCTATCTGTCCGTTGGTACTGCGGAACTCGTCTGCGGCCCATTTCTCAATGGCGTCGTAGACTTCCGAGTCAATCCGCAGTGCAAAGTTCTTTTTCATCGCGAGAACATCACTTTCTCACTGTTGAACATACGTGTGAGCGCCCATACGGCGATGCCTGTGTAGGCCACATCGGAGGCCACGGTGACGAGCACCGGCGTCCATGCCAACTCGTGCGAAAATACCGCCGTCATCACCTCGATGCTGTTGTAGAAGGGGATGATGTAGACGAGCAAGTTCGAGGAGGCGCCCTCCTGGAACATCGGCAGCAGTCCCGCGAGCATCACCACCAGCATGAAGGGCACCACCATGGTGCCGGCGTTTTTGACGTCTTTGGCCAATGCCGACAGCAGGCTCACCGCCGACGCCATGATGAGCACCGAAGCGAGGATGACCAGCAGCAGGGCAAGGTAGTCGTTGGTGGTGTAGTGGAAAGAAAAGATGCTTGCATCGGGAGTGTTCATGCCCATTTCAGGGGAGCCTTCGGGTTGAATCATCTTGGGCAGCGAAAGGGCGATGCCGATGAAACTGGAGATGCCGCTGAGCAGCGCTATGCCGCTGAGCGAGATAATCTTGCCTAATGCCAGCTCGTTGCGACGCATGGGGGTGACCAGCAGGGTGGCGATGGTGCCGCGTTCCTTCTCGCCGGCGATGGCGCTGGGGGCGATGGCCATCACGCCGCTGAAGAGCATCATCATGATGAGCATCGGCAGTATCTTGCTCCAAATCATGGCGCCGATACTTTCGTTGCTGGCCTGGTCAAGTTCGCTCACGACATAAGGACGCGCATAGTTGTTGAGCACGGCGCTCACCACCATGTGCACGCGGTTGCTGGCATTGTTGGTGCTGTTGTAGTAGATTTCCACCGAGGGCATCTCTTCGAACTGCCCACCAGCGATGGCGGCGTCAAAGTTCTCGGGGAAGCGCAGCAGGACTGCGTTGATGTCTTTGTTTTCCAGCAGGGCAATCTCGTTGTCGGCAAAAGCCCGTTCCGTCACCACCACGCTGCTGTCGAGCGAGTGGAATACCGGTGCCAGGTTGGCAGGCATGTTCTCTACCTGCAGGCTGACGGTCTCGCTGGCGCCTTCGCTAACCATTTTGCTGATGCCGGTGCCCATAAGGCTGTAGACGAGATAAATCATCAGGCCCGGCATGATGACCGTGGTGAAAAACAGCTGGCGGTCGCCGAAGAAACGGGTAAATTCTTTCTTAATGATTGTCAGAGTGTTGTTTTTCATTCTTCACCTCCTTTCACTTCTTTGTACAGTTCGAAGAAACGGTCCTCGATGGTGAGGCCGTTGCAAACCTCCTCGAGGGTTCCGCAGGCCGACAGGCGGCCGTCAATGATGATACCTACGCGGTCGCACAGGCGCTCCACCAGGCTGAAGATGTGTGTGCTGAGGATGATGGTCTTGCCTTCGGCACGCAACTCCTGCAGGTAGTCGGTCACGGTGCGGGCTGTCAGCACGTCGAGGCCGTTGGTGGGCTCGTCGAAGATGATAACCTCGGGGTTGTGCACCAGCGAGATGACTAACGAGAGTTTCTGCTTCATGCCCGTACTGAGGTTGGCCACCTTCACTTCGGCGAACTGGTCGATGCCGAACCGCTTGAACATGGCTGCTTTGCGTTGGGCGCAGACGGCCTCGTCCACGCCATGTAGCCGGCTGAAGAAGTCGAACAGGTAGTTGGGGGTGAAGAAGTCCTCAAGTTTGAGCTCCGAGGTGAGGAAGCCTATCTTGCGGCGCACGCCTTCGGGGTCGTTCACCACGCTGCAACCGTCCAGGATGGCGTCGCCGCTGTCGGGACGGATAAGGGTGCTGAGCATGCGCAATGTGGTGGTCTTGCCGGCACCGTTGGGGCCCAGCAGACCGAATATCTCGCCACGGTAGGCGCTGAAGGTCAGGTTGTCCACCGCTACCTTGCGCTTAGCTGTGGTCCTTTCAATCTTTTGTTGCTTGCGGCTCAGCGTGAAGGTCTTGCTGAGCCCGTCCACTTTCAATATCTCTTCCATGATTTAAGAGTTTTTTTTCTTTAGGGTCCTTAGGGTCTTTAAGGACTTTAAGGACCTTAAGGTCTTTATTAGTATATCGATCCCGTGTTGATGACAGGGCTGGCGCCTTCGTCGCCGCAGAGGACAACCATCAGGTTGCTCACCATGGCGGCTTTGCGCTCCTCGTCCATCTCGACCACCTTCTCGGCGGACAGTTTCTTCAGGGCCATGTCGACCATCGAGACGGCACCTTCGACAATCTTCTCGCGGGCGGCGATGATGGCTTCGGCTTGCTGACGTTTGAGCATTACGCTGGCAATCTCTTGGGCATAGGCCAGATAGTTGATGCGGGCCTCGACCACTTCGATACCGGCAATCTCCAGGTGCTTGCGGATTTCGGCCTCCAGGCGGCGGTTGATTTCGTCGCCGCCGTTACGCAGCGTTACCTCGTTCTGGTCCTCGAGGTTGTCGTAGGCGTAGAGGCTGGCCACTTTGCGCAGGGCCGAGTCGCTCTGCACGGCCACGAAGCTGTTGTACGAGGTGGCTTCCACGTCGAAGCAGGCACGGTAGGTGTCCTCCACCTTCCACACCAGCACCAGGCCGATCATGATGGGGTTGCCGTTGCGGTCGTTGACTTTGATGGGCTCCACGTCCATGTTGTCGGCACGCAGACTCATCTTTTTGCGTACATAGAAGGGGTTGGTCCAGAAAAAGCCGTTGTCGCGCACCGTGCCCACATACTTGCCAAAGAAAGTAAGTACGCGTGCGTGGTTGGGCTGGATGACCATGAGTTTGAAGCCCACAATGTGAAAGCCCCACAGTATCCAGCAGATACCGCCGATGATGCCGCCGACGGTGAAGTTGTTCTCGCCGGCATTGATGCAGAGGTAGAGCGCCAGCCCCAAAAGGCCCAGATTGATTAACAGATGCAGGAACCCATTGTTCACTACAGTCATTTTCTTTAATTTCTCTTTTGATTCCATATTATTGAATTTTAATTGTTTATTTTATTTTGAGTGATATTATTTTCATATCATTTCAAATGCAAAGATACGACTGTTTTTCAATCTGGCAAAAAAAAATTAAAAAAAATAACACCGGAACAAGACCGACTGTTTTTCAATTGGATTTTGACAATTGTTTAGCTGTTCTCCAATAAACAATTGAAGAACAATTGAAGAACAGCAGGCGAAAGGGCGGTGCTAGGCGATACGGGTCCAGTCGATGGGCTGCTGGCCTAGCTGTCGGAGATAGGCGTTGGTCTGGGAGAAGTGGTGGCAGCCGAAGAAGCCGCGGTAGGCCGAGAGGGGCGAGGGGTGCGGGGCGGTGAGGACGAGGTGCTTGGTCTGGTCTATCAGCGCCCGTTTGGCGATGGCGTAGCTTCCCCACAAGAGGAAGACGAGGCCGTGGCGTTGCTGGCTGAGGGCCTGGATGGCGGCATCGGTAAAAGTCTCCCAGCCGTGGCGTTGGTGGCTGCCGGCCTGGTGGGCGCGCACGGTGAGGGTGGCGTTGAGCAGCAGTACCCCCTGTTCGGCCCAACCGCTGAGGTCCCCGCAGGTGGTGGGAATCTGCGTCCCGAGGTCGTCGTTAATCTCCTTGATGATATTGACCAGCGAGGGCGGCACCTGTATGCCTTGCGGCACCGAGAAGCAAAGCCCCATGGCTTGGCCGGGCTCGTGGTAGGGGTCCTGGCCGAGGATGACCACCTTCACGCGGTCGAACGGCGTGGTGTCGAAGGCATTGAAAATCTTGCTTCCCGGAGGGTAGCAGGTATACTGCTGCCGCTCGGCGACGAGGAATTCCTTCAACTGCGCGAAATAGGGCGCCTCAAACTGCGGCTGCAGCACGGCATACCAACTGGGGTCTATCTTTACCATAAGGTTCTTAAGGACCTTAAGGACACTAAGGACCTTAAGGATTTTAGTTTAAAAAGGAATTATATTTTTTCTCTTTGCCGATTTGGCTGGCGATGCCATGGCCGGGAAGTACCCGGTAGTCGTCGGGGAGCGGCAGGACACGAGTCTTCAGCTTCTCAATCAAGGTGGGATAGTCGCCGCCCGGGAGGTCGGTGCGGCCGATGCTGAAGTGGAAGAGGGCGTCGCCGGTGATGACGGCCTGGTCGGTAGCCACCACGAAGCACATGCTTCCGGGGCAATGGCCGGGAACGTAGCGGCATTCAACTTCTATGTTGCCGATATGCAACAAGTCGTTGTCATTGATTTCTACCACCTCGAGGTCGTCCATATTGTCCACCGCAAAGCCCATCAGCGAGCCATATACCTCGGCCTGCCGCAGCAGGTGGCGACCCTCGGCGTGCATGGTGACGGGCAGCTTGTAGTGTTCGCAGCATTGCCGCAGGCCGGCGATATGATCCACGTGGGCGTGGGTCAGCAGGATATGGGTCACCTGCAGCTGCTCCTGCTCGATATACTGCGTCAGTTGCGCATCCTCGAACGACGCCTCGCAGGCAGGGTCCACGATGGCACACTGCCGTTTCTCCCCCGCCGTGGGGACACGGTCGTCGACGATGACGTATGTATTAACCTCAAAATGGTTGAATGTAAACTGCTTAATCATTTACCGACCAATATCATTCAAGATGCAAAGATACTGAAGTTTCTTAAATCAAGCGGAAAGAAAACGCATTTTTAGAAATATTCCCTCACGGCGAACTCAAACTGTTCAATGAATATCTGCTTGAAAGCGTATAGGTTGTTCTGCTCGTAGAAAATGAGCATGGCCTTTTTGTAGTCAATGGAATCGGCTGTGCGAAAACTCAGCGGACAATAGCCATTGGCTATCAGAATGGCATTGCTGGTAATGCGGGCCGTGCGTTTGTTGCCGTCCGAGAATGCCTGGATGTATGACAGAAGCACAAGTGTCAACAAAGCCTTCTCAAAGATGTTTTCTTTGCTGTTTATCAGGTTACAGGTGTCGCGCAATGCCTCCCGAATCTGGAATTCATTGTCAAGCGGATGATAGTTGGTACCTGTGATACCGACACGACGGTGACGGATGCCTCTGTCGACCGAGAGTTCCTTGGTGAGCAATTGGTGAATATCTTCGATATGACTTACGGTCAGTGTTTGCAGATAGTCGGGGTTGTCGAGAATGAAACGCAAGGCATCCTTGTGGTTTAGCAGCATGACAGCTTCCTCCTTGGTTTTGCCGTCGGCGGTTTTACTCTCGCGAAGCAGACGTTCGGTCTCCAGCAGTGAATAGGTGTTGCCTTCAATCTGCGATGATTTCCAACTGAGGTCGATGCCTAAGCGTTCCATCTCTTTGCGATACTCGTTGTCGCTCATCTCGCTTACGTGCCGACGGAACTCTGTCTGCAACTCTTGCAGATGAACGTTCTCTTCATCGGTGAAAAGTTTAACGGCAGGGAGTTGCTCACGAATCAGGTCAAAGTTGAAGGAGGTCTGCTCCTGACGCTCATCGACATCAAGTGCGAAATAGGTATCTAGATTGAGCGGCATCAGCAGATGCGCCTGATTGGAAAGGCGATAACGAGTGGCACGGGCCTTGCCCTCGACCACGATATCTCCCTTTTGAACACTCGAGGCAAGCATCCGCTTTATGGTGGCATCACTACCTTCGAAGGCGGTTCCTTGTACAATCTCATCACGCGAAGAAAGCGGATGATAGTGTAGAAACTGTAGTATTTTTCTATAGATATCCATTGCAAGTATTAATGAAAATCGGTGCAAAGATAGCAATATTTTTTCAATTATCGGCTCACTATTGTCAAAAAAACAGATAAAACAACCAGAATTTGAGCCGATACTGATATCCCAACCTTGTTTTCAGTTTCTAAAAAACAGCAGAAGCCTCTCCCAAACGGGAGAGGCTTCAATGTTTAATGGTGGGTGTTGGTTACCTAATCACCACCACGCGGCGGGCGGGATGGTGGCCGACCTTGATGAGGTAGGTGCCCGACGCCGGTACGTCGAAGCGTAAAGCCGAGTATTCGTCCTGCTTGGTGGCCAATATGCGTCCGTTAATATCATACAGCCACACGGTATTGTCCTCTGTGCCTTCCACCACAATCTGCCCATGGCTTGTGTAGATCTTGGCATTCAGCGCATCCACCTCGTCCGCACCGACGACCAGGGTGTCGTGGATGATGATGGTGTCGTGCAGCCAGATGGTGTCATACTGCGTCAGCCACAGCGTGTCGGTGACCAGGGTGGTGTCGTGGACAATCGTAGTGTCGTAGATATAGTGAGTCACCGTATCAATCACCGTCGTAGTGTCGTGGACGTTGATATAGGTGGTATCGTGCATGGCATAGGGTACATCGATGTATGTAGTGTCGTGCACAGCGTAAGGTACATCGATGTAGGTGGTGTCGTGAATTAATAGTGTATCTATATTTGATTCAAAATTTGCAATGAGTACAGTGTCTTTATCAGCAACTATTATTCGAGGGTTGTCAGTTATACTATCATTCCAGCTGGTAAATCTAAAGCCATAATTTGCGATAGCTGACAGAGTAACCGTACTGCCTATTTGATATGTACCGTGCCCTAAAGTATAACCCTTTATTTCATTAGAACTATGGGTGTTAACACTTACATGGGTTTGGATGAATTGTGCAGAAAGAGTTGTGTTTTCAGTAAGAACTATTGTTCTGGGGTTATCAGTATTTCCATCACTCCATCTATCGAATGCATAGTTTTCATTAGGTGTTGCTTGTATGATGGCTGTCTGGGTGATACAATTCACGGGTTGTACAAAATAGGCTTGTCCACGAAGAGTATCATCAGACTGAAGTGTTAGAATTAATCCATTTACGAGATAAGTGAAGTTGGTTGTACCCCATGAATTTTCATATCCTGCGTTACATGGGGTAACTACAACTTTTGTCGTTGGAGTTAACTGAAATGCATTTGCTCCTAATGATGGAGCTGTTGTTCGTAATGCATAGATTGTATCAAGTGAGCTACATAGCCTAAATGCTCTTTCTCCAATGCTTGAAACTCTATTTCCTATTGTTATTATGCGAAGATTGCTTGCTCCGTTAAATTCATCATCATAAATCGTATTTACATTATTCCCAACAACGACTTTCTCCAATCTGTTTTTATAAATGTTGGAAGACAGATTATGTGTACAGTTATAATTCAAATATATTGGAGCCGCACCAGTATTATATTCCGGTTGAGTATTGTTCCCAATAATTAGAGTGTCCAAATTACTAAGGGCGCCCGAAGGAAATGCACCTAGCACATTTGCGGGACAGTTATATTCAAGGTATTTAATGTTTGAACATCCACTGAAACTGCAGTAAGAGTAATACTCATTGTAGTAATTAACGGACGTTAACCCCGTTCCAATTGTAACGGATCTTAGGTTTGTACAATCTTTGAACGCATGGGCGCGAATTACTGTCACGGAATTGGGAATGACAACTCTTTTTAACTGATTACATGATTCAAACGCATTACCCTCAATTGTTGTTATCCCATTACTTATAACAACGGAGGTGATTTGGCAATTATAAAATGCTGCAGAGTGTATCTTTTTTATTGGGAAAACTTGCCCTAAATAAGTAATACTATCAGGGATGAGAAGGTCTCCAGAAGGAACAGTATAACCGTAATATGGATTATTATATGAAGAGGAACCCGGGTTAACGACGCTAACCTCTGAGTCGTTGTTTTCTAATAAAAAGAACAAAGTTTGTCCACTTGAAACTGTAGCAGAAAAACTATAGGCTTTCACGTTTTGTGGTATAGCTAGAACTATCACCAGGATGGCAAATAAGGTAAAAGATTGTTTCATAATGAAAAAGGCGTTGAATTATTCTTTTTGCTGTTTATTATTCTTGAAGGTCCTGGAAAACCTGGATGTTAATAAACCG
>Ga0310786_10013507_pt1 | contig 10080 bp, 5 predicted proteins | sample AusTroGonzalo_MG_FD_203881 | JGI IMG/M metagenome (GOLD analysis project Ga0310786, IMG submission 203881) | Bovine rumen microbial communities from tropical cattle in Woodstock, Queensland, Australia - Gonzalo_03 (v2) (version 2) | ecosystem: Host-associated > Mammals > Digestive system >... | reverse complement strand
ATAGTAAAGTATGCCTAGTACGAGAGTAAGGGCTGGCACTTTAGGGGGTATAACAAGCATCAGAACAACCCGTGGAAGGCATCTCCATCAACATCAAACTGCTCACAAAAATAATAGATTGTCCGCTCACAAAACGGTTACGGTTACAGCTGTAACCATGTAACCTTTTGAGTGGTCAATCCTATAAAATGTCAAAATATATATAACGAAACAATTTGTATATGACTTATAATCAGTATGTTATAATAATAAAAATTGTTATATGTGTAATATATTTTTATTGGTCGTCTAAGGAAAAGGTTACATGGTTACAACTGTAACCGTAACCGTTTTTGTCTCTTTATTTTTATCAAATTGTTTGCTAAATCCGAAATTTTTCATTATCTTTGCACCCTAGAGTAACTAGACACTTAAATATTATAATGTGACTGAAAGGAGCAAACGTATGAACAAGAAGATCATCAGGAAAATTGTATTAGCGGCAGTTGCTGCCACGGCTATCCAGCCTGCACAGGCGGGGAAGTACCAGAACTTCAAGGTGTCGACCTATATCCGGGCACAGGATGTGGCAAAGATGGCCGACGAAAAGTTCCTCAACCAGACCTGGGAGACGGTGAGCATGCAGGTGGACCTCGACAAGATTTATCTGGAGACCCACCGCGATGCCTTCACCGTGGACGAGAAGACGATGACGAAGGTGAAGAATTTCTTCCTGTCGAAGGGCCTTGAGGTGGGCGGTGGCATCACCTACACCCGTTCGGAGCCCACTGACTTCGAGACCTACAGCTATGCCCGTGAGGACGAACGACAGGTGGTGAAGGAGGTGGCGGAATACACGGCCAAACTCTTCGATGACTTTATCCTCGACGATTTCTTCTTCATCGACCTGAAGAACGACGATGAGATAGCTGCCAAGGAACGGAGCGGAAAGAGCTGGACGGAATACCGTCTGCGGCTGATGGCCGATGCCGGGCGCGAGCTCGTGGTAGGTCCAGCGAAGAAGGTCAACTCAAAGGTGAAGGTGATCATCAAGTATCCGAACTGGTACGACCACTTCCACGGTCTCGGCTTCAACCTCGAAGAGGAGCCCCTCTATTTCGACGGTCTCTGGACGGGTACCGAGACCCGCGACCCTGCCTCGGCACAGCACCTGCAGAACTATCTGAGCTATAACGTGGTGAGATACTTCGACAATATCGCCCCAGGGAAGAACGGCGGCGGATGGGTGGATGCCGGCGGCATCTACATGAGCATGGACCGCTATGCCGAGCAACTGCACCTGACGATGCTGTCGAAGACGCCTGAGATTATCCTTTGGAACTACATGCAGCTGAACGACGTGAAGATTACACCGCAGATGTGTGCGACGTGGCAGATCTTAGGCGGCAACAGCTTCAGCTATAAGGAGGCGGTGGCACCGTTCACGAAGGACGGCAAGACCATCACGCCGACGACGATGGCACGTATTGCTCACTTGACGCTGCACCAGACGGATCGGCTCATCGGACTGCTTGGCAACCCCGTTGGGCTGGTGTCGTATAAGCCCTACCACTCGTCGGGTGAGGACTTCCTGCAGAACTACCTCGGCATGATTGGTCTGCCGATGGACATGCATCCGCAGTGGGTCGAAGGCCGTCAGCAGATCCTGCTCACCGAACAGGCCGCGAAGGATCCGCAGATCGTGGATAAAATCAAGTCTCAGTTGAAGCGGGGTGGTGACGTGATCATCACCACGGGTTTGCTGAAGGTCATCCGAGATCAGATTGCTGATGTCTGCGAACTCTATTGTGGTGACCTGAAGGCTATCGTCAACGATTTCGGTTGGCAGGGTAAGTCTGAGCGCGAGTTTATCATCCCACAGGTGAAATACTTTACGAACGATGCTTGGGAGGTGGTCAGTGCAGGGCGTCCGCTCACGGGTGGTGTGTCGGGCTATCCCATCCTGCTGCGTGACACCTATTCGAAGGGTATGCTTTTCGTGCTCACCATCCCCGATGACTACGGCAACCTCTACGACTATCCGGCAGGAGCGCTGAACATCATCCGCCGTGCCATGAGCAAGGATGTGGGGGCATATATCGAAGGGCCGTCGAAGGTGGCACTGTTCCCCTATGACAACAAGACGCTGGTGGTGGAGAACTTCAACGACGAGGCAGTCAGTCTACGCGTCGTTATTAATAATAAGGTAAGTGGACTGCGTAACCTGTTGACGGGCGACCAGTTGAAACCCGCCAAGGTGACACGACCGCAAGGCATGTTCTTCCGTAACCGTTTTATGGGCTACGCTGACGATGCAACGGTGTTCGACCTCCAGTTGCCCGCTCATAGTTACATCGGATTAGGTTATTAACACATGAACTAAAGAATAAACAGGTATGAAGGATTTTAATTACTACGCACCGACAGAAGTGGTGTTCGGTGAACAGAGTGAGGAGCAGGTGGCTGCTCTTGTGAAGAAGTACGGTGGCACGAAGGTGCTGGTGCATTATGGCGGTCAGAGTGCCGTGCGCTCAGGACTGCTCGACAAGGTCTGCGGTCTGCTGAAGGAGGGTGGGGTGCCGTATGTCACCCTCGGTGGTGTGGTGCCCAATCCCCGTCTGTCGTTGGCACAGCAAGGTATCGACCTCTGCCGTAAGGAGGGTGTCGACTTTATCCTCGCCGTAGGTGGCGGCAGTGTCATCGATTCATCGAAGTGTATCGCCTATGGCGTGTGTTACGAGGGCAATGTATGGGACTTCTACCTTGGCAAGGCCGAACCGAAGACAATGCTGCCCGTGGCTTCTGTGCTAACCATCCCCGCTGCTGGCAGTGAGATGAGTGAGGCCTCGGTGATCACTAACGAAGACGGCGATGTGAAGCTCGGTTACTCGAACAATCTGTCGCGTCCGAAGTTTGCCATCATGAACCCCCGTCGTACCATGACGTTGCCGCCCTATCAGACGGCTGCCGGTGTGACCGACATGATGATGCACACGATGGAGCGATACTTTACCAAGGACGATGATATGGACTTCACCACCGAACTGGCTGAGGCCGCGCTGCGCAGCATAAAGAGTGCTGTATTCGCAGTGCTGAAGAATCCTGAGGACTATCGCTACAGAGCCCAGATCATGTGGGGTGGCAGTGTGATGCACAACGGACTGACGGGCTGTGGCGTGGCCGACGACTGGGCGACACACCAGCTGGAGCACGAGCTCAGTGGTATGTTCGACGTGACCCACGGTGCCGGTCTGGCTGCCATCTGGCCGAGTTGGGCCCGTTATGTGATGCACGAGAACCTGAGCCGTTTCGTGCGCTTCGCCGTGAACGTGATGGATGTGCCCAACGACTTCACCGATCCCGAGGGTACGGCTCTGAAGGGTATCGAGGCGATGGAGCGGTTCTATCATGCCATCGGCATGCCCATCAACATCAAGGAACTGATTGGTAAGGATATCACCGACGAGGAGATTCTGGAGATGACCCGTAAGTGCAGCCGTGACTATTCGTCCACCTGTGGTGCACTGAAGGTGTTGAAGGCTGAGGATATGGAGGCAATCTATAAAATGGCACGAGGATGACACAGACGGATATACTGCGTGTTGGTATCATCGGCACGGGATGGATTGCCGAGAAAGCAGCCATCACCCTCAACGGACTGAAGGAGTGTGAGGCTTATGCCGTGGGATCTCGTACCCTCGAGAAGGCAGAGACCTTCGCCCGGCAGTGGAAGATTGCGAAGGCATACGGCAGTTATGTGGAGCTGATTGCCGACCCCGACATTGACCTGGTCTATATCGGCACGCCGCACTCCCACCACTATGACGTGACCCGTGAGGCCCTGATGGCAGGCAAGCCCTGTCTGGTGGAGAAAGCCTTCATGGCCAATGCGCGGCAGACGAAGGAGATTATCGACCTGGCCCACGAGCGGAAGGTATTTCTGGCAGAGGCTATTTGGACACGTTATCAGCCCGTCGTCAAGATGATGCGCGAGTTGATTGCTGGCCGTATCGGCGAACCGCGGATGCTGACGGCCACCCTCGGCTATTCAATGGGTGACAAGCCCCGTATCATGCGTCCCGATCTCTGTGGCGGTGCGCTGCTCGATCTCGGTGTCTATGCCCTGAACTTCGTCAGGATGTTCTTCCCTGCCGATATCGTCAGTATCGAGAGCCAGTGCGTGAAGTCGAAGACGGGCATGGATCTTACGAATGCCATCAGTCTTGTATTGGCCGACGGTATGCTCTGTAATCTCCAGTCGAGTGCCCAGTGTGTGGGCGACAACATCGGAGTTGTTGCGGGAACAGAAGGAAATCTGATCATCGACAATATCAACAATCCGCAACAGATTACCGTCAACGGTCCCGATCGTACTTATATCGAGACCATCCGTGTTCCGCAACAGATCACAGGCTACGAATACCAGTTCATGGCCTGTCGACAGGCCTTGATAGATGGCCTGTTAGAGCCCCGTGAGATGCCTCATGAAGAGACGCTCTATATCATGCAACTGATGGATATGTTGCGTAAAAAGTGGGGTGTGCACTATCCGATGGATGAGGATTAGCGCAACGCGTTGCGTAGCAAATAGTGGAAGTGTTGCGTAAGGTATTGTGGAAATTCTGTAATTTTGTGGTGAAGAAACAGGGAGAGTCATGAAGAGAATTTCACAGCGTGATATCGCAAAGATACTTGGAATCAACGTTTCCACCGTCTCTCGGGCGTTGAGAGGCTTAGACGGCGTAAGTCCGGATCTCCGGAAAAGAATAGAAGGTTTTGCAGAGGAACAAGGCTATCGCCCGAACCCCTTTGCCACCAGTCTGCGTTATGACACCACGAAAACCATTGGCATCGTGGTGCCTGATGTGGCGTATAATCATAATGCCCATATTTTAAGGCGCATCGAGGCAGATGCAAGAGAGAACGGCTACATGTGTATCATCACTGATTCGGACGAGAATTTCGAAAACGAGGCAAACTGTCTGGAGCTGTTGGAGAATATGCATGTAGAGGGCATTATCATCTGTCCTTCGCAGGAGACCACCGACTTCAGTCATCTGTTGCGTCTGAAGAAGGCAAATATACCTATCGTACTTTTCGACCGTGCCCCAGATATTGGTATCTCGTCGGTCACCATCAACGATGCAGCCTCTGCCCGTCAGGCCACAGAGAGCCTTATCGACGAAGGTGCTCGCCGTATCGCCTTTTTGGGTGGTCCGAACCAGTTTAAGCAGACGGTCGATCGTAAACACGGCTATTTGGAGGCCTTGCGTGAACGGGGCCTCCCCATCCGTACCGAACTGGTGAAATGCCACCGCATCAGTTTTAACTCCGGTCTCACTGACACATTAGAGTTGCTTAGTCTGCCAGAACCTCCTGATGCCATCCTTGCCACTCATGGTTTGTTGGCCATCTCTGCCCTTCAGGCCATCACCAGTCAGGGGCTGCGTATACCTGAGGATGTGGCTATTGTCGGTTATATGAGCGACTGGGTGTCGGAAATGTGTCACCCCCGCATCTCGTTTGTGAAACAAAACCTCCGCGAGATAGGCAGTAAGGCCTTCCGTCTGTTACAAGACCAGATGAACGGTGATGATAGTGTTCAGCACGTAGTGGTCAATGCTCGTCTGGAACTGCGTGACAGTACAAAGAAACAGAGATAGAATGGGATATAAATATATTGTGTGGTTGATCCTGTGCATTTTGGTCGCACATGGTGTTCACGCCCAGTCCGAACCTGAAGACAGAAAACTGACCATCCGTGGTCAGTTGCTTGATGCTGACCTGAAAGAACCGATGATACAGGCCACAATACAATTGTTCCTTGCCGTCGACAGTACCTTTGTGGGTGGAACGGTCAGTAGCGAGAGAGGAAACTTCTATTTGGTGGCTCCGTCGGCGGGTACTTATAAACTGCGAATCTCGACAGTGGGCTACCAGACCCTTGAGCGCGAGTTGACATTACGACGCAATGAGAGCCTGGACTTGGGCAATCTGCTGATGGAGTCGGAGAGTGTCATGCTTCAAGAGGCGGTGGTCACAGGCCGTGCCGCCCAAGTTATCGTCAGAAAAGACACGATTATGTATAATCCCGAGGCTTTCCGTACCCCAGAAGGCTCAGCGATAGAAGAACTCATCAAACGCATTCCTGGTGCAGAGGTCGACGAGGATGGTAATATTACCATCAATGGTAAGGAGGTGAAGAAAATCCTGCTTGACGGCAAAGAGTTCATGCTTGGTGATGTGGAGACGGCTCTGAAGAATATCCCCGTAAACATCATTCAGAACATGAAGTTCTATGACCAGCAGAGTGACCAAGCACGTATCACGGGTATCGAGGATGGCGAGAAGGAGACCGTACTCGACTTCTCAATAAAGAAAGGTATGAACCGGGGTTATATGACCAATCTTGATCTGGCGGGTGGTACCAAGCATCGCTATGCTTCGCGGGGTATGGGGACCAGTTTTACCGATATGACACGTATCGTGTTGCTCGGCAACTTCAATAACAAGGAGGAGAACGCCGGCTGGTGGAATCGTCGGGGACTGAACGCCCGTAAGATGTTGGGTACCAACCTGAACTATGACGATAACAAGAAGCTGAAGGTCGACTTCAGTGTGCGGTGGAATCATCGCGACGGCGACAACCAGACGGAGACAGCCGTCCAGAATTTCTATAGTGAGACCTCGCGTACCTTCACTAATACTAGCACCTCCAACTTCACCCGAAGCAACAACTGGCGAGGGAATCTCCGTTTGGAGTGGAAACCCGACACGTTGACGAACATCCTGTTGCGTGCTAACGGTACTTATGGCACCGACGATGCCACAAACGCATCCCTCTCGGCCACCTTTGATGATGATCCCTATCTTTACTCGTCTGCCCCTCTCGCAGAACTGTCATCTCTCGACACAAGACTGTCGACTCATTTCGTGAACCACAACCTGAGTGCCAGCCTGACTTATAATGATAATAAGAACATCTGGGCTATGCTCCAACTCTATCGCCGCCTGAACCCCAAAGGACGGAACATCATGGTGCGTTTTGAAGCCAGTGCCGGTAGCAGTCAGAATGAGAATGTCAGCGACAACGCGGTGCACCTCTTTCTCGTGAAAGACCAGTTCGGACAGGACTCTACTTATTATACCGCTCGTTACAATACGACGCCCTCCGACAACAGTGGCTATGTGGTTAGTACCACTTACAGTGAACCGCTTTGGAAGGGTGCGCATCTTCAGATGAACTACGAGATGCGCTACAGCCAGAACAAGAGTGACCGTCTGACCTACGATTTCAGTCACCTGTCACAGGATCCTTTTGCCGGCATCGAGCCTGAATACCGCGACTGGGATCCCTGGTTATCCTTGTTTTATTCTCAGATGCCAAGCTACCTTGACAAGAACCTGAGCCGTTTCTCCGAGTATAAGAACTATACCCACAATCTGCGGCTTACGTTGCGTCATCGTGAGGAGAAATACGATTACAATGTTGGTTTCCTTGTGCAGCCCCAGCACTCGAACTTCATCCAGGACTATCGTGGTGTCTATGTCGACACCGTCCGCAATGTCACCAACCTGACCCCAACACTCAATTTCCATTATAAGTTTAGTGATCAAAGTAATCTCTGGATCCACTATCGCGGCGATACCCGTCAGCCCGAGATGAGTCAACTGTTGGATATTACCGACGATTCAAATCCGCTTTACATCACACAAGGTAACCCGGGGTTGAAACCGCAGTTCACTAACTCGTTGAATGCCTACTACAACAATTATATCGTGCGCTACAAACGGAGTATCGTTGTCTATGCCAACTACCGCCATATTCGCAACGCCATTTCGAACCTTGTGCGCTATAATCCAGAGACGGGTGGAAGTATTTCACGACCTGAGAATATCAACGGTAACTGGAATGTAAATGGCGGTTTCACTTTCAATACAGCCCTTGACTCCACGGCTCACTGGAACATAGGCACAGACACCCGTATCCGATACAATAACTATGTCAGCTATGTAGCCCAGCAGCAGGCTGATGCGGCTAAAAATACCACGCGTACCACGAACCTCAATGAGCGTCTGACCTTCGGTTACCGTAACGATTGGCTGGAGGTGGCACTTGATGGTAATGTGAATTATCAGCACTCGCGTAATGAACTACAACCCACGGCCGACCTCGATACCTGGCAGTTGAACTACGGCGGGCAGTTCCTCGTGCGTCTGCCCCTCGACATCGAACTGAGTATGAACCTCCACGAGCGAAGTCGCCGGGGGTACAATGATGATTCGATGAACACCAACGAGCTGATCTGGAACGGACAGATTTCTAAGTCTTTCCTCAGGAATAAGTCGCTCATCGTTGCGCTTAACTTCTACGATCTGCTTGCTCAACAGTCAAACTATGAACGGTGGGTGAATGCCACCAGCCGTAGTGATACGCAATACAACAGCGTCAACTCGTATGCCATGCTCCACGTGCGCTACCGTCTCAATATGTTTGGCGGTAAGATCGATACAGAGGGCCGTTATGACAAGAAATGGGGTAACCGCGATAACAATAACCGTCAATGGCGAAGATAATATAATAACTAACAATGTGTAAAATATGAAAAAGCTATTCGTACTCATGACTCTGGCAGCTACTACCGTCTGTCAGGCACAGGATTTGACCTTGAATGACCGCGAGTATTTCGAGCGGCAGGGTGTGAACGTGCTGGTTTTCAGCAACAGTTTTAATGGAGGCTTCAACGACGAGAAGAACTCTGGTATAGAAATCATCCACCACGGTGTGCGAACAGTGCAGGGTGGTGCTGTGCGTCTGAACAACACGCCCGAGCAGTGGGACCTCGTGCCGAAGATGACAGACCGCAAGGTAGACCGTGAGAATGGTTCCATTGAGGTGGCCATGCGTTACGATGATTACGACTTTGACAGTCGGGTAGTGGTGACGGCCAAGGGTAAGGCTGTAGAAATTGCTGTCTGGCTCGACAAACCCGTGCCTGAAAAACTGGCTGGTGAGGCTGGTTTCAATATTGAGTTCCTGCCCTCGCAGTATTGGCTGAAGACTTTCACGATGGACGGACGTTTAGGTCGTCTGCCCCGCTATGCCACCAGTCAGACCATCACCCGCCCGAACAGTGAGAAACCACGTCAGTTCAAGGGTTTCAAGACCTACGACGATCGTGGTACGGGTCGTTTCATCGATCCGCTGCCCATTGAGACGGGGCACAGTATCGTGATGGCCACCGACGATCCTAGTCGTATGGTCAAGATCAGCAGTGATGCAGAACTGAAACTCTTTGACGGACGTATGCTGGCACAGAACGGTTGGTTTGTGCTGCGCAGCGTGTTGCCTGCCGGAAAGACGGGCAAGGTGATCACTTGGACGGTTGAGCCCAATGCCATTCCGGGCTGGATCCGTGAACCGAACATCGGCTTCTCGCAGATTGGTTATACCCCCGAACAGCCGAAGGTGGCTGTCATCGAACTTGACAAGAACGATCAGCCACAGGCCACTGCATCGCTCATGCGCATCCTACCCGATGGTAAGACAGAAAAGGCCTTTGAGGGAACCATCGAGTCGTGGGGACCCTATTTCAAGTATAACTATGTGAAGTTCGATTTCTCGTCGGTAAAGGAACCGGGTGTTTACTATATCCAATACGGAAACACCAAAACAAATGACTTTCTTATCGATGCCCATGTCTATGACAAGATCACCGATGCGACGACCGACGTATGGGTGCCCATCCACATGAACCACATGTATGTGAATGAGGGCTACCGTACCTGGCACGGAGAACCGTTCAAGGAAGGCTACCTCCAGGCCCCTGAGAGTGACCACTTCGACCTGCACCGTCAGGGTGCTTCGACCGATACGAAGTACAAGCCTTACGAACTCATCCCCGGCCTGAACGTCGGTGGCTTCTTCGATGCCGGTGACTTTGACATCGAGACGGGTTCGAACATCAATGTGGTGCAGAACTTCATCCGCACTTGGGAACTCTTCAAACCCCAGCGCGACGAGACTTTCGTCAGTCAGAAGCAGCGTTACGTTGACCTGCACCGTCCTGACGGTACACCCGACATTCTGCAGTTTATCGA
>Ga0310786_10013506_pt1 | contig 10081 bp, 7 predicted proteins | sample AusTroGonzalo_MG_FD_203881 | JGI IMG/M metagenome (GOLD analysis project Ga0310786, IMG submission 203881) | Bovine rumen microbial communities from tropical cattle in Woodstock, Queensland, Australia - Gonzalo_03 (v2) (version 2) | ecosystem: Host-associated > Mammals > Digestive system >... | reverse complement strand
AGCCTCCTTGTAGTTATCCAAACCACGCTGCAGGGCAGCCTCGTTAATGTCGTTAAAGATAATGGTCTTAGCACCAGCAGCCACGAAAGCCTTTGCGATGTTGAAACCGATACCGTAAGATGCGCCAGTGATCCACGCATTCTTACCTTCTAATGAAAATGGATTTGCCATAATTGTTTTGTTATTTTAAATCAGTAATTTGAAAGAAGTCTTGATCTCCGTAATCCAGGTTCTCGCCCCCCATCCCCCATACAAACGTGTAGTTATGAGTTGCTGCGGCACTGTGAATGCTCCATTCCGGCGAGAGCACGGCCTGCTGGTTATGCATCCAGATATGACGAGTTTCCTGTGGCTCACCCATAAAGTGACAGACGGCCTGATCCTCAGGCAACTCAAAATAGAAGTAAGCCTCCATTCTGCGACTATGCACATGGGCAGGCATCGTATTCCACACACTGCCAGGAGCCAACTCCGTCATACCCATCTGCAACTGACAGGTAGGCAACACCTGATTCACCAGCATTTTATTGATGTTGCGCTCGTTAGCCATCTCCATTGAGCCCATGTGAGCAACAACGGCATCCTGTTTTGTTACCTTACGACAAGGATAGGCACAATGAGCGGTAGTTGAATTAAAATAGAATCTGGCCGGTGTGGCAGCATCCTTTGAGGCAAAACTCACCTCACGATCACCACGCCCTATGTAAAGCGCCTCCTTATAACCCAGTTCGAAACACTCGTCACCTACTTTTACAATACCCGTTCCACCTATATTATATATACCCACCTCACGACGAGTGGTAAAGAACGGCGCCTTCAAAGGGTCGATAGCCTCCAAAGGCAATACCTCGTTCACTGGCATAGCGCCACCCACCACCATACGGTCATACATAGAATACACCATATTCACCTCGTCCTCAACAAACAGGCGTTCAATGAGGAAATCGCGGCGCAGACGGGCTGTGTCGTAATGACGGGCATCCTCAGGATGAGCAGCATAACGTATTTCGTAGTTAGTTTTCATTCGCTGTTTTGATTAGTTTGTGTGCAAAGTTACACAAATTTCAGCGAATTGCAAAAGTTAAACCTATTTTTCTTCAATACTCTTCCAGTATTTCCTTCAGCCGTTTCTTCCGTTGTGCTTTCTTATAGCCTGGGCGCCATTTCTTAGGAATCAGGGCCATCAGCGCCTTGCCGAGGTCGAAACTTGCAGCCACACTGGGATCCGCTCCTACCAACTGTGCCTCTATCTTATCAAGCTGAAAGCCCTTGTTCAACTCACTATAATCTGGCTGCTTACCCTTTCCCAACACCAGGACCTCCTGCAGGTTCAGCAGTTTTGACAACATATAGATGGTGTCTCCCACCTCTTTGTTTAAATTCAGGATGAGACTCTCGTAGTTCACATGCGAAATAGTGATAGTCTTACTATCCTTAGCCACACAGACCACACCCATAGAATCCGTGGTCTGCACACCCTGCTTGCTCACCACATTGGCACCAGCCACAGGTATCAGCAAGTCCATATCAACCACCACCAGCCGTCGTTGAGCCTGTGAGTCGATGCAGCAGAGCACCAGAAGCAAACAAAGATAGAGTCGAGCCATCACTTCGGTTTATTGGTTATCGTCTGCAAAAATACCAATTATTTCGCCAACACGAATCGTCCCTACTCTTAGAAAAACTTACAGATATAAAAATTAAATCAAGATTAAGTCTTTTTTGCGGAAAAACAAATCACGGATTATTTTATAACCATACAGAGTGTGTTGCCATTGATACTGATATCACGGCAGAAGTTACGCAAGATAGTCAGAGCCAGGTCATCACTGTGGTCACCGAACAGATCTTTGTTGACAGCCTCCGGACAGGTGACGATAAGTTGCAGCATGTCGTCCTTCTCGGTATACGACAGTGTGAGGCGTGTGCCGGGCTGGATGGAACTGCCATCAGAGCCGAGTATGGAAAGTGACTCGTCGACAACGTGTAGCACACTGGTGATTTGCTGGTGCGACAGGTTGTACTGCTGGCAGAACTGTTCCAACTGCGACATCATGGCAAACCAATCGAAGTGCTTGCTCTCGATATTGAACACCGTCTCATGAATCTGCTGGATAAACTGACGGGTGCGCTCCCGCTGCGGATGTTCAAAGAGTTGGTCGGGGGCACCGTCTTCATAGACGACACCTTCGGCAAAGAACAACACCCTACTACTTACCTGGCGGGCAAAACGCATCTCGTGAGTTACAACTACCATCGTCATTCCCTGGCGTGCCAGTCTGGTCATCACGCCCAGCACCTCGCTCACCATTGTGGGATCGAGGGCCGAGGTTGGTTCGTCAAAGAGCAGTATCTCAGGCTCCATAGCCAGTGCGCGCGCAATGGCTACACGCTGTTTCTGTCCACCCGAGAGCTGATCAGGCATAGCATCGGCACGTTCCGTCAATCCCACCATCTGCAGCAACTCCAAAGCTTTCTGTTCTGCCTGCTCACGACTCTTGCCAAGCAACTGTATGGGTGCCAGACAGATATTGTCGAGCACCGACATACCGTTAAAGAGGTTGAACGACTGGAACACCATCCCCATGTGGCGACGCAACGAAGGCACATCGGCATCGGGCGAAAGTATGTCTTGTCTGTCAATCATGATACTGCCACAAGTGGGAGTCTCAAGCAGGTTCAGGCATCGCAGGAAAGTACTCTTACCCGTTCCTGACGGACCTATGATGGAGATAACCTCGCCCTTGTGTACATCAATATTGATGTCGCGCAGCACTTCAAAACTGCCATAGCTTTTCTTCAAATGAGAAATAGTGATAACAGACGGAAGGCTTAACTGCTCCTCCTCCGCCCCATCCCTATGAGGGAGGGGAGTAGAACAAGACGCTTTGCGGCATTTGCGACGTAGGAGGAGGCATGTGCCACCACCTATTATTACGAGGAAAGCTACCGCCCACAAAAGGTATCCACTCCCCTCCTTTACAGGGAGGGGTTGGGGGTGGGCCTGCCCCGTGAGTATACTACTTTCCCCCTTTCTCGTCATCAGCACGATGTGCGAATCGATATAGCCGTCGGAAAAGAGCACCTGTTTCTCTCGCTCCTCTGTTTTACTGATGGACCCCATGGCCATGTCGGCTTTACCCGTTTGAACGGCAGGTATCTGTGCAGCAAAGTCCATCGTCATAAACTCCAGTTGCCAGTTGCGTCTGTTGGCCCACTCGGTGAGCAGCTCAGGCTCCATACCCGATGGTTTGCCCGAACAAATGAAACTAAGCGGAGGATTGACTGGATAAGTAGCTATGCGCAAGGTGCGACCCGTGCCTCGCTGCTGTGGGAGTTCCATGGCCGAGGGGTCTTCAGCTTTCTGCCAGCGATCGAATATTTTCTGGTAGGTACCATCATTACAAATCTCAGCCAGAAAGTGGTTGAAGTCCTGCTGCAATTCGGTATTATCCAGTCGGAAACAGGCTGCTATAGGTATCGGTGCAAGCCCTGTGCTCACAGAATCCACCTTTTCAGCCAACTCCTTATTGAATATCAGCGTCAGGCTCTCACCGCCTGCAGCATCAACCTTGCCGTTCTCCAAAGCTGCCAGAATATCGGTCTGACTGGTCATGCGCAGTATGTTGGCATCGGGAGCCATGTCGGTGACGGCGATATCCTGTATGCTGCCGATAATCACAGCAACATTCTTGCCGTTAAGCGCCTGGAATGCAGGTGGAACGCTTGACTGGCTCGCGGCATCGGCTGTAGTGTCCGTCTCAGGGGCGGACAACCATCCCGCTAAGCCAAACAATGTCAGCACCCCAGCCGCAGCAAAGGCCTTCATGCGTTGGCGTTGAACGAGGCTCTGGAGCAGCAGCCCGATGAGCCAAGCCATGAGGAAATAGATGAGAGCCGTCACGATGAGCGGGAAGAAGGCGTCGAACGTGCGCGAGCGTATCAGGTCGGAGGCGCGCGTCATGTCGCTGACGGCGATGTAGCCCACGATGCTCGTGCCCTTCAGCAGGCTCACCACCTCGCCCTGATAGACGGGCATCACCGCCTTAATGACCTGTGGCAGCACAATCTTGAAGAACGTCTGTCGCTGCGTAAAGCCCAGGGCCAAGCCCGCTTCGGTCTGTCCGCGGTCGATGCCCTGGATAGTGGTGCGCAGCATCTCGCTGATGTAGGCCGCCGTGTTCATGGCGAAGGTGACCACGGCCACCACGATGCCCGTAGCATCCAGCGGCGCCATCACCACGTAGTACATCAACATGAGCAGCACCAGCACGGGCGTGCCGCGCATCAGTTCGATATACACCTTGGCCACCTGCTGCAGCCACTTCCGTCGGCTCATGCGCATCCAGCACACCAGTCCGCCCAGCAGCGTGCCCAACAGGGCGGCGCAGAGCGTGATAAGCAGCGTCACCTGCAGACCGTCAAGAATCATCCTGTAGCGGTCCTCAACAATCAGGTTGTTGCTGAAACTCTCAATTATTGAATTAGTCATTGGATTAATACTTGTTTATATATCACCCTATTAGGTGTTAATATGAATTCACTCGAGCCAATTGACGAAATGACTCGAGTGAAGGTTCTTAGTCAAATATGAAATCTACTTTCTTCACGCCATCGCCGTAGATGGTTTTGAAGTCATTCTTCATCGAGATGACGTGATAGCCTGCCTCGCGCCATTTTGCCTCACGCTTGGCACCCTCGGCGAGGTCGGCATGGTCGCGGACATCATCATCTGCCACGAGCATAAACGCTGCTGTGCGGTACTTCTGATTGCTCATGCAGTAGTTGTGCATGGCGCAGTCGCCACTGCTATTGCCAAACGACAGCACAGGCACCTTTCCTATCTCCTGCGATATCTGCAGCACCTTGTTCGTCTTCAGGTTTTTGATGATGAGCTCGTCGGTGCGCACGAGGTCTTCCTTCTGACTCATGGTATAATCGACGCCTGCCTCCGTACCCTGACTGCTGGACATGAGCTTCACGTCCATACCGATGACGCGGTTAGGCTCGATACCGATACTCTCCACCAATGCACGACAGATGAAGCGGTCGGAGCCGCTGACGACATAGTAGGTGAAGCCGTTGTCCGTTAAGTATTCGAACACCTCGAGCATCGGCTTATAAAAACTCTCGCCGTAGGTCATTCCTGAAAAACCATTGGCGGGCTTGGCAGCGTATGCCTTGACATAAGCGTCAAACTCGGCGAGCGTCATGCTGCTGTAGGCCTTCGCCGCTGCGTAAGCATGCTTCATATCGAAGTGGTCGGGCAGTTTCTTGTCGTCGCGCACGAAGTCACGAATATCCTGCGCCGTCTCCTTCACGTCGTCGGGTGCAATATTCTTATACGCAGGATCGTCCAGCACGCGATACTCCAGCAGGTTGTACTCGAAATACGACGGGTAGAGCTCACCCACGAACGTACCGTCCATGTCGAACGTCGCGATGCGGTCCTCCGCCTTGATGAAGTTCGGACTGTTCGGGTTTGTCACGTCCTTCACATAGTCCTGCAGCGCCGTCAGTGCATCGCACTGGTTCCACAGTATGAAATACTCCTTCGATGAAGGGGTTACAACGTTTGTATCATCCTTGCTGCATGATGTCAGCACCGTTGCGGTGCAAACGAGGATGAAAATAAGCCCCCATTGGAATATCTTTCTCATTGTTGTTTGAGTCATAGAACTATACGTTAGGTTAGTACTTGTTTTTACATTAGGTTTTCAGTCGCAAAGATACAAAAAAAATCAAATAGAACAAACTTTTTAAGGAATAATTGTTCTATGGGCGGATACGAACCATCCTATCAGGTGTTTGGCAGTGCGCACGAGCCGTGGTTGAGCCTATATTCCCATGCAGCAGCACATCAGACGGCAAGGGCAGTCAGGAATTCCTGTTCTGCCCTTGCCTATCTATATGGTCATTCAAGTCAATCTACTTGAATGTTTCCATCATCTTTCTATCGTCATTTGCCCGTGCGGTCGATGTCCTGCAGGAGGCGTTTCTCGGTCTCAAACATCGTGGCACTATCAAGCTTCACTTCGGCCTCCATTGGCAGGCTGGCACTGTTGACCAGTGTCTGGTAGTAGTTATTGATATCATTCCACCACGATTTCTTCTGCGCTTTGATTTCCTCGATGCGCTCTGGTGAGAGTCCGAATTTCTGGGTCAGACCGTCGATGACGGCCTTGTCTCAGTACTTCACGCCTAACTTCTCGGCCAGTTTACGGCCTACGGTACGTCCGCCCGAACCAACTTCATGGTTGATAGTAATGACAAATTTCTCATTCTTGTTCATTTTCGTATTACTTATTGTTATTGGTTATATGATTAGTTCATTGTTTCAACGGGGAAGGTGAAATAAGTGTCGGGGAAGGGCTCATCCTTCAGGGTGAAGTGCCACCACTCCGTGTCGAATGGCTTGAAGCCGTGGCGGAGCATGGCCTGACGCAGGATCATGCGGTTATGGAACTGCTCGGGGGTGATGCTGCGTTTCGGATTGGCAGGACTTTTACTATTGTCGCCTGTATATTCGCCCGTCTCGGGATTGCCGCAGAAGTCGGGATGGCTCTCGGGGCCGAACCAGTCGAAGGTGCCGCCCATGTCGAGCTCCTTCTCCGTGGCCATGTCGAACAGCGTCAGGTCGAGGGTGGAGCCACGGGTGTGACCGCTCTTCAGGCAGATGTAGTCCTGAGGAAAGAGCACGCTCTTGTCGAGGTCGGGATAGAAGTAGGGCTTCATCAGCGTGTCGGCGATGTCCTCGGCCCAGCGCACGAAGTGATCAACGCCTTTCTGCGGACGGTAGGCATCGTAGATTTTCAGGCGATAGCCCTGCGCCTTGACGTCGTCGCTCACCGCTTTCAGACTGTCGGCGGCCTGCTTGGTCAAAAGTGCCGTTGGCTCCTCATAGCCGTCGATGCGCGTACCCACGAAATTGTATGTGCCGAAGTAGCGAATCTCCAGAATCACATCAGGCACCACGTCGGTGATGGTTACAAACTGGCTGGCATCGTCAGTCGCGCTGACAGCCGCGTTATTCTTTGTGTCCGAGGAGCAGGACACCATCGTCATGCCGCAGATAGTCAGGATGGCGGCCATCACCCAATTCAAAAACTTTTTCATCGTCTTGTTTGATTTTAATTGGTGATATATATATATAGTTGTTTATCCGATGATCTTCGGAAGTTGCTGCAGAGCATCTTCGGGCAGGCGGCCCTACACTTGCAGGTCTAACATATAGGGCAGTCTGACGGCATAGTAGGGAATGATCCGCCTGGTGTATTGGCCGATCGCTGTCTGATCGTCCATCCCAAGGTAAGCCGGGAGGAAGATGTTCCGCCCTCGCCTGTCTGGCCATAGTCATTCAGGTCAATTCTCTGTAGTTCTTCGTTCATAAATTATTCTATTTTGTACGTTTCATTTCACATTGATATTATTTAATAACCATACGAATTGTGTTGCCATTGATACTGATATCACGGCAGAAGTTACGCAGGATAGTCAAAGCCAGGCCATCACTGTGTTCACCGAACATATCTTTGTTGACAGTCTCCGGACAGGTGACGATAAGCTGCAACATGTCGTCCTTCTCGGTATACGATAGTGTGAGGCGTGTGCTGGGCTGGATAGAACTGCCATCAGAGCCGAGTATGGAAAGAGACTCGTCGACAACGTGTAGCACACTGGTGATTTGCTGGTGCGACAGGTTGTACTGCTGGCAGAACTGTTCCAACTGCGACATCATGGCAAACCAATCGAAGTGCTTGCTCTCGATATTGAACACCGTCTCATGAATCTGCTGGATAAACTGACGGGTGCGCTCCCGTTGGAGGTCAGCGGGACTGGTTTTTGATCCGCTCAATGAATCAAGAATCTCTTAATTTTTCTCATATATTTTTTCACTATTATCTTTTATTTATAATAGCGGATATCCCATTTTAACAATGGTTGCACAGCAAAGAAAACTAATCTTTACCAATCATCGTCCTCATTGCCCACGATGCCATTCTTGATGGCTTCCTCCACCTTATCCATGATAGCGTTGGAATAGGCGTGGGTCATGACAAGAGCCTTTGAACAGGTACGTTTCTTGTTGTCTTTCTGCACAAAGGGATAGTGCTTGGAAATCTCCCACTGCTCGTCGTAGAGACGACGATCGGTTTTATCGTCCTTCAAACGCTTGCCATCACCATATACATTCTGACGGTCTGTACGATTCGCACTATTATCGAGGATACCTCCTACCCATCCTGCTGCCTCAGCCTTAAGGATGTCGTAGTTTTGCACGGTATACGTGACACGCACACGACCTTCCTTGATATCAATCTTGATAACGGGCGTGATACTTACCACATATCGGTTGATAGTACCTGTATGATCGGCAATACCATCGATAGACGACGAGATGATGATGCATCCTGCCTCCTTATCATTGAGCGTGATAGCCTGCTTATCCTTAAAGGTGGCCGTAGCCCAATAGTTCAGGGCTACATAGAGCTGTGCCTTCGTCTTGCCCGGAGCCTCGATAACCTGCTGATAAGACAGCGACTCGTTCTTGTCGAGCGTCAGGTCCTTAGCCAGATTAGCAGCGGCATCGAGCCACTTGTCACCATATTTCTCTTTAGCATATTTCTCCAAATCGGCCGTTTTCATCACTTGTGCCTGAGCACTCATAGCACCGCAAGCAAGGATGACAGTAAGCATCCAACAAAATAAATTCTTCATATCATTAGGTTTTTAAAATTGTTATTAGCTATTTGCAGTTGGCCATTTGCTGCACTTGCTGCATGACACGCAGGAAATTGCCGCCCCAGATCTTCTGGATATCGGCATCACTATAACGACGAGCCAGCAGTTGGCGGGTGAAGTTGGTCAGCTCACTACTGTTTGCCAAACCACAGATGCCACCATCGCCATCGAAATCGGTACCCAGCCCTACGTGGTCGATACCCATCACCTGGATAGCATGATCCAGATGATGCATAGCATCCAGGATGGTAGCCTCGCCCTCTTTCTTCAGAAACCCATGATAAAGCGTTATCTGGCACACGCCACCTTTTAGGGCAAGAGCACGCATCTGATCGTCAGTCAGATTGCGCGGATGGTCACACAGGGCACGAGCCGAACTATGGCTGCATACGATAGGCGTCCTTGACAGTTCCAAGGCATCATAGAAACTCTTCTCATGAGCATGGCTCAAGTCAACCATGATACCCAGACGGTTCATCTCACGAATCACCTCCTGTCCAAAAGCACTCACGCCACCATGGGTCTCTGAGCCACGAGCCGAGTCGCAGATATCATTATCGCCATTATGACAAAGGGTGATATACACGATGCCACGGTCCTTGAAATGCTGGATATTCTTCAGATCACCATCGAGTGCCAGACCGTTTTCGATACCCATCATGATACTCTTCTTTCCTGCACGCTTATTGTCCCATAGCTGCTGAGGCGTACGGGCAAGCGCCAGATAATCGGCATTTTGCGCCACTATCTGTTCTATCTCATCAAAGATATCATCGGCAAAGGCACGCTTCTCGCCCTTCACGCCCTGCCACTGTTCACTATTCTGAGGCAGGTAAGCCACCATGATCGTTGCGTCCTGACGTCCCTCGGTCATCTTATGCAAGTCAACGAGGATGCGTGGGTCGCGAGCGGCAAAGTTCACATTCTGCGGAAAGAACATCGGCGTGTCGCAATGGGTGTCGAGCGTCAGGAGATGATGATGCAAACGCTTTACCTCCTTGAACTTCCGGGCCTCGTCAACCAGCCACTGGAAGATAGGCAGTCCATCCTCGCCCATACACTCGGGATGCCACTGCACACCCAGAATAGGTTTGAACTCCGTACTTTCAATAGCTTCTATCACCCCATCGGCAGCTCGACCAACAACACGGAAACGTGGTCCGGCATCGCTCACCGCCTGATGGTGGAAGGAATTGACGTAGAGGTTTGAGGTTTGAGGTTTGAGGTTTGAGGTTTGGTTACCACTATATATATTATATAAGGTAGAGTCTTTTTCTATGGAGACAGAATGCGTAGGTTCTGAGCGATCGGCATCCTGTGAATGCTTGACGGTGGTCAG
>Ga0310786_10013505_pt1 | contig 10081 bp, 3 predicted proteins | sample AusTroGonzalo_MG_FD_203881 | JGI IMG/M metagenome (GOLD analysis project Ga0310786, IMG submission 203881) | Bovine rumen microbial communities from tropical cattle in Woodstock, Queensland, Australia - Gonzalo_03 (v2) (version 2) | ecosystem: Host-associated > Mammals > Digestive system >... | reverse complement strand
TAAGTTAGTTGTACTAAATTCACTTCTTGCGCGTCAGGCGCTCGCGCACGATTGCCATCGTCTCCTGCCTGTTCTCGCCGATTGCCGCGTTCGCGTCCTGGCAGCGGGCGTAGAGCTCCTTCCACGCGGGGTCCTTCTCGAGCGCGGCCCTGATCGTCGCCTCGTCGTCGGTCCCCAGCTCCTTCTTCTTCGCCTCGACCATCTCGACCATCTGCGCGACTACGGCGTTTCTCGCCGCCGCGAGCTCGCCGCGCTTCGAGACCTGGCCGTCAAGCCGTCCCCTGAACTCCCTGTCCTTCATGTAGCTCTCGGGCGCGGCCGGCGAGACGGAGGCTCCGTCCCCGGCAGGCGCCGTCTTCTCGTCGCGGGAGCAGCCGACCACCGCCGCGATAGCAAGCGCCGCGGCAGTCAGGCAGATTCTCTTGGTCGTTGCAGTCATTGCATTCCTTTCTAGTAAAGTGGCCATGGGTTCACGGGCTTCAGGATCTCGACCCCCGTGGGCCAGCCTCGCTCGTCGACGCTCCATTTGAAGACAGGGTCCGGAGTTTCGTCGCCAAGCGCCTGCTTCCAGTCGTACCAGCCGTCCCTGCCGGCGGGGGAATCCTCCGAGAACGGGTCGGCGAACTGTATGCTGGTGACGAAGTCCGAGTCGAACGAACCGTCCGCGAACACGAACCAGCGGAGCGGAACCCAGTTGCGCGGATCCTTGACGGCTTTGCTCAGCCCGTTTACAGGCAGGAGGCCAGCTATCTTGAACGTCGCATTCGTCCAAGGCCAGTTCGACGTCGGCTTGGCGTATTCCTTCGAGTTGTTCTCGAAGTCCGCGCCCTGCAGTATGTATGGGGCCCACGCCGTATTGTCTAAGGTATTCGAAATCTGCATGAACACGTTGCAGGTGTACGCAGGGGGCATGGGCACGTTGACAAAGCCGGCCTTGAGCATGATGACGTGGTCCGCCCACGTCGGGTCGATGTCGAACCAGTACATCTCGGTCAGCGTCAGGTTTGTCTCGACGTTGCCGGCAACGCTGGCGAGGTCGGCAAGGCCGAGATCGGTCGCGTCGGGGTCGTGCCAGTCGGTGACGCCGTCGGCTTTCTTGCCGCGCATGAGCCACTTCACTATCGCGTTGCGGTAGCGGCTGTCGGGCGCGACGTCGTACTTCGTCGCAAGCGACGAGTCGACCTGCGCCGACGCGACCACCGTTATGTCGTTCGACGTGGCCTTGCCGACGCTGAGCGTCCACTCGCGCGTACCGGTCTTCGCCGGCGTCGCGGCGACGCCATTGACGGTGACGGCGCCTATCTCGTGCCACCTCGCCGTGCGGTAGGTGATGTTCGTGCCCTCCTCGGCGCCCTTGCGGTAGACGACCGTCACGCTCGCGTTCGTGTCAACCGATGCGCCGAACGTCTGCGTGATGAAGTCTCCCTGAAGAAGCGAGTAGATGACAAGCGCGGTGCCGCGCGGCTCCGGCGCCTGGCCGGTTATGACCTGCCCGCCGTTTATGCGCCCAGGCGTCATGAGGTTCGCGCCGTTCCACTGCATGGCGGACTCGCCGCTGCCCGCGACGACGCCTAGCGAACGCGACCACGCGCTAGAGGGCGGAATGCCCTGAGAGTCCATGCCGACGTTGACGAAGTGCCCGCCGGGTTCCTGGGCGGAAAGCAGCTTGGCCGCGTTGTCGGCGTTATACGACGAGTAGGTCGACCACTCGTTCGTTCCGATGGCGACGATTTCGCTCTCTATTATGCCAGACGGACGCACGAGCTGAATCGCAACGGGATAGTAGGGCTGTATCATGCCGCCCTGCACCATCTCCGACGAGGTCGCGACCGTCCAGGTGCCGTCAAGCCGCCCGTCGTCCGGGTCGAGTACTCCCTTTGTCGCAGGCGCGCCAACGACATGAAACACCACCTTGGAGTCAACATCCATGCCCGTCAGCCCCGCCTTCGTGGACGGCAGGTCCATCCCGAACTCGGCGACGTCGTTCGTTATCACGCTCCTCAGTTCTACCGGACTGCCGGCCATCTTCGCCTCGAGGAACCGAAGCTTCCATCCGCCCATGCTCGCCGCCGCCGGCGCGGCAATCTCGACGAACTGTAGCGGCTTGTCGGAGTTGACCCAGGAGTCGTTGTACTTGCCGAAGATGTTGACCTCGTTGATCCACGCCCAGCCGGGCGCGACCGTGTCGAGCATCGTGTACGCCGAGAACGCGCCGTACTCCGCGTTGTAGTCGATCGGCCTGTACCACGACGGCACACTCCAGTCGGCCGACGAAAGCCAGTTCGTCTGCGGCATTCCGTCGGCACGGTAGACCACCTCGAGCATGTACTGCACGACTGTGGGCGACAGGTTCGCGGGTATGACCGCGTCGGACGCGCCGAAGTAGCCCGAGCGGAACACCAGGTTCGAGTCGCTTGCCGGCGCCAGCCACGCGTTCTTCGCGCCAGGCTTGTCCTTCCAGTTGTCGAAGCCCCACGGAGACGGGCTGTCGTACCACCAGAGCCTCACGCGGGCGTTCGAGAGGTCGATCTCGTCGATGAGCTGCGACGCGTAGACCTCGCACTGTACGCCCCACTCCTCGCCCACGAGCGGCTGCTGCTCCGCCGACAGAACGTTCGTCACCGCCGTCGTGTCGCCAAGACCGGTGCGGAACGCGCCCACGTTCCTGAACGCGACCGCTGCGGAGATGCCCTCCATAACGAGCACATCGTCGATGAGCACGCGCGCCGCCGGCACGAGCGGATCCTCGTCCTCCATCGGCTCGGTCACGCCGGCGACGCCCGTCACCGCGAGACGGAACGCCTGGTACGGGTTGCCCGGCGCGAACTTCTTCGAATACACCTCGTACGTTGCGTTCGTGACGTTCCACGACGTGATCTTAGTCCACAGGGCCTCGACCGAGAGGTCTCCGCTCTTGGCGCCGTAGAGCGTCACGCGCGCCGCCGCGTCGTTCGTGTCGTACAGCCGCGCCATGAAGCTCACCTCGTTCACGAGGTTCGTCGCGAACGTCGGCGTCTGGACGAACGGCAGCTTCTTCGCGAACTGCTCGGCCGGCTCGTCCTCGCGGATGTCGTCCGTCACCGAGTTGTTGAGGCCGAACGAGAGGCCCACGTCCTTTCCTTCCGCCGTATTGTCGGCGAGGCTGCGCATCGTCGGGTCGTCGGTCGTGCGCAGGTTCCAGCCCCACCACGAATACTTGTTGAACTCCGGCTCGTCGCGGAACGAAACGCCCGTTATCGTGACCTCGCCGAACGCCGTCGGGTCCCTGACCTTCTCGACCGCCTTGACGACCTTCGGGTCGAGCGCGATGCGCATCGCGCCCCTCTCGCCGTGGAGGCCGATGTACACGCGCACGGAGCCAGACTTGCGCTCTGCCGCCGTCATGGCCGAGAAGTCGACGTTCGTAATGGTCGTCCAGTACGCCGACGACGTTTCCTTCGCCAGCTCGGCGAAGCCCGAGAGCGCGACGCTGTTCGTCGCGATCTGCACGAGCAGCACGGCGTTAGACTGCGCGTTCACGTAGTCGAAGGAGACGCTGCCAAGGCCCAGGCCCTTGTCCGTCTCCTCGTCGACCATGCGCGGCGAGCGAATCGACGTCGCGACCGTCGAGAACGACCTCTTCGCCGAGAGGAGGCACGACTTGGCCGAGTCGACGCCGTTCGACACCCAGCCCTGCGTGAAGACGATGTTCGTCGGCGAACCGTAGAGAGTGCGGTCGAACACGCCGTACTGCCCTTTCTCGTCGTAGCTTTCGCCGCGCCACTGGCGGAACGAGATGTCGTCGATGACGACATCCTTGCGCGCCGTCTTTGCAGTGCCGCCCGCGCAGATCTTGACCGAGACATCGTCGAGGCTGTAGAGCGGAATCGTCGTCGTCGCACCGGCCGAATTGGCCGCGCCGAAGCCGTTTACGACAATGTTCGTCTCGAGCGGCTTCCAGTCTGTCGTACCGCCAGGTGCCGTGTAGACGTCGATTGTGGCCTTCGGGATGTCGGCGTTGATGCCGTACAACGTAAGGTCGCTTGTATTGACAGCACTCATACGACCCTTTTTAATTGCCCATCTGCCAGCTGCGATATCGCCCTGACACAGGACGCGGTTAGCGGCCGCTATCGGCGTAAGCGACCAATAGCCATAGTTGTTTCCGTCAAATTTGTCCTTGGCAGGCTTGCTCCACCCAGCCCCAAATGCCACCGTCGTAGCCGCGTACGACGGCTGCAGGAAGTGCGCGGGGCAATTCGCCGACAGAAGGCCATAGCTACCGGAAGTCAGACGACTGCTAGCACCGTCGCGATACGCCACCTCATAGTAGGACTGATTGCCGAAGAAGGACGAACGCGCAACGGACGTTCGAGCAACGCCGCCTACGATGCGCGTCTCGCCGTCGACAGAGGTATCGACCGAGATAAACAGCCTCGCGTAGTTGCCACCTTCGCTAGTCGTGGCGAACATGCTGCTTCCGTTGGCATGCGTTCTCGAGCCAAGCAGCGTCGCGACGACATTTTCCTGCTCTTCATCATACGCCCAGCGATAGAGCGAAATCCTGAACGTGTTGCCGGGCGAGTAAACTCCAGCGGCATTCTTCGTCGCATCATATTGTTCCACCCTGAGTTCATAGCAGCCGACGCCGGGAGTGTAGAACGCGACTAGCGAGAGTGAGGCGTTGCCGGCAAAGTCCTTTCGACCGTTAATGTCGAAAGACGCAGCAGTCATGAATGTATAGTTCTTAAGCGACGTAAAATCGACACCTGTCCAATAGTAGCAGAAGTCATTGAACTCCACCGCCTGTGCCACGCGCGCCTTGAATGTCACCGACTCAAGTCCACGCGGCGACTCTGCTGCATTAACGAACTGTATGTAGCCCTTGCCCTTGCCTTCCATTTGCAGGGCCATGCCTGTGTTGTTGTCGCGGTAGTAGCCGTTCACCCACTGCCCCGGGCCGACGGTAAACGCGGTGTTAGGCGAAAGCACCGACTCGAACGGCTCGTATAGCGGCCATGTCCCGCCGTCCAGCTCGGCCTTGGTCGCCAGGAAGAACTCGTTCCAGTAGGCGTTGGTGGCGACGGTCTCGTTCCAGTTCGTGAAGCTCGAGGAATAGGTAATCGCATCGGGCGTGGTGTAGGCCGAAGGCGTCGATTCGACGTCGTTCCATGTTCCGACGAAGACACCCTTGCCGTCGTCCTTGTTGGCGTCAGTCCAGCTGTTGAAGTCCTGGTAGTCGGCGTGAACGACCGTATAGGCGAGAGTGTCGTCCTGAAGCTGAATGAGCACGTTGCCCGACTTAGCGTCGCATGGAACCGAGAACCATTCCCAGCTGTCGTCGTCGGGCTTCTCCGCGAGCACGTCGGTCGCTGGCAGAGCCGACGTGCTCTTCGCAAGTGAATAGCGCACTATGCCAAGATCGTAGTTTTCGCTGCCCGGCGTCTGGCGGTTCCTACCCGCGATTCTGACGAGCATCCCACCCTCGATTTCCTCGCGCGTCGGGCACAGCCCGCGCCACATGTGGTTGCCTGCGAGCGACATCGGGTACGACTTCGCCTTCTCGTCGCCTTCGCCTTCGTTCTTCACATAGATGGTGAACGACTCGAAATCGCTCTTGCCGCGCCTGAGCCTGAAGAACCAGTCCGTTCCGCCGCTTGGAAGTTTATTGTAGCCCGTAACGTCGGCCTGCGTGTTACTGCACTCAGTGACGTCTTCGGTGTACAGCGCCTTGCCGTCTCCGCCGTTGAGATCTAAGCCAAGGCCGGAGTAGTCGTAGTACTTGTAGGCCGGAACCTGAACGATATATTCGTACCAGAACTCTACGTCGCCCTCCTTCGCGGGCAGATCAAGCGGCTTTATGGAGGCAAAATTGTCAGACGGCCTAAGGTTGATCGCCTGCCAGTCGTTTGTCTGCTGGTCGAGGTAGCGCCAGTGATACCACATCTGCGCCCAGGAAATCGGCATGTCGACGGCCGTGTGCGCGTTGACATTCGTGTTTACGGTCGCCTTCGCCCGCGCATAGACCGAGTCGCCGACCGCAGGGAACGGAACGCTCATCGCACCGCCCCAACCGACGACCTGCAGCCCCTTGAGCTTGCCGTCGTAGTCTCCATACGGCTCAAGCGACGCCGTTGACTTCGGATACGAGACAAGTATATTGTCGATAAGAATGAAACCTTCTTCATCCACATCCCATGTCTTATTGTCGATACAGGTCGTGCGCACAATTCTGAAGCGTACATTCGCACTGGAGTTCACAGGCACGGCTATGCGGTAGAAGTTATCAGCCGTGCCGCCCGTCGTCACGTCAAGAGCAAGCTCCATCGTATCAGTCTGATTAGCAACAAACGCTGCAGTATTCTCTCGCTTGAATGGCTGCATCGGCTTCGGCTCGAATTCGCCACCGTCGATTGAAACCTCTACCTTGATCTTGTAGTTTCCCGCCGTGGCATAGTTCTTGTTTTCGTTAACGGCATCGAAATATATTGTTCCGACACCATTGGTATATATCGGCGAAAGTATGACCGCTCCCACCTTATTGCGCATGACCAGATTTCCCTGCTCGGCAAGGCCTGGCGTCGCCGATTCAGAAGTTATCGCCTTGGCTGTCGGCGAATTTGGCAAATAGCACCTGTTGCTGCTAGGTACAAGCGTACTCGTGTAGGGGTTGCCTATCATGACATCTTCAAGAGTCCACAGCGCAACAGGATTTCCGTCAGAATCCGTGTTATATAGAATGTGGTTGCTGTATGGCTTGTTGTTAAGGTAAGGGAATGTCGTTGCATGGTGCTCGCCCGAATGGACCCAGAATGTCGTATAATTCTCGCTGTCGGTCTGCCAGTACGACTGGCCCTTTACCGAATATCCGCCCGGCGCAGAGTCGTCGTTTACAAGCAGCACGCGCCCATTGCGGGTAAGGGCGTCTTCTTCGCCAAAGTACTCGCCGGAGAGGTCGCTGTACGACGGGTGGCCTATGACAAAGTAGTCTACGGGGAACTCCATAGGCTCGTAGTCGCCTGCGGGGTCATGCGGACCAAATATCGCGCCGAAGGAACCGCCTATGTTTTCTATGCCGTCGTATATCGCGCCAGTATTGAGGTTCGTGACGTATAGAAGCGATGACGTGCCTTCCTTTACCGAGCCAACGCTTTCGACCGCGCCGGGCGTGTCGAACAGCACATCCCACTTCGTCTTGGTGAGCGAGGGCTCGGTCAGCCAGTAGTTGACGCGCTTGCCGTCGCGAACGACGAGGTCGAAAGTGCACCCCGGCTGCCCCTCGCTCGAATCGCTGATCTCTGCCGCGTGCTCCGGCGCAACTTTGCCTTCGCGCAAATACCAGAACAGGCGAATCTTAAGACCAGTCGTCGGCAGCGTCGGCAGCTTAATCCACAACGTAGACTCGCCAGACGCATCCCAAACGTACACCTTGTAGTCTAGCAGATTGCCATCTGCGTCGGTAACGGCCAAATCGTCACCCGTCTTACCGGCGCGCGAATAGAGAAAGCCCCTGGGGCTCCCTTCGCTTAGCTTCAGCGCATAGACAAAGTCTGTCTTCTCAGGCGATACACCGCCGATGGCTATGTCGACGTAGTCGCGGTAGATGTCGCCCGGGCCTTTCAGAATCTTGAAGCTCGTAATCGCCTCGGCTTCGTTGTAGCTTTCGGTGCCTGCGATATACGCCCGCAGCCAATAGTCACCAGCAACAGTCGGCTTCTCGGTAGACCACGGCCCAGTCGAAGACTCGCCGTAAAAGTACGCCGGCGTGACGGCAATGGAGACGTCGCAACCGGGATTGGGCGTAGCCTCAAGCGGCGTGCCCTCGATCCAGTCGCGAATTGAGAGATTGGAGATTACCGGCGTCGCCTTGCTGATCGTGAGAGTTACCGTAACCTCGTTATCGGTGCCGTCAGACCACTTGAATCCGTCGACAAGCGTAACTTTCGCCTTGTACGTTCCAGACAGAGTGCCAGCCATCTTCTCGACGACCTGGCCATACGTCGCTGAGCCTTCTGTTAAATCTACGATAGTATATGCCGAGTTAGCAGGAACAAGAACATGCTCCAGACCATCAAAGTCGACCGACCGATTCGTCGGTTTTACAAGCTCGCCCGTCGCAATAACAATGATTCGAACGTAAACGACACCCTGGTAACCGCTGCCGCCTGGTGTAGTAGCGCGCGCCTCAACCGCACCACAACCACCACCGCCACCGCCATAGAATGTGGCATCAGAGCATGGAACATTCATACCATATCCGCCATTGCCGCCACCACCGTTGCCGCCTGCGATTGGATCGTGCAATCCCGTAAACGACTTGTCGCTGAAACCGCCGCCGCCGCCGCCTGCATAGTAAAGAGTTTCACCAGTAATATCACAGGGAAGACCATCACCGCCAACCGGGCTCAAGGTGGATGCCGCTGCGCCTGCGCCGCCTGCGCCACCACCGCCGCCACCATAGAGACTTATGTCACCAGCACCGCCGGCATAACCCTGCCCTGCCGTACTGGAGCCACCAGCGCGGACATCGCCGCCTGACGCACCAGATGCCCTGCGGTACTGCGAACCACCGCCACCACTACCACCATTTAGACCGACTCCTTCACCAGCACCGCCGCCACCACCAACAGCAGTTATAACAGCAACGCCATTTGTCGTTATCAGCGTGTCACCACCAGACGCACCATTGTATCTCCCCTCGCCATGTGCAGCAGCAGAAGCACCGCCAGCACCACCTGCACCAACTGTCACCGCATATGTAGTAGAGAGCAGGATGTTGGTCGCATCAACAAAGCCACCTGCACCACCACCACCGCCTGCACCGAAAGGAATCACCATTGCCGCCGGCGCACTACACACGCCGCTGCCGCCGCCGCCGCCGCCGACAGCGAGGATTCGCGCCTTTGACTGGCCTGGCAGAACGAAGGAGCCTTCGCCCTCGAACTTGAGTAGCAGTTCCGTGCCGTTGAGCCAGTTGGTCTCAGCCGCGCCGTAGAACTCCACCTCGCCGCCAGTCACCGTCGCCTTGCCGTCAATCGCCCCCGCCGGCATGGCGAAGAGGATTGCGAGAGACAACGCTGCCCCTAAGCGCGCCGCTACGACCGCTTTATTGGGCAACGTAACTCTCAACTGACGATTCACTACATATTTTTTCTTGTTGCCTACATGGTGTTCCGATACAAGTCATCTGGGCAGAGATCTTCGCCGCCAGGCCAGGCGGCTGTTCCGTGATCAGCAAACACCATCGCAAATTTTTCCGGAGAGCGCACACCCTCCATAAATTCATAGTGCATGTAAGGCGAGCAGTCGAAAACTCCGCGCTTGCCGTCGGCGAATGCAAGCGACAGCTTGTAGCCGTCAAGTGCCTTAACGTCTATCAAGTCTGATACAATCAACTAGCTCTCCTTTCTCTTTTCTTTTCCTGTCATGGCAAGACAGAGCAACCTCTTTCGCGAACAAGAGGCAACTCAACCTTTTCATGGCCTCGCGTATTGTATCATATCCCTTGCGCTGAATCAAGGGGCGCACTCCCTGCAGTCATTAGAGATGGAAGGTCCTCTACAGGGATTCTACAAAGTCTCGACAAGGTGTTTACAGGGTTGTTGACAGCCAAGCGTTGGCTGGTTTGGCGCCTACCGGCGCTACCACGAACCGCTGCCGGCTTGCCGGGCGGCGTTCCGCCGCTTGAGAGAATTGAAAATTGAAAATGGAAAATGTAGAATGATGGAGGTCGCGCCTTGCGCGACACCGCAATTTTACACTCTACATTTTACATTCTACATTTCTCACGCAGCCGCGCCCTTTCGGCCTTCGGCCCTCGGCAAGCCGCAGCGACACGAACGCTCGTCTTCACGAGACACGAACACCTTCGCTTCTCTTTTGAGTCCTCATTTGCTTCCTCAAGAAAAGAACGATCTTGAATGACGAGACTGTGAATTGATGATAAGCCACAAAGGACAGGAGAAGACAGGAGAACGTCAAATCTCCTGCCTCTACTGCTCTCTTATGGGAACAATTGTCAAGGGCCAATCGCGTGCGATTCTGCCCATCCGCTTTCCGCGCCGTTTCGCTTCGTCAGTTCATCGCCGCCTTTCCGTCGGCG
>Ga0310786_10013504_pt1 | contig 10081 bp, 8 predicted proteins | sample AusTroGonzalo_MG_FD_203881 | JGI IMG/M metagenome (GOLD analysis project Ga0310786, IMG submission 203881) | Bovine rumen microbial communities from tropical cattle in Woodstock, Queensland, Australia - Gonzalo_03 (v2) (version 2) | ecosystem: Host-associated > Mammals > Digestive system >... | reverse complement strand
CGGTGCAGGCGGCGGGGACTTCAAGGGGCATCTCCAGCAGGAACGGCGTCAGCCCCGATTCGCCGATCCACGTGCTCGCGTCCTCCGTCCAGCGCCCCGACGCGCTGGAGAACGCCATCCCCTCCGAGCCGTCCGCGCGGGGGACGGTGGCCTGGACGACCACGCGCCGCGCGAGCTGCGCCGTCTCGGCCAGCCCCTTGGCGGCGGCGTACAGCCGCAGGGTCTTTATTCCCGCCGACGCGACCGCGACCTTGAAGCCTCCGAACGGCTGGCGGCCAAGCGAGAGGAAGCCCGTCCCCTCGGCGGTGTTGTTCGAGAGCTTGAGCGAGGCGGGTATGCTCCCGCCGCTCCTCGCCACGCCCCAGGTGTTGCACATGGCGTTGAGGGTGCGCATCGTGTAGTGCCCCTCGTCCTGCTCGCTCCCGCAGGCCACCGCGTAGCAGTTGTCATACGAGGTCGAGGTGCTTCTGGTGTCGCCCATGAGCTGGGCGTTGGAGCTGCCGACGTAGATGAACGACTGGCTCTCCTGGGGGCTTCCGAGGACGGCGGGGTCGCTGTCCGTGCCCGCGATGTTCCCCCTGCCGAGGGTCAGCGTCCCGATGCGGACCGTGCTTCCGTAGGCCGCGCCCACGGCGTAGCCCGGATACCAGCTCGCGAGGGATGTGATGTCGCAGGTCGCCGAATACGCCCGCAGCATCCCCTGGAGCGTGCAGGTCTTCACATAGCAGTTGGAGGCGTAGAGGGCGATTCCGCGCGGGTGCGTCACCGTGATGTTCCGCGCGATGACAGGCTCGTGCGACCCGTTGCTCTGGGAGTATATCGCAAGCTGCAGGGCGGCGCATTCCGCCCACCGCGAGGAGTCCCCCTCCTTGTACGAGTCGTAGTAGTTGCCGCTGTTCTGCGTGTCGATTCCGCCCGTCGTCCCGAGTGTCACGGTCACATTGCCGATTTCCTTGGCGCATCCGGGCAGTCGGCTCGCGCCGCTGCCGCAGAGTTTCACGATTCCGCAGTAGCTCCCCACCTTCCAGACCTCGGGCAGGCTCGCCGTGATGTTCGAGTAGATGAACTCGGGCGCGCCCTCGCTGTCCACGAGGATGCCGCCTGGCGTGACGACGGACGGCGTGCCGCTCCCCAGCGTCCTGCTCTCCATCCCGATTGAGATGTTCCGCAGGCTGGTGAACTCGCCTGAATACAAGTACAGCGCGGAGGGAAGGTAGCCGTATGAGCCGTTCTTCAGGTAGTGGACGCGGATGCGGTTCGCGTTTATGCTCCCGAAGGAGCCGGAGTAGGCGCTACTGTAGGAGTTGTAGTTGCCGAGCTTGAGGGCGGGGTCGGACGAACCCATGCCCATCCCGTCGTCTCCGCCGTACTGCGCCGTGGCGCACCAGATGTCGATGTCCTCCAGCGTGGCGAACACGCCGCCCTGCGCGTAGATTCCCCACGAGGATGCCTCCATGTAGTATCCGCCGTCGGGCACGGCGTTCAGGACGCAGTGCCTTATCGACAGCACCTGCGGCTTGCCGATCTGGAGGAACATTGCCACGCCGTAGGCTGGCGCGGAGGTGAAGGAGCTGCTCTCAAGGTCGTTTCCCTTGAGGCCGAAGCGGCAGCGTTCTATTGACACCGAGGCGGTCTGCGCGTCGTTTGGCAGATTGATGGCCGCCTCGACCGCGCCCTGTCCCTCGCGGTGCAGGTCGACGCGGTGCAGGAAGAACGCCTGGCAGTTCGGCAGGGAGAGGGTCTTCTGGCTTTCGTAGCCCCACGGGTCGTCGTTGGTGACGGCCTTGACTCGGGCGTAGTCCGCCGAGTCCGCACCCCATGCGGTCTTCGCCGCGTCGGGCATGAGGGCGTACAGCTCGTCCGCCGCCTTCGGCATCCCCACTATGGCGAATGCCGTCACGGCGCTGTTCTCCCCCTGGGGCAGGACGGCCTCGCTTGTGGCGGCGGTGCGGCGCATGAGGTAGCATGTTCCGTCCGCGATGCCGGAGGCGCTTGCGGGCAGCGCCTTGAGCGCGGTCGCTGGCGTCGAGCCGTCGCCCGCCGAGGCGGCGGACGGGTCGACGTAGAGTATGGTGAAGTTCGTGTTCGAGAGTATCATCGTCCCTCCGTTGTGGAATAGGCTGTCAGCAGGATGTCGTCGATGTCGGGGAGCAGGACGGACGGCGTGTTCTGGACTCCCGCGCCGGGACCGCCGCCCTGGACGGAGTCGGAGACGAGGAGCGCGGCGTTCACGACCGCCCAGCCCGTGAGCAGGGAATCGTCGTCGTCATCGTCCCCGTGCGGCTGTTCCCCGCCCCCGGACGAGCCGGAGACGCGGATTCTAACGCCGTTGAAGTCGATGAAGACCTCGCCCGTGTCGGCGGCGACGAGCAATTGCCCGTCGCGCACCGGCCTCGCGTCAACCTGCGCCCGCGTCCCAATGCAAGGCGTGAAGGCTGGCATCGCGTTCCTCCCCTATGCCAGGGACTGCCACTCGATTCCGGCGTAGATGCCGTCGGACTTCGCCTCGATGATGTTCCCCGCCTGGGCGGAGACGTTCACGCTGGCCGAGACAGCGCCGTTGGCGGCGATGGAGACGTTGGCGGTCGCCCCGTTCGCGCCCGTGTAGGTGTCCACGAGGTCGGCGAGGCTGACGGTGACGGTCTCGCCGTTGGTGAGGGTCAGCGTCAGCACGTTGGTCGAGGCGTCGAAGCTCGCGGCGGATAGGAAGTTCTCCACGGGCAGATTCACCGTTACCGGGGTGCCGCCGTTGGTGGTGAGGGTGAGGACGCCGGTCGTGCCGTCATAGCTCGCACCGTCCACGAGGCCTGCCAGTGCGGTGGTCACGGGGTCGCCCGTCCCCTTGCTGACGGTGATGGACTTGTTCGCGTAGCTCACGCCCGCGATGACGTTGGCGACGTCGCCGTTGACCGTGCTGATCTTGCCGTCCACATAGGTCTTGACGGCCTGCGCGGTCGGGAGCTGCGCGTCGGTCGGGCTTGCGCCGATGGCGGTCACGGTGGGCAGGCCAGCGGTCTGCCAGGCCGAGCCGTCCCAGAGGCGCGCCTCGTGGGTCGAGGTGTTCACGTAGATTGCGCCCGCCTCGCCGCTTGCGGGGAAGGTCTCCACCGCCTTGACGGGGTGGGAGAACGGGGCCGCGCCCTTGCGGATCTCGCCCGTGTCGGTGAGGAAGTAGATCGCGTTCGTGTTCTTGGTGGCGAGGGCGTCGTACTGCGCCTTCGTGCCGGTGAGGAATAGCACCTGTGCCATGTGTTCGGTTCTCCTTGGTTAGATTGTCTGCCACTCGTAGTCCTGGTCGGACGCGGCTCCGCCGCCGATGCCGGACTGCCCGAAGTTGAGGATTATCCGCGCCCTCGGCGAGGACGCGGGGGAATTGGCGGCGGCGAGACCGAGGAACACGCCGTCCGCCTCCGGCGTGGCCAGTTTCTTCGTCTCGTTCCAGAATAGGCGGTCGCCCGCCGCCACGGCGATGCCGTCCTTCTCGACGTCGTACACGCCCGTGAGGGCGAGAGCGCCGAGCGAACCCGCCTTCACCGCCGTCTTCACGACGCCGGGGAGGCCCCCGAACACGAGCACCTCCCCGGCTGCCACGTCCCGCGAAGGGGTGAAGTCCACGGACTCGCCCCGCTGGACGAACACGGCCCTCACTGCGCCGCCTCCTGGGCGGTCTTGTTCCGCGCGTCCTGCGGCGCAGTGGTCGCCGTCCCGCTGGACGTGGAGAGCGCGGCCTGCGTCTCCGTGGTGCGGTCGGCGTTGACGGTGTTCGCGTCAGCCGCGCGGTCGTTCTTCCCCTCCGTGGTGGCGTATTGCAGGGTGGTGTTGCTCCGCCAGGCGATGCTGACGGGGGCGGTCGCCACGCAACCCGCCAGCAGGCAGGCCGCCATCGGCACAATCATCCATATCTTTCTCGTCATTCCGCGCCTCCCGCGTAGTTGTTGGTCGTGTTGTTCGTGGTCTTTCCCGCTGCTCTGTCGAGGGCCTTCCAGCCGAGCGCCGTCCCCGCGGCCACGCCGCCGATGAACTTGGCCGCCTCAAGCTGCGTCCTCGCCCCGTCGGGGATGGGGATCGCCTGGAACGGCTGGTTCGGCACGGAGACCTTCGCCGTCGCCCCCTCCGCGAGCTCCATCTTGAACGGGCCGTTCACCGCGAACAGCTCGTAGGTCGGCGGATGCGCCGCCTGCGCCTCCAGCTGCCGCTTCCGCAGCTGGTACTCCCTGTCGGACATGCAGCCCGTCAGCATTGCGGCCACGATGGCCGCCGCGATTGCCTTTCTGAACATCTTCGTCTCCTTACTGTTCCTGCGCCACCAGTTCCATCGCCGGGTCGATGTACGCAAATCCCGTCGCCGAATACCATCCGTAGTGGATGCGCACGTCCACCGCGGAAAGCGCCGTTATGTCGAGCGGAATCTCAAGGCATTTCTGCACGAGGTCGCTGTCGTTCACCCATTCCGCCTCAGCGTCGTCCCGCCACTGGCCGTCAGAGGAGGACGTGTACACCCTCGGCGAGCCGCCCTCGTCCACGGTCGCGGTCACGATGAGCCGCCTCTGGAGGGCGTCCAGCGAGTCGAAGCCCTTGAAGGCCGCGTGCATCCGCAGGACGTGCCGCCCCGTCTGCGAGGGCGTGAGCAGAAGCCCCCTGAACGGCTTGCGCCCGATGGTCATCGTGTTCCCCGTGTCGCAGGCGTCGTTGCGGATTTTCAGGCAGGCGTCCGCGCCGCCCGTCCTGTGGACGTTCCAGGTGTCGGCGGCCACGTTGCGCGACAGCATCGTGTAGTGCCCCGTCTCCCCCGCGTTCCCGCAGGCCCGCGCCACGTGGGTGTCGCCAGCCGAGGTCGAGAGCTGCACGGGGCAGAGAGGCACGTTGCACCGCCCGACGTATGCGTTGCCCGAATACTCCCCGTCGCAGCACTGGACAACCACATCGCTGTTATAGGGATACTCTGGATTTGCGGTGTTCACGGTGATCTCGCCGATTCTCGCGTGGGAGTAGTTGTTCAGCCTGAGCGCGTATCCCGGGAACCATATCGAGATGGAGTCGATGTCGGCGAGGCATCCCGACAGGCAGGCCGCGCCCTCAAGCACGGCGTCCGTCACGCGGCAGCCGCTGGCGTACAGGCTGTTCCCCCTCGGGTTCGAGAGGTGCAGCCCCGTCAGCGAAATCGCCTTCGGGTAGCTGCTGGAGCGGTCGCCCGAATAGTTGTCCACATAGAGCAGGCTGTACGAGGTGCTGAAGCGCCTCGCCTCGTCGTAGCTTCGCCAGTCGCCGACGGAGTTCTCGCCGCCGATGCCGATGCGGACGTCCTCCACCGTCCTCTCGCATCCCGCGTTGGTGTTGTACAGATAGCAGCCGACGCGAACCACGGGGGACTCTATGCGGCGGAGTAGCGGGAGGCTGGCCTCCACGCCCTTCACGGAGAAGTCGTTCGCCTCGGTGAGGCCCAGCAGGCTTCCGTAGAGGCAGAGGCTTTCGGGATGTTCGTCCGGCGCGAGGTCGGCCATTGTGGCGGTTACGCCGTCTGCGCGGAGAGACGGAAAGTATCTCGCATTCAGGATGGTGTCGAAATACCGCCCATCCTGTCCGTCGAGCAGATATCTGACCGACAGGTCGGAGACGACGGCCTCGATCTGGCCGCGCTGCGAGGCGGAGAGCGACAGAGTCCCGTAGAGGTCGGAGGTGGAGCCGGCCAGCAGGTTCACCCTGCATCCCGTGACGTTCAGGATGTCGGGCGCGCTGCAGTAGATGCCGTACCGGCTCGACGTCGGGCGGCGGTTTACCACGCAGTCGCGGAGGTTCAGCATCCTCGCCTGCCCGATGCGGACATAGCCGTCCATCGCGTTCTGCGTGTACGCCCCGCCGCCGTAGTGCTCGTCGTCCACGTCGATCCCCTCCACGCCGAAGCGGCACTTGTCGATGGTGAACACGCCCTTGCTCTCGTTCGTCTGGTAGGAGGCGACGAGGTAGGCCGACACGCTGGACACGCCGCTTCGCACCATGTTCAGGCGGTGCAGGAGCAGGCATTCGAGCTGGTTCGCCGCCAGGCTCTGGGAGCCGCTGGTCGCCCTGATGTTCGCGTACCTCGCCGCGTCCTGCCCCCACGCCGCCTTCGCCTCGGCGGGGACGAATCCGTACATCGGGTCGGCGGGGAACGGCATCCCCATGAGGAGCAGCCTCTTCAGCGAGTTGTTCGTCCCCGACGGGAGGCCGCAGGCGCTCCCGTCCGTCCTGCGGATCAGATAGCAGGTGTTCTCCGCGAGCGCGTCCGCCGTCGCAGGCAGGGCGTTGAGCGCGGTCGCCGGGGACGAGCCGTCGCCAGCCGTCCCGATGGACGGGTCCACATAGACCACGTTGTATTCAGTGTTCGAGTATAGCATTTACGCCTCCCATGTCGATTGCGTTGTGTCGGACTGCGCCGATGCGTCCATTCCGCCGTTTTCGTCAAGTTCAACCCCCGCGTCCCCTCCTGGGCTTCCTCCGCCCGAGCGGGTGGTCGAGATCGACGCGGACAGCATCCGCGTTCCGTTGAACATCTCCTCGCCGCCACCGCCTCCTCCGTTGAATGTGACGGTCGCCTCGCCGTCAGCGCCGGCCGTCAGCGTGGCGTTGGCGAACACGAGCCGCCGCACCTCGGGTATCACGGTGCTTCCGTCCGTGGCGGCGATTGAGCCGTAGGAGACGCCGTCCCGCCCGCCGCACCTCGTCCAGGCGCAGCCCGCGAAGTCCTCGGCGGTCAGGTCCTCCCGCCTTTCGGGCAGGAGCAGCTCCGCGCGGTATTTGCGGTCGTCGGAGGGCGTTAGCGAGAAGCCCGTGCCGAGGGAGTCCCTCGCCCAGGCCACGTGGAGGTATGTGGAATCGCCCTTGTCGCCCCTCGGAAGCGTGAAGTCCAGGACGGCGTTCACCGCCGTGCCCCGGTTCGCCACCGCCGCCGATGTTCCGGCCGCGCCCGTCGAGACGTTCCCGATGGAGATGGTGGCGTTGTCGCCCTTGTCTCCCTTGAAGCCCTTGGGCATCGTGAGGTTCAGCGTCTGGTTCGGCGCTTCGCCCGTGATGCTGGCCGTCGGAGGCGTCCCCGTCTCCGTGGCCGCCACAGTGCCGATTTGCAACGAGCAGGCGGGGCCTGGCGGCCCTTGCTCGCCCCTGTCCCCCTTGTCGCCCTTCGCGCCCGTGTCGCCGCGCGGGAGCGCGAACTGGAGGATGGCGTCGTGGCCCGTTCCCGCGTTGGAGACCGCCGCGTCCTCCCCTGCGGGCAGCGTGGTCACGCCGCCCACCGCGACGGTCGCCGCGTCGCCCTTGTCCCCCTTGAGCGAGAGCCGCTGCGCGTCGGTGAGATTGTCGAAGACCACCGTGCCGTCCGCGCCGCGCGGGATGGTGAAGCGCAGGACGGCGTTGTGCTCGTCACCCGTGTTCTCCACGCTGGCTGTGGTTCCAGGCTCTCCCGTGGCGGTCGCCCCCACGGAGACGCTTGCCGACGCCCCCTGGTCTCCCTTGGGCAGCACGATGTCCAGCACCGCGTTTTGCGGCGTGCCGCTGTTCGTGACGGATGGTTCGTCGCCCTTCGTGACAGAGCCGATTTCGATGCTTCCCGCCGGTCCTGTCGCGCCCACGATGAGCGGGATTGCCTCGCTCCACTCTGCGTTCGGCAGCGCGGTGTTCCGCAGTCTGTGCCAGCGGTAGTCCCGCATGCGCTCCCCGTCGGGCGTCTCCCAGTGTTCCCCGTCGCTGGAGCACTGGACCTCCATGCCCGCCGAGAGGAGCGCCTTGACCTGCGTCGCTGTCACGCCGTCCTCCGCCACGGGGGTCGGCTCGCCCGTCCCGGCGCGGCGGTTGCGCACCTTCAGCCCGAACTGCAGGATGACCGAGGGCTTCTCCTCGCCCGCGGGGATGCCGTATATCTCCGCGCCGAGCGTGACGGACTCCATCGTGCCGATGACGGCGGCGAGCTCCTTGGTGTCCGTCTCCTCGATGGCCACGCGGATCGTGCTCCCCTCGACCGTTATGTCGGTGCTTTCCATGAGCGGCGTGGCGGCTGGGTTCCAGACGTTGGAGGCGACCATCCGCCAGGTCAGCCCCTCAAGCTGCGCGGCTGGATAGGCGGAGCCGTTGCCGTTGAGCAGCTTGACCGCCAGCTCGGTCGGCATCCCGCGGAACATCACGGGCAGGACGCTCGTCTCCTTCCGCGAGTCGTCGGCCAGCGTCGCGTTCAGCCCGCTGACCATCAGGTTTACGTTCACTTGCTCCATCAGATTCCTCCTTGTTCCGCGTATTCGACGTGTCCGCCGTCGCTCACCGCTATGACCGCGCCCTCGGCGCTCGTGACGTTCGCCGCCGTGCATCCACTGCCGACAGTCAGGCTTCCGCCCGATTCGACCGTCACGCCTGTCGCGGACGTGTACGCCGAAAGGAACAGTCTCGCCCCTTCGCCGACCGACACGCTCGACAGCGCGATGTACGCCGATGCCGAGCAGACCGCCCCGTTGCCGAGCGAAAGCCCCGAGTACGATCCCATGTTCAGCAGCCACGCGCTCCCACTGGACAGGATGCGGATGTTCCCGCCGTCAGTGTAGTCGTCGAGCCGGAGGATTCCGCCGCTGGAGACGGTGATGCCCGTGGCAGAACAGCCTCTCCTCGCCGAGACGCTCCCGCCTGACTTGATGTCCAGGGTCGAGAGGACCGCGTTGCTTGAGACGCCCATCGAGCCAGCCACCGTCGCCGAGACGAAGCGTCCGCCGACGGACGTGTAGGCGTATCCGCCTTGGAGGATTTCCACACCCGAGCATTCGCCGTGGTTGTTCGCGATGATCTGGCCGCCCGACGAGACGACCGTGCCGAGGAGCTTCCCCTTGAAGTCGGTCCAGGCCGAGCCGCCGGACTGGACTTCCGTGTCCCTCGCAGTCCCGCCAGAATAGACGTACAGCCTTCCATAGGGACGGATCGTGTTGTGTTCCGCGACCGCGCCGAAGCTGACGACCATGGAGCCGCCCGATGTGAGCGTCGTTCCGAGAGCGCTCCCGTAGTAGTAAAGCTGCAGGCCGGCGCCGCTTCCCACCGTGAAACTCGTCGCCGTGCCGTTGGAAACGGAGAACTCGCCGTCTGGCCCGCTCCCAGTCAGCACGGTCTCCCCGTCGTTGCCGACGACATAGGGCTGGAGCCGCGCCCCCTGCGTGATTTCCGCGTCCAGGCATTTCGCACCGGAATTGACGAACAGAATCCCGCCCGACTGGACGGATATGCTCGTGGCCGACATTCCGCCGACGCAGGAGAAGGACGCGCCCGAGTGGACTGTAAGGTGTTCCACAGAGGCCCCGCTCCCCGTGACGAGCCGTCCGCCAGACGCAATGGAGCAGTTCCTGATGTTGTTCGCCCCATCGCAGAGGAGGCTTCCGTAAGCGGAGACTGCGAACCCGTCGGCCGTCGCGCTGCTTGAAAGGTATGCGGTGCCGCCTGAGTTCACCTCGCCGCCCGACAGGACGCCGCCCTGCACGGTCACCGAGCCGTAGAGGTTCACGGAGACGCTTGCCGCCGTGCCGCCACTGGAGACAAACAAGCGTCCGCCAGAGTTTACGACAACGCCGTCTGCCAGACCGCCATTGGAGACGGTCTGCGTCCCGCCCGCGTGAGCGGTGGTGTGAAGCGCCGTGCCGTCTGAAAGTACCGACATCGAGCGCACCTTCGCTGAGTCGAGGAACGCGCCGCGCACCGTCATGGCCCGCTGGTAGAGTCGCCCGTCACGAAGCCAGGTGAACACTCCGCGCTCGCCGAGGACGGCTCCGCCGGAGGGGATTGCCGCCCCCGCGCCCGTCCTGTCGTATGGATAGGGGATTATCATGTCCTTATCCTCCGTAGCTGTAGCAGTAGTTCACTTGCAGGCGGAGATTGTTCGCCGCGCCGGACTTGTAGAGGCCGCGCACCGCGAACACGTGCCATGTCGCCGCGTTGTCCACGAGGCGCAGGCGGTCGGGGATGCTGACGGCCTCCATCGTGCTCCCCAGCCCGCCGACCGCCACCGAGGTGACCTCCGCCGAGCATTTCACATGGTACTCCCACGTCAGGCAGTCGCCCTGTCTGCCAATGTATGCCTCTC
>Ga0310786_10013498_pt1 | contig 10083 bp, 14 predicted proteins | sample AusTroGonzalo_MG_FD_203881 | JGI IMG/M metagenome (GOLD analysis project Ga0310786, IMG submission 203881) | Bovine rumen microbial communities from tropical cattle in Woodstock, Queensland, Australia - Gonzalo_03 (v2) (version 2) | ecosystem: Host-associated > Mammals > Digestive system >... | reverse complement strand
CCCCGACTCGGTGCAAACGGTAAGGGAGTTGAAAGCAACTTAACGGCAGTAACCGCCAACACAGAGCGGCCTGCCAAGCGCCTCAGATGCTAAAACATTAGCCTCGATCGAGTAGTTCTCTACAAACCACGCCACCCACTCTTCGAGATTGTGATAAAGATCGGATGGCACGTAGGCTTTCAGCCAGTCGAGAATACTGCGGGACATCGTAATAGCATGGGCTACTTCGTGCAACAACACCTTATCGATGAGCGGAGCGCGAAGAGAGGAATCAATGCTGATAGTATGCGTAAGGGGATTCGCCGTTGCAAGACGTGGAACGCCAGTCCTATCGATTAAATCAGGACTCCCAGGAGAAACTACGTTTATGTTCCAATAATCTCCGTTCACGACAAATCCCCGCATACTACGTTAACCCATCATGCTCATAAGCTCACGGCGAAGCTTTTCACGCTCTTCTGGCGTACCGTTTTGCATAGCCATGCGAAGAGGATCGATGAGACCGCTGTGGCCCATGTTCTGATTATAACCAGCACTTGAACCAGTACCACCACCGTAGCTCATAGTATTATAACCCATACTGCCGTAACCTTGGGAACCACCCATTGCATCGGTAACAGCACAGTAATACTCGGTCTCGGCGATGTGGTGAATAGCATCGATGATCTTAGCCATCTCTTCGATATTAATACGATCTGCTGTACGATCGCGCATATCCTTCTCGGCGCGGTTAATCAGCTGGTCTTTGAGAAACTTAAGTCGCTGCATTATATCCTCCTAAGCAATTCTCGTAACTACAAGATTACCATCGGCAACGCTAATTGCCTGCTGTGCAATATCTTCGCCGACGCCAGCATTGACGTTCTCGATTGCGATAGTATTGCAACAACCAGCGGGAACAGTAATAATAGCCGTATTCGTCACGTTGAAATACTGTTCTACTGCGGCAGGAGTGACGATAGCGCGGGAAGACTGAAGCTCTTCACCGTCAATCGAAATAGCTGTTGCGATAGCGCCGACGGTTCCGCCAGTGGGAACAGCGATGTTACCGTTGAACGTAACCTGATAACGCGCGAATCGGGCGCAACCGTTCGTAATGCCACGGAGGGTAAGGATGCCGCTACCGTTACGGTGAATTACGTAACCTTTGTTACACGGGATGGTATCGACAAGGAGAACATTCTGATCCACTGCGACAATCTGCGGATTCTGATAGCTCACATACTCTGCCATGACAGCCTCCTAAAACTGGCCGCAACCGCAACCGAGGTTCTGCTGGCAGCAGTTCGGGTTCTGCACGACGTAGGCAGGACGCGGAACAGGCGCGAGGTACTGCTCCAAGGCATTAGTCTGTGCAGCATTGTCGGCAAGGAGCTGAGCGGTCTGGAGATTCTGAGACGCGGCAAGATTCATCATGTTGACTTGCTGACGCAGGTTGGCGATCTCCTCGTTCTTCGCATCGATCTTATCCTGGCACAACTGGTCGAGAATACGCTGAACACTAGCATTCTGATTGGCGAGAATGTCACGAACTCCGTCGGAAACAGCCGCACGATCGGCGCAAGCTTCGGAAGCAATCGTGGAAGCGAGATTAGCGGTAGCAAGACGGTTCTCACAACAGCAGTTAGCAAACTGAGTAGAAAGATCGAACATCTGCTGCATGTTAGCCATCTGACGGGCAGTGGCGGCAGTCTCAGCGTTCGCAAAACCAGCGCACAGAGCTTGGTTAACGCCGTTGAAACCGTTGAGGACGTTCTCAGACTGGTTCAACCACGGATACAGGTAGTCGCCGCTGGCACCGTTGTTACCATTATCGGAGCCGCCCCAGCCGCGATTACCCCAACCGAGGAACAAGAACAGAAGGATAATCCACCAGCCGTTACCGTTGCCCCAACCACCGTCTTCGTTACCGACGACAGCAGCGAGATCAGCAGCGCTCATGTCTTGAAGAGCCATAATAATTCCTTTCTCTAGTGCAAGATTTTACTTATAACTACCCTAATGCGCACTCGGGTAATTACCATCTCTGGTTCCTGAACTGGTTGAAATCAAGCCCGTACTGCTTGAACGCCTGCTCAGGAGTCATGCCTTGCACCGAGTCTGCGAACCTTTTGAAGTCTAGATTATTGTTGTACATCTGTTGGAACAATAAATTAGAAGGCCCAGACTGCTTGATCTGGGCGAGCTGGTTAAGAACCGAGTTCTTACTCTTCGGCTGATTTTGTTGGAATAGAATGTTTCCCATTGATAGCCTCCAACAGTTCATCAAGCCGTGAGTCGAGATAATCCTTGGTCACGAACTTGTCTTCTAAATTAGTTGGCTGCAAATCGATCTCTTCGAATCGATAAGCTTTAATCGTAGCAGCGCCGCCATCATCAGTTGTCTTAATGAAGAAAATATTATCATCTTCCAACATGAGAGGCGGCGATACGGAGCTAGGAGGCAGCTGATACATCTGAGCACCTTCCAAGCTATTAACACGAACAAGCCCGTTGACAGGCTGTGTAGCGCTCCCAACGGGCAAGTTCATTCCTGAAAAGTTTTGATTAGGCCAGTACAGATTAGGATTATACGCCATCTCCATACCTTTCTGCTCAAAACCTACCTACTAAAATTATAACGCGGAACCATGTGAAACTTGTCGAGAATTTAAAAATTTTTTAAATTGTATTCTGATCTGTATAAATGTCCACGCCAGACCTTCTTTCTTCCGTTTTCAAGTTCCATTGTGATACTCGCGTCACATGCGGGCGTGTATCGTCTTTCGGACTATGCCGTGCGCTTCCACATGTACACGGCGAGGTACGGCGGCATGTTGTTGTGGGAGCCGCCGCCGCCAACGCTATCGTGCTCGTGGGTAGCCGTGACCTTGATGGTCGTATAGCCCGATGGGTTGGTGTTTCCGTTCGACGCGCTGACATGCGTTCCACCCCACGCTACAAACGTCCTCGAAACTATCCCATCGGAACTCGTCGTCTGGTCGTAGTTGTTGCCGCCACGAAGATTGAACGAACCAGTAGGAGCTCTTTGCCCGTGCGTGTGCGCGGGAATCTCGGAGGCTTGCAACGTATGAGCGGCCTCGCCGCCAGTGGCTCCGTTCGAGTACGTGTCGCCCGCGCCGAGCAGGAACCTGTCCTTCAACCGCTCCCACGTCCCGCCGAATATGTCCTGCGGGCTGGTGCTGTTCACGCTCATGTATATGCTCCCGACTGGGTATGCCGCAAGGGCGAGGTTGGTGACGGTCATGCGACCACCGCCGTCAGACGATGAACGTGCAGCTCCAGATCATTCCGTATGTAAGCGCCTTCGGGATGTAGAACCTCACCTGCTTGTACACGTTGTAGTAGGCGTTGATGTTCACGGCGTCCGAGCCTCCCGCGACGCGCCCTATGGTGATGGGCACGGTCGATGGAGCGGTCGGCGCGTTGATAGTCGAGTCCACCCAGTCTTTCGCTCCTGCTCCGATGCTCCCAGACAGGAATATCACGTTGCCGTAGCGCCTGTACGAGACGCCCGTGACGTAGGAGTTCGACGACGTGCAGTTGTGCAGCGACGTGCTCAGCGGTGCCTGGTACTCTGGGTTCAGGCGGGTTATAGCCATGAGCTACACCCCCCCCCAGCCGAGGAGCCGCTACGGAAGTCAGTCCGTGTAGCCTATCGCGTACCAGATGATGTCGAACGTGAACGCCGTCTGCGCGGGTATGAACGCATCCCAGGTCACCGTAGTCTCGTTCAGCGTGTGGACCTTTATGTTCTCCGTTGACTGGGACGAGACGCTCTCGTGGCTCACCAGCGGCGTGACCTTGTACGGCGTGTCCCAGTTGAACGAGTCCCGCACCCACCGCGCGTTGCCCTTCGCGGCGGCGATCGTGCGCCTCTTCGCCTGTACGACGGGAAGGCTCGGAGCCGGGTTGAGCCTGACGATGGCCATCTACGCCACCCGCCTCTGGCCTATGCCGCGCGGATGAGCTTCCTGACCGTGGCGTAGGGCTGCATGTTCTCGGAAGACCCCCCCCCGAGTTGTTTATCGTGTGACCATGCCCTCCAGCCGTGTCGGCGTAGAACGCATTCTCGTTGTTCTTGCCATGCCAGTTAACGCTAAGGTTCAACGCTCCATTGCCGCTGATCGTGTTCCATGAAATAGGCCAGTTAGCACCAGATGACGGGTTGCTTGCCCGTACTGAATGCGTGTGACCTACTACGGAAACGCAGCCGTGGCTATGGCTTTGCAGCTTCTCGTCGCCTCCGCTGCTCCCGAGCGCGTGCGCAGAGGCGTTCCCGCCAGTTCCAGTTCCCGCGCCAATCGAGGTGCGGCCTCGAAGGTCTGGCAACCTGAAGTAGTTCGTGCTGTCCGAAGGCGTGCCCCAGGTGGTTCCCAACACGTCCGCCAGCGCGGGATAGTCGGCCTTCAGCTTGTCCGACCCGTCGCATTCCAAGTAGCCGTCTGGCGTCCCTGGCCCAGCGAAGTCGATGATGGTGCCTATGGGCACCGAGAGCATCGTCACTGCCATGCTAGACCTCCTGCCAACCAGCGGGATAGTCGGCAGGGCTGTACACGTTGTTGTCGATGGTCGATTCGTAGACCTTGCCCTCGAACGTCACCCTATCGCCCGTCATGTACGGGTTGGTGGAGTCGGGCTGAACCCACTCGCCGACCTCCGTGCCAGCCTGCCCAGGTAATACCTTGGCGAACAAGGAGGGAGCGTTGGGCGGCGTCCAATCGGCCTGCGAGGTGTGCGCCTGCAAGACGGTGTACAGCTCGTCTCCGTAGCGCACGCGCCAGCCTTCCGAGTAGTCGGTGTCCTTCTCCCACGCTGGGAACTTGCTGACCATCCTCACGGCGTCGTAAGGGTCGAGGTCAAGCATGTTCGCCAACATCCCAGTGAACAGGGCGTCGGCCTTGCTCTGGGAGTACTGGCGGATGTAGCCCACCTGCTCGTCGTGCTGTTTCTGGGCGGCTTCGAGGGCTTCGACCTCCCAGCTCTCAAGTTCGCGTGTGCCTGTCTCGTCGGTGATTTGCATGTCTGCTCCTTTCTATGAGCCGTCGCAGTAGTAGAACGCGTTGTCTGATGTGTCCAGCACGAAGCATGGAGTGATGGGTAGCTGCGACTCGTCCTTCTGGCTGTTGTTGTCGGTCGGGAACGCCGAGTACACGAAGCACGGGTAGCATGTCCTTGAGAACAGCGCGGTGCTTCCCCGCTTAACCTCTCCGATTATCGGGAAACCGAACTTCGCGCCGTCCTCGGTCGAAGGCGCTCCGAACGCCACTCCGTGGCCTCCTGGCTTCGCCGCTATCGTGTACATAGCGATGGGTATGACGAGCGTCTTGCTCACGGGTGCGACAGATTGCGACGAATAGGACGTGTTCGACACAGACACGATGCACTTGGCGTCGTATCGGCTGTCCGTCCCGAGTCCGCTCAGCCTCGCCGTGAGTGTTGGCGTCACGGACGCGTCGCCTGTTGACTTGGTGCTTGTCGTGCCGCTCACGGTGACTATCAGCGTTCCAGAATCGTCGTACAGCTCGACCGACAGCGAGATACTTGCTGCTGCTGCTCCCGATACAGTCAATGGCACCTGCACGTAGGCGTATGCTCCAGCGTCCGACTCGGACGTGCTGGAAGAGTTCTCCGTGCGGATCACGGTCGCGTTGCCTATCGTGACCGAGCTGATGCCTCGCTGCCACTGCGCGTACAGCGTTATATCGGCCTCGGTCGAATACGATGCTCCTAGGGCAACCGAATCGCCAGTCCCGTCGCTTGCCGTGTTCCATCCAGTTAGAAGCCACCCGTCGCGGGAGAATGCGTCGGCTCCCTTCACGGTTGCCGCCGTATTGTACACCTTGACCTGCGTCTGCTCTTCCGATGTGCCGTCGTTCGCCTTGTAGGTGATGGTGTGCGGCGCGTACCACTGGGCGTAGAGCGAGAGGTTCGCGTTCGGAGTGTACGCCGTGCTCGCGTTGTAGGTGGTTCCCGTTCCGTCTGCGTTCGTGTTCCAGTTCTTGAATACGTAGTTAGTCCTGGAGAACGTGTTCGCGGCCTTCGTGGTCATCGAGCTACCGTGGCTGTACGTCTGGGCCTGGTTCGATCCGCTGCCGCCGTTCGGGTAGTAGGTGGCCGTGTACTCCTTGACGGGAATCGTCACGTTGACGGTGTTCTGCCCTGCATCGTAGCAGAACAGCTTTATCTGCTTCGTCTGAGCGGACGTGCCTCTGGTGTAGTTGGTCGTGCTGTTGACGGAGTAGGTGTTCGTCTTGCTCTTCGTGAAGGCGACGCTCTTGGTTGAGACGAGGGAGCCTCCTACTGAAAGCTCTACGGTCGAGCTGACCGATTCGCTTGATGAGTACGTCGAGAGCGATTCGAGCTTAACTGCGGTGTTTGTGGACGACGTGTTCGTGACGCTGTAGGTGAGCGTCACAGTGAAGCCGCTAAAAGAATCGTATACGGTCAACGTCGCCATTACTCGTCACCTCTCCATTTCAGGTACAGCATGTGGTCCGATTCCCGTTCCGCCCACATCCAGTGGCCGAACCTCAACTCCTTCACGATCACCGCGTTGGTCATCCTGAAAACGCTGATGCCGTTGACCGTCTCGATGTAGCCGACCCTCGTTTCTTCCGACTCGGTTCCCGAGTAGAAGTCGATGCCAGATTGCGTGACCTTGACGTGCGGGCCGTCCGACTTGCCTATGACCGTGGACGCGCCGTAGGATGCGACCTCCCTGCCCGCCTGGTCGTACAGGACCACGCCTCGCGTGGGAGAAAGCAGCACGCGGGTGGAGTTGGAGCTTTCCGCGAGCTGCACGTAAAGGCCAGCCTGGTCAACTGCGACATGCGCCGTGAGGTAGTCGCGCACCGATTCGGTCACGTCGGTCATCTCGTAGAGTCCCAGCGCGTGAGGGTTGCCTGGAACGGCCTCGTAGTAGCCTGTCGGGTCGAACGGCTCGGCCTCGTAGTAGTCGGTTCCCGAGACGAATCCCTCTGACACGTCGGCAACCACGTACTCCGAGCTTTCCAGGACGTAGTAGACCTTGCCATCGACCGGGCTCTCGTCCTCGGTCAGCGAATAGGTCGGAGAGGAGTCCGCGCGCGTGTAGACGTATGGCGATTGCTCCGTCCCTAAACCGCTCCTTGAGTAGTAGTCCTTCCCAGGGACGGCCTCGGTGTCGAACGTGATCACGTAATCGTCTGGCACGGAAGTGACGGTGTAGTAGTACGGGTCCGCCGCCGTCCCGCTGCCCGACCTCATGAAGTACCACTTGCCGGCCATCGGCGTGATGTCGTCGGTGAGTCCGTACTCCGCGTGGCTGCTCACCCATTCCAGTGCGCCCACGACCTTCTCCACGTCTGAGAGGGAGTTCAGCGCGCCAACGGCTGAGGCGTTGGCGTTGATGGCGGACTGGTTCGCGGCATCGGCAAGAATCTTCGCGTCGTTGGCAGCCTGTGCCGCCTGGATCGCATCCTGTAAAATCACGGTCAAGCTCTTGCCTGCTGCAACCTCGGCCTCGTTGATTCTGTAGTAAGCCTGATGCCCATCCTCCGCGTACTGCATTGCGTCTGTCGCCGCCTTCCTAGCCGACTCTGCGGCGAGGTTGGCGTTGTACGCGTTGAGGTTGATCTCGACGCCCTTCTGGTCTTGCGCCGAAGCACCCGAGGCGAGCAGCCTGAAGTTGTAGTTGAGCTTCTCGATCTGAAGCGGAGTCAGACCATCCGTTATCGTAAACTCTACTAAATTCTGGCCCATAACCAACCCCTTATAATGGGAGCGCAGAGGGGTGAGGACCGCGCTCCCTTGAGCAAGGAGGACAGAAATGGCACTGTCCGTGTATATTATAACCCGAAAAAGCCGACAAGAGAACGGGAAAAAAGAATTGGGGCGGGAATTCCTGGTCATCCGCCCCTGTAGTCTGTTAATAGTATAACATATTTTGGTTGTAAAAGGGTCGAGAATTACAAAATTTTTTTGTAATTGTGGCGAGCGGAGAAGAACGGTTTGCGTTATAATATACCCGTAGTCTATATCGTCCGTTCCTGGACGGCTAAACGTACCGAGCCGAAAGCTCCGAGTCGAATATCCAGGTAATCTGTTAGCGCAGGTAAGGGCGCTAAACGCTGGGAACAGTGGCAGTCAGACCCTCCGCTAACAGGCTGGCCTAGTAGAGCTGAACTACCAGTGATCTAAGGGCGCTAGACCCTGCCAGCGAGCCTAGAGGCTGTCGTGTGTTTTCTTTCCTTTGGCACACGGCTACGGAAGCTGGAGAAATCCCAGAGCTAGACGCAAGCACTCCGAGGGTAAGTGAGGAGTGGCATGTAAGACTCTCATGAGCAATGATCGAAACTCTGTACCCAAAGCGAAGCTGTAAACATTTTCAGAAAACTTTTACAGAGATGGTGGGGTAGAGGGCTAAAAACTTCTTGCACTGCTGCTATATCTCTGCGAAAACTCCTTACTACTCCTTACTACTCCATAAATTCTTAACATTCTCCGAGGTTTCAGGTACCTGTCGGAGATCTAGTAGACCTGAGACCTGTAAAAATTCCGCTTAAAGGGGCAGGAATTTTTATCGGGGCAACATACAACACAACAAATTGTAAACAATTACTCCAATAATATCCTACCCCCCAGCATGCCTGCATTCCAAAACACCTGATCAGTGGATTGTTGTGAATTATTGAGTGTGACGATTCTAGGCTGACAAGTGTCAGAAAACTTCTAGAGAAGAAAGGATCCTTATGGAAACTCTATTCGCTAGATTGTTACTCGGTGATGGCGAGCGTGATATGTATCGCGCTGGTGCTCGCAAGATGGATGCTGGCACCTTCACAGAGCTTGCAAGGTTTGCAGTAGATACCAAGCAAGATCTGCAAGAAGTCATCAAGCAGTTCAATGCGTTCCGCAACGCTAATGCTGCATAGTGACAATCTCAAAAGAGGATAAATACACATATGCATCAGGCTACAAGCCATGAATGATGCGATAATGTGTTTATCCTTTTTTCTCTAGTCTCCCGATCGCGGTGAGCTAGCACTAGCTAGTCTCCGCTGTGTCGCTGCGTGAACGTGGAGCGTCTTATTTCATTATTTCATAACATCAATCAGTGCTTATTACGACCTGAGCAAGTCGTTAAACTACTCATCATTGTATTTACAGACGACTGTTGCAACAGGATCGGTCTGGACTTGAAGGGGTCACGTCCTACTTCGAGTTTAACTCTAGACAACGGCTAGAGGCGCTGGGAAGACAGGATTACCAGTAGCAGATAAGAGCGCGACAGGCGCCATGAGCAAACAGCAATAATGCCCGATGTGGGCTGAGCTGGGGCTGGCCACTCAACCAGCTTCGACATGGTTGCCTGTTGTCCTGCATCAGCATCCTTTTTACATAACGGAGAGGCCAACAGTGTAACGGTAGTAGTAATTACTGATGACCTCCTTTCGCTAACAGATTGCTGTTGGCTTCTTCGTTGTGTAAACAACTAGTAAGGAGGATATGATGGAAGATCCTTGGGATGAGATCGACATCAAAGTAATCATCAAACAACTTTAGAGAAAGGAGACGGTTATGTTTGTCGTCTTCAACAACAGCACGGCTATAGCTGCGTTTGAGACGCAAGCAGAAGCCGTCGAGTACTGGCGTATCAACGGTGGTACAATTATTCTGTACCCTGAGATGAGCAAGGAGGACTTATGTCTCGTCTAACTCACAAGCCATTCGATATTCCCGCTATGCGGGAGCTAGCCGAAAGGCTTAGACGTAAATAACGTCGCTTAACAGTGCGAACGGGAGCGCACTGACCAACAATACAACTCTCATCTTGGGCTGTGGTAGACAGCTAATAAGAGAAGACGTTCTCATCTACTACGGGAAGACAGGTGGAGGAAAGACCTCTGCCTGTCTGCCCTTCCCGTTTAAAAAATATTTTTAATAACACCTCCATCGTTCCAGGTAGCGAGTCCATCCTGAACGGTGGAGGTAGGAGGTAACAATGGGCATATTATATTTTATCCTGTGGATCACATGGCTAATAATAGCCTTATGTTCCATCGTTGTATGCATCGGGCAATGGAATAAATACGGTGGTGA
>Ga0310786_10013496_pt1 | contig 10083 bp, 5 predicted proteins | sample AusTroGonzalo_MG_FD_203881 | JGI IMG/M metagenome (GOLD analysis project Ga0310786, IMG submission 203881) | Bovine rumen microbial communities from tropical cattle in Woodstock, Queensland, Australia - Gonzalo_03 (v2) (version 2) | ecosystem: Host-associated > Mammals > Digestive system >... | reverse complement strand
CGTATTGGACACGTTTCTGAGCCACCAGCGTATAGAAGCCCATTTCGGTTTTTTTGTCGCTTCTGAAATGATAAACACCCGGAGAAGTGGGACGTGCGGAGTCTCTCAGCATGAGTTTTCCGTCATAATTCAGGGTCAGATAAACAATGGTGTCCTTCGCTCCCTTGATGTTGAAAGTGATGTCGTAAGTGGAGTTGCTTTTGCCTTTCTTACTTGAGGTTTTCGCTTTCTGTGCCTGCGCACCCGGCAGGACAATCATCAAAGATAATACCAACAAAAAAAATCTAAAAATCTTCATATCTATAAAATTTCAATTTCCAAACTCAAAAAACTATAATGTATAATCCCTAAACTCTAAACTTTAACCCTCCTAACCTTTCTAACCCACCTAAGCTTCTAACCCTCTAATTATTAATTCTTAACTCTCAACTTCTCATGTATCTCCTCTAACGGAAAATTCCGTGCGATTATTGTATGTTTTTTATCCAACAGGTAGATGACCGGAGTGGTAATCAAATCGAAATATTCAATAAAGTCATAATTTGGGTCGTTCATATAATAGTTGACATTTACCCAGGAAGATAAATCATTGTCTTTGCAGAATTTATCCCATTGCTCCAAGTCGTCAGTAATGGCCACCGCATACACATCGAGATTATAGTAACTGGCGAATTCCTTGTAAAAATCGCGAAGTTTTGGGGTCTCCACCTTGCATTCGTCGCAGTCAGCATCCCAGAACCAGATGATGATATAGTCCTTGTCGATGTCGCTGGAGGCGTGTTTGCCATTGTTGATGTCGTAGCTGACCAGCGCGGGAACAGTTTCTCCCGGCAGGATTTTGCGCTTGCGCTCGGTGGAGCGTTGTAAGTAGCGGGCCAGGTCCTCGGAAATGTTGACGCTGTTAGGTCCTTTGCAGAAATTGTCGAACAGGGCCACAAAAACTTGGTCGTATATCATGCTGTTGACGGTGTGGTCGTATAGGTTGAACAACAGGGGCAAGTAGTAGGTTTGCGCTTCAGGATCCTTGAAGCTGCGGATGAATTCGATGGATTTCTGTGTGACCAACTTGGCGTCGGCGGGCAGGGTCTCAAGAAAATAGTTGTTCAAGTCCAGATAGATGGGACAGTGCAGCAGACGGGCATCATCAAAGGTATAGCTGTCGAAATAATGGTCGATGAGTTGCTGGTATTCCACTGTGGCATCGGTGGTGTCATCGAGGTCGGACTGCGGCAGCAGGGGGTTGATGTTGTATTTCGCTTTGAGATAATGTCCTAAAAAAGATTCTGGCATCGACTCATAGAAGAGTTGGGGTGTTTTATCGAAATTTTGGCCAGAAGCCTCCATTTGTTTCTGAAATTCAACAAATTGCGCGTTTTCGTCCGAGCCTTCGATGGTGACACTCGTGACAAATGCGTCAGTCCAGTTTCCACCATTTACCGTGAAACTGCGGTTTTGGTCTATTATAAGGTCGAGGTATTCGTTGCCGAAACGGTCGGTAAGGGTATAAATGCCCGCGGGCATTTCTTTCTTTTTGTTTTTGAAGCTGATGCTTTTCTGTCCTTTCACTTTGGCGGAGTCAAAAATGAAAGCATACTGACCGAAATAGCCCTGCAAGTATAGGGTGTTTTCACTGATTTTTTCTCCGGTGATTTTGATATCATATCCCTGTGTAACAAGATTTTGCGCATTAGCTATGCCAATGGCGAACAGGAATATGCAAGCAAGCGAAACAAAAAAACGCATGGTTTTCATTTTTTTGAGTATTAACTTGCAAAGATACAAAAATTTTTAATGTGCCAATGAGGCAATGTGCTAATTATTTTGCTTTAGGCTATGGGCTATGGGCTATGAGTTTTGAGCTATGAGCTATGAGCTATGAGTTTTTTTCAGAATCCATCATCCTGTAATCAGAAAACTTCATTTTATACGTAAGAGAAACTCCCCTCGAACGCATTGCGTGAGACTCCCCTTGAGCACGATAGTGCGAAACTCCCCTTGAGGGCGTAGCCCGAAACTCCCCCTAGTATAGGAAATTATTGTACGGATATATCTGGATGTGGAGTTTCTTGATTTCCTCGTACAGCACCTCTTTCAGCTCTTCGATATTTTCTTTTTCGGTGGCGGAGATGAACAGCGTTTTGGTCTTGCTTTTCGCCATCCAGGTGGCTTTCAATTCCTCCAAGCTGATATTGCTTTTGTCTTTGGGTGTGAGGTCGTCGGGTTCTTTTTCTATCCAGTGGTAATTGTCTATCTTGTTGAAGATGAGAATCATGGGTTTGTCGCCAGCTTTGAGCTCCTCCAAGGTTTGGTTCACCACGGCAATCTGCTCTTCAAATTCGGGGTGACTGATATCCACGACATGCAGCAGCAAGTCGGTCTCGCGGATCTCGTCCAGCGTGGATTTGAACGACTCGACCAGGGTATGGGGCAGTTTGCGGATGAAACCTACGGTGTCGGAGAGCAAAAAGGGCAGGTTGTTGATAACCACTTTGCGGACGGTGGTATCGAGGGTGGCGAAGAGTTTGTTCTCGGCAAATACCTCCGACTTGCTGAGGAGGTTCATCATGGTGGATTTGCCCACGTTGGTATAGCCGACCAGGGCCACACGGACGAATTTCTCGCGGTTGCCGCGTTGGGTGGATTTCTGGCGGTCGATATCTTTCAGTTTGTCTTTCAGCAGTGAGATGCGGTCGCGGATAATACGGCGGTCGGTTTCGATTTCCTTCTCGCCGGGGCCGCGCATACCGATACCGCCTCGCTGTTTCTCCAGGTGCGTCCACATACCGGTAAGTCTGGGCAATAAGTACTGATACTGAGCCAGTTCCACCTGTACTTTGGCATGGGCGGTCTGTGCGCGCTTGGCGAAAATGTCGAGAATCAGGTGGGTACGGTCCATGATTTTGCAGCCCAGCACTTTTTCGATGTTGCGGGCTTGTGAGGGGGTGAGCTCGTCGTCGAAGACAGCCAGGTCTATTTTGTGTTCCGCCACATAGTCGCGTACCTCGTTGAGTTTGCCGGAGCCGAGGTAGGTTTTGGGGTCGGGGTAGGGCAGGTTTTGCGTAAATTGCCGGTCGGGAACACCGCCTGCGGTATCGACCAAAAACGCCAGCTCTGTCAGGTATTCCTTCACCTTTTCTGGTGTTACCGACGGGGTGCAAACCCCAATAAGGATGGCGCGTTCTTCTTTTATTTCGGAGGTCTCTATGGGCATGATGTCAATGTGCGGGTTGTTTTTGATGTTAGCTGTGAGCTGTGAGCTATGAGCTATGAGTTGTAATCCATAATCCATTGCCCCTCCTAACCCTACACTCCCATCGCTCGCTGCTCATCGCTCAAAAAAAAAGCTCTGACCGGAATCAGAGCTTTTGGTGCCCAGGACAAGAGTCGAACTTGCACGGGAGTACTCCCACTACCCCCTCAAAGTAGCGTGTCTACCAATTCCACCACCTGGGCTCGTTTTTGCGGGTGCAAAAGTACAACTTTTTTTTGAATCCACAACGGGATGGGAAAATTTTTTTTGAATGCTTCTTACATCAGCGGATTTTGGCTGTCCCGTAGCCGAAACATGATTGTAAAAGTTTTCCACAATGGTTTCTTTTTTCAATAAAAATGTTGTTTTCTCATTCTGTACATAGCGCTTTATTCAGATAAATTTTCTATTTTTGCATCGGAAAATAGCGAAAAGTGCAATGTTACCACACAAATAAAGACACTATTCAATGAGTCATGGAGATTAAAAGTGATATTGCAGAATAAGAGTTAAAAGTATATATACAATAGAATATGCAGAACCGCAACTTGTCAGAGATACTGAGGATGTCATTGATGGAGATGGCATTGGTGGGATTGGCGTTTCTAGTGGCACTGACGGGATGTTCACACAGCTCACATGGCGATGTCAAGGAACGGCAGGATGGCGACACAGTCTATACCAGGGAGGCGGCGATGGAGGTTTACGACCAGAATCCAGAGCGGGCATTGCTGATTATCGATTCGGCGTTTGTCGTGGGCAATATCGAAGAGGATCTTGCGTCGATGTTGCGTGCATACGTCTATAGCCATACCTTGGTAGGACCTCGCATGGATACGGCGTGGCAGATCTGCGAGGCGCTGATGGAGAGCGACTTTGTGGAGAATCCGGGCCATAGGCAGAATGTGCTTGACATGTTGGTCTATATCACCCGCAAGCAACGCAATTACGAGCAGTGTTTGCGCTGGGCCACCGAGAAGGCCGACTTCTGCCGTCAGCAGGGCGAAGAGACCGAGGCGTTGCGCACCGAGGCCGAAATCGGGGTCATTCTTTCGAAGTTAGGCGAGGAGGAGAAAGGTATCGCCAAACTCAGCGGCGTAATAGCCAACCTTGACGGACAACGTCACGTTGACGAGATGGATGCCTGTGTTATTGCCCTCAAACGCAAGATCCAGGTGCTGCAGGATTTGGGCCGAGAGGAGGAGGTGATTCCGCTTGCGCGCCATGTTATCGAAGTTGTCAACGACTACCACCAACATAGAAGTGAATTCACTAATAACAGCTATCGTCTTTCGAACGACGAAGAGGAGACGGAACACTATTGTGAATTCTACATCTCCCAAGCTCATGGCTATTTGGCTCGTGCTTTTGCCGAAGTGGGGGAGAAGGATTCTTCAAAACACCACCTATCCCTTTTCGAGAAAAGCGAATTCGGGCGTAGTCTCGAAGGACGCAAGATGATTGCCCCGACGTGGTGCAAGCTCGGATATTACGGCAAAATGCTGGCCACCTACAACGAGTTGACGGAGCAGATGGGAGCTGATACCCTCAATTTCGACTATCTGGAGATATTGCAGGGGAGGGCAGAGGCCGCCAAAGCCTTGGGCAACCCATACGCTACTGTTGACTACCTGCAGCGCTATGTCAAACTTGGTTATTATCTTGACGATTTGATAAACAAGAGTCATGCCTATGAATATGCTGTCCGTTACCACTTGCAGGAGGAGCGGTTGAACACTGAACGCGTGGAGGCTGCCAAGAAACGCAATGGACTCATTGCTTTGTCGTTGGGAATTATAGTGCTGATAGTAAGTGTTTTCGTCATCTTCATGAAGCGTCAGTTGGATGATATAAGGAGAAAGAACGCCGTGCTCGCCAAGGAGATTGCTGACAGGATAGAATATGAGGAGAAGTATCTTGCTGCCGTTGAGAAACAGACTGAAAAGCAGAAAAAGGATGAAGCGATGGTCGCAGATCCATCCACTCTTGCAGACAGCGAGTTGTTTGAATATATCCGCCATATTATTTTGGAGGAGAATTTGCATTTGAACCCTCTTTTCGACCGGCAGCAGCTGATAGACCGTTTGCATTTGTCGAAGGACCGCATCGGGGCCGCTTTCGCCCAGGGAAGCGAGTACCGCTCGCTGAAGAACTTCCTCAACGAAATTCGTTTGCAACACAGTACCAAATTGCTCGCCGAAAATCCTGAAATGAGCATCAATGAAGTGTCTGCTGCCAGTGGCTTTGCCTCATACGTTGTCTTTGCCCGCAATTTCAAACAGCGTTACGCCATTACGCCCACAGAATTTCGGGAGCGTGGAAATGGTGTTTTTGTGCCCGAAAGTGACGAATAATCATTTTTTTTTGCCAAAGGTTGAACGGATGCATTTGATGCGTCTTTGCTAACATATATTTAAGAATCGGCCCATGAGTTGCGTCATGGAGAATCATAGTTTTTCTGTTTTGGAAGATACTTTTGCTGGCATATTCGATGACGTTTTGCACATCTTCGTATTACCAGCATGTATTCTGTCGGCTTGAAGGGCATTGAGTATGACATTACTTATATGAATGGCGAAAAGGTGCTGCATAGGGGTATGTTTCAATCTCCATAGTGGTGTAAATAATATGATATTCCTTTTGTGAATATGAAGACATAAAGTTATAACTATTGTTGAAAATCAGTGAGTTAAGAAATTTATTTATGTAACTTTTTGTCTTTGTTTATATCTTTTTGTCCAAAAAATTTTTTATCCGTGCGTATGTGCGTATGGATTTTTTTGTATTTTTGCGCCGCAAAAAAGTAGTGGCGTTCAACTGCTTTTTTCATTTGGCAATGAATAAATTAAGTTAAAAATACAAAATTGTTTATGGTGAAAAAACTACTGATTTCTATATTGGTGCTGCTTGCGATAGGTGTAGCGGCCACAGGTTCCGCAAGGGCGCAAGGAGCGGAACGAACGCTGAGGGGCATCCCCAGCGGCTGGTCGGTGACAGCCAACGGCCAGAGTGTGACGGTGAACAATGACGGCTCGTACACCATCGAGTCCGGTGCGGCGGTGAAGCTCATCTCTCCGACGGAAGTGAAACCAACGGTGCAGACGGTGACGGTCTTCAACCCCCTCGCTATTCCTCTGACGATGAAGGCACTGACGGCCGGAACCATCAAGGTGGACAACCCGAAGAGCGGCATGAAGTATTCGAAGAATGGCGTCGATACGACTGTCATGACCTCCACCACCGAAATCACTGTCGCCGCGGGCGACAAGGTGGCGTTCTTTGGCGACGGTACCGCCATCGCATCTTATGTCGGCACCAAAATATCAGGTGGAACGGCCAATGTGAAGGTCTATGGCAACATCATGAGCCTTCTAAACGAGACGGGCTACGATACGGCCACCACGCTGACTGGCACTAGTACTTTTATGTATTTGTTCCTGAACAATGCCAAGCTTACCGACGCGAGCGGCCTGCTGTTGCCTGCCACCACGCTGGCCAACGACTGCTACGCCTACATGTTCGTGAATTGCTCCAACCTGACCGCAGCGCCCGCGCTGCCTGCCACCACGCTGGCCGAGAGATGTTACTTTAGCATGTTCTATGGCTGCACCGACCTGACTGCTGCACCCGCGTTGCCTGCCACCACGCTGGTCTATAGCTGCTACAATAGCATGTTCCAGGGCTGCACTGGCTTGACCACGGCGCCCGAGGTGAACGCCACCACGCTGGCAGGGAACTGCTACCTTTTCATGTTCCGGGACTGCACTGGTCTGACCGCAGCCCCCGAGCTGCCCGCTACCACGCTGGCAGGGAACTGCTACAATGGCATGTTCCAGGGCTGCACTGGCTTGACCACGGCGCCCGCGCTGCCAGCCACCACGCTGGCAGGGAACTGCTACAATGGCATGTTCCAGGGCTGCACTGGTCTGACCGCAGCGCCCGTGCTGCCCGCTGAGACGCTGGCCGTTCACTGCTACAATCAGATGTTCCTAGGCTGCACCAGTCTGACCACAGCCCCTGCGCTGCCCGCCACCACGCTGGCCGATCACTGCTACTACCACATGTTCCTAGGCTGCACCAGTCTGACCATAGCCCCCGTGTTGCCTGCCACCAAGCTGGTACTGTTCTGCTACTATGGCATGTTCCAGGGCTGCACCGGTCTCACTGCGGCCCCCGTGCTGCCTGCCACAACGCTGGCAACCCAATGCTATAACAATATGTTCCAAGGCTGTTCAAATCTTAGTTCCGTGACATGCCTGGCCACCACCGGCATCAATCAAAACGAGAGCACCACCAACTGGCTCAACGGCGTTGCCACTTCAGGTACTTTCACCAAGGCTGCCAATGCTAATTGGGAAGAAGGGACTAGCGGCATCCCCAGCGGATGGAATGTTGTGAATGCGCAGTAATGGATTTTTTCTCGCAAAGCGATTTGATATAGAAATAAAAAAACAAAATAAATATGAATAGTGTAAAACATTTTCTGATTTTGGCGCTCACCCTGACGATGAGCCTCGGGGCGTGGGCGCAAAACAATAACACTGTTCCAGTGACGCAAGATAACAACCTCGACTGGAATTTCACCATGCCTGACTACGACGCGCAGGTCGATGTGGAGTACTACAACGGCTACGTGCTGACCCTTGCTTGCAATGGTGGCGGCACGGTGGAATTCAGCGGCGGTATCCTGCCGCAGGGGGTGACTGCCATACCTGGCGGTACCGCCAATACTTATTTTGTTATCTCCGGCACAGTGGTGACCATCACGGCCACGGCCAATGAAAACTACTATTTCAAGAACTGGACCGACGAGAACAACAACGTGTTCGGAAACAGCTACACCCTTACTCTAACGCTCACAATTACTGGTGACACCACCCTTACGGCCAACTTCATCAGGGATTTCGAAGGCTCTGGCACCGAAGATGATCCATATCTCATTCCTGATATCGCAAAATGGAGACTTCTATCATACAGGGTACAAAAGGGAAATACATACAGCGGAAAATACTTCAAACAGACAGACAGCATCTGTGTGGACACATATTCGGTAGGTACTTATGTCAATAATGATGAAAGTTTATGCAGTACCTTCGCCGGTACCTATGATGGTGATGGACATGCTTTGGAAATTCGATATATAAATACCCCTTATAATAATAAAGCACCCTTTGTTTATGTGGATGGAGCCACTATCAAGAATGTGCATACGACAGGCTCAATAAAAACCGATCAACAATTCGCATCAGGCTTGGTAGCCAGAACCAAAACAAACGACCGGACGACAACGATTATCAACTGTCGAGTCAGTGTCAGCATTCAATCCACGGTTAGTAGTAACTATAAAGATTGTACCCATGGCGGGCTTGTTGCTGTAACGAATTCGAAAACTAACCTCATTGGCTGTATATTTGACGGCGCACTAATTGGAGCACACTCCTACAGGAACGGAGGTTTTATCGGATGGGCGGATCAAAATGCATCGGTTAATTTCATAGATTGTATATTCGCTCCTGATTCAGTGTCTATGCTTGAAAACCAAAGTTGCACCTTTTCTCGGGCGAGAAAAGACACTTCTCTTCATTTCACGAACAGCTATTATGCAAGATCATATGGCGCGGAACAAGGCAAGAAACTCCGTAGCATTACAGCCGGTACAGATGTGACAGCATTGGGGTTGGCTGGCGCCGCCACCGTGTACAACGTTAGCGGAATCACCGCATACGCCGGCAATAATGGTTTGAAATATAGTGATATGTTCTTTGCTGGTGACACCGACGTTGTCAATCTTACGCTTGGCCATACCGACCGTACTGCCGAAAGTTTGGTTTTCAGCGCATACAGTGCCAGTAACGGCGGAACCTTCAGTGGCGATACCCTGACCATGCCTAATGACAGTACCATCGTTAGTGCCAACTATATCCAGAATCTTCTTATGCTGACCCTCAACAGCGATGGCAATGGCACGGTGGGATTCAGCGGCGATACCCTGCCGCAGGGTGTGACAGCTGTCCCAGGCAGTACTGCCAACACTTATTATGTTGTCTCCGGCACTGAAGTGACCGTCAAGGCCAGGGCCAATGAAAACTATGGTATTGAGAATTGGACCAACGAGAACAGCAGTGTGATGGGCACCGACAGCATCCTCACCATCACTATTACTGGCGATACCACCCTTACGGCCAACTTCATCAGGGATTTCGAAGGCTCTGGCACCGAAGATGATCCATATCTCATTCCAAATACGGAAAAATGGACACTCCTGTCCAACAGAGTGAAAGAAGGAAAGGGATACTATGGCAAATATTTCCTTCAGACAGACAGCATCTTTGCTGGGAGGGTATACGTGGGTGATTATTCACAAAGACCCTTTGGTGGCATATATGATGGTGGCGGACATGTTCTGGAATTTCTGGATAACATTATCTCTTCAATGAGCAAGGCAAACAGAGCCCCCTTTATATGTGTGGATGGAGCCACTATCCGGAATTTACATGTCACAGGTACAATAAAAACATACAACAATTACATTGCAGGTTTTATAGCGAGAACCGTAACGAATAACAGAACCACAACAATTATCAACTGTAGAAGCAGTATTCGGATTGAAAGTTTAAGACTCTCCGATTTTGATGGCACCCATGGAGGTTTTGTCGCTGTGACGGATGCGGCAGTGAACCTCATAGGTTGTGTCTTTGACGGTGCGCTAATTGGTGCAAAAACCAGAAGCAGTGGCGGTTTTATCGGATGGACAGAGAAAAAAGCATCGGTTAATTTCATAGATTGTATATTCGCTCCTGATTCATTGTCCATGGGTGACAGCTTAAGTTGCA
>Ga0310786_10013495_pt1 | contig 10083 bp, 12 predicted proteins | sample AusTroGonzalo_MG_FD_203881 | JGI IMG/M metagenome (GOLD analysis project Ga0310786, IMG submission 203881) | Bovine rumen microbial communities from tropical cattle in Woodstock, Queensland, Australia - Gonzalo_03 (v2) (version 2) | ecosystem: Host-associated > Mammals > Digestive system >... | reverse complement strand
CCGCAGCCCGTGCCGCGGAACTTGCCCTCGGCCGCAACCTCGAAAAGGCGGTAGAGGGCTCAAAGCGCTATGTTCACAAGGCAATCGCCGGTTCATACTCGGTAGGAAGTCGCTGCGGCGTTCTTGGTTTTGTCGAAATGACTTCCTGAAATACCCTATTGCGCGACGCAAGGCGGATATGATATAATTCGCGTCATTGACAAATAACGCGAAAGTGTCAAAATGAAAAAACTCATTGTCTGCGTCGTGTCATTCTGTGCCGCTCAGGCGGCTTTTTCCGCTGGATTCGGCCTTTATGAGGCTTCTGCCCGTGGAAATGCGCTCGGTGGAACGCTCGTCGGCTCCACGCGAGATGCATCGGCCGTATACTACAACCCGGCCAATGTGACGGAAACGACGAATGTGTCAGTGATGGTTGGCGCGACCATGGTCGGCGTTTACTCCGACGTCAAGGTGGATCACGAGAAGCAGACGAGAATGAATCCCGGTCTCTTCTGCATACCGCACTTCTTCCTTACCGTTCCATTGCCGTTTGACTTCGCCGTCGGCTGGGGCAACTACTGCGAGAACGGCCTCGGCACTAAGTACGGCGACGGCTGGGACCTTGCCGGCGATACAATCGAGACGACGATGGAACAGTTCACCATGGGGCCAACGCTTTCCTACAAGATTACGGACTGGTGGAGCGTCGGTGCAGGCATGCGCATCAGCTACATCTACTTCGACAGCAAGAAGAACCCGTATGCCGACGCTTATGTTCCAGGAATGGGTAACATCTCCCACCTCAGCAGCGAACTTGAGGGCGACGACTGGTCGATGGGCTACGTCGCGGGCACGAGCTTCAAGCTTCCGGCGGGCTTCTCCCTCGGTCTTGTCTATCGTTCGCCGATACGCCACGATATCAACGGCGAATTCGACGTCGATGGCAAGCTGGCAGGCAACCGTTATGCGCGCGATTCCGACGCAAGCGCGAAGCTGAACCTTCCGCAGTCCGTGACAGGCGGTCTCAACTGGGACGTCACCGACGACTGGCGTCTGGGTTTCGCCTTGACGTGGACGGAGTGGAGCAGCGTGGACAACATCCATTTCAATATCCCCGCCGCGAACGGCGGCTATGTCCAACCGCTCAGGTGGAAGGACGTGTGGCGCGTCGGCCTCGGCACGGAATACGACCTTTTCGACGACCGCATAACGCTTCGTGCCGGCTACGTCTACGACATGGATCCGTCGTCGAGGCACTACGGTACGACGATGCTGCCGAGCGGTCACCGCAGCATAATGGGCCTCGGCATCGGCTGGCGCATCTGGGACACGCTAAGGCTTGACATCGGATACAACCTCGTGTTCATGGCGTCCGGCTCCCGGATGATTCACACCGACAATTCCGCGCTGCGCGCGCAGGGGCTTCCCGTCGAAGACGGTTCCTACGACTTCAAGACATACAACTCGCGTTCGCACATGCTCGCCGCCACGCTGTCGTACGAGTTCTGACGGCGGCGGCTTCGGTATAATTGCGGCTGTATGGCGAAGGCGATAAACCACAAGGACAGGAGACGCGATATCCGCACCGCCGGGCTGCGGCTTTTCGCCAGGCACGGCTTCTCGGCGGTGAATTTCGGCATGATCGCCAAGGAGTGCGGCGTGTCCCGCACTCTCCTTTACACCTACTTCAAGGACAAGCGCGCCATCTTCAACGAGGCGATAAACGAGGCCACCGAGTCGGTTGCCGTGCGCTATCGCGAGTTGATGCGCTCGCACATGCCGGCGGACTCGAAGCTGCGGCAGCTGTGCATCTCCGTGCTTGCCGTCCTCTTCGACAACCGCGACTTCGTGTGCGTCATCGTCGACCAGCTCTGCGAGTACCGTCGGCGCGGCAAGGTGCCGGTTGGCAACATCATGCGCCACACGATGGGTCTGAGGCGCATACTGCATTCGCTTGTCGTCGAGGCGGTGCACCGCGGCGAATACGATTCTGCAATGAACGTCGGGCGCGCCACGTCGCTCCTCTATTCGCAGTTCGAGACGGCGATACTTCGCCTTGCGGTCTCGGGGCAGGCCGAGCTTTCGGAGTCGATCGACGCGATAAACTCGATACTTTTCGCCATGCGTTCGCCGGAAGGCTCGGCCCGTCGGTTCATCTGACGGGTTCGCGGGGGTTCCCGGCGAACCGCGAAGTGCGATGGCGCTTCGCTACCTCGTCCAAATTTGGTATAATCGTCGCCAAAGCGCGGACAGGAGGCGCGCACGTGATGGGAATCTTCAAGGCATACGACATACGCGGCATTTACGGCAAAGATCTGGACGCGGAGGTCTTCTACAGGATAGCGCGCGCGTACGCGAAGTTCGCGGCGGTGAGGAGGGTTGTTGTCGCGCGGGACTGCCGCAAGTCGTCGGACGCGCTTTTCGATGCGTTTTCGAGGGGGCTGTGCGACGTCGGCGTGGACGTGGTCGACATCGGGCTGGCGTCCACTCCCATGAGCTATTTCGCCAACGGGTCGCTTGGCGTCGACGGTTCCGTCATGATAACGGCGTCGCACAACACGCGCGAGTGGAACGGGTGCAAGCTTTGCCGCGCCGGGGCTGTTCCGATTTCGGGGGCCACCGGCATCAAGGATATAGAGGCGATGGTCGCGGCGGGCGATCTTGGCGAGGACGCGGCGGCCAGGGGCCGCATCGAGAGCGTGGACGTGTCGGCCGCGTACGCCGCGCACGTTCGCGGGTTCGAGCACATGAAGCGCCCGCTGCATGCGGCGATGGACTTCGCCAACGGGATGGGCATTGCGGAATCCGCCGCGTTCGCGGGATCGCCGCTTTCGTTCGATGCGCTCTACGGGGAATACGACGGAGACTTCCCGAACCATGAAGCAAATCCGCTCAAGCGCGAGACGCTCGCCGATCTTCAAAGGCTCGTGCAGTCCAATCCCGGCAAGTATGCGTTCGGCGTCGCATTCGACGGCGATGCCGACCGTGCCGGATTCGTGGACGAAAAGGGCGGCATAATACCGATGGACATGGTCACGGCGCTTGTCGCCCGCGACATGCTCGCCTCGTCGCCCGGCGCGGCGTGCTTCTACGATCTGCGTTCGTCAAAGGTGTGCGAAGAAACCATCGCGTCCGCGGGCGGCCGTCCGATGATGTCGCGCGTCGGGCATTCGTTCATCAAGGAGCAGATGCGCCGCGCCGACGCGATCTTCGCGGGCGAGCTTTCGGGCCACTACTACTTCAAGGCCAACTACACGGCGGAATCGAGCTCGATGGCCGCGTTCGCGATAGCGAACATCCTGAGCGCGACAGACGCTCCTCTTTCCGAGCTCGTGCGTCCGCTCATGAAATACAGCCAGTCCGGCGAAATCAACATCCGCACGAAGATTCCTCCGGCGGAGGCTTTGGCGAGGGTGAAGAAGTCTTTCGACGGAAAGGCGAGGGTCTTCGAGCTTGACGGGGTGACCGTGGACGCATGGGACGCCGAAGGCTGGTGGGCGAACGTCAGGATGTCAAACACGGAACCGCTCGTGCGGCTCAATCTCGAGGGACGCACCGGCGAAATCATGGAGAGGAGGAGAGATGAGCTTCTTGGAATCGTGCGCGCGTAGCTGCGCCGTCGTCGCGGCGCTGGCGTTCGCGGCCGGATGCGACAGGGACGGTTCCGGCGACCTTGCGGCGGGCAAGGCCGCGCATGCGGTCGGAGATCTCGCCAAGGCCGAGAAATGCTTCGAACGCAGTTCCCGCCGTGCGGAGGGGAATCCGGAGCCGCTTGCGAGACTTGCGGTTGTGAAACTAGCGCTCGGCAAGCTTGACGAGGCGCGCCGCGCGACGGAGGCGGCCGCCGCGCTTGCGCCCGGAGACGGCGACATAGCGCTTCTGGACGCTCAGGTGTCCTGGCATCTGAAGGACTACGATCGTGCCCTGCGCGGGTTCTCCGCCGTGGCGGAGAATCCGGAATTCGACGCTGCGATGCGCTCGCAGGGGTGGTCCGGAATCGGCGTGGTTGAAATGTCGCGCGAGAACCACCATCTTTCCCGCATAGCGTTCATGCGCGCATTGCGGCTCGATATGCGCAATCTTGCCGCCAGATACAATCTCGGCCTCCTTTACCGCGACGGTTTCGGATATTCCGAGGCGGCGCTCGAACAGTTCAACTTCTACGTGCGTCTCGCGCCCGTGGCCGACGCGCGCGTGCAGAAGGTTCAGCGTTCGTGCATACCCGAACTCAAGGAGGCGATAGCCCGCGCGGCGGCGGACAGGCCCGGAGCATCGGTGCGAAACAGCTCCGCATGCGCCTCGCTTATAGCCAAGGCGGAGGAGGCATTGGCAAAGAAGGCTTACAAAACTGCGCTTCTGCGCTATCAGGAGGCGCTAAAGGCCGATGCCCTCTCCTATCCCGCGGCGCTCGGGCTCGCCAAGACTTATCTCAAGGCCGACGCTTCGAGGGATTCGCTGCGCAAAGCCTTCGACAGCTACAAGCTGGCTTGCGTGCTCAGTCCCGGATCGCTGCCGACATTCCTTGCGGCAGGCGAACTCGCCACGAGGCTTGGGTTCAACGCCGAGGCGGCCAACCTGTATTCCCGCGCGCTCGCGGCAAGCCCCTCGGACATCCGCGCGCTCAACGGGCTCATAGACGCACTTGGCCGGACGGGCAGTGGCCGTAAAACGGCAGAGGACTACAGGCGTTACCGTGAATTCATATCGCCCGCAAAATCGCCGGCTGCCAAACCGCCGGCTGTCAAACCGGCGGCTGCCAAGCCAGCGGTTGCCAAGCCGGCAGTTGCCAAACCGGCTACCGTCAAGCCGGAGGCAGTCAAACCATCGGCTGTCAAGCCGGCGGTCGCAAAGCCGTCAAGTGCAAAACCGTCCGGCGGCAAGCCATCTGGCAAGGGCAAGAAGAACCGATAGGCATGGAACTTCTGGCCGCAGACTATGCGATACTGGGCGTTGCCGCGTTTTTCGCCGTTGCAGGCCTCTTCCGCGGGTTCTCCGGCGAACTTGGCTCGGCCTGCGGATGGGCAGCTGCGGCCGCCGCGGCGTATTTCGCCTGGCCATGGCTCGTCGGCGCAGTCTCGGCGATGTGGATGCGCATTGTCGCCGCCGGCATAATGGCGCTTGTGGCATTCTTCTTCGCGCGGGTACTCGTGGCGAAGACGGTGCGCGTCATGCTTGCACAGCCCACCGATGCGCTGCTCGGTTTGGCGGTCGGGCTTGCAAAGGTGGCTGTTGCCGCGTTTTTCGCCGCGCGCTTTGAAGAGGCGGCGGAGTTTTCCGCCATTCTCAGGGAGATAGCAGCCCGTGTCGGATGAACGCCTCATGGCGGAGGCCAGGAAGTTCGAGAAGAAACTCCTGAACTTTTTCTGGCGCCAGGGCGTTTCACATTTTGAAGGCGAGGACCTTGTCCAGGAAACGTACTTGAGGCTGTGGAACTACAGGTCTAGGTACGAACCGTCGGCGAAGCTCTCGACTTTCCTCTTCATGCTGGCGCGGCAGGTGCGGATCGACGCATTGCGCCGCAAGGCGCGGCGCGAGCGGCGCGAAGAGGGGTGGGGGCGGGAGGCTCCGGACTTCGAGGATGCGCCCGACTACGGGACTGGGGAGGATGTGCGATGGGCGCTGTCGCGGCTTTCGGAGCCGTTGAGGGAGGTGGTGGAGCTCGCCATGCTGCAGGACATGCCGTACGCCGAGGTCGGAGAGATACTGGGCATACCTGTCGGGACGGTCAAATCTAGAATGCACAACGCTCTTGAAAAGCTAAGGGAGATGTTCGATGAACGCGGATCTTGAAAGACAGCTGGACGAGATGGGGCCGGAATACCGTGCCATTGCCGCGAAGATCGTCGGGGCGTTCGACTGCGACGCCGCCCGTACGCTCCGTCCGCCGCCGGCGAGACGCCGTTCCGCGCCGTGGTTGGCGATCGGCCTGTCGGCGGCGGCTGCCGTCGCGCTGTTCCTGTGCCTCGGGCTGCTTTTCCGCGGCGGCGAGGGCGACAAGGTGTATACCGTACGCGTCGCGGATGCGGGGGCGGAATATCTGCTTGCGCATATTCGCGGAGACGAAGCGGTGAAGGAACTGATCCGCACGCAGCGTCCCGACGGCAGCTGGGGCTCCGACTTCCTGACCCGCCAGAATGCACGCGCACTGAAGCGCTCCGGCGCTCCCGAGGCGCAGATTGCCTACAAGAAAGCGATGCGCAACCTCAAGTCGCGCGGAATTTCGCTATAGCCGGTTCGGCATCCGCCCCTCGTTGGATAAGGCGCGGTTTTTTGGTATAATCGCGCCAAATGATTTTTGATTGGTTCTTTCGCAGAAAACCGATGCACCGCGCCATAAGCGACGCGGGGCTTGCGCGGATGGACAATCAGGATTCCCACTTCGCCGACCGCGCACGCGGCATCTACTGCGTTGCCGACGGAATGGGCGGCATAGGCGGCGGCGCGCTTGCGAGCTCGATTTTGTGCGGGGAAGTGTCGAAGGCGCATGTATCGGGAAAGACGCTCGAGGAAGCGGCCGGCGCGGTCGACGAGGCCATGTCCTGCGCAAACGCGAAGATAATCGAGTGCGCCCGCAGAAGCGGATGCCAGGGAATGGGAACGACGGCGGCGGTGCTTCTTTTCGATCCGGCCGGGACGCAGCGTGCGGCGATAGGATACGTAGGCGACAGTCGCGTATACAGGCGCAGGGGGGTCAAGTTCAAGCAGCTTACCCACGACCATCGCAAGAGCCACTATTCGCATCTGCTCACCAGGGCGGTCGGAATGGGCGGGGATTTCTCCGTCGACTGGGTGCAGGCAACGGTCAAGAAGGGCGACGTGTGGGTCTTGTGCACCGACGGCGTGCACGACATGCTCGCCGATTCCACAATCAACGGAATACTGTCTCACGGCGGCTCGCCTGACGAGATAGCCGCGCGCATAGACTCGGCGGTGCGCCGGGGCGGAGCTCTCGACAACTACACCATCATAGTCGTCGTGGTCTGAACGCGGGCTGCGCCGCGCGAATTTTGGTATAATGCTCCGAAAAGGTCTTTTGGGAAATTCTGGAGAGACGATGAAATACGACAAGAACCATGCGCTGCTCGAGTGCGACATACCGGGCTTGCCGCGCAAGAGCGGCAAGGTGCGCGACATTTACGACCTTGGGGACAAACTTCTCATGGTCGTCACCGACAGGATCAGCGCGTTCGACGTGATACTGCCATCCGGCGTGCCCGACAAGGGCAAGGTGCTGAACCAGCTTTCGCTGTTCTGGATGGAGCACCTCGGCGTGAAAAACCATCTCGTAACCGCCGACCCTGCCGAGTATCCGGCCGAACTCGCGCCGTACGCGGACGATCTGCGCGGCAGGTCCATGCTCGTCAGGAAGGTCAAGATGGTGGAGATAGAGTGCATAGCCCGCGGATATCTCACGGGGAGCGGATGGAAAGAGTATTCCAAGTCGGGCACGGTCAACGGCGAAAAGCTCCGCCCCGGATACGAAAACGCCTCCAAGCTCGACGAGGTGCTGTTTACGCCTACGACCAAGGCCGCAATAGGCGACCACGACGAGGCCATCGACTATGACCGCACCGTGGAGCTCGTCGGCGCGGATCTCGCCGCCCGGCTGAAGGACGCGACGGTTGGCCTGTATCGGCGCGGAGCCGAACATGCCGCCGGGCACGGCATCATCATCGCGGACACCAAGTTCGAGTTCGGTCTCGACCCGGACGGATCGCTCGTCCTCGCCGACGAGGTGCTTACGCCGGATTCATCCCGCTTCTGGCCGCTTGAGAGCTACAGGGTCGGTTCCAATCCCCCCTCGCTCGACAAGCAGTTCGTGCGCGACTGGCTCGATTCGATCGGTTTCGACAGGCGACCGCCCGGGCCGGAGCTGCCGGACGACGTGATACGCCGGACCCGCGACATATACGTGAAGGCGTACGAGGAACTGAGCGGCAGGAAACTTGCGTGAGTTTTGGACAGGAGGAGACTACGACATGGGAATGATGGACCAGATCAAGGAGGCCATGAGAATGCGCTCGGAGGCGAAGCGCATAGAGGCCGAGATAAAGAAGATTTCCGTCGAGCACTCGAACGGTGGAATCACGGTGGTCGCAAAGGGCGACATGACGATTGAAAAGATCGCTATCGCGCCCGAGGCGTACGACGAGGTCAAGCGCGGCAAACCGGCCAGATTCGAGACCATGCTCTTCAACGTGGTCAACGGCGCGCTCAAGAAAGTGCGCGAAGCCACGCAGTCCGAGATGGCCAAGATGATGCAGGGCGGCGGAATGGGCGGACTCTTCGGGAAGTGATTGCGCCCGTAGAGGAACTCGAGAGATGCCTCGCGAAGCTGCCCGGCTTCGGCAGGCGCAGCGCCTCGCGGGCCGCGCTCGCGCTCGTTAGGGAGCCCGGTAGGCTTCTCGACCCGCTTGCCGCCGCGCTCTCCGAGGCGAAGAAAAGCGTCCGCTGCTGTTCGCGATGCGGCGCCTTCACCACCGAAGACGCGGATCCATGCCGTCTCTGCACGGACGTCATGCGCGACGGAAGCATAGTCTGCGTCGTCGAGGATCCGGCCGACATGATTCCAATCGAAGCGTCCGGGGCGTTCCGCGGCAGATACCATGCTCTGGGCGGCAAGCTCTCCCCGGCGCGGCGTTTCGGGCCTGAAAAGCTCCGCCTCGCCGAATTGCGCGACCGCGTGGCGCAAGAAGGCGTAAAAGAAGTGCTGCTCGCCCTTTCCACAGACATGGAAGGCGACGCCACCGCCGGGTACATAGCCGAGATGCTCGATGGTTCAGGAGCAAGAGTCACGCGTCTGGCGTTTGGACTTCCTGCGGATTCGGGGATAGCGTATTCCGATTCCCTCACCCTGCGGCGCGCGATCAACGGCCGTCTTGACGTCTAAGGGGCCGCCTGCCGCGATTTATGATATAATTGCGGCATGAAAAGAAATCTGATGGAGATATTGAGGCTGCTCGTGACCGTGGCGGTCGTGGGCACAATGGCGGTCATGATATTCTCCCTCCGCGAGGAGAACGCCAAGCTGCGTGCCGAGGCAAAGCAGGGAGGTTTCGAGGGAGACGGGGTGTACGTGCTCTGCCGCTTCGACCTGAAGCCCGATGCCGATATCGGCGATTATGTCTCGCGTACGCTTTCCGTGGTCCCCGCGGTGCGTGCGGAGAATGGCTGCCTGGGCTATACGTTGCTCAAGGACGCCGCTACCGACTGGGAGAAGCCCCAGCGGTTCGGCGAGCGCACGATGTGGATGCTCGAGAAGTGGAGTTCGGTGGACGCGCTGAAGGCGCATCTCGAAACGCCGCACATGAAGGCGTTCGGTCCCACTGTCCGCGGCATGCGCACGTCCTCTACGTTCCACGTGCTCGAAGAGGCGAAATAGGCTGAAGGACGATGGCGACGGACAGCGCCAGCTTTGCCGCCGCGTCGCGGATGATATCGTCCGCAAGGCGAATACTCGTGTCGGGACATCTCAGTCCCGACGGCGATTCGCTCGGTTCCATGCTTGCGCTTTCGAAGATGCTTCGCAACGCGGGGCACCAGGCTTTCGCCACGGCCGATCTGAACGCGCTTGGCAAACCGGGCTTTCTGGACGGCGTCGAGGACATCATACCGGTGCGCAGGCTTCGGCGGCACAGGTTCGACCTGTTCATTGCCGTGGACTGCGGGGCGTTCGACAGAATGCCCCCCGAGGTCAGGCCGGTTGCCGAGAGGCTTCCGAAGATATGCATCGATCACCATGTCACCAACACTTCCTTCGGCGACGTTTCGATAGTGGATTCCGCCGCATCGTCCACCGGCGAGATAATATGGCGTCTTGCTAAGTGGAACGAGTGGAAGATGGACCGTTCCATAGCCGAGGCTCTGTGGGTGGCGATGATAACCGATTCCGGACGTTTCGCCTACGACTCGACTCGCCCGGGCACGCTCAGGGCGGCGGGCGACCTGCTCAAGCACGGGGTTAGGACTTCGTACATAAACGACGTCATCTACGGTTCGTTCACGCGCAAGGCGATCGGGCTCAAGCGTCTTGCGTGGCGTTCTCTCCACATATGGAAGAACCGCAAGGTGGCGGAGGTCGCCCTTACGCGCGACGACTTC
>Ga0310786_10013494_pt1 | contig 10083 bp, 18 predicted proteins | sample AusTroGonzalo_MG_FD_203881 | JGI IMG/M metagenome (GOLD analysis project Ga0310786, IMG submission 203881) | Bovine rumen microbial communities from tropical cattle in Woodstock, Queensland, Australia - Gonzalo_03 (v2) (version 2) | ecosystem: Host-associated > Mammals > Digestive system >... | reverse complement strand
CGGAGGGCCTCTTCCATCTGAGCCGCTCTGATATCTTTCAGAGGAAACAAGCGTGAAGAAAGAATCTTGGGCCGTGCGTCCATCCTTCCGTAATCGTCACAATTGACCATAAGCCTGTAGAATACCGTTTCGTGAAAAGCCGACAGCTGATCAATGTTATCGCTCGTGCATATGCTTTCTTTGATGATCCTGTTCGGCATCGCGTTTGCCCTCTTTCGTTAAAATGGTAATTCTGCCTGATCCATATCAACCTGCTGCATCCCGCTCTGCGGATCAACCTGAGGCGCCGGCGTTTCCTGTTCCGTATGGTTGGCCGGAGACAGGAACTCCACGTCCTGCGCCGTGACTTCCATGTTCGCGTAGCTCTTTCCGTCGCTCCCGGTGTACGTGCTCACGCTCACCGGGCCGACAACGGCAACCTTCTTGCCCTTGATCAGCCATTTCGCGCAATTCTCGCCCAGCTCGCGCCATGCGGATATCCGGAAATAATCAGCTCCCGGGTACTGGTTGTTTGCAGTTTTCCGGCGGTTAACAGCCACCGTAAAACTGCAAACGCTGACCCCGTTCTGTGTGCTGCGCAAAACGGGATCGTTGGTTAAATTTCCGATAATTGTAAGTCGATTCATGGTATCCCTCCTTAATCTTTCCATTCGCTCGTGGAGTATGGGCAGAGCATTCCGTTGTTGTAATCGTCCAGCGGCAGCATGCTTTCCAGCACCCTGTACAGCCCGCATTTCCTGCAGCTCTTCTCGTCCTCGACGCATCCCCGGCAGCGCTCCATCGCGGTGTCGATCAGCGCCTTGGCGTTGTCCTTCTCCAGGATCACGTTCTGGTTCATGCTCGCGAATTTCGGAACCATCCGCATTTCCATATCGTCCATCGTGTTCTTCAGCTGTTTGCACTGTCCTCTGGGAACAGTACCGATCAGATCGTCCGCAATGGCTCTCAGCCCGCCGAGGATCATCGCCATGCGCTGCCGGCCTCCGGGAATGCATTCCAGCCGATTCTGCAGGTCATCTTTCGCGCTGGCGGTGTAGCTGACCGCGCCCAGCAGATACCGCACGGCTTCAAATTCGTTCCGCTTCAGCCGCTCGCAGTCCGCTTCATCCAGCCAGACCCGTTTCGGGCTCAGCTTCGCAGGTCGTTCCATCTTCTTCCGCTCCTTTCCTGTGATATTTGCATCCTTCGTGGTTTCTGTGGATCATAATGCCGAACAGCCTGCAGTACACGCCTTCCTCACTGTTTCTCCGGCTGTTCGCGCATCCTCCGCATGTCATACCATTGCGGTGCTCGTCGCGGCTCATCCTTCGCATCTCCCCTCGATGCTATTCCATAGCAATTCCAGTCATCACTATGCCGCAGCTAGGCTTCGCATTGCGGTTCCGTATCCATGCTTTGTATAGCTAATCCCCCGCCGTGTCTCGCTGTTCAGGGCTGGGCCCATCCTCCGCGTGGCTGATCTATGCGATGCGTCTCCAAAGCATTTCACGGCCCTTCCGTTCCTTTCCATTTCGGCGTGTATCTTTTCGTTTCCACACTTTGCCGTTTCGGCGCATAGGTTTTCGTTTCGACTCCTTGCCTTCGCTCGGCATGTCTATGCAATGCCTTCGCTCTTCCGCGGCTCTCCTTGCTCCACCCTGGCAATTCGCTTCACGTCTGTTCAGGTCCCTGGCAGCTCCATTCGTTTCGAGACGCCTCCTCGCCTTGCCCCAGCGCGTCCTTGCTGATCCCGGCCTTTCCATCGCGTATCTACGCCTCGCCGGCCCAATCCTTGCCCTTTCGCATCAAGTCAACGTCTTTCCTTTCCATGCCACCGCCATGCTTTCTCATCGGTGCACTTCCAACGCATAGCTCGGCACTGCTTTGCCGAGGCCGATCCCGTCGACGCTCCTCCGTTGCCATTCTTATCATAGCTGCGCTCTTCCGTGGCCGTGCCCATCCCGGCAGCGCTCCGCCCTCGCCGTGCTCATCGTCGCATTTCCCTTGCTGTGCATGGCACTTCCGAGCTTTGCCCGTTGCAGTCCCTTTCTCCGCAGTTCCAGGCCCTGCCATGCCTTTGCGACGCGACTCGGAACACAGCCTCGCTTTGCCTTCGCTAAGCGCTTCTGGGCTGTTCCATCGCAGCGGGAAGATCATTCCTCCCGCTCTTCCAGCACCTCGTAATTGAACCGGCCCTTTAACGTGCTTCTCCCGCATCTGATCGCATTGGAAATGGTACAAGGTGCCATCGTAAAGTGTTCAGCAGCTTCCCGCACGGACCTGAAAATCATCCCGCTTTCGATGTGCTTCACATTCTTCCTGTGCGAATACCCAAAGTCTTTTTCTCTGTATCCGTTCTCAATGATCCCGGCCATACGTTCTTCTGCGTATTCCTTTCCATGTGTTTCGCACCAAGCTTTCAGGATTCCGGGCGGAAGGGAGAGTCGTTTCTCCCATTCCGTCCGGCAGAGTGATTTTCCATCTACGGTCAGCATCAGCGTTGTCCGGCGGTTATTTGCATTCTTCTTCCGATCTGTCCACCGGCAATTTTCTGGGCTATAGCCACCGTTGTTGTCGATCCTGTCCAGGTCGAGTCCTTTCTGATAACCGTTTGCCAGCGACCAGAAAAGAAACGGTTCGAAGTCCATCCATTCAGCGCATACAGAAATCCCTCTTGAACCGTAGTTTCGGAAAGCAGCACACCTGTCATTCAGACACCGCTGTTTCATGGCTTTCCATGCCCAGTAGATGTTTTTATTTCTTTGTCTCAGGGTTGTTCCCGGCAATCCATTTCCCATCCTCATCGTATGCGTCATAGTAGTACCTGCCTTTTCCTGAATTTCTCCACTGCCCAAACCCTCTGAGCTTTCCGTAGTCCAGCATCTCCAGCACGGCCTTCTCGTGATCCGGCAGCAGCATCCGGATGTCAAACGTCATCGTGGCGCCGGCAGGGATGCATTCGCTCGAAGCCAGCGCAACGCGCTCACCCTGGGCGGTCTGTCCGCGCAGTGGGCGCTGGCAGATGCCCATCTCACCGTCAAACACGATCGGGATCTGACGCGGTTCCGGGAAGATCAGGCCGTCAATCTCTTTCTTGTAGGCCTTGATCTTTCCGCACTCGCTCTTTGGAACCTTCCGCAGCGATCCGCAGGCATCCTTGAAGAATCCCTTCCACTGGTAATCCCAGGCGATCGGCTTTCCTTCCTTGTCCCGGGGGAAGACCGTCATGCCCTTCTCGAAGACTTCCTCCGCGCCGATCGCGGCCACCTCTTCCTCGATGCTCTGTGCGTCCGGCGCCTTGCTGGCGATAAACTCCTCGTGAATATCCGGATTCGCGCTCGCCGTGCCCAGGATTTCCTCAAACATCGTAACTTTGACCTTCAGTACCTTGCTCATTGTGTTGCCCTCCTATAAATAATTTTTTTTGAATACTTCCATCCACTCTTCGTGGCTGTGCCTTGCCTCAAAGGCAATCTGCGCCAATTGTTTCAGGCTCTGATTCTCCTTCCGGCTGTACTGCGCGCCGTCCTTCCCGGTATGGTGATCATTGCAGAGCCAGACCTTCAGCCCGTATTTCTCGCTGAGCTTCCGGTTTGCCGTTCCGGCCATAATGTGATGGGATTCCAGCCCGGTGCGGCATCCGCAGTAAAAGCATCTCGGATCGCCCTGCTGCAGAATTGACTTTGTCATACCGCTCTCCGATACCGTGCGTATCGTGTGGTCTGTCCGTAGCGGTTTGGGCTGCTTTCCCATTCTGTGACGATCGGCTCCCCGGCCCGTGTCATCTCCCAGATCCGCGCGCCGAGCCGCATGATTCCCAGATCCCGGATCGCTTCCAGCTGTGTAATGCTTCCGAAATCGTCCAGATACTTCCTGATCCGTTCCTTCTGCGTCATCCTGATCATCCTTTCCGTTTGTTTTTTGCCTGCACTTTCAAGTCTGCCCATCTGCAATTTTCCGGGCAGTAATTTCCAGATGGATCTATCCGGTCGATCGTGCACTTCCCATAGTCAGCTGAAGGATCATACCTTGATGCAAACGCCCACCGGCTGAAGGCTCCGAAGTCATGAAGCCACTCGTCGCAGACCATTACGCCTTTTGCCCCATAGTCTTTATAGCTCCTGACGTTCCGGTTGTAACAGCGCATCTTCATGTCATGCCATACCATGTACAGCCGTGTTCCAGCCTGCCCATGCCGCACTTTTGCCGCTGCGGAGTTTTTCTTTCCTACACATCCGCAGGAAACAACCCTTCCGGAAAGAAGATGATCAGTTCTGACCGTCGTTGTTCTTCCGCAGGAGCACTCGCAGATCCACATGGCCCTGGAATGTTCTCTGCCATGCAGATCTGTGTAAGTCTGGTTCTCTGCACGGCCAACAATCGTCAGCTCTCCGAACTTCTGACCAGTTCTGTCTTCAGCGAATCGCCCACGCATTCAGCGCTTCCTCCTGTTCCTTGCTCGCCGGGATCGGAATCCCCATGTTTCTGGCGTCCTCCACCAGATAATCAATCAGCCTGCTCATTTCCGCCGTGTCATAAGTACTGCTTCCGTAATAGGCAAAAACCAGCTTGTATCCCGGCAGTTTGCTGTCATCAATAACCTCCGCAAACCATCCGGTACCTTTCGCGGCCCAGCGCCTCTGGAAGGTTTCCACCGCCTCCTCCTTGATCGGCAGCGGTTCATACTCGCCGACCTCGCGAATGGCCTTCCGGTACACTTCCTCCTTTGGAAGGGGAGGCCGGAGCGCGTTCCCAATGTCCGAACACATGGCCCAGCACATGCTGTTCGCGTCCTTACTCCGCTTTTTCGTGGCTTTCCTGATCTCCACCGAAACCGGAAGATCTTTCAGCCTGTCATACTGATCCCCGAAATCGGCGGTCACCGTGACGGTCACGTTCTGTGTCCCGTCACGGTTCAGGGAGAATCCTGTCAGCCGCCCTTCCATCAGCTCGCCTTCTTCTCGTCGTAGTACGCGATCATTTCAACAACCAGCTTTTTCGCCTGATCCATCGTAATGGTCGCGCTCGGTACGTCCTGCACCTTCCCGGCCTGGATCAGCTCGGTCCGTGCCTTCATGAAGTCGAATCCGGGGATCGCCGTCTTCATCTCGTCGATCTTCTTCTTCAGGAAGCTTCCGGGCGTTTCCGGCTTCGGCGGTTCTGCCGGTTTCGGCGGCTCCGCGGCTTTGACCGGTGCCGGCACGGTGCTGCCTGTGGTCACCTGGGGTGTTCCTGCAGCAGGCTTGTTCGCGCCTTTCGGCATCACATCCGTATAAACATCGGCATCAGGATCTTTCATTTCCTCAGTGGGGATGCAGAACAGCTGGAACATCGCGTACTTCATAGCCACGCTCATGGCTTTGTTGCTGCTTTTATCTCCGCTGTCCATGCCCTCGCCGACCACCGTCATGCTTACGCTGCTTCCGTCCGGAGCGTACGCTGCAAACCTGACCGTGAGGATTGTGTAGGTCAGCATGGCGCCGCTTCTGGTTGTCCGCTCCTCCCGCTTCTGGTCCAGCACCTCGGGGCAGAAGAAGATCCCAAGCTCAGCCATCACCGGGTTCAGCGCGTTGTATACCTGGTCGATGCCGCGGTATTTGAACTGTTCCGCGCCGGAGCGGTCCTTGCTCGTCTTGTCCTTGCCGATAGCGCCGATCATTCCGATCGCCTTTCCGATCAGCTGATAAATCTGTCCGTTGCCTTCCATTGTGTTTGCCCTCCTTCTTACTTCACATTCACCGAGAACTTGTCTTCCCGGATGGTTGCCGTGACGCCGGGTACGATCTCTCCGTCCTTCGTCACAATCCGCATTGTGCCGTTCTCATCCGCGATCAGCGTGATGTTTCCGTCCTTGTCCTTCGGCAGCGTCTTCTTGAATTCGCCCCATCTGGCTTCCTTCTTGACCGCTACCATCTCCGGCTTTCCGTTCTTTTCCAGCCAGGGAACCATCTCCTCATCCTTGACGTCCCATTTCGGTTCCTGCTTCGAAAGCTTCATGGTCCCGCCCGGAAGATCGTATGTCCGGATCTTCTTGCCCGTCGTCGGCACCATGTCGAAGTAGGGCCGCAGGCTGTTCTCCACCCAGATCCGGGTCCGGTCGTAGATCTCTTTGGCTTTGGCCTTCTGGAAGTCGTACCAGGATTCCATCCGCTTGTACTGATCCTCCGCTTCCCGCAGCCGCTTCAGCAGGTATTCCGCGCTCGCATCGTCCAGCACGATGACCTCCTGCAGATCCGTTACTTCCGCGCCTTCCGCTTCCTCCTGATCCGTATACAGCTGGATTCTTGCCGCTTCGCTCACTGTAGATTCCCCCTTGTTTTTTTATTTGGTTGTGATATAATCAATGCAAGAGTTATTGTGTTTGCCCTCAATAACTTTGCCTGATTCCGTGTCCCGCGGATTCGGGCTTTTTTCATGTCTCTCATAGCAGCCATCCTTCCGCTTCCGGAAGGCGATTCTCCCGGATCTTCCGCAGCCGGATCATGATCCTGTCCCGGATCGGCATCCGGTACCACCGCGCACGTCCAGTGCCGGCCAGCATGTATCCGTAGTCATGCTTTTTCCTCATCGTCCGGCCATCCTTTCGTATTCTTCCTGCTTGTGCTTCAGCTCAGTCAGCAGCTTTTCCAGATCTCCCTGAATCGAAGCCATCCGGTTGCCTTCCGGTGTGTTCCACAGCTTCTGCACCACCAGGTTCATCATCTCGCAGCAGCTGTTCAAATCGATCGCTGCGAACTTCACGGCCTTCGCGACCTTCCGCAGGCTTTTCCTGCTGATCTCCGGTGTCCGCTCCACCCATTTCGGCGAGGCGATGGTCTTGTACTTCTGATCAATCACCGCGCCTGTTCTCGGATACCCGACTTCCATCATTGTGTTTGCCCTCCTTCTTACGCCCTCCGGCGCTGTAGTTTTGCCCTCATCATTTCCGTCCGGATCTCGGCTGCAGGCCGGACCGTCTTGCTGCGCTCCCATTCCTCAACCGCGCTGGTATAGCCGTACCACGGCCGTTCCATGTGCCGCATCTCCTGCAGCCTCCGGATCACCGTCTGCCGGCTGCAGTCCCACCTCTCCATCAGCTGGGGAACACTAAGCAGTTTCTCCATCCGGTTGCCCTCCCTTCAGGATCTCTTCCATGCTGCAATCCAGCGCGTCAGCAATCTTCGTCAGATTCTTTGTCGAAAGATCCGTACGGCCGGTTTCAAATCGTGCGATCACAGAGCGGGATACGTGGGCCTTTTCAGCCAGACGCACCTGCGTAAGACCGTTGATCTTTCGAAGCTTCCGAAGAGTGTTTTCCATCGTCCGCTCCCTCCTTTCGGTTGTTGCCTACTTGCTACATTGTGAATTGTAACATGTAAGCAACAAAAAGTAAACCCCCTTCCTTCCATTTTTGTAACTTTTATGCTATTTTCTTTTTGTGTCTACTTTGCTACAATACAAAATAGAAAGAGAGGAATATGAAATGTCGTATTATGATACCGGAGAAAAAATCCGCGATCTGCGAAAGGAAAGGGGACTCAACCAGGATCAGCTGGCGGAGCTCGCATCCCTGAACCGTGTGACGATCGCAAAGTACGAATCCGGCCGGGTCGAACCCGGCGCCCATGCGCTCGCGCGGATCGCGGACGCGCTGGAGGTTTCCACCGACGTGCTGCTCGGACGCTCGGACGAGGTCCGCGAGTCGCCGGACTGTCCGAAAACCGACGAGGCGCGCATCCTGGCCACCGGCGTCGACAAACTCACAAAGACCGAACGGGAGCAGGCCCTGGCGGTCGTCCGGGCGATGTTTGCGCAGTACGCGGAGTATTTTGAACAGAGGGGGAATGCCAATGAACCTTAAAAACGCCGCCGTCAAAGCGGTGGAAACCGTTATTTCCTATCAGATAAATCCGTCGCATCCTGACCCGCTGCAGATCCTGCAGAAGCTTCCGAACGTCCTGCTGATTGGATACAGTATCAATTCTGATGATCCGGAAATACAGCCCCCGATTTCATCCGGTCAGGATGCTCTCACCATGGCCAGCAGGAAGAACGGAAAACTGCGCTACATCATCCTGTACGACCAAAGTATTCCGCAGGAGCGGCTTCGTTTCGCCCTGGCCCGGGAACTCGGGCATGTGATCCTGCAGCACGACGGTGCAGATCCGGAGTCCGTCTGGTCTGAGGAAGCATCCTGCTTTGCCCATCATTTCCTCTGTCCGCTGCCGATGACGCATCCGGTCAGCCAGGCATCCGGGCCGATCAACTACCGGCCCGTCCGCATGAGTATTTCCTGGGAGCTGAAGGATTCCCGTGTTTTTGACAGCATCGAAGAGATGAAGGCATACATCGTGAATGAGAAGAACAAATTCTACCATTATATTGGAAGCAAGAAGGTCTGCAGACTTGTTGATGTGAAACTGGAAAAGCCCTGTGATTATGACCGGTTTACCGGCTGGAAAAACTGCTTCGATATTGTGCTCAATGGTGAAACCGTTGGTCATTGCGGAGAATAACAGGAGGGGATTCGCTTGAAAAGAATTGTTATGATCGTCCTGGCTTTCTGCATGATCACATCGCTGGCTTATTCCGACGCGGCGATTGATCTGGCAAATTATTCGTATGAGGAACTGGTCAGCCTGCAGCACAGGATCACAGTGGAGATCATGTCGCGGCAGGAATGGAAAGAGGTGGAAGTCCCTGCCGGCTCCTGGATGGTCGGTGAGGATATCCCTGCCGGCACTTACTCCGTAAGGCCGAGGGAATATTCCCTGACAATTTGGTATCAGAGAGAGAACGGCGTAAAGAACTACTACATGGTGACGGAAGGCGATGTGGTCGGAAAAATCACGTTCATTGAAGGAACAGAAATAGAGCTGTCGTCTCCTGCCATCTTTGCGCCGCCTGTGACCCTGGGATTCTGATTATGCCGCGCGAGAAAAAACAGCACCTGAAGCAGCGCCCGGACGGCTGGTATGTCTGCCGGTATAAGGATCAGTGGTTCTGGTCGAATATCTCGGATCAGGATGCCCTGGATCAGCGGGCGGAGTACAAGCGGCTGGAAAAGCTGCAGCTGACTTCTGTTCCGACTGTGAAGGAATATTCGGAAAAATGGCTGGACCGGGCCTACCCGACCGTGACAAAATCAACCAAGGATGGGCTGAAGATCCATCTGCGCAAATTGACGGACGCCATCGGGGAAAAGCTGATCACGGAAGTAAAACCTTCAGATATTAAAGACATCTATTCCACCAGATACGTGGGTCTGTCAAAATCCTATATTGACGGAGCCCGTCAGCTGTACTGCTCCATGTTTGATGCGGTGGTTTCTGATGGGTACATCCGCTCCAACCCGGCAAGAGAGAAACCGGCAAAGCCGCACAAGGGAACCATTGGCAGTCATCGCAATATCACGCCGGTAGAACGAGAATGGATTGATACCCTTTGCCATGATCACAGGGCATGGCCCGCTGTGATGGTCATGCTGTATGCCGGCCTTCGTCCGCAGGAAATGAAAGCCCTGGTCATCGACCGCGATGTGGATTTTGAGCGGGAAATCATCACCGTACAGGAAACCGCACACCTGAACGGCCGCGAATACAAATTTACGGAAGAAATGAAGACAGACTTCAGCAGTCGCCAGGTTCCGCTTCTCCCGCCGCTGAAGGAGGCCCTGAAAGGCCGGAAAGGACCGATCATCACCGCACCGGACGGCAGCGCCGTCACCGTCGATTCCTGGAACGTGACCTGGCGATCCTATTGCCATTGCATGGAGTCCGCAATCAACGGAATGCCGAAGCGCTGGTACCGGAACACGAAAGAACATCACAAGATCCTCCGCGAAGCGGAAAAACTCCGCAAGGAAGGCAAGACGAAAGAAGCGGAAGCCAAAGAAGGAGAAATCCCTCCGTGGATCGAATTTACCGTTGTGCCCTACGACCTCCGGACGTCTTTCTGCTGTATGTGCCGCGATCTCGAGCCGCCGATTGAGATCAAAACGGTGATCACCTGGATGGGCCACGCAGACGAAAAGATGATCCTCCGCATCTATGATGACGCGAAAAACCGGAGCGAAAAAGAGGCCGAAAGGCTGAAAAAATCGCTGATTCGTAGTGGAAACGGTAG
>Ga0310786_10013492_pt1 | contig 10083 bp, 12 predicted proteins | sample AusTroGonzalo_MG_FD_203881 | JGI IMG/M metagenome (GOLD analysis project Ga0310786, IMG submission 203881) | Bovine rumen microbial communities from tropical cattle in Woodstock, Queensland, Australia - Gonzalo_03 (v2) (version 2) | ecosystem: Host-associated > Mammals > Digestive system >... | reverse complement strand
TGGTTAAATTGAATAATGACTTATGAGAATTACTAAAATCTCATATTTCAGTATATGAAGATTTACAAAATTCTCGTTGCCGGACGGAACAATTAGATTTTCTGGCTTTTCGAGTAGATAAAGAAGCTATGTCAAAAAATTCACCGTTCAAATATGGAAATATGTGAACTCGTGATAATCCTAATTGGGAATTAACAAAATATGAAAATGTATATCAATTAGTTGAAGAAGATAAAATTGTATTACAATATGTTAAAGATTGATATTCACCAGTTGCAATATTGCAATGGTATAAAGTAAAATTACCTAAAATTTGAGAAAAACGAAAAATATCTGTTTACTGAAAGTGATTAAGATTATATTATTGTGGTTTGATCGATTGGCTTGCATGATATATAACTATGTATGCTGATACGGTTATTCGTGCTGATCTTTGTTGGGATCATAAAGAAAAAATACCTACTGCGTGTATAGATTTACCGAATACCGTTACCTATTGAGAATTAGAAAATCGAACTTATAAATGATTTGGAAATAAACGTTCTCCATTGTTTATAAGAATTTATGACAAAACATTAGATTTAGCAAATGATCATAATTCAATGGCTTGGTTATACCCTGAATGGTATACTACTTCATGTTGGCGTTTGGAATGTAAATTTACATGAAGATATGCTAGTTCTATGTCTGCATGAGAATGGCTTTGAACTGTTGAATGTAATTGATCTGTTCAAAAAATAAAAAATCCTAAAAGAGATTATTTAAAATCTACGTTCTATAATTTATTAATGTATATCGATTATATTCCAGATCGTACAAAACAATACGAATTATTGGAATGAATTAATAAAATGTGTTCTAGTAAATTAAAAAAATTAAAACCTTTTATTTCTGTAAATGATTGTGAAAATGATTAGATACCATTTAACTGTAAAATTTTATAATGAGTTTTTTCAATGAAAATTAGATACAAGGTGAAAAATTAATTCTGTTTGGTTTAATGATTATGATCTTGTTTTTCAAAAAATCTTGAATGATATGGATTGGTCTGAAATAAACAAGTTTAAATTAAACTTATTTAATAAATATAAAGACGAAATTAGATATTTACAGACTACAGAATATCGTGATTGATCTATTTATAACGGTTATTCTATACCGTCTATAGATTTTGACGTTTCTTCAAATTTAATTGCTCTTTGTTTACCTTCAAGATCAATTAGAAATAAATATTTTGAGTTTGATTGTCTAAGAGAACGTTATTTTTTAAGAAGTGATTTTATTTTCCATATTACTGATTAAAATGTCTTTTCGATTATTCTTTTGGTTATGTTTAATATATATTGTATGATATTTTGTTTATGTGATTTACGATATATTAAAAAATTTAAATTTAGATTTATCTCATAAAAAAGATTAATAATGGCTTATTTATTTGTTTTTGCTTGTATATTAGTTATGTCAATTAGTATATTTTGTATTTGATATACTATATATGATTTATTTCATAAGGAAGATTGAGAAAATGAAAATAAAACAAAATTTTGCTAGTTGACTTTTGATTTGATTTGCTGTTTGAATTATTTTATTTGCTTTGTGTTTATCATTATAATGAAACCTAACTCTTTATATGGTCTTACAATGATTACTGGTGATTTTGGATCATGAAAAACTTTTTGACTTGGTGCTGAATTATATCAACAAAAAAAAGATAACCCCGATATATGTTTAATTGCAAATTTACCTTGGGCTATTACTGATATTTATTATAATTCTGTTGAAGATTTTAAAAAAGTTATTGATTTCTTATATCGTTTTTATGCTGAGACTAATTCTGATTGTGATCAATACGATAAACATTGGAAAGATATTATACTTGTAATGGACGAAGCTCAAATTTATTTTCCGGCTAGGTGATTTGCTGATAAAGATAAAAAAGAACTTCGAGATAAATTATTAATATGTTTAACTCAATGTAGAAAACGTTATACAAAATTTCGATTTGCAACGCAAAGAACTAAAATGGTTGATCTTAATTTTAGACGTTTGGCTGATTATGTTTGGTTTTATTCTATAGTTGAAAATATATTATTTAAAGTTTCAAAGTTAAATATATATCAATGTTGAGGTGGTGTTTCTGATTTGTTATGAGAAGATTGAGTAACATGGGAAGACGAAGAACAATTAGAAGAAAGTAATGTTTATTCATGATTTTGAAAACATAATACTACGATATTAGATTGAATATTAAAAATTAAAAATCCTAGTTGGAATTTGTGGCAAGAAAAGGAAATTACTAAACATATTTGTTGATTATTTTGAAATTATTTTGATCTTAGTTATGAAGAATTTAAAAGAAAATTATATTTAACTGTTCATGAAGTTCCGGCTGTACAAATATTTAATCAAGATAATATACCTATATTAACTTATTGAACAAAATTAGTAGATAATTATTGACAAAATGTTGAAATAAATAAAGATTTTGATTTTTGAATAAAAAACGTTGATTTATTTATAAATAAAGATAATAATGAAGATAATTTTTAATGTTCTTGTTCGTAGAATACTTTATAAAATACCGTTAAAACGGTTGATTGTGGCTGTGATTGTGATTGTGATTGTGATTGTGAAAAACAATCTTTTACAATCTTTATTACAGTATTTATGATTAAATTTTTAAAAAAAATATTCTTATTTTGAATTATATCATTATGAATAATTAATTTTTCTAATGCTTGAACTTATACTTATACTTGAACTTCCAGTTATGATATTCCGGTTAGTACTTCTACTTCAAGGGGGGGGTTTAATGTTTATATTCCTATTCCTTTGATTAATACTATAACTTCTTCTGTATCTTCTCAATTGTCTTCAATAACTTGTGTTATAAATTCTGCTCAAAATACTTGAAATGTTGTTATTGAAACAAGTCAATTTACTCTTTATCAAAATACTTCTAAATATTCTAGTACTTATAAAAATTTTAATATTTCTTTTTGAAATGCTGTTGTTTGGACGGGTTTTACTAGTAATTCTTTTGGTTTAGGTTATTTACAAGCTACTATATATTATGCTCGTCCTATTGAAACTGCTAGTCAATTAATTATTAATTATTCTTGTACTTTTGATTGAGATAATATTATAGATCAATCTAGTATTTGAGGGTGATCTTCTTGTTCTCCTACTTGATCTTGTACTGTAAATAATAAATTAAATGATAATATATTATATTCATGATCTGTTGGTTTAAGTAGTTCTAGTTATACTAATATTTTTAATTATTGAAATAATGGTGATTGAACTTATTGTATTAAATTGACTTCTTCTAGTCCTCAACAATTAACATTTTGATTTGCAAATTGAGGAACTTCTACTCCTACAAATTTGTATTCTTTATATGCTGATCAATATTGAAATTGGGTTTGTTTGTATTGAAATAAATCTTATTTTAATGCAAAATTAAATTCAAGTTCTAATACTGTTAGTTATGAAGTTTATAAATTAACTGATTTATTAAGTGATAATATACCATGTGAAGAAAATTCTTCTAGTTGTGATTATTCGGATTATGAATTAAAATCTAATATAACAGAAAATTATTGTACTAATAAATTTTCTAATTTGATTAATGAAGAAGATATAACTTCTTGATATTGTGAAACAGAATTTTGATTAATTGATCCGGAAAATTGTCCGGCTAGTGGTTGAACATGAGATATTAATTGGTCTAATTTCTTTGTAAATTCAGAACAAATACAAGGTGCGTCTATGGTATATTTACGATTACCGGAATTTTTGAATTGGGATTATACTTATATTAATTCTTGATCTACGTTAAATATTAATGTTGAGAATGCATGAGATAGTGAATATATACAAAATATATTAGATATTCAAAGTTATCACCCTGATAAAGATCAGTTTGCTTTCTCATTTGCATGATTTTTGACTTTATTAATGCCATATATAATTATTACATTATTTGTTTTATTTATATGGCGTTTAATAAGGCGTATTTTTAAATAATTATTTTATATAAGATGTCTTCTGCTCCTAGTTTCGCAAGTACATTGACTAGCGTTGTAGACGCTCTTGATCCTATAATGGATCGAGTTTCACCAATTGCAATGGCTAGTATATTTCTTTATTTTATTCGTTCATTCTTTGATTAATATGTGATCAATATTATTAACATGAACTTTACAAAATCTTAGTTGAAGTACTTATTATTATGAATGGTTAGTAAGTAGTATTGCTCCGGCTATAGAATTTGTAAATGAAAATTTGTTGACTAATCCTATTTTTTATTGAATTGTTATAACTGTATTGGTTGTATCTGTTTTTAGTTTTTCTGATTAATTAATATGTTAGTTATTCAAGAATTCTTTACTTATATATGTCTTGTGTTATCTGCTTTGAGTATTTTGGCGTTTTTTTGTCGTATTTTATATTCAATATTTAAGAAGTAATGGAAATTATTGATTATATTTGAACAGATTGATTTACTCACCATATAATAGTCAATAGTCTTTGATTACCATTTTTATTATGGTTATTAATGGTATGTGGTGCTGTTAGTTTAATTTATTTAGTATTAAAGAAAATTATATGATAAAGAAAATATTAAAATCTATATTATCATTATGAATAATTACTTTGTGAATTATAAATTTTTCAAATGCAAGTTGGTTTTGACATGGTGTAGTTTGAAATTATAGTCAATATCAAAATAGTGATTATTCTTTAATGATTGCTAGATATTGGGAATTTAATACTGATTATTTATGAACAGTAAAAAGAGTTTTTTCTATTAATTCTGATAGTATGTTTTATTGGAATGTAGATTGATATTTGCATTGAACTGATATGTGGTGATTTGATTGAAAATTATTAAATTATTATGTTTGTGATTATGTTAATTGAGATTTTTCACAATTTACGAATTGTTCTAAATATTTATATACTGGTTGAAATATAGATGTTGTTAATAATATGTTGTCTTTTATTAAAGTATGAGATCGTTTTTTTTATGGTGCTCAATGAACATATTATACAAATTTAGTTTTTCATGCTGTAAGTATTAGTGATTTACAAAAAACCGTAGTATTTGCTTTTGGTGGTTGTTGGTCTTCTAATTGGACGGCTTGTGGTGTTAGTGATTGAACTAATTGATATATGGGATTAGATATTCATAATGATAATGACACAAAATGGTTAGACGCTAGTAAACGAATTATTTGAATTGAAAATCCTAGTAGAGAACAATGATATAATTTTTGAACTATACCTAATAATTTAATATGAGTTTCACCGGTTTTTACATGAGGTGGTTGATCTGATACAGAGGACGAACAAGTTTGAATTGATCCTGATAGTACGGAAAGTGCATTAAATTTATATGAAAATCGTTATTGACGAAATAAAAGTATTTGTTATGTATGAATAAATAATTCTAGTACGTTATGGTGAAGTTCTGTTTCATTTCAAGAATGATCTTGATTGACTATTTTTCAATTATATGATCAATTATATTGAACTGGTGATTTAAACCATTATGCTGTATTTGTAAATAATTGGTTATTAAATTATGAACAATGGTTTAATACAAGTGGTAGTCCTATGTATTTGTCTAATTATAATTCATGAACAAATCAAGTTGAATTATATTATGATAATTTGAGTTTTCCATTTGCAAATAATCCTATTGCTGTATATTTTATGTCAAATAATATTTCTCTAAAATCTCCGGAAAGTACAATGTGATCTTCTGTTGTATCATATTGTAATATTAAATTAAATAATTGAACTTTTGACGATATTTTAGACGAGGCTGATAAAATTAATGCTGTTTGATATACTGAACAGACAAATGTAAATAAATGATATAATGCTGATTGAACTGTTAGAAAAATTAATATATGAGAATTTGGTATGAATACATGAAGTTGGGTTATTTCGTGAAATTTAGACGGTTGAAGTTTTGCTGAAGATTATTGAGTTTCTTATTATACATGAGTAAATAATATTACTGAGTGATTTCAAAGTTTATTTGATAAATTAGATAATGCTTTTTCTACATTATCTGATATGTGAACTGGTTATACTTGAATATTACCTAGTTATATAGTATTTGCTTTATTATTTGTTGTTTTATTTAAAATAATGAGAAGATAAAATGTTTCAATGAATTATCGATGCAATAACTAACTTTTGACAATCTGTATCTGATATTACTAGTTCAATATGGGATTGATTGATTTATTTTTTTGATATTTTTTGTTCAATTTGAGTGTTTTTGTGGTGAATTATACAATTAATTTGAAAGTTGTTTTCTTTTATTTTTTGATCTTTACGAACTTTAGTTGATCATTTATTAAGTTTATCTTTTTGGTATGATCTTTCTTTAACTTTTGGTAATTTAACTTATTTTCTTTGAATTTCAAATGCTTGGTTTGTTTTTATGTTTTATTTTGTATTTGTTTTAACTATTTTCTATTTTCTTTTACGTTTGATTACATTAAAAGTTAGTTTTGAAAAGAGAAATAAAAAGTAGTTTTTCTTTAGTTATTTTTCTTGCGTAGCAAGAAAAATAACATTTGTGTCAAATGTCAAATCTTTTTTTCTATTTTGTGTTGTGTACCTTGTGCAAAGTATTATAAATAAAAAGCAAGATATATTTGCTTTTTATTTTTTGTTAGGTTGTGGATATGACTTTTCCTACTTCTACTGATCCAATTCTTAATGCAACTGGACAGACTTATTTAGGTAATGTAATGACATGAATTCAATCTGTTGTTTCTGAATTCATTCCTTACTTAGTTTACATTGCATTAGGTGTATTGGTTGTAACTCTTTGATTTGTCGCTGTTAAATGGTTAATGAACTGGACTTCAAGGAGAGTTACTGGAGTTTTTTCTTCTCGTAGAAAAAGAAGATAGTATTTAAAAAGGGGGGTAAAGATACCTTACTCCCCTTTTATACTATTGAATATTTATCTTGCAAATATTTTTATCTTTTAATGTGTTTGTGATTATGAATTACAAAATTAAAAATGTTAGTACTAAACATGATAGTACTTGAAAGGCTGTGGCTTATTCTATTATCGTTTGTCCAAAAACTAACGAAGATTACACAACGTCTTTTTTCTATACAATAGAGGACGCTAAAAATCTATTGTGAATTAACAATGAAAGTCAGGCAATGGCTCTTGTTTGACAATCTTGTCAAATTTTGAAAACTTTGAAATTAGCGTAGTTCAATTCTTAATACGTTCTTTACTATAACCTATAGGGCTTCTATGATAATTTGGATCTCCTTTCTTATAGTAAATACGTTTAATCTGTATGTTATTATTTAGAATATTAGTTGAAGATTTAGGAAGTTGGTCTTTATAGGTATCGTTTAGGTTAACTTCCTTTTCTTGTTCTATCGTAATTGTGTAGTTGTCTATTTTGATTATTATTGGCTTATTAGTCATTGTTGATCTTTAACATTAGTAAATTATAGATTATTTTATTATTATTTTTTTTTTGTTTTTGTTTATGTTTTAAGGTTATTATTTTTCTCCCTCGATCGGAGACATTAAGAGGTCGATTGGTTTAATCCCCCCCCTGAACGTGAGGAAGAAGCTGAACTTGAATTTAATTATCTTGATATGGAAAACTCTCGTGTCGAAAGATACATATCGCTGGCAAAATCCCTTGATTTCTATTCTTACGTCTTAAAGAATTCAAATGAAACTATGGCAAAAAAAACGCAAGGATCGAAAAAAATCTCCCTACTTTCACAAGTAGGAAGAATATCAGAAGTAGTCTTTAGGTCGTATTCGTTGAAATTTCTTTTCACCTAGTACGATTTCAAATACTATATATTTATTTCGTATCTCTCGGCGTGCTTTTGGTTTTTCCGGTTCGTATTTACTCTGTAGTACTTTCATTTTTGTTCGTGTTATAGAATAAAGATTTTTCCGGCTCTCGTTCTGTTCGATATGCTTCGTCGTTGTCGTACATTTTTATATATTCTTCTTCTGTGTAGTGTCCTTCAAGACAATCTTTTCAACAGTAATATTCTATTCCGTCGTGTATACAGTATCATTTATTCATAAGCGTTCAACATTCGTCGCAAGTTCTTAGGTTTTGTTCTTCTATTCGTTCTTCTATTGCTTCCGGTATACATTGTCCTAGTAAATAACACCTTATACTAACGTCTAAATATTCCGGATCGTTTCGGTGTTCTTTCATGTCTATTCAAAATTCGTCTACTATTTCTTCTACTAGTTCACTGTTTCCTTCTAGGTTTTCTCGTGCTTTGTATGTGTTGAACGTATAACTTCAAGAAGCGTTTCAAGTTACGCTGTCTTCAATTCGTAAGTCTTCGTTTAATTTTTCTTCTAGTTGTTCTTTTGTTGTCTTGTTTATGTATTCGTTTTTGTTTTCGTTTAGATATTCGATAATGTCTTCTGTAATGTGTTCTTTGTAGTTGTACGTCATTTGCTTTTTTTGTAGAATGTAAAAAGTTTTGACTAGTCATATACTAGTATATTAAATATTAACTATACGTTTTCAAGCATAATACCTACAATATTGATAACCATTAGTTAGATTTCCCTATTAAACATTCCTAATACTCACCTCGATATGGAAAGTTTTACAGAATGAATTTCGATCGTTAGATTGAAATCATTCGTCGGATCGTCTGATATATCTCTAAATATGGAATACAACGGCTAGGAGTTGTTCGCCGTACGTTATTACTGATAATGGAATACAAATTCCTTTGAAGTGTTAGTGTGGTGACGAAGTCACGCGTTTTTTTTGGCTAGTTGAATGTCTTAAATATGGAATACTTTAATATGGAAAGCTGTACTTGAATTGTAGTTATTTAGTTTTTTTCTTGGGGGTTTTTAAAAGGGGGATCACCCTCCTTTTAACCGTTTTATTTGTTGTTTTATTTGTTATGCAAGATTTAGTTAGTGTTTGTATTTGTACTTGTAATTCTTCGCTTTATATACGTGAAACATTAAAAAGTGTGATAGATCAGACTTATACAAATATGGAAATATTAATACTTGATAATTGAAGTCTTGATAATACTTGTGATATTATAAAGTCTTTTAATGACAAGCGTATTATATTATATAAAATGTCAAAAAATATTGGTGCGTATAATTGATTAAATTATTTAATGGATCGTGCAAAGTGAAAATATATTGCTATTCAAGATCATGACGATATTTGGTTAAAATCTAAAATCGAAAAACAAGTTTATTTCTTGAACAATAATTTAAATTACGTTGGTTGTTGAACTCGTACGTGTATGTGGTTTGAATACGATTGAAAATGTTATGATCGTGATTTTGGTGTCAATAGTACCTATGTAATTCACCCTTCTTTAATGTTTAGAAATTCTTTAAAACGTTATGATCCGGATCGTACGTATATGGCTGATTGTTATTTCATGCAAGAAATATTATGTAGTTGAAAAAAATTAATGTTTAATATTCCGGAAGTATTAACTATTCACCGTATTAGATCGTGATTGTGAAATTATTCTTATAATTGGTTTAAATTAAATCGTTTGAATTTGAGTACTTTATTTAAAGTCCATAACTTTTTTTATGCTTTTTTGGTTTTAGGTTTTGAGTTATTTAGAAAGATATTTTACCCTTGAATACAAGAAAGACGATTAGTTAAAATTGAAAGATTACCTTTTATATTAATGTGATACAAGATTTATAATGTTAGAAATAAGTTTAGGTTTTTACACTCTCCTACTTCTATTTAGTTTTGTTTGGTTGTGTTTCTTGGATCATAAATATTTGTTGTGATTTATATTGTGATTTCGAGTTTGATTAATTCTTAATTACTTAATTCAATTTTTCGTTGATTAGTTGACGCTATAATAATGCGTCAACACAACACCCCTTTTTTATATTTTTGTGATATAATATGTTATGGTTAAATTGAATAATGACTTATGAGAATTACTAAAATCTCATATTTCAGTATATGAAGATTTACAAAATTCTCGTTGCCGGACGGAACAATTAGATTTTCTGGCTTTTCGAGTAGATAAAGAAGC
>Ga0310786_10013491_pt1 | contig 10083 bp, 4 predicted proteins | sample AusTroGonzalo_MG_FD_203881 | JGI IMG/M metagenome (GOLD analysis project Ga0310786, IMG submission 203881) | Bovine rumen microbial communities from tropical cattle in Woodstock, Queensland, Australia - Gonzalo_03 (v2) (version 2) | ecosystem: Host-associated > Mammals > Digestive system >... | reverse complement strand
TGAACGCCCGGATGTCTTCCTCCCGCGCCGGCGCGCTGCAGAACGGGCAGGGCTTCAGTTTCCTGTTCTCCTCCCCGGAAAGATCCCCGTATGTCAGGGTGACGACCGACCGTTTCCCCTTGAGCTGGCTGCAGCTGTCCGTGGTATGGTAATAGCCGTTCTTTTTGTTTTTCAGGCAATACAGCTGTGTATCGTCCGCCGGCAGCGGAATCTGTCTCCCCTGCCAGTCCTCCCAGATGATGATCTTTGTGTTCTTCCGGTAGTTATTCCAGATCCACTTCTGATTCACCCCTTCTGGGGAAGGCTGGCGCTGGACGCGGATGCAGCCGTGGCTCGCCTTGGTGCCGAGCTTCGGTTCGTTGACGCTGTAGTCTTTATAACGTCCTTCCTGGCTGGCGATATAGGGAACCTCGTGCAGCAGGTCCCCGTCATTGAAGCGGATGGCCAGGGCACACTTCAGATTGTCCGAGGAAAACTCGCCGACCTTGCTGACCAGCAGGAACTCGCCGGACCTGGTTTCATTGTAGGGCTGTTTCGCGTTGGCTGTGCCGGTGGAAATCAGAAGGGTGGAAAACAGCTTTCCCTCCTGGAAGATATACAGGCGCTGGGTCAGCTTGTCCACCACCATCCCCAGCTCCTGATCGGGCATCAGGGTCTTCAGGTATTTCGTGGGCACATATCCCTGCACAAACGTGTTCCAGTTCAGGATCGGGCTGTCATGGAAGGAAGAGGAAAAACATTCGATCAGGGACCATTCCTCTCCCTGCTCCAGCACATGAACCCCCTGGCTGACGCAGGTCACCATACCGATTCCCTCGCTCTCTTCCGACGGCCGGGAGCGGATGATTACCTGCGTCTTTTCCGCGTTCTTCTTTCCGTTGTCCACCACGGTGATCGGCGCTGTCAGGGCTTTCCAGACCGCTTCCTCATCGCTGATATCCATCGGAACCGTCCACGCGTTCAGCGTTTGGTCCCCGCCCCGGCTTGCGCTCAGATGAAGCGGCGTGAAGCCGTTCTCGCTCTTCTCCTTCAGATAATCCGGCAGCGGTTCGGGGGTCGGCACCGCGTTCGGATCCTTCTTTTCGAGCACCTCCAGCGACAGGTTCACCGGTTCGGACGTCGTCCCATCCTCCCCGGTCAGCGTCAGGGTCAGGGTATGGATTCCGGGCGCCATTTCCGCCTGGAAACTGACTTCTCCCTGCCCGGCCGACAGGTTGTCCCAGTAGATCGGCTCCGCGCTGTCCGCCTCCCGCAGGATCAGCGTGCCCGCTTCCGTCGCAAAGAAACTCAGCAGGGTCGTATCTCCTTCCTCAACCGTTTCCGTTTCCAGTTTCGGAGCAATCAGGCTGGGGATCATCGTGCCGATGAAGACAGGGGTTTCGGCATATTCCCCGTTCATCTCGGCAACCAGCGTCCATTCGCCCGCCGGCACGGGCAGTCCCGCCTCCGTACCGTTCCAGTACAAGGCGTTATATCCCTCCGTTACCGGCCGGTTTTCGGCGACAGAGCAGACCCGCTCCCCGCCTTCATCCTGCAGGTAAAGCGAGCAGACCCCGTCCGCGGGTGACATGATCGTCACGATGGCCGGCCGCCCCGGCCGGATCTCCTCCGCCGGAGCCGAAACCGCCAGCTCATTGCTTTCCGCCAGGGCGCCGGCCAGGGCGCAGAAAAGGAGCAAAGCACAGAATACAGCCGACAACCGTTTCATCTGTCTCCTCCTTTTCGCCTTTATTCTTTCAGTTCTTCACCCAGGGCAGACCGCCGCCGTCAATAGATCCCCGCCATGGCCTGCATCAGCGTCGTCATCGCGCCCATGACGGCGCTCTGGTCCGGACTGTCCCCGCCGATCAGCATCCGCAGATAATCCGCGGCATTCCGGATCGCCTGATACTGCGGCTCTCCCGGATTCATCCCCGCGAGCATCGTTTCCGCGCTCTCCAGCAGCTGCCGCGCGTCACCGAACTGCTGCGAAGCGCCGGGGGACAGCACTTGTCCCCGATTCTCCTCGGTATGCAGGGTACACACGGTGCCGGCAGACACTGCCGTACCGAGGTATTCCTCTATCACCTGCTGATACTTTGTTCCAAGCAGGTTGTACAGCGGGTGCCCCGCCGGGATCGACACCACGCCACGATGCACCGGATTGGGGCAATATTGCGACGCCAGCATCCCCGTATCCGCGCAGACGGTCTGCGAGGTATGCATCTGGCAGCTGACCGTCGGCTGTGACCCGGAGGCCCACCAGTCCGTCACCACGCCGTAACCCATCGCGTCGTTCCGGCAGGCTTCTGTCGCCAGCTGGCCGCTGACGGCGCAGGTCGTAACCTTGACCAGGCCGTAGTTGGTCGGATCGCCGTCCAGGATATCCTTGTTCTCCAGGCCCTGGTGAATCTTGGCCATATAGGCCTGCCACAGGGGCGCCGCCGCCCCCGAACCGGTCGACTTGGAGGACAGCGCCTTGTAGTTGTCATGCCCGACCCAGAGGGCGGACGTGTAGTACCCGGTCATCCCGGAGAAGAACACGCCTTTCTGATCGGAGTTGGTACCGGTCTTTCCGCCGACGGTCTGTCCCTTGATCTTCGCGGAGGTTCCCGTGCCGTGGGCCACCGCGTACTTCAGCATGTCCACGATCATCCAGCTGGTGCTGTCCGAGAACACTCTCCGCCTGTCCTGATGCTGATGCCCGTCCCAGACGATGTTCCCGGCCGAGTCGGAGATACCGAGCACGGAGATCGGTTCCTGGTATACGCCGCCGTTGGCGAGGACGCCGAAGGCGACAGTCATCTGCAGCGGGGTAATGCCGGAGGATCCCAGCGCCAGGCCGAAGGGCGTCGCGTCGATATGTCCGTCGTCGATCCCCATCCGGTGGAGGAAGTCCACGCTCCGCTCCAGGCCGACCATGGTCATCAGGGTCGAAGCCGCGGAGGTATTGTGGGATTTGGCCATCGCGGTGCGCAGCGTTTCCGGCCCGGTGTAGCCGCCTCCGCCGTAGTTCTTCGGCCAGGAATCGTTCCCCTTGGCGTCCTTCCAGCCGGTAATCGGAATCGGCATATTGTAGGCTATCGAAGCAGGGCTTCTGCCCAGTTCCAGCGCCGGCGCATAAACCGAGATCGGTTTGATGGAGGAGCCGACGGGCATCTTCATATCCGTCGCCCGGTTCAGGGTCTTCTGGGCCGTTACCTCCGTCCGGGATCCGACGATCGCTTTCAGTTCGCCCGTGCGATAATCCAGCACGGCGCAGGCTGCCTGGGGTTCGACCGTCTCCGTATAAGTCCCGTCCGAGTTTTTGGTGCGGTAAACCTTGTCCTTAGGATCCCGCAGCGAAGGATACTTGCTCCAGTTCTGCAGGGTTTCCTCGACGGTCTGCTGAATTGCCGGATCGATCGCCAGCTGCACATGGTATCCGCCCGTGCGGAACTTGTTCTCCATCGCGGTCCGGTTGGCCGTGTTGTTCTCCAGACCGTTCAGCTCCAGCAGGATCTGGACGACTTCCTTCACCGCGTACTCCACATAGTGCGGATACTGATACAGGCTCTTGCCCGAGGAGGGACCGTTTTCCAGCACCTTCGCCGTCGCCGGATCCAGCGCTGCCTCATACTGTTCCCGGGTAATAAACTGGTTTTCATACATGCACCGGAGCACGTAGTTTGTCCGGTTGTTAGTCACGGCGACGAAATCCCTTTCGTCGCTTTTGCGGGTATAGAAGTTCCGCCGCGGATTGTAGTAGTACGGGTTGTTTGTCGTGCCGGCGAGGATCGCGCACTCCCGGAGCGTCAGGTCGCCCAGATCCTTGCCGAAATAGCCCTGGGCCGCCACCTGCACGCCGTAATAGTTTTCCCCCAGATAAATCGTATTCAGATAACTTTCCAGAATCTGGTCCTTCGAATAGCGGTTCTCCAGCTGCAGGGAAAGGTAAGCCTCCTGGATTTTCCGCTTATAACTCTGTTCCGAAGACAGGAGGGTCTTCTTGATCAGCTGCTGGGTGATCGTCGATCCGCCCTGGGTCCCCGACGAACTCAGGTTGGAGACAAAGGCGCCGACAATCCGCTTCAGGTCCACGCCGCTGTGAGTATAAAAACGGGCGTCCTCAACGGCGATAAAAGCGTTCCTCAGGTTCTTCGGCATCGCTTCCAGCGACACCAGCACGCGGTTCTCCGTCCCTTTGTATTCCGTGATGAGGTTCTTGTTCCGGTCATAGATAAAGGAGGTCTGGGCCTGGCTGTCCAGCTCCACCAGATTCAGCTCCGGCGCAGTGTCCACATAACCCTTCGCGATTCCGAACACCGCCCCGGCCGCCGCGACGCCGACCAGCAGGGCGATGACCAGCAGCACGCGGACCGTGTTGACCAGGACGCTGATGACGAAGTTCGGCTTCCGGGTCTCGGGACGAAAGATGCTGCGGGGTTCCGGTTTCTCTTCCGGCTCCTCCGGTTCCTCTTCGTCCGCTCCCCAGGTTCCCCCTTCGTAGCCTCCGTAGCCTTCCGGAGCGTATTCTTCATAGACAGTCTCGTCGGGATCCATTTCCTCCCCGGGAGCATAGCCTTCCGGCAGATTTTCCCCCGGATCACGGAAATCTTCCCCGTCGTATCCGTCTGTCCTTTTCTTCTTTCCGAACATTCTGTCCCTCCGGTTGTTTCATCCTGCCCCGGCACGCGGACGTTTCTTTCCGCCGGTTTCAAAACGTTTACAGCAGGACAGTATATTTTATCATATTTCGTGCCGCTTGTCCAAAAGCGCAGAAAAAGTGTCCCGCCACAGCATATGACGGGACACCGGGGGACTTTATTCCCTGTTACTTCGCCAGATACGCTTCCAGCTGCGCGTTCGCGGCATCAAGATACGTCTGCATTCCGGCGTTCTCCAGCGCTTCGAGGAACTTCGGCAGTTCGGTCGCCGGATCCGTCGCGCCGCAGTCCAGCGCCAGGGCGTACTGGGCGGCCACGTTGCCGAGCTGGGCCATTTCGTTGGCGACATCCGTATTGTCGAACACGAAGCCCAGGCACGGGATCGCCTTCGCGCCGGCGTAGTAGGCCTTGAACGCCTCGCGGAAGCCTGCGCCTTCAGCCGCGGTATCCGGCAGGATCGTCACGTTGCCCATGCCGTTGGTCCAGGGGCTGTAGGTCGCGCGGGCATCGGCATTGAACTCGATCAGGCCGTCCGCGTTCTTCGTATAATGGATGCCTTCCACGCCGTAGTTCAGCAGGGTCATCAGTTTGGGATCGCTGTTCAGCAGCGCCAGGAACTTGAAGCTCTCTTCCGGATGCTCGGAAGCAGTGGTGATCGCCATCATGGCGCCCTGGGAAGCGGTGGTGTCCACATAGGGCTCGGTGCAGGGCACGAAGGAGACTTCGACTCCGCGGGCCAGCACGTCGGCGGAATACTCGTAGCCGTAAGCGTAGCTCTGGGTGCCGATCAGATAGTCGCCGGTCTTCTGGGCGTTGCTCCGGGCGTCGTTGGAGGTTTCGGCAACGGCCAGCGCGGGATCGATATAGCCGGCTTCGTAGTACTCATGAACCTTCTCGACAAAAGCCTTGTATTCGGGCGTGGCAAACTTGTTCAGGATTTTGTTGCCGTAGGCGCCTTCGGCGGAAACGTCTTCGGGATTCAGGTAGTAGCTCAGCAGGTTGGTGGAACCGGCGTCACCGGCAATGATGATGGAATTGGTCACCATGCGCTCGAGCACCATCGGCTCAATCAGGAAGGGATAGAAGCTGTCGCCCTTGACTTCCTTCGCCTTGGCAAAGATCTCGCCGAAGCCGAAGAATCCCTTTTCCTTCACGTCTTCCAGGGTATAGCCCAGTTCGTTCAGCAGGGTTACGTTCACGTCCCAGGTGTTCTGGGTCGCGGTGTCCTTGAAGCCGTTCACGGCGTAGATGCCCTTGCCCTCCGCGCCTTCGATGGTCGCGGCCTGCATCAGGGATTCCGGAATCGCCGCCTTCAGATCCGCGCCGTACTGCTCGATCAGGTCGTCCAGCTTCAGGAAATAGCCCAGCTTGGCAAAGCTGTTGTATTCGTCCGCACTCCAGGAGCAGGTGAAGACCATGTCCAGCCCGGTATCGCCGGATACCAGCGCGTTGACGGCTTTCTCATCGAAGTCGCCCCAGGTTCCCCAGATGACTTCCAGCTTCGCGCCGACCTTGTCGGCAATGTACTCGTTGACCGCTTCCAGCACAGCCGTATCGTCGGATACGTTGCTGCCGTGGAACATGATCGTGATGGTGGGCAGATCGTCCGCCTGCGCAAAGGAGCACAGGGAGAGGATCAGTGCCAGGGAAAGGATCAGACTGACCAGTTTACGCATATTGGGTTTCCTCCTTTTTATTTTTCAGAGCTCCACAGCTCCAAATAACGATGTTTTTCATGACCGTCAGCCCAGGCTCAGTCAAAAACGCTGCCGAAGGAGGGCTGGGGGGGCGATCGGAAAGCCCCCCATTATCCTTTCACAGAGCCGACCGTCAGCCCGGCGACGACGAACCGCTGGAAGAACGGATAGGCGCAGGCGATCGGCAGCACGATGAAGACCACCAGCGCCATCTTCAGCGACTGGGACGGCAGCGCCATGGCTGCCTTCGACGCGTCCGCTCCCAGCATGGACGAATTCTTGGCCAGGAAGTCGGCGTTGCGCTGCATCCGCATCAGCAGGTACTGCAGGGGAATGATCTCCATGTTCTTGTTGATATACAGCAGGCTCAGGAACCATTCATTCCAGTACCCGATCGCGTACAGCAGGGTAATCGTCGCGATGCCCGGTGTTACGATCGGCAGCACAATCCGGACCAGCGTGGAATACTCGCCGCTTCCGTCGATGGTCGCCGCTTCGATCAGTTCGCCCGGCACGGTGGTCTGGAAGAAGGTCCGCATGATGATCACGCTGAAGGGGCTAAACAGCGCCGGAACAATCAGGGCAGCATAGTTGTCCGACAGCCCCAGCACGCTCTTGCAGATCACGAAGGTCGGCACCAGGCCGCCGCCGAAGATCATCGTGAAGAAGCTCAGAAAGTTGAAAAATCCGCGGTAGCTGTAATCCTTCCGATACAGCGGATAGGCATAGAGGACGGTCATCGCCACCGCCAGCGCGGTTCCCACAATCGTGATCAGGAAGGAGTTGAAATAGCTCCGCCACAGCTGATCACCGAGCTTAAAGGTATAGTCGTACGCCTGGGTCGACCACTCCAGGGGGGTGAAGGAGTAACCGATCTGCCGGATGGAATCCTCCGAGGAGAAGGAGATCACAATAACAAAGATAAAGGGAACGATACAAAGCAGCGCAAACAGGCCGAGCATGACATGGAAGCCCGCCTGAGTGCCGGGGCTGAAGCGGTTCAGCGTCCCGGAACGCTTTTTCCTCTCTTTCGCAATCGCTGTCATCTCAGCATCTCCTCCGAAGGTCAGAATAATGAACTGTCCGGATCAATCTTTCTCACAATGGCGTTCGTTCCCACGATACAGATCAGCCCGACCGCGCTCTGCAGGAAGCCCGCCGCGGAACTCATCCCCAGGTTATGGGTATTGGCATAGGCCCGGTACACAAACGTGTCGACCACCTGGGTCACGGGGTAGAGCGAGCCGGAATTCTGCGGCACGTTATAGAACAACCCGAAGTCCGCGTTGAAAATCTTGCCGACGTTCATAATCAGCAGAATGACTATCATCGTGCGGATATTGGGCAGGGTTACATACCGGACCTGCTGCCATTTGGTGGCGCCGTCGATCGCCGCGGCCTCGTACTGGGTGGTGTCGATGCCGGTAATCGCCGCCAGATACAGCACCGTGGAATACCCGACGTTCTTCCACAGGTTGCACAGCGTCAGGATCAGCGGCCACCAGGTGGTATCGTGATAGAAGTTGGTCGCCGTTCCTCCCCCGGCCTTCTGGATCGCGTTGATCATCCCGCTTGTCGGATCGAGGAAGGCCAGGACGAAATAGCTCGCCACGACCCAGCTCAGGAAGTAAGGAAAGAACATCATCGTCTGATACGTTTTCGCGAGGAAGCGGGTGCTCAGCTCGCTCATCATGACCGCGAAAGCCACGGAGATGACCAGCCCCAGGACGATCCAGAGAAGGTTGTACCCCAGGGTGTTCCGGATCATGACCGCCGTATCCGGGCCCTTCAGGAACTCGAAATTCTTCAGGCCGACCCACTCGGATCTGAGGATATTGTTCCAGAAGGTGTTGGGCTTGAAGGCCCGGTAGTTCTTGAAGGCGATCGTGATTCCCAGCATCGGCAGGTAGCGGAGGAGCAGCAGCCAGATCGCCCCCGGCAGCAGCATCGTCGTCAGCCAGAAATTCTTTTTCCTTTTTGCGGAAACAATCCCGCCCTGTCCGCCTCTGCTCATGCTTCTCCTCCCCTCTCTCGATTCATGTCGCATCTGGTGTCTTGATGATAACAAAAGGACATTTCCCGTGTCATTATCCCGAATTGCGATTTCTTGACTTTGATTGTGCATCGGTTTTTCGGCAGTCCTTCCCTGATCACAACAGGAGTCAAAAAAACACAACCCCATCCCTTCCCTCTGCTCATTTCTTTCTGATACAATAAAACCGCAAACCTGCCGCAAAGGAGCGTAACCTCATATGCAATACGGTTATTTTGACGACGCCGCCCGGGAATATGTCATCGATCATGTGAATGTTCCCGTCTCCCTGACCAATTATCTCGGGACCCAGCGGATGGGAGCCGTCATCTCCCATAACGCCGGCGGATACTGCTGGCTGGACAGCCCGCAGCATCACCGTATCACCCGTTTCCGGCCCAACGGCGTACCGATGGACTGGCCCGGCCACTATGTCTACCTGCGGGACGACGAAGACGGCCGATACTGGTCCCTCAGCTGGCAGCCCGTCGGTCTTCCCCCGGAGCAGGCGCGGTATGAGGCGCGCCACGGCCTGAGCTATTCCGTTTTCAGCTGCGAATACGCCGGAACCGTCGCGTCGGAAACCCTCTTTATTCCGAGGGAATCCGGAGCGGACGACCCGGTGGAGATCTTCGACGTCCGGGTCCGGAACACGTCGGACCGGGAGCGCCGCCTAAGCGTCTACGGCTATGTGGAGTTTTCCTTCCATGAAATCGATATGGATAACCAGAACTTCCAGATGAGTCTCTACGCCGCCGGCTCCCATTACCGCGGCGGCGTCTGCCTGAACGAACTGCATTACGAACCCGGCGCCTTCCAGTTTTTCGCCGGCAACTTTGACCCCGACGGGCACGACGGGGTCCGGGACGGCTTCATCGGCCCCTACCGGACCGAGCGGAACCCCCTGGCCGTCGAACAGGGCACGCTCTCCGGCAGCACGGAACTCGGCGGCAACGTCTGCGGCGCCCTGCAGAAGAAGCTGGTCCTGCAGCCCGGAGAAGAAAAGCGCATCCTCTTCTATCTGGGCACCGGCCGGGAGGACGCGGCGGACCGCGCCCGCCGGCGGTATGACGAAGCCGGCACGGACCGCGCCTTCGCTGCCCTGCGGGAATTCTGGGAAGAAAAGCTCTCCGCCCTGCAGGTCCATACGCCCCACGAGAATATGAACCGCTCCCTCAACATCTGGAACTTTTACCAGAGCGAGATCAACGTCCTGTTTTCCCGGTTCTCTTCCTTTATTGAAGTCGGCGGACGTACGGGTCTCGGTTACCGGGATACGGCGCAGGACGCCATGTGCATCCCCCACGGGGAACCGGACGGCTGCCTGATGCGCGTCCGCCAGCTCCTTCACGGGCTGATGCGGGAAGGCTACGGCCTTCATCTCTTCGATCCCGCTGTCCTCGAAGCGCGGGACTGCGCCGTCAAGACCCCCACCGTCATCCCGGAGGCGGACAGGAAGTCCATGCTCCACGGGATCACGGACGCCTGCGCGGACGACGCCCTCTGGCTGATTCCCGCCATTGCGGAGAACGTCCGCGAATCCGGCGATCTCTCCTTCTTTGATGAAGTGATCTCCTACGCGGACGAAGGGGAAGGCACCGTCTGGGAACATATGAAAGCCATCCTGGATTTCTCTTACCGCCAGGTCGGCGTTCACGGCGTGACCAAAGGCCTTCGGGCGGACTGGAACGACTGCCTGAATCTCGGTGGCGGGGAAAGCGCCATGGTC
>Ga0310786_10013490_pt1 | contig 10084 bp, 6 predicted proteins | sample AusTroGonzalo_MG_FD_203881 | JGI IMG/M metagenome (GOLD analysis project Ga0310786, IMG submission 203881) | Bovine rumen microbial communities from tropical cattle in Woodstock, Queensland, Australia - Gonzalo_03 (v2) (version 2) | ecosystem: Host-associated > Mammals > Digestive system >... | reverse complement strand
GCTTTAATAAGTTCTTTTTCAAATTCTCCGAGTTATACTAATGTAAAAAATGATTTTCATGTCTGGGGAAAAAATGCAGATGGTCTTGCTATTCATTATCATATTGCGGTAAAGGAGAAGCCTGAATATCCCTACGGTGTTTGGTCTGTTGTTGCAGAGAAAGATGCTGAAGGAGAGTATACGGGAAAGATTCATATTGCAAATGTTAGAGATAATCCAAGTGATATTTATGATTATCAACCTAATGATTGGCGAGCTGAATTATATATGAGAGGTTTGCAGAAGAAAGTTCTTCAGCAAAGACCTGATATTTATGAACAAGAAATTCTTGATTTTTTTGATAGTATATATGATATGCGAAAACAGGAATATAAGGTTGATATAGTTAATCATCCAAATGATTTAAAATATTGGATAGATTACATTAATCCTGCTTTGCTGTATGACATATGTATTGACACGATTGGTACAAGAGTTTATAGTTATCAAAAAGATAAGATTAAGAAATTATATAATACTGATATTCCTAATATTGTAATGATAAATGCGGCAGCCACCGCGATCTCTCAGGCTAGTGTCATAGGAAAATGTGAGCTGATCGGGCAGCCTTATGCCAGAGTTAGTAAAAGCATTTATGATAATTTAGCCGTTGGTACAGTTGGATATACTTCACAAGAAACTGCAAGAGATTTATTGTATCAATATACAAGTTATAATTCTTCTATTTCTTTAACAAGTATTCCTATTTATTATTTAGATGTAAATGAGAGAGTTACAGTACAAGATAGGGCTTCAGGAATATTTGGAGATTATGTTATTAATTCTATTAATTTGCCATTGGATGCAAAGAACAATATGACGATTTCCGCATCGAAAGCACTTGAAAGAGTTTAATAACATTAGAAAGGAGTTTTGAATGTCTTATGTGTTGAATCAATTTAATCAACCAGTTGTAGACAAAAGCGATACTTCTTCTTCTGTAAATCAGACATATATGACTCAATTAACTGGAGGCACTCCTCGAAGAAAAGAGAGTGCCTCAGATAGTGGCGTTGGAAATGTTAGTGAAAGTTTATTTTATGATGAGTGTGTGCAATTAGCTAGTCCTCTTGTTGAAGGTGCTAGTTATTATTTTCATTGTAAGATAAAAAGATTATTAAGTGATCAAGTTTTTTATATTTACTTAATAAATTATAATTCAACAGAAGAGAAACCTAGTACACAGTATTTAAAGACTATTACTGTGAGTGGCGGAGATGTTGCTGATTGGGTTGATTTTGAATTAATATTTTCTCCGTTGTTAAATTTTGATTGTATATTATTTCAATTACAAAGAACAATAGAAGATTATAGAATAGCTACAAGATATCCTTATATTTGTTATGAGGAATTAAGTAGGATTAATAATATAATTACTAGTAAGACTAGTGCAAAGAGTGGATTATTTAAGATTGGTGTTCAGTCTAGACCCGGTTTAATGATGTGTCTGAATAAAGAAGAGATACATGTAGGTAGAAGTGGGGTTTATGAAGTTAATAATGGTATCGTAGTTGTGGATTTCTTTAGTGTTGCGGCGGCCGCGACTGAGAATCCTGAAGGCGCGAACCCGCTGGTTAACCCTGACACTGGAGATATTTTAACTATAGATCAATATCTTGATTATATGGCTAGTCTTCCTATTGTTGAAGGCAAGAATAATACAAATAGTAGATGTATATTTGATAATTCTAAAGAAAGAAGAATAGATGCTTTTACTTTAGATTACATGTACGAGGCAGAGGAGGAGTAAAAAGGTCATGAGCGAAATGAGTTCATTTTATGGTGGAAGACAAGGTTCTTCTTTCGTCATAGTGAAACGATTTGACGGAATAAATATTCCTCAAGTCGAAGGACATGAATATTATACAAATAGATCTTATGCCGTTGATGTCGGTAATATTTTTAAATTAGTTACCAAAGCTCAAGGCGGTAATGTTGCGGTTGATGTTGCTAATGATGTTTATTTAATTGGTAAGACCGGAGCAAATGAAGATTTATACGCTTGGGCAAATCACTTTAATGATGGTAGTGAGATTAATAGTAGCGGTTATCACTTTCCTAGAAAACTTGCGGAAGGCATGATACAATGCTTTGCAAAGGGAGCTAAATCTGCAAGTGAAGTTAATTATGGTGAGTATGTTATAATTGATACTATTACTGGAGTTAATGATTACAATAATCCGGATAATGGTAAAGTATTCCGCAGAGGTATGAATATTAGTACTGAACTTGCGGGAGCCGAGTATATCGGCTGTATAGCTGGTCCTAAGGGAGATACGGTCGAGTTAGAATATGATCATTATGAGACTATTATGGCTAGACCTGATGTAAAAGGTTATGGCGAATATGATTTAGATCATAATGATTTAGTTCCAGGTTATCATATTGATGCATCTACTGGTGATCCTACATATGAAGATGCTATTAAATATGCTTATGTAACTATTAAAGACGAATATAATAATATTGAAGGAAGCATTGTAGGTTTTAAGATTCCTACTCTTGTTGAGGATTATGAGGCTCAATCTATTAGTCCTTATATAAATAGAGCCGTAGATCCTAGCACTGGAAAATATTATAACTATGACTTGATTAGTGAAGATCCAAGTCAGTATATTAATGGTGAATGGCAACATTCATTTTATCAGAAATGGCAAATTAAAGTACCGCATGGTTATCACGGTGTGAATTCTACAGACTTTGAAATTGTACCTACAAAGACAATGCCTGCTGGATTCAAAAGCGATGACTTTTTAGGTGCTACAGTTTATTCTAATAGAGATTTAGATCCAACTCATGAAATTGGAGTCCTTGCGGTGGCGACTGATCTTGTTTTAACTAGTTATGATGCTACAGCGGACTGGGTTGAGGTGGAATACAACGGGGCCCCCGCATTCGTATCTAAGCAAGATTGCTATATGGATATGTTAAGATATAAAGAAACTAACTTCGATAATCTTGAAGCTGGTGAAGTGACATACCATTTAGTAGGATACTTTGATACTATTGAGAGAATATCTTTATCTGATGAAGGTATTTTAACTATATATTATAGTGGTGATAAGCAGATTGAAACTGTATCTCAACCAATTAGATGGATTGATGATGTTGAGATTGAGACAGTTGCATCTGGTCAAACAGATGAAGGAACTGGAGATCAGAAAATTCATATCACATATAATACAGTTGATGGCTCTGGTCAAAAGGAAACTGATATTGTTGGCAATCCTTTAAACTATATCATTGAAACTACAATTTCAATGCCTGATGAACAGTTCCCGGATGTTCCATATTGTCACTTATTTGTTTATTATGCGGATCCCGCATTAAGAGCAAAGTATCGTGATCAATGGTACACTTATGCTAGTTCTAAATATCCTAATAAGAATTGGACCGAGTGGGTAGATCTTGGACCTGTCCGTGGAGTTGCAGGTGGTATTCATATTGTTAAAGATGTCAATAGTTTAGATGAATTAAAAGATTCTCAAGGAGATTTTATTCCACCAGAGAGATTAAAAGATGACCATGATGTAGTTATTAATCCTGAAGCTGCTGGTTGGTCATGTTCACTTAGCTTCTGGGGGTATGAAGCTGCACAGTCTACAGATCCTGGAGCTTTAGAGATAGTTGCTGATGGAACTAGTCCTTTAGGTCCTAATCAGATTGAGATCTCTACTGTTGAAGCTCTTACTCCTGGAGTATTTCAGATTGGTGACTATGTTACTTATGAAAGAACCGCTCCTACAGAACTTTTATTCTATGATTACGAACTTAAGATATGGTATTCAATAGGTTCTATTGATTTTAGTAATAGTAAAGTAGAACAGATTGAATCTTCTGATTCAGAAAATTATGAAATTCTTTTTTCTGAGTCTACTGATAGATTTACTAAAACAGAAAGTGCAAGAAAGAATACTAGATTATTATTTAATCCTTTTACAGGTAATTTGCAAGCAACTAGACTTAATGGTGTAGTAATTGGAGATAACCCTAAATTTACAGATACCAATAATGCAGTAACGCAGACAAAAAGTGCGGCAACTAATGAAGATTATAGAATATTGTTCTCAAATACTGCAGATGATGATACTAGAACTGAAGGTGCTAGAAAAGATACTGATTTAACTTATAATCCTTTTACAAAGAGCTTTAATGCTAGTAAAATAAATGGGGTAACTCAAAGAGCACCATTATATAATCAAGAATTAGTATTTGATAATGAATTAATTGCTACTATTTCTGCTATTGGTATTACCGATGAAACTTCTGTAAGAGTTTATTTTATAGATACTGAAGTTGCAAGAAAGGCAAAAATAACTGTAGAAACTGATGATGATACAATTATATTTACAGCTAAATCAGCACCGACTGAAACTGTATATTGTAATGTCTTTTTTGAGGATTAAAAAGGAGATAAATAAATGAAAGCAATTACGAATATCGGATCTGGTGCCGGAGGAGGTCATGAAATTCAGAATGCTTCTGGCACTGGAATGGAACAAAGAGATAATCTTCAATTTGGAGGTTATCTCAAAACTACAGATGATTCCACAAATGAAAGAACAGTAGTTTCTGATGAACCTACTGAAATTACATGGGAAAATTGGAATAATCTTACTGATGAACAGAAGAGAGGTACATTATGGATTATTACTGGAATTACTCCAGGTCCTGGACCTACTCCTCCGGGACCCGTTATTCCTGATGGTAAGACAGTAACTCCGATTAATGATGTGGAGATTTGGCTCGCATGTGCGGGAATGGAGGATACAGGATACACGTCTTTATCAGAAGTATTAGCGGATACGTCAATTCTTCAAACAGTTTTAGCAGATGACAACGCAAGCGATTATTTAGCTAGATGTTCAAGTTTTGTATTGGATATAACTTCTGATCAAACGGCTATGAGTTACATCGGCTTGAATAATTATACAGCTAATGCACTTCTCGACGATGAGACTTGGAATGAAGGTATAAATAGTTCAACATATTTTGAGAGCGTATTAAATGCTAAAGTTCCAAATATGACTTCGAATACCGCACCTTCTGGTACTGTTATATATAGTGCTCAGATATCTGATCAGCCAGCATATATGGCTTTTAATAGCACAAATTCTCCAGACAATCATACTAAATGGATGTCTGGTAGCGGACAGACATCTGGTGATTGGATTGGTTATGATTTTGTTGAACCAGTTAGAATAACTAAAATTATGCTGCATAACAGAATAACTGAAACTGTGGCTTCACCATCAAGTTTTATATTACAGAGCAGTGATGATAATACTAATTGGGATAATATAAAAAGTTTTTCGAATAGTAATAATAGTGCAAATGCTGTAACATATTATAAAACTTTAAATTTGGATACTCATAGATATTATAGGATTTATATTACAGGAACTTATAATAATAGTAGTCCTATAATAGCTCAGCTTCAATTCTGGGGACGTAAAGATGTTGTGTAAAAGAAAAGATTCATCAACCTCTTTTCTATATTTAACATCTTTTTTTAGGACACCACACCTTCAAAAGTGTGATGTCTATTCTTATTGACAAGTTAATTGTCACCGATTAACTGTGGATGACGCTCCGTCAACAATGGTGGCTAAAAACGGAGTAATTCAAGGCTCTAATGATGGCTCTACTTGGACGGATATTTATTCATTTACTAATCCGAGCAATGCGTCTGGTTATACGTTTATGTGTTATTTCACTAATCCTAACTCTTATCTTTATTACAGAGAAAAAATTACTGAAAAATATAACACTAAGGCAAATGGAACAAAAGCCGGAATTTATATGCAATTCTATGGCAGAGTAGATGTATAAGAGGTGAAAGATATGGTTACGAGAGATACTCGTCCTTCGGACTCGTAGACAAGTGCTTCTTTTTAATAATTGCGGAGGACCAGTCCTAGGCGGAATAGGGCTGGTCCCCGCATCTTGGTCAAAATAAAATAACTTTAATTACTATATTTTTAAATATTATAGTAAGGAAATTGAAGCCAACAATAGAAAGAATTAATTTTCCTTCTTTTGTTGGCTTATTTTTTTTGATAAAAAAGGACAGAAAGGAGAGACGTATGTCGATTAGATATAGATCACAAGATGGAATAGAAACCATCGTCAGCGGGTTGACTCCTGGCGGCGATATAGAAGCTGGTGCTGTTGCGTTTCGAGAAGGTACAGTAGAATTTGCAGCTACTGGGTCAGCATCTTATTCCGATGCAACAGTGACGTTTAGTGACCCAATGCCGGATACAGACTATGTGGTAACATTTATACCAGCAGAAGGCGCATACGAGTTCAGAGTTATTCCTGCTATCATAGCAGGTAGCAAGACTGTAACAGGATTTAAATGTCGTTGTTATAATAATGATGCTAGCACGGGTAGAAACTATGTAATATACCACTACACAGCTTTCAAGCTCTACACAGTTCAACATGCTGCACAAAATGCGGAAGACATTGCAAATATTAAAGCAGTTATACCATCTACCGCAAGTTCGACAAATAAACTTGCTACAAGCAATGAGTTAAACACTCTTGCTACTGATACAGATAGTAGACTTGATGATTTAGAAGATTTAGTTCCAACAGGAGCAAGTGTATCAAATCAGTTAGCTACAAAAGACAATATAGATACTGTTACTACAAATGCAAACAGTAGATTAAAGGTAGTTGATATAATACCTTCAACACCTGTAGATGGTGATGTTATACTTTACACGGGTAATGAAGTAGGTTATCGTAAAGGCGGAATTTATCAATATGCGGCGACGCCAGGTGCTTGGGTGCTTATAAGCACGGCTGATGTAGATTTAAGCCACTATGAGACTTCCTTTACCGGCACTACCGCAGAATGGAATGCACTTAGTTCTACTGAACAAAATAAATATGATTTAGTTAGTTTGACCGATGACGTTGAATCTAATCGTATGAGAGAAGGTGTAATGACTTTCTCCACCACAGGTCAACAATATGTATATAATAGTGGTAATCTTAAACCTATGTGTAGACGTGATGGAGATACTGTTTTTGTTCATATGGGATTAACGGGTTTTGCTGCTGGTTGGAATAATGAAAATATTTGCACTTTACCAGAAGGTTTTAGACCTGATTTAAGAATTGGTGGTCATGCATTTATCACAACAACAAGCGGAAGTGCAAAAGTTGGTGATATGTTAATTAATCTCTGGCCCGATGGAAGAATAAACTTATATGCTCAAAATACTTGGTCAGGAACAAATACATTCTGTTATATTACTCTTGTTTTTATTACAAAAGATTAAGGAGGAAGAACATGGGACTTTATAAAAATGCAAGTGGCGTTCTAACTCCTATTGCAGGACGCGGAAGAGCAGAATATGGCGCTAGCACAATAAGAACTGGGACGTTAACAACAGCGACTATAGCTGGTGGCGATTATGAAATGGATCAAATTACTTTTGATCAGCCTATGCCAGATACAGACTATCTTGTAGAAGTAACAAGTACAGGCACAGACGGAGGAAATTCCGCATTATTAAATTTTACAATATCAGATAAAACCGTAAATGGTTTTAAACTTGGAATAAATAATGCTTGGAATCAAGCAAGACCAATTCCTGTAAAATGGACTGCTTATAAATTATATACTGATCAAGAATATGATAATTTTCTTTCATTAATGAGACCAGATCTTTGGCCTAATAATACTGAAATTAATTTTGGTAATGGGCTATATGGACAAAGATTTGCTGCTACTAAAACTAGATCCGAATTAAGTAATGGAGTTATACTTGTTAATGGAGTTACTAATTCAACTGCTAGAGTTATAAACAAAGGTGGAATGTTTGATACAAGTGGGACAAGCGGATCAAATTGGTATAATATTGATGGCGTTTGGGCTTCTTCTAATAGCCCAGCTTTCAATCCACTTTTTGTAATTTATAATAATCAAATTAGATTTTATTGTACTTCACAAGCAAGTTCATCTGTAACATCTTTCCAATATGATATTTGGATAACTTACAGAAAGAAATAAAAGGAGGCAAATAAATGTCATTACAAGTTAGAAATCAAACATCTGGTATTCTTGAAAGAGTAGCCGGATTTAATGATACAGATAGTATATTGTCTCCTTCTTCTCAGAATCCAATTTCTAACAGAGCAGTGTATGCCGCTCTGGCACAGAAGATTGATAAGACAGTAAATGATTTAATCAATTATTATGATAAATCACAAGTATATAGTAAACCTGAAGTTAGAGCTTTAATAGGTTCAATTAATACTTTAACAATAGAAGTGGTAGCTGCGCTACCTACGCAAGATATTAGTACGACTACGATTTACTTCGTAGGTCCTGCTGCGGGAACCAATACCTATGACGAATATGTTTACGTTAATAATGCATGGGTTAAGATCGGTGATACACAGATCGACCTTAGCGACTATGTAACTAGTACCGCGCTTACAACAGCATTACAGAGTTATTATACAAAATCTGAAACAGATGCTTTATTTAATGACTATTATGATAAAGATGATGTTGATGATTTACTTGATTTAAAACAAGATGAATTAAATTTTGATAATGAGCCAATTGCGGGGAGCCAGAACCCTGTGACCTCCGCAGGTATCAAGACAGCTTTGGACAATATTCTTATATCTGGTAATGGTGGATCTATAATCAAGGTTCATCACACAGCAGGGGCCGCTGCTCAAGGAGATAGAGTCACCGCATCAAAGGGAACTTATTCAGTATCTTCTACTTTTGATATAAGTGGTGATGCGATTATAATTGGTTTTGGTGAAATTGGTGAAGTTACTATTACAGCTACTAATGGATCTGAAACTGGAACCAAAGTTATTAATATTCCAAGTTTTTCAAATTACTCTACTACTGTTGGATATGGACTTGATTATAAATCTTGGTTAATAGCAGGTGGTATGAATCCTTCTTCTTATTCTTCTCTTGATGAAGTCCTTGCAGATGAGGAAGCCGTAAGAAGATTAATGACAATTCATGCATCTGTTGATTATCTTGCTACTGCAATAAGTGAATCAGATGAAATGTTATTAACTATTATTAATAATGATATTTGTGCAAAATGGATTAACTTAAGAGACTATGCTTTAAATACTTTATCTGCAAGCACTATCATTAAAAATATGATGGATGCCGCAGATAAATATGGTTATGGTGAATGGGCATTAATGCCTCAAGTACCCACTATGACTAGTAATATAGCTCCATATGGCGTTGCATTTAGTTCCGATAATTTTAATTCTAATTATTATGCTTATTTTGCATTCAATGGGTCTACAAGTAATTATTGGGCATCTGGTGATGCAAAAACAGGTTTTAAATATGTAGGTTATCTCCTCCCCGAAAATGTTATTGTAAAACAAATAAAAATAACTATGGGTACCGTTAGAACCCTTGGAGTAACTAAATGGACAATTCAAGGGTCAAATAATACAACTACAGGTCTTGATGGAACTTGGACAGATCTTCATGAATTTGAAGGCACAGATGAGCAGACTTTTACTGATTTAGTTGTAAATATAGATAATTCTACAAGTTATAAAGCTTATAGAGTTGGTGCAAATGTGCCTGGTGGTTCTAATAATTTTTATATTTATATAAAAAATTTGCAATTTTATGTATATACTCCTAAAGGTAATATACCTTTAATGACGAGTAATACAACCCCTTACGGTCAAGCTATTGCAAGTTCAGAATATTCTAGTACATATACTGCATTTAATGCATTTAATAACGACTTCAGTGGTCAAAATGCTTGGAGATCAACTACATCTGATACTCAAAGATATATTGCATATAAATTTGTTCGTCCTGTATGTCTTAAAGCATTAAAGTGGTTAGGATCTTTACACTCTGGAGATTACTTCTTTGATGTTGATGCATATATTGAATATTCTAGAAATGGTACGGAATGGACTGCTGTTGATACTATTGCTATGGCAGGAGCAAATGGTAAAAAATTTAATTTTGATAATATTAATACTAATATATATGCACTATATTGGAGAATAA
>Ga0310786_10013489_pt1 | contig 10084 bp, 8 predicted proteins | sample AusTroGonzalo_MG_FD_203881 | JGI IMG/M metagenome (GOLD analysis project Ga0310786, IMG submission 203881) | Bovine rumen microbial communities from tropical cattle in Woodstock, Queensland, Australia - Gonzalo_03 (v2) (version 2) | ecosystem: Host-associated > Mammals > Digestive system >... | reverse complement strand
CTGCTGCCAAAGTGAAGCATCAACGATGATCCACCCTTGAATATGAATGGGCATCCTGAACGTGCAAGTGCTTCCAGTAAGGAAAAGGCTCTGATTACTTTCTCAACAAGGATTGGATTTGTAGGACGATTTTGTTTTGCCACTTTTTGTATCCACTCAAGGGAACGGCTTTCTGGTAATATCATTTTTGATTTCTTTAATTATGGTTTCTGTTTCTGTTTTTCTGTTTCTCCTGCCGGCATATCGCAACAAGGTTTTGATGTTTATGGCATATCGGTCAAAAGCATTGGCGTAAATGGCGTATGCTTCTGAACCCGTAAGGGCATGCAGAGAATTGTCACATAGAATATCTACAAGTATCTTTTCTAATGTGGGGCAGGCTATTCCTTCTATATTTTCTGTTGGGGCCTGACTTACTAATGGAGTTACTATGATGAGTTCACGGCCAGGAGCAAAACGTGAAATAATATCCTTATCCTGATCACGTAAGACCAAACGGTCTGTCAGGTTCTCCAACGCATCAACAGCAGAATCAACGTAGTTACGCGACACGCTGATTATGGTCAGATTGAAATTGGGAATATCGTGCATTAGGGGCAGAATACCAATAGTGTTCCAAATGCAGAGTTCAGTAAAAGGAATTTGCTGCTGTAATTCGGTATACAGTTTGACGGTTTCGGCATCCGGATTAATACGGAATGTTGGCTTGAATGAGCGGCTGGGGAATAGTTTGCTGTCTTTTTTTATTATTCTATCCTCACGCACCAGCCGGTTCAGAATATTCAAATAACTACTCTCCGGAAACGCAGAATCTTTCCGTAAACATGCCATTACCTCATTTGCGGGTATTCCTTTAGGATGCAGACCGATGGCAGATATTATGTCTTCCGTAAGAGTCATGTTGCAAAGGTATAAACAATTCTGTCAAAAATCCAAGAAATTTGACAAATTTGTTTATTATGCATGCTCAGCTCTGTTTCAGTTGCTCCAAAGCGCGGCAAAGCTGGTCGGGGCAGGAGGTGCCTTTGCCGCCGCAGTCTATGCCGTTAAGGCGGGATATTACGTCATCAATCTTTTGGCCGGTTACAAGGCGGCTTATTCCTTGCAGATTGCCGTTGCAGCCACCCAGGAATGCTACATGCTGGATTACGTCGTTGTCATCGGCTACTACGTCTATGAGTAGGGAGCAGGTTCCCTCTGTCTGATATTGTATGTGTTTCATATTATCTGCTACCGTTTATGTTCAGATTGTAATCGGTCTTGAGTCCACTCTTGCTGGGGATAATCATTCCAAGAATACCTGTAGTTACTCTGGTTGTTCCATCAGTCTCATTCTCAAGGCAACCTATACTGAAAAGACCATAGTTCTTAACGACAAGAACTTTGTTGATGGTAGGTTTGATCTGATCTATAAGTGATTCCTCCAGTTTTGATAACGCCTGTTTGCCCTTATCGGGCATACTATTGTTATGCTGTTTCTCATACTCCTTTACTAAATTGTTAGCTTGCTTTTGCAGCTCTTTGCTCATAAACCCGACTATCGCGTCAGTGTGGCGCTGCTTGCCGGGACATGTGGCGGCAAGAATTCCCGCCGCCACAACAGTAATCAATAATATCTTCCAGATCTTCTTCATAATGGAAAAGGTTGTTTTCTGCAAATGTGAAATTAGTGGCGGTCACTTCAGGGCTTTGCCGGAGGTGAGGATCTCATACATGGGCTTGTCCTTGTAGTCGTGGGTGCGCTGGTCCCAGAAACCGAAGTCGGCGTCGTAGCACCAGACGGTCCAGGCTATGTTGCACTCGTCAAAGATTGAGATCATGTCTTTCATCCAGGCGTAGGCCAGGTCTCTGGGGGTGCGCTGGTAGGCTCCCCATTCTCCGCAGAAGAGCTGCAGACCCAGGTCCTTGGCCAGTTTGATGGCATCGGCCATATCGTTCTTGATACGGTCGCGGTTCCACTCTGTCAGGCCTTCATTTTCACGTATTATCTTCTGGACCTGCTCCGATGCCTGCTCGTAGTCCTGATTGGAGATGAGCTGGCCGGGGTAGGTTACGGTGCCTGTGAATCGACCTACATCGGTCCATGATGCGCGGTAGTGGGTTACGAACATGGGGTTGTAGTAGTGGAAGCTCAGGATGATGTTTTTGTCGCCCTTGGGTATGCGCAGGTCCTTGAACGTGCCTACGCTCTGCCAGCGGTTGGAGCCTATCACCAGCTTGCGGTCAGGTTCCAGCTTGCGCAGGGCGGCGTGCACCTTCTCTACCACCTGATTCCACTGCTCGGGGTCATCGGCCACGGGTTCGTTCATGAACTCATATGCCACCATATCTACGGGGAATCTTTTCATCTGGGCCGATAACTGGTTCCACATTTCTATGAGTTTCTGGAGCTCGGCGGGGTCCTCATATAGAGCGTTTTTCTGGCCTTCCTGCAGCACAAAGTTGTGTGACCTTAAGGTGTGCAGGTCAACTATTACGCGCAGGTTGTACTTGCAGCACCACTCCAGGGCGTTGGTAAGTAGCTGCCAGGCTTCGTCCAAGCGGTTGCCTTGCTCGTCCCAGAACTGGACTTCGTCTATGGGCAGGCGGATGTGGTCAAAGCCCATCTCCTTGATGCGGGCCATGTCCTGCTCGGTGATATGGTTTGCGCGGGCCTGACCACGGGCTTGTGACTGTGAAAGCCAGTGGCTTACGTTCACTCCGCGTTTTATCTCAAAGCCATTCTGGGCTTTACTATTGCATGATGCTACGAGCAGTGCGCTCACTGCCATTACGGCAAATAATCTAAACTTTCTCATAGTTATTGTTTTTGCTGATATACGCGGACGTAGTCCACTTCCATTGTGACGGGTAGGGCGCTCTCATCAACGCCTTCCTGGCCGCCCCAGTCGCCGCCCCAGGCCAGATTCAGGATGATGTGGAATGGGTAGTGGAATGGCCATTGGTCGTGGTCTTCACCCAGGACGGATTTTTGCAGGTGAAGCTGTTCCTTACCGTCCACGTATGTGATGATTTCATCTTCGGTCCAGAGTAGGGCGTAGATGTGGAAATCACCCTCGGCCTTCTTTATGGTCATGGCGTGGTTCTTGTGGGTGCCTTTAGTGTGGTTGTAGTCCTGGGTGTGGATGGACGATGAGACCTCGTTGGGTACGCAGCCAACCTCTTCCATTATGTCTATCTCGCCGCAGCGGGGCCAGCCGTTGTTGGGCATGCGGTTGGCGGCAGGCATCATCCAGAAGGCGGGCCAGGTGCCTTTGCCCTGAGGCAGTTTGATGCGGGCCTCAAAATAGCCGTACTGCCAACCGGTGCGGGCGTTTCCGTTCAGGCGGCCGGAATAGACCCTGTCATTCTCCTTGAAACAGTTTATGCGCAGGGTGCCGTCCTTGACCTCGGTCACGGGGGTGCCGGCGGGAGTTACATGATTGACATAGTTCTGGAGCTCGTGGTTGACCATTCCCTGGCGCATAACCACGTGATTCCACTTGGAGGCATCTGGCTCTGTGCCCTCATTGAACTCATCCTGCCAGACAAGCTCGTAGCCTTTGGGTACATAACTCTTGGTGCATTGTGTCAACACCAACGGAAGACATGCAATAGCGGTAAGCAAAACGGATCTGTTCATATTCTGTCGTTTTTATTTTGCCAAAGTGTAGATTGCGGCCATGTCATTTGGGGTAAGAACCTTGAACTGGCCTTGGGTTATCGTGTAATCGTGGCTGCACTTGCGTACCATCTCCTTGATCTGGGCATCGGTTATATCACGGCCTATGAGCTCGTGGATGTTGATGGGCATACCTATTGAATGGTAGAAGCGCTCCATTGCTTCTATGCCGCGGATGGCGGTTCCATCGGGGTCTGTAAAGTCATTCTCAACGCCCATTACGTTCACTGCAAAGCGAACAAAACGGCTTACGTTGCACTTATATACGTAGCGTGCCCAGCTGGGCCATACGGCGGCCAGACCTGCTCCGTGGGTGACATCGAACATTCCGCTCAACTCATGCTCCAGCTGATGTGTGGCCCAGTCACCTATGCGGCCGCATCCTGTAAGGTCATTGTGTGCCAGCGAACCGGCCCACATTACCTGGGCGCGGTAACGGTAGTTCTCGGGATCCTTGAGAACCATAGGTGCACAGTCAATCATAGTCTTGAGCAGACCCTCGGCAATGGCATCGGTTATGTTCATGTCATCATCATGTGAGAAGTAGCGCTCCATGGTGTGCATCATGATGTCGGTTATGCCGGCTGCCGTCTGATACGCGGGTAGGGTGTAGGTGCGTTCCGGGTTCATGATGGCAAACTTGGGACGACACAGGTTGTTGGAATAGCCTATCTTGACATCGCCGTCCTCATTGGTAATGACGCTTGACTCGCTCATCTCGCTTCCGGCAGCGGGAATGGTCAGGACCGATGCCACCGGCAGTGAGGTTACCGGAGTGTATTTCTGCAGATAGACATCCCAGACTTCGCCGTCGTAGGGAACGCCGTACGCGATGGCTTTGGATGAGTCTATCACACTGCCGCCTCCTACGGCAAGGATAAAGTCAACCTTCTCCTTGCGGCACAACTCAATGCCTTCATGCACTTTTGACAGCCTTGGGTTAGGCACTACACCGCCCAGAGTGACATACTCAATGGCGCCCTTGCGGAGCAGGCTCTCTATCTTGTCCAGCAAGCCGGATTTGATGGCGCTCTTGCCGCCGTAATGAACCAACACTTTGGTGCCGCCGTACTTGCGTATCAGCTGTGCTACATGTTCTTCCGATTTCTTACCGAAAACCACCTCGGTGGGTGCGTAATAATTAAAATCTACCATATTCTAATATTTGTAAGGTTAACAGTTTGTTATCTTGTTTGAATATACGTACCAAATGTAGCCTTCCACCTGAGTGTAGCCCATCTTGCGCAGAAGGTCCATATATTCCTGAACCTGATGGAGATACTCCTCGCGTTCACGGCCGAACTTGAAATCCACTATGATGGCGCGGCCATCGGGCTTTATCATTACGCGGTCGGGGCGGCGGGTCTGGAGCACGCCTCCGTCACGGTAGATGATTGATGCCTCATTGAACAGGGTGTAGGAGCCGTCAAACCAGGACTGTACTCCTGATGCGGCTATGTGCTTGGAAATCATGCTTTTAATATTCTCCGCCTGCTTGGCTGAGCTTATCAGACCTTGGCTGAGCATGTTGTCAACCTGTGGCGCAATGTCCTGTCCTGTACGGATAGTCGCAAAGATGCTGTGAAGCAGCTTGCCGGTCTGGATGTACTCCTCCTGCCGGTCATCGGAATCATCGGTGGAATGGACAAAACGGGTGGATTCACCCGATTGGCGGAACCGGGCGTTTATGGGGTAGGTGCTGAACGGGAGCGGTTGCGGGGTGGGCTTGCAGTCAAACGGGTTGTCATCTGAGACGTTTGCCTTGTCAGTATGAGGCAATATCTGTCCGTTCTCATAAATGTAAGATTCTTTCTCATCAGGCTGGCAACCGAATTCTGATGACAGGGCATAGATGAGCGTGTCTGCAATGGATGTTCCCTTGGTCTTTGAACTGAGAACAATGAGGTTACTTTCAGCGCGGGTCAGGGCCACGTAAAGCAGGTTGAGGTTATCAACGGTCTGCAATCCTGCTTCCTGCAGGTATTCTGCATTGAAGTCAGAGTTTTTGAGTTTCTGAGTGAAGCCCACCGGCAAGAGGGGTATTGTGCTGAACGGTTCCGTTTGAGGATTAACCCAGATGCGCTCGTCCTTGAAACCGCTCTGATAGTCAATGATGTTCCAGTTGCAGTACGGTACTATGACGGTGTGGAACTCCAGGCCTTTTGACTTGTGGATGGTGAGCAGACGTATTCCGCTGGCATCGGTTGCGGGTATTGAGGTTGTGCAGAGTTTCTCATCCCACTCCGTGAGGAAGGCTGATGGCTCTCCCGGGTTGCGGCTCAACCACTGGCACAGGGTGTCAAAAAGTGACATCACGTACTGGTCCTGTCCGGGTATGCGGTCAAGTTCCAGAATGTTGTAGAGCTTTTCTGAAAGTTCATACAGCGGAAGGTTCTTTAATGACTCCAGTTCAGTGTTGAAACGGTTGGGCAGGCAGTTCTCAAGCCCTTTGGCAATGAGCCTGTCAAAAGGTTCTCCCGTCTTGACTATATTGCACTCGCGCTCCCAAACCAACTGTGCCAAAGCTATGCGGTCTGTGCTGTCAGTAAGCCATTTGAGTGCGTTTATGAGTATCCTTACAGAGACCGATGAACCCAGTTGGAATGCCTCGCCCGAAATCATCCTGTAGTCCGGACGGTTTGCGGCAAACCACTCGGCTATCTCAGTTATCTGACGGCCTTTGCGGCAAAGTATGGCTATGTCAGTCTGTTTTACTCCTGCGGCGGCAAGACGGTCAAGCTGTTCTTCGATTTGTAAGAAAATCTTATCGGCAGAGTCGGGGCTTTTATCGGTCTCTGTATCAACACGGACATATACATAACCGTTGGCATCGGTCTTGGGACTCCTCTGCTCTACGGTTCTGTAGGCTTGGATTAGGGCAGGGTAGTCGGTGCCGGTCTCGGCGTTGTAGTTCATGGCAAGCATCTCAACCGCTTTGGGGAACAGTCTGTTGTTGAAATCAATGATGTTCCGTTGGCTGCGGAAATTGCTCGCCATGGATATCACCTGCGGGTTGTAGGCGGCAAGTTTCTCCTCCATTATGGAGTTGAGTATGTTCCAGTCACTGTTGCGCCAGCGGTATATGGATTGCTTGACATCGCCCACTACAAGGCAGTCCTTGCCATTGGCCAGGCACTCCCAAAGCAACAGGTAAAGGTTACCCCATTGCAGGCGTGATGTATCCTGGAACTCGTCAATCATGAGATGCTCAATGAAACTGCCGGTCTTTTCATATACGAATGATGTGTCACTGCCTGATAGCTTGCTGAGCAGCTGTGGTGTATCGGCCAGTATGAAACGGCCCTGCTCCTGACTCTGACGGTCAATCTCGGCGCGTATGCTGAGCAGCAGGCTCAACTCATGAACATATTGCAGAGCGGCATCATATGTGTTCTTTAAGCGGGTGTATTTAGCGTGTAGTTTCTCAACCTGTTCAAGGCGTGGTGCCAACTGTTCTTCGGCAAAAGTGGAATACCCCGGATTGTTCTCAAGGTCCTTCTTGCGGAAAAAACTGTCGGGATATGAAATACATTTGGTGAATGTAGTGCTCAGGTCTGAGTTAAGAATAGTGGTGTTGATTATTTTTGCCACTACCTTGCCAGGATTTGAAGAGAGGTTTTCAATACCTAATCCTGCGCTTGCAAGTGCCGATTCAATCTCTGCACCTATAGTCTTTACCTTCTCTACAAAAGTGGGCAGGACGGAGTCACGTGCAGTGGTAAGGTTCTGCTTGTAGTCCGATATGGCATCGGGCCGTGAGAGAATCTGGCGGAGTTCATCGCCACGCTCCATGAATATCTCGCGGAAAAGCTCCTTGGAGAATTTCTTGAGTGTGATGTCAATGGACCAGTTCTTGTCATTGTCAATGTTGTTCTCAACGAACTCCATTACGTTGCGCTTATCCTTTGAGGCTTGCTCAATACCGGCCAGAAATGAATCTACAGCCTCATCAATGACCAGTTCCGTATCCAGCTCAAGGGTGAGATTGGCACCGATATGGAGTTCTCGTGCCAGGCTGCGCAACACTGTCTGGAAGAAGCTGTCAATGGTCTCCACACGGAAACGGCCATAGTCCTGCAGTATCATGTCAAGCGCCAGCAGGGCGTTGTGCCGAATAGTCTGCTCGTTGTATGTTACGGCTTTCTTGACTTCAGCATAATAATTTGCAGAACCGGGCAGGTTGTGGCCTATGCCATAGAGTTGTGACAGTATGCGCTGTTTCATCTCGGCCGTAGCCTTGTTGGTAAAAGTTACCGCAAGTATATGGCGGTAGCTCTCAGGCTCACGTACCAGCATGATGATATATTGTACGGCCAGACGGAAAGTCTTGCCCGATCCGGCCGATGCTTTGTACACAGAAAAGTGTGATTTGTTATCCATAAAAGTATAAACTATCCAAAATTAGTAAATCCTCTTGATAAAAGCGTTATCTTCGCGGTCCAATTATATATACTTTGGTTAGTACGGATAATTTCAGATTATTATGGGATATATTACTGAGGACAAGCGAAAAGTGACCACACAGCGTCTCAGGGAGATGAAGCAGCGTGGCGAGAAGATAGCAATGCTTACGGCTTATGACTACACTATGGCCAAGATGGTGGATGGTGCCGGCATTGACGTTATTCTGGTAGGTGATTCGGCATCGAACGTGATGGCCGGTAACCAGACAACACTGCCTATCACTCTGGACCAGATGATATATCACGCCAAGTCTGTGGTACGTGGCGTGCAGCGCGCCCTGGTGGTGGTTGACATGCCGTTCGGAACATATCAGATCAATGACTCGGAGGCTGTCACAAACGCCATCAAGATAATGAAGGTATCTCATGCCGATGCCCTCAAGCTGGAGGGTGGTGAGGAGATCCTGCCTTCAGTCCGTCATATAATTGATGCCGGCATTCCCGTTATGGGACATCTGGGCCTGACTCCCCAATCAATCAACAAATTCGGAACATACGCCGTTCGCGCCAAGGAGGAGGCAGAGGCCGAGAAACTTATTTCCGATGCCCACAAACTGGAGGAGGTAGGCTGCTTCTCAATTGTATTGGAGAAGATTCCTGCTGCTCTGGCTGAGCGCGTGGCAAAAGAGGTATCGGTTCCAATTATCGGAATAGGTGCCGGCGGCGGTGTTGACGGTCAGGTGCTTGTATGCGCCGATATGCTGGGCATGAACAATGAGTTCAGCCCCCGTTTCCTGCGCCGTTACGCCAACCTCTTCGAGACCATTACCGACGCCGTTGGCCATTACGTTGAAGACGTCAAGAACTGTGACTTCCCCAACGAAAAGGAACAATATTAATTATGGGAAAAAGCAGGAGGTATAGCCTCTGAAACTACGCGCCTTGCGGCGCTATCCCTCCCATCCCTAATAAGACGCTCTGGAAGGCGTGAGTAAACTCCCACCTTCCAGAGCATCTTCTTAGGCACGGGCCCCTCCCGTTCACAAGCCCACGGGCGGCCATGGTTTCCGAGACTATACCTCCTGCTTTTTCGCTCGTGTAGAAACCTTATTACTTCATTTAATTTTAAAAAAATTGGTTTCCTCTACCAATTTATTACTAACGAACCTGCGTATTATTTCTTTGGTTTGCGGAAAAAGTGACGTCCTTTCCCCTTATGCTGGGGTTTGGATTTGGCGGAAGAGTACTCCGGAGCCTCGCCGAGTTCGGCGGGGATAGGAACCTTGTAAACCTCTTTCCCCAGGAACTTCTCAATGTGCTGGAAGCGTGACTGGTCATCGACGCTTATAAAGGTGATGGCACAGCCCTCGGCACCGGCGCGGGCGGTACGGCCTATGCGGTGTACGTAGTCCTCCGGATCGTGGGGCACGTCAAAGTTTATGACCAGGTCTATGTCATCTATGTCTATTCCGCGTGAAACTATGTCTGTGGCTACAAGTACGTTTATGTGACCATTGCGGAACTTGTGCATTATGTCGTCACGCTCGGCCTGCGTAAGGTCTGAGTGCATCTCACCGACGTTCAGGCCTAACCGACGCAGGGATTTTGTTATCTCCTTTACCTTGAGTTTTGACGATGCGAATGCTATAACCCTCTTGGGCGCATTGTTGCTGAACAGGCTCTGTATGATGGGGAGCTTTTGCGGTTCGTAGCATACGTATGCGGCCTGCAGAATCTTGTCGGCAGGTTTGGAGACAGCCAGTTTGACTTCGGCAGGATTATGCAGGATGGTGCGGGCCATGCGTTGGATCTCATCGGGCATGGTGGCGCTGAACAGCATGTTCTGGCGCTTGTCGGGGAGCTGTTTTACAATCTGCATTATGTCATCGTAAAAGCCCATGTCAAGCATGCGGTCTGCCTCATCCAGAATGAAGAACGATACCTTTGACAGGTCTATGTTGCCTAAACTTATGTGACTGATAAGACGTCCCGGTGTGGCTACTACTATATCGGCTCCCAT
>Ga0310786_10013487_pt1 | contig 10085 bp, 8 predicted proteins | sample AusTroGonzalo_MG_FD_203881 | JGI IMG/M metagenome (GOLD analysis project Ga0310786, IMG submission 203881) | Bovine rumen microbial communities from tropical cattle in Woodstock, Queensland, Australia - Gonzalo_03 (v2) (version 2) | ecosystem: Host-associated > Mammals > Digestive system >... | reverse complement strand
GATTAAAAAAGTGGAATCAGCAACTGCTGACTCCATTGATGACGCGTTGAATTCCTTCTTTGACAAGACTTCGTCGGGTGGCGAGATTGATGCGAATATATCCTTCGCCTGCCAGTTGACCATATAGGGTGCCAGGGTTGACATAGACTTTGTGGCGTTGCATCAAATGGTCTGCCACTTGTAGTGAAGTCTTGCCTGTAGCACGGATGTCGAGCCACAGAAGGTAAGTGCCTTCGAGCGTCGTGACAGGGCAGTGGGGAAGTGCCTCTTCCAACATTTGTTTGGCTAACTGATAGTTGCCCTCAATGTAATGGCAAAGTTTGTTGAGCCATGCCTCGCCTTCAAGAGTGTAAGCCTCTTGCAGGGCAAGAACACCGAAAGGATTGACATCACACACCTCATTGATGTTAATGGCCTTATCCACTTTTTTTCTGATGTCAGCATCTTTTACAATGATGTTGGCAATTTGCAATCCTGCGATGTTGAAGGCTTTGGAAGGAGAAAGGCACACAGCGCAGTTCTTGGAAAAATCTTCGGAAATGGAGGCGAAGGGAGTGTAGGTGTGTCCTGACATTGTGAACTCGCAATGAATCTCGTCGCTAATGACGAAAACATCATGCTGACGGCAGATATTCCCTATGCGTGTCAACTCTTCTTTCGTCCATACGCGTCCTGTAGGATTATGAGGATTGCAAAGCAAGAAGACTTTGACGGCAGGGTCAGCACATTGTTGCTCGAAAGAATCCCAATCCACTTCATAGCGTCCATTCACTATACGGAGTGGGCTTTCTGCGAGCATGCAATCGTTGTTCCTGATGCTGGAGAAGAAGCAGTTATAGACAGGTGTCTGTACAAGAACTTTGTCGCGTGGACTGGTAGTCGCCTTGATGATGGCGGAGATAGCTGGCACAACCCCGCTGGTGTAGATGAAGGAAGACCTCTCGATGCTCCATCCGTGTCGACGCTGAAACCAATTGATGGTAGCATCGTAGTAGCTTTCAGGCACGTGGGTGTAACCGAAACAGCCATGCTTCATCCTTTCCATCAGGGCTTGCTGAATGCAGGATGCTGTCTCGAAATCCATGTCAGCCACCCACATGGGGATGACATCAGGGTCTTCTACCTCGTCCCACTTTACGCAGTTGGAACCTCTTCTATTGATGATTTTGTCAAAGTCGTAGGTCATAGGTCTCTTATTGGCTTTTATGCAGTTCATGGGGAGTTTTGGATAATGACTTTGGCATCGGCTGGTGCCTTTTGGTTCTCATCCCAGATGAGTTCACCCACCTTGCCTTCCACAATGACAGTGCCGCTGGTTGGATTTTTGATGCTGTGTACATTACCCTTGATGGTACCATTCACTGTAGAGTATTCAAGGATAAGATTGGCGTCTTCACCAAAGGTGCAGTCTTCCAGAATCAAACCATCCACATAGCACAGCAGTTGTTCGCCCGTCAGATGACAACGTACGAGACGAATGTTTTTACCATACCATGCGAGGTACTCTCCATCCACCTCAGAATCGTAGATGGTCACGTTCTCCGACTCCCAGAAGGAGTCTTTCGAGTTGATGACGGCATCGTGTATTTCTACGTTCTTGGCATACTGGAAAGCATAGTTCCCCTCTTGATGATAGTGGGAGATCTTGATATTCTCGCAGTGCATAAAGGCATAGTCGCAATTGTCAATGCGCACGTTCTTCAACTCAATGTTCTTGCAATCCCACAGATATTGCTCGCCATTGGGAAAATCGGTGTTCTCCACATAAATGCCATCTGTACGACGGAAGAGTTTGGGCGCATCCACTTTGCAGTTGGTCATACGGCAATTGCGTGAGTACCACATACTGCTTCTCGCACTTTCAGCAAAGTAGCAATTGTTTACTTTGTATCCATCCGTTTCCCAGAAAACATATTTCCCCTCGAAACGGCAATTCTCCGCTTCGATGTTACTGCTTTCTTTGATAGATGACTCACCAATGTGTATGGTTACGTTCTCTAATCGTAAGTCGTGTGAGGCATAGAGAGGGCGCTCGCCTCCAAATTCTTGGTTTCTAATAATTCTCATAGCTCATAAATTGTGTCTGTTCTGATCAATTCCTCTGCTCTTATTTCATCTGTCCGTTGTCTGCTGTCAGTGGACTGTGGTCTGTGCTCCAAAGAGGCAATATTGCTCCAACTCCTTCCACGCAGTCGGAAAAGGAATGCCGCACCACGCCAACAGAGTTCAATGCACATGGCAATCCATACGCCTGTCAAGCCCATCGTAGGCACTAACACCAGAGCAAGCGTGAGGCGCACCACCCAGATGCTGCCCAAATTCATGATGCTTGGAATGAGGGTCTTTCCTGAGCCTACGAAAACACCGTATGCCACGATGCTCGCAGCGAACATTGGCTCTGCCCATGCCTCGATGCGGAGAATCTCAGCACCCAGCTTCACCACATTGCCATCAGTGGTGATCATCTGCATCAGTTCGGGAGCAAACACGCCCATGAGTAAGCCCATCAATGCCATGATGGCCATTCCCAAACCTACTGACATCCATGCAAAACTGCGCATGAGGTCTTTTCGTCTTGCTCCGAGGCTTTGCCCCACCAGTGTGGTTGCTGCTTCGGAAATGCCATAACCAGGCATATAACAGAGGCTTTCGATGTTGATGCCAAATGTGTTGGCGGCAATGGCAACAGACCCTAATGGCGCAATGATGCCGGTGATGGCAATCTGTGCACCACACATGACACCGCGTTCAAGACTAATCGGAGAGCCAATGACGAGAGCCTTCCGAAGCGTCATGCGGGTGGGAATGTAGCGATGTAAATCCCAATGTCGTACAAGGCTTGTGGAATTGGCATCCGCCCAGCGCGTGGGCTGGTCGAGCGAGAAACGCAACTGTCTGTCTCTCACTGCCATGAAATAGAGCATCAGCACCATGGTGATGGCATATCCAAGGAAGGTGCCGTAGGCCGCTCCGGCCGTACCCAGATGGCACTCGAAGATGAAGATATAGTTGAAGATGACGTCCAGCAAGCACATCATCGCATTGAGCAAACTCGGCACCTTTATGTTCCCACTGCATCGCAGACTTCCTGCAGCCAGCATGTTGATCTCCAGCACGGGAAGCGCCAGGGCTACGATCGTGAAATACTCCGTTGCACCTGCATGTATCTCCTCGTCCGCACCCAGCCAGATGGGCAGAGATGGTGCAATCAGCACCCCGATCAAACCCAGTACGAGACTGAATGCAAGTCCGGCAAACAACCCCTGCCGGATGACCCTTCTTGCCCCCTCAAGGTCTTCTGCCCCAACACGATGAGCCACCTGTACCGAGAAGCCCGCAGCGAACGCAGAACACAACCCTCCAAAGAGCCAGATGGTCGTCGAAACCAGACCCACCGTAGCGCTCTCCCTCGTGCCCAAGTGTCCCAGCATCGCCGCATCGATGATCTGCATAGCTACCGAAGAGACCTGCGCTACCATGGCCGGAAGACTCAATAAAACAGTCAGCCGCAGCTTCTCCTGCCACGACATATTCCGTGCGCCTTTCCTGACCAGCGCCAACAGCTCGTCCTTCGATAGACTCATGTGTTTGGCTCCCCTTACTTCAGCACCTCGGCCACCGTACTCTCTATGCCAGCGCCTCTCAAGTTCCTCTTCACAATCTTTCCGTCAGGACCAAAGAGAATAATCTGTGGAATGCCAGTGATGCCGTAAGCATCGCTTCCAGCCTTCTGGGCGTTCATCATCTGAGGATAAGGAATCTTCAGTTCCTTGATGGCCTTCTCCGTATCCTTCGGCTCGTCCCAAGTAGCCACGCCAAGCACCTCAAACTTGTCGCCCTTATACTGATTATACACCTTGATCAGGTTCGGAATCTCAGCCCTGCAAGGTCCGCACCAGCTTGCCCAGAAATCCACGAGCACATACTTGCCCTTGCCCACATAATCCGACAGCTTCGTCACCTTGCCCTGATACTCAGCCTCGAAGTCCTTGAACATCTTGCCCTCACCCGTCTCCAGCTGGAGCAACCACTCTTTCTTGGCTTGCTGAATCGCCTCATTGCTGCGGAAATATTCGTTCCCATCGACCAGTTCGATGAGGTCTTCGGTCTTCGTCATATAGGCCAGCAGGTTGGTGATGACATACACTCCCGCCTCGTTGGCATTCTCCTTTGCAAAGTCGAATATGATCTTCGCCGCCTTCTGATCATCGTCATCAGCCACATCCTTCAGCTTCTCCGTCAGAGGCTTCAGCAGCGTCTCCAAATCGCCCTTCCCATTCACTTTCGTTGCAGGCACAGCATCCTGAGCAAAGCCTGTTGCAGCCATCATCATCAAGGCCGCAACCACCATAAAAATCCTTTTCATTTTCTTTGTTTTTATTAGTTGTCAAATAATTTCTTGCAAAGGTACGACATTCTCCCCACACCACCAAACATTTCCCATTCTTTCCCTTTGCACAAAGAAATGATCTACGCCCCTTTTAACGATAACACTTCAGAGCTTTTGTATCCATTTCCGACAGACGGTCGAGGGCAGCGAGAAGGGTCTCGTCACGCTTGGCGAAGTGGAAACGAATCAGGTGATTCACATCCTCCCTGAAGAAGCAACTGCCAGGTACGGCTCCGACTCCGACATGCTCGGCCAACCATTCGCAGAAGTGCAGGTCGTCCTTCACACCGTACTTGGAAACGTCGAGCAGCACGTAATAGGCTCCTTGCGGGTCGGTGAACGTCAGTCCGAACTGGCGCAGACCGTCGCAGAAGAGTTGCTTCATGTGGGTGTAGTGTGCCTGAAGCTCATCGTAGTAGCTGTCAGGGAAGCACAGTCCGACGGTGGCAGCCTCCATCAGTGGAGCCGCTGCGCCAACGGTCAGGAAGTCATGCACCTTCTTCACACGGTCGATGATACGTTCTGGTGCGATGACATAGCCCAAGCGCCAGCCCGTGATGCTGTAGGTCTTCGAGAGTGAGCTGCACGAAATGGTGCGCTCCCACATGCCGGGCAACGTGGAAATATAGACATGCTGGTGAGGGGCATAGACAATATGCTCGTAAACCTCATCAGTGATGACATAGCCGTCGTAGCGGATCACGATGTCAGCTATCTGCTGCAACTCCTCGCGGGTAAACACCTTGCCGCAGGGGTTCGACGGGTTGCACAGCACCAGCGCCTTGGCTCCCTGCCTGAAAGCATCCTCAATCAGGTTGGCATCGAACGAAAACGTCGGCGGCACCAACGGGATATACACAGGCTCAGCCCCCGTAAGAATCGTATCAGCAGTGTAGTTTTCGTAGAATGGTGAAAAGATGGTCACCTTGTCACCGGGATTCACAACCGTCATCATGGCTGCCATCATTGCCTCCGTCGAACCGCACGTCACCACGATGTTCTTGTTGGCATCTATCGGCAGCCCCGTCCAGCGGCTCTGCTTCCTGGCCAGTGCCTCGCGGAAGTTCTGCGCGCCCCAAGTGATTGCATACTGATGAGGGCCATGTGGTGCAATTTCTGCCAGCCTATCAGTAATTTCCCGTGGCGGGTCAAAGTCAGGGAATCCCTGCGAGAGGTTGATGGCTTCGTAACGGTTACAGATGCGGGTCATGCGCCGGATGATGGAATCCGTGAAACCCGCTGTGCGTGTGGATAGTGGTCTCATACAACAGTCAATAGTTTTATTGTTAGGCTACAAATACAAATGTAAAGGCAATGCACTTCATCTTATTTCTCCCAATTCGCCAGTTTCAGAATCAATGATGAACCCACGAACCACAATATTCTTCGGCACAAGCGGATGAGTCTTGATGGTCTCAACGGTCTTTCTTACCGAGGTCGGAGTGTCCTTAAATCCCTCCAACCACTGATCGAGGTCGATGCCACACTTGCGGATAGTGTCGAGTGTTTCGTCCGTCACGCCCCTTGCTATCATTTCGTGGTGGAAGTGGTCATAGCTCATGTGACAGGCTCCACAGTGAGAGTGAGCCACCACCATGATTTCCTTTACGCCCAGCTCATAGATGGCCACAATCAAACTACGCATGGCAGAGTCGAAAGCAGAGATAACCAAGCCACCAGCGTTCTTGATAATCTTAGCGTCACCATTCTTCAGACCGAGTGCCGCAGGAAGCAGCTCTGTCAGTCTGGTGTCCATACACGAAAGCACAGCCAACTTCTTGTCAGGATACTTGTCTGTGATATACTTCTCGTAGCCCTTTTGTTCCACGAAAGTCTTGTTGTAGTTAATAATTTGGTCAATCATAACTGAGGCATTATATGGTTATTTGTGTTGCTCTTCTTTCATTTTACTTCTTCCCATACAGGTTTTGTTCTTTTTGCAAAGGTACAACATTTTTATATACTCTCCTAACTTTTCGCCAAATATTAATGATTTCTTTTCCATCAGACTTCAGACATCTTCCTCTTCCCTTTACACAAAAAAAATCACATCCCCCATTGCCGAGGTCGTGATTGATGTGAATGTGGATCAGAGAACCGTCCCGTGATCTGCTTCAATCTGAGAAGTCCACCAGCACATACTTTCCCTTATCTACATAATCCGACAGCTTCGTCACCTTGCCCTCATACTCGGCAGAGAAGTCCTTGAACATCTTCCCCTCCTCAGTTTCCAACTGAATTTGCCAAGTCTTCATGTTCGTTTTAATCTGCTCACTGTTTTTGTAGTAGTCATTTTCCTCCACCAACTTGATGACGTCAGCCATCGGCATCATGTGAGCCAACAGATTGGTGATGATATAAACACCTGCCTCGTTCTGATTCTCCTTCTCCTTCACAAACTCCAGCGCAATCTTCTTCACCGTCTCATCGTTCTGCTCTGCCTCTGGAACCGCATTCAATTTGTCTGTCAAAGGTTTCAGCAGCGTGTTCAGATCACCCTTCCCTTTCACTTCCGTTGCAGGCACAGCATCCTGAGCAAAGCCTGTTGCAGCCATCATCATCAGTGCTGCAAACATTACTAATAATTTCTTTATTTTCTTCGCGTTGTTTTTTAGTTAATATGTTGTTTGTTATTTTCCTCCTGCGGGTAAGAATTTCAACCAGAAGTTTTCAATGGTCTTCCACAGATGTACATCCGTACCTTCCCTCTCGCTGATGCTGTGGGTTCGCATAGGGTAGGACACCTGGTAGAATATCTTTTCCTCCTCGATGAGCTTGTTGACCAGCATCTCGCAGTTCTGGTAGTGTACGTTGTCGTCGCCTGTGCCATGAATCAGGAGCAGGTTGCCCTCCAAATTTTCTGCATAGCTGATGGGCGACCCTTTCTCGTAACCTTCAGGGTTGTTCTGTGGCGTATTCATGTAGCGTTCCTGATAGATGGTGTCGTAGAGCCGCTGGTCAGCCACGAAGGCGATGGCAATGCCCGTCTTGAATATCTTAGGATAACGGAACATGCAGTTGAGTGTCTGGCTGCCACCACCGCTCCAACCAGTGATGCCGATGCGCTCCGTATCGATGAAGGGGAACTGGCGAGCCAAATCGAGGATGCCGTTCGCCTGGTCTTCGCTGGCGAATGTACCCACCTCGCCATAGATGCACTTCCTCCATTCTCTACCACGAGGAGCCGCAGCACCACGATTGTCAATGCTCACGATGATGTAGCCGAGACTGGCCATATACTGATACCACGTGCTGCTCGACCACACATCCTGCACTGTCGAGCTGGCAGGTTCTCCATACACCTCGATAATGACTGGATATTTCTTGCAGGCATCGAAGTTGTAAGGCTTGATCATCCAGGCATCGAGCATCAGTTCGCCCGACTTCACCTTCACAAACTCCTTGGGATGCACCCCCAACTCGTCAAATTCCTTCTGGGAAGCGCTGTTGTCCACCATCTTTCTCACCGTCGTGCCCGAGGGGAAGGATTGCATCTCAACCTGTGGCACTGTCCGGGCATTGCTGAAGGTGTGAACAGCCCAAGTGCAGGTGGGCGACATATTATAATTATGCTGTCCCTTCTGGTTGATGTCGCTCACCAGCTCGCATTGTCCGTTGCCGAAGAGTTTGGCTCTGTACAGATACCTTTGCGTGGCATTGTCGGGCGAGGCAATGAAATACACATAACCGCTCTTCTCGTTCAAGCCCACTTGCCTGATCACGTCAAAATTCCCTTTGGTGATGAGGCTCATCTGCTTGCCGTCGGCACTCACCCGATACAGGTGTCTCCATCCGTCACGTTCACTCATCCAAGTGAAGTACTTGTTGCCCTTTAGCCACTGGACCTTGTTGTTAGTCTCCACCCAAGCCACATCGCTGTCCTCGAAGATGTTCTTCAGGTCATCCTGCCCAATTGTTGCCGTCCACACTTTGTTGGTGTGCTGCGGACGGTCCATCTGCTGGATGAACAACCGATTGGTGCCAGGCACAAACTCCATCCTCGGCAGATAGTTGTTGCGTTCATCGCCTGGGATGGGCAGCCAAGTAGTCTCACCACCTTCTGCACTCACATACCCAATCTTCACCGCACTGTTCGTCGTGCCAGCCTTGGGGTAGGGGAAGTGTTGGATTGTGGGGTAGATGCTATCGACATTGTTGATGATGTCAAACCAACCCGTTCCGCTGGTGTTGCTTTGCCAATAAGCGATATATTTTCCGTCTCCACTCCATCGGAAACCGTCTCGACAATCAAATTCCTCCTCATACACCCAGTCGAACGTTCCGTTTACAATCGTGTCGTTGCCATCCGTCGTGATGGCCTTATAGGTCTTCGTCGCCAAATCCTCCACATAGATGTTGTTCTTGCTCACATACGCCACCTTGCTGGCATCGGGCGAGAACTTCGCGAACATCAAGCTGCTCTCGGGCAATCCCTTTCCCAACTGATGCAGTTCTCCAGTTTGGCGGTTCAGCACCCAATACGCACCCCGCGTGTTATATCTCCACACCTTCTTCGTGTCGGTAAACAGCAACACCTTCTCCTGATTCTCACTGAATATCAAATCATCCACGGGCTTCTGTTTATAGAAATACGTGCCACTTTCTTTATCCACCAAAAGTTGTTCCGATGGAATCAGCACCGTCTGGCTCTCATCCTTGGCTGAGTATGCCACCACTTCCGGTATGCAATTGTTTCTGTCTTTTTCACAATTCCATTCCATATGGATGTAATGTTCCCCATCAGGCATCCATTCGATATGCATGCCATATTGAGGATATACGATGGGCCCCAACCTTCTCAACTTTAAGATTTCCGCTGGGTCAGTTTTTTGCTGACCAAAGGCCTCCTCCCCACAGAAGAAAAGGATAGAAAGAAGCAGAATCGCCTTGGATAAATTCAATAAACTCTTCATTGGCTTTCGTTCTTAGTGATAAATCGTTGCAAAGGTAGTGAAAGCCGAACACAATACAAAATAAAAAGTTTTATTTTTATTGTTGAGGCGCATCCTACCGCCCCCCTTGTCTTTTATTTCTCACAGAAATCTTTATTTCACACAAAAAGCAGATTTATATTTCACACAGAAAGCACAGAACCTTTAGCTCGACGTAGTCAAATATATATTTTTTTGAACACGAATCTCACTAATCTTTTTATTCGTGAAATTGGCTACGCCGAGCTGAAGGTTCGTGTTCGTTTTCTTTTAATTAATTTCTGTCCTTTCTGTGATTTCCGTGTGACCTAAAAAATCTTCCGCATTCACAAGAACACGGAAGACTTTTCAATTTTGGCTTCGCCGAGCTAAAGGTTCAACCTTCAACTTCCTACTCTCCCTCCACCCTTCTCAGCTCGGCGGTTTCGGCATAGGTTGGACCGTCGGGATCGGTGTTCAGGCCCTTCCACTTCATTACGCCGTCTTGGATGGTTTCAATCTCCCACCATTGGCGCTGCTCGGGCAGGCCAGAGGCGATGTTCTTCCAGCGGGCGCAGAAGAGGTAGCCGTCGGCAAAGTACTCGTTGAAGTAATCGACCATGGTCTCCCATTCACCATCGCCTTCCTGACGGGAATAGACGTAGGTGCCGTCAGGCTTGATCTCCCAGCGGACGTTCAGCCCCGAGGATGTCTGACCTTCCCAGGTGCCGATGACGTCATAGCGGTAGTCGATGTCGGTCTTCACCAGTCGGACATTCTTCTCG
>Ga0310786_10013486_pt1 | contig 10086 bp, 11 predicted proteins | sample AusTroGonzalo_MG_FD_203881 | JGI IMG/M metagenome (GOLD analysis project Ga0310786, IMG submission 203881) | Bovine rumen microbial communities from tropical cattle in Woodstock, Queensland, Australia - Gonzalo_03 (v2) (version 2) | ecosystem: Host-associated > Mammals > Digestive system >... | reverse complement strand
TTTTTTCGTACTATATATGATTTTCTTTGTATTATCTAGTGTTTTCTTTTAGCTAAATCGCAAATGGAGTCAAACTTATCAGCCTTCCCATCAAAATAGCCCCTTCTTCCCCTGACGACGCCCAGAAGATAGACCGATTCTCCACCCTTCAAATCTTGTTCAAAGGTATAACCATCTTTAGTAAAATCCGTAATAGCATCTTCATCTATCACGAAATTCTCAAGCAAAAACTGTTTGAATCCAATCATGTCACTTCTTGAGCAGATGCAATATCTGGTTTATGTTTCCAAACTGGCCAACAATCTTATAGCATCTTCCAGTCTTGCCCAACTTGATGATTACTCCTTCGCTTGGGAAGAAGTTCTCCTTCCAGTTGTCGAGCTTCTTGAGGTTCTTGTTGAAGAGCTTCAGCTTGTCCTTCGTAAGGCGTCCATTGTCCTTCTCGATTTCACTGATTGTGCTCTCCAGTTCCAACGCCAGCTTCTGTGAGGTCTTCGCAGGGTCCGCCGAGATGAAACCAGTGACGTTCTTCAGGAGAAGCGACCCAGCCTTGGAGACCAGGCTCTCGACAGGCTTCATAATCTCGTCGTTCATCTCCTCCCTCTGCGATTCAAGCGTGTTGATGACGTTCTTGTACTCTTCGGAATAGATGTTGATGCCTGCTTTTTTCGCGAAAGTGCAAACGTCGCTCTTCGTCGGGCGTTTTCTGCTCATGTAGTTGAGCCTGTCGGCCATTTCGCGGAGGAACGCACAATCCCTGTCGACTCCGATGCCGTTATGGTTGCAGACGTTGAGAATGTACCTCTTCAGACGCTCGTTTGCGTAGTCCTGGATGGTCGTGTTGAGCGAGAAACCGTCCAGAAGCTTGTCGAAATCCTCCATGAGCATTCCCAGGGCCTTTTCCGCGTTGACGCTATCCTTCATTCTGAGCACGTTCTGCTCGGTAATCTCGAACATCTCCTGCTTAAGTGCGTCGTGACGCTTCAAATTCTCGTAAAGCCACTTGGACGACTCTTCGTCCTCTGCAATCTTGTTGAAATTCTGGTCGAAAACGTCAACACCGTTGATTTGGATGAAGCAGCGGTTGCCGTAATCGAGAATGTTTCCGCATGGAGGATAGACTATCTCGATATTTGCGAAATTCTGGCCGTTTGCAAAGAGTCTGTTGAGGTCCTTCAGTTCAATCGACTTGAGTGCAGTCGAAAAATCCTTCGCGGACTCGACGAACGCCTCCTTGAGCTTCGGATTTCCGTCGAAATGTGCTCCAAGACGTTCGAGGTCCATCGGTTCCTTGAGTGTAGCCTTGTTTCTTGCGTATCCGAACTTGCCGTTCTTGAACGTGACCATGAGATTACACCCATCAAGCTTCTCCTGAAGCGTGACTTTTCCCTGGAATACGTCCTGAAGGATGGAACGCATCTCTCCGAACGTCATTTTTCCGTCTTCGTAGAGGTGCATTATCCTGCCTGCCGCACCACCTTCGAGAAGAAGTATGTTTTCCTGAAACGATTCTTTTACCAACTTACACAAATCTAACGTATAATTGCTCATGATGTTTTCCTATTTGTATTATTTACACTCTTAAAACGAAAATATCACCGCACAGACTGAGTGCTTCGCACTGGTGGCGGTGATATTTTTGTTTGGGATTGTGGGATTATTGGATGAGGCAGACGGGCAAACACGCAGAGTAGTTGTGAGCACTGTTGCCGTTGACATCGCCACCATAGTCGACATACCCAACACCGTAGTCGCGGTTCGAATGAGCTGAACGCAACCACCAACCGTAAGCGTCCCCCTCGGAGCCGTCTTCATTCATGTATTTCCTTATCCTGACCGAAGCCGTATCAGATGTAAAAACTCCCGTGAACTTCGAAGTGTCGTATGCGTCATCGTTTAAAAAGGATTTTGCGGTATTGATGTTTCCCTCACCCAGGAGCCAGAACTTGTCTACGACGTGTTCGCACTTGTTCGAATCGAGAGTCTTATCACTCCTATACGAGTCGTGTACCCAAGTCCTGTTCACGCATGGAGAGACCGCCCTGAGGAACTTCTCGTCTGGAAGACGTGAAAGGAGCCCTGTGATGGTTCCAGTTGTGTAGGAGCTGCTTGTTGGATACCACTTCTGGTTCTCCACAGCTGAACTTCCATTCATCCAGGTTCTCATCTGAGATTGCGACCAGTCGTTGCGGTTGGCTGAGTTGAACTAAGACCTAACATAGAGGGTATCATTATACTTCGCAACCAAGCCACACTTGGACATGAGGGTCATGTTCCATCCAGCGAAAGTGTATTCTGTTTCACCTACCGTGACGCTCGTTGGTGCATTGTAAGGATTGTTGTTTCCGTATGTTCCAGTATTTCCGTCAATCATCTGGTTTATTCCTGAAGTGGTAAGGACGGTTCCAATGGAGTCGCTTGAACTCTTATCAGCATACACCAAAGTTCCCTCGCCAATCGAAGAGAGCAATCCCCCAGGACCAATGGTCGTCACATAAATCAGGTCTTTTCCATTTTTATATTTGATTCTCTCTGGAATGCTCATGTTATAGCCTAGAACCTACCACTCGGTCTTGACTGGACCGACGGTCGGGTCGACTACGTAGTCGACCAGAACGGTCGAGCTTACTGCTGGAAGCTCGTTATCGTGCAGGTTTGTTATTCCTCTCTTAACGACATCTCCGACACATTCTCCATTTCCAAAATTCTCAAGATTGTTCACAATCATTGAAAACAACGGCATGTTGTATCGTATGTCATCGTAAATCTTCTTTGCGGGTGCTCCTAAATACATTGCCATATCAGTTATCCATTTCCATTTCTAATATTTACCCCTTTAACAGAACCATATACCGTCATTTTCATAATTTTTTGTCGTCTGACATGTTTCCGTATAATATTATTGTATATAACGGAAATTATTTTATGAAACTGAAAACGAACACTCTCACAAAATCCCAGAGCAGGAAACCAGTTTAGAGATAGTCGGTCGTAAACGATTAGCCGACCAAACAGAAGAGAAAGACGGTCGTGGACATGACCGACGAGGAATACGAGCAGCACCTCAAGGAAAAGGAAGCTCGCGATTCGAATCCGTACAACAAAGAGCGATACTACGTGACCAACGCGGAACTTCTCGAAGAGTTGGTCAAATGGCGGGACAGCAACAAGGAAGAGGAAGAGAAGGTTCTGTCGGCAGGCGGGGAAATCAACTATACGGAACGTGTAATCTCTGAAAAGCTCGGATTCATGTTCATGGAACTCGCGAAAAAGATAACAAACCATTCATCATTCAGGAACTATCCTCTGGAAGTCAAACAGGACATGTGCTCATATGCATACGAGAAGATGATTACTGGACTTCCGAACTACAACTTCAACTACACGAATGCGTTCGCATATCTCTCATAGGCGTGTTTCAACGCTTTCAAGACGATTCTCTCGAAACACTACAAGCAGATGAACATAAAACGCGATTTCGTAAAGAGGGCGATAATGAATCTCGACACATACATGCCGAATTCCAGCATCTCCAAGTGTCTCAACAACCAGTTCGAGGGCAACGACTACGATAATTTCCAGGAGTATTGATATATGAGCGTACAGAAGATAAACGAGGCATTGGGAATCGAATCAATCGATTCGTTCCTCTCTTCAATCAACATAGACGACGAGAAGGTTCAGAGTCTTGCGAATCTGGAGAGCGAAGTGAAGGATGAAGTCCAGAAGATTGACTCGCAGATAGACGAATACAAGAAGAACGGCCTCAAGAACATCGACATCGACGACATTCAGGCTCCGTTCGGTCACATCAAGGAACTGATAGAGATTTCCAAGTCGACAATCCAGCACATATACCAGCAGCTGGTCGACTCCGAGCTTGTCGATGCCGAGCTTGTCGGAAGCTTTTCGAAGCTGATGGAGGCTTTCCACCTTCAGGTCTCAGAATACATAGGAATCTACAAGGACAGGCAGAATTTCCTCAGCAAAATCCAGCTTGAGGCGTTGAAGCAGAAGAACAAGCTGGAGCAGATGAAACTGAAGCATCAGATGGACCTCGAAAAGATTGAGAAGTCCAAGAACAAGGATGCGATAGAGGTCGACAACATGAAAGTCCCCTACAGCCAGGAAGACCTCATCAAACAGTTGGATGAGGTCGACAAGAACTGACAATCATTTACGGCGTGAATACCTGTTGCAGTGGCCGTTGGGACTGACCTTCGGCTTGATGTCGAATTTTCTCTCTGGATGTCTTGGAGGGAATTCACCGCAGAAATTTGCCGCTGGGCGACCGTCGATGAAGTGCGGAACTGGTTTCATTTCGTGATAGCATGGAGGATGTACCCTTGCATCCGTCGGACAGCTGTAGCACTGGTATGGATACATGACTCCTTCGTAAATCGTGAAATTGTCCTCGTTTCCGCACAGGAGAGTCTTGTCACATGGTGAATGACACGGACCGCAGTGATGATTGTTCGAAGGAATCGAATACTCGCAGTTCGCACAGCAATCTGGGTCGATAATCTTGTATCCTATCTTCTTCGCATACACCGATATGTCGTCTATCCTCTTGGATTCGGCCTGCACGACGATTGAATAGTTGTATATCTGCCTGTGGAAATCCTTCTCGGCCTCGTTGCTGTCGTAGAACTTCTCTGCATAGACCAGATTGTCCACATCTGGGTCCTCGGTCAGAGGAAGCGTGAATACCTGAACCCTGAATACCGTGGTTTCGAGCGTATCTTCGGCTGGTTCAACATCCTTGAAGATTCTCACTTCAAACTTCTCAACTCCACTGTTTGTTTTGAGGATGAGCGTCTTGTTTATCGATTCAATTCTAACGTCGTGTGTCATAGCAGAATTATTTACTGAACAAAAACAAAAGAACCAGGTTTTCACCTGGTTCTCTGTTACCGATTACTCGGTTCTCTTATCAAACGAAGAGCGTTCCGTTCGTGACCTTGCTGTAAGGCTGGATGAACTGACGGTTGCTACCCCACTGATACGCCTTGGTGAGACCATCAATGACGATATAGTGGTAATAGTTCTTAGCATCCCACACGCTGTTCATGATACCGTAACGAGTACGAGCACCAACACGAGGAGTGAGTGTGTCAGGGTCCAAAACCTTCTGGAGCTGGACAGGAACGTATGGACAATAGATGATACCATTGTCAGCAGGGTGAGCACCCTTGTATCCCATGACAACGTAGTCGCCAGCAGCGTAAACGTCGCGGACGAGGAGCTGCTGCCTCTCGTTGATGAGACCAATCTTGGTGAGAGCACCAACACCAGCATCAGGGACCGAAGGAGTATCCTTTGCGGACTGGAACGAGACGAACTTGTTCATGCTCAGCTGTTCGAGGAGGGCACAAATCCTTGGTGACGTAATCACGAAGTTAGCGTGTCCACGACGAGTGCGGAGAGCAATCTGGTTTGCCTCAATCGTAATCTGCGTAAGGAGCGTCTGGAGACGGCCCATCTGGTCAAGACCATCTGCGAAAGCAGGGTTCCAACCAGAGATAGAACCACCGAGAATAGCTGTCTTAACCATCTCAGTGACGAGCTGACGGTCGATTTCTGCACCGAGCTCATATGTGATGAGGTTGACGAACTCGGACTCAACGTCGAAGTTATGGATAGCTTCCATATCCTCAGCGAGTTCAGGCGACCAACCAGCACCGAGCTTACGCGTCTTAGCCTCAACCATCGTCTTGAGGAAGTCGAAGGAGACCATTGGGTAAGAACCGTTGCTGAATCTTGCGTACTCAGACTCGACTCCGAGCGGAGCACCTGTGCCACCCCATGCGTTGTTGCTGTTCGTGCCCATGTAAGCAGCCCAAGCAGCCGAAGGAGCGATGTTGGAGCTTGTATCACCAACAACCTGAGAAGCCTCAGCCGTCAGCGACGTGAGGTTTTCACCCCTGACACCAGTGTACTGCGTGTTAACTGGGTCGAACGCCATTTCCTGAGCTGTGAGCGAGAGGTTCTGGTCGGATGTGAGAGCCGCACCGAGAACACCATTGTTGCCGTACTTAGCACGGTATGCGAGAGCATAGCCGAGCGGACCGTTGAGGGCCTGAACACCAACGAGCTCATGTGCAATGAGGGATGGGAACAGACGACGGACCATAGGCATGATTACGTTAGGGAGATAGAAGTCACCATAATCCTTGCGGTCCTGGCGACCAAACTCACCCTTCAGATAACCAACGGACTTCTTGTCCCGAATAGGCTTCTGTCCAACAGCCGCGAGAGGTCCACCCTCACCAGCAGTCATACCAGTCGCCTCTGTCAGGAGACCAGCCTTAGCGAATTCCTTCGCCGTATTTTCGAGAAGCTGCGACGTTGCTTTCTTCACCTCGTAAGACTGAATCTTGTCGGAACCAGCCTCAACGATAGGAGCCCAACGCTTCATAATCGTCTCGATGTCTTCTTGAATAACTCTTGCCATTGTATTTTTCCTTTTTTAGGCATTAGTTTTTTGGGGTAAGACGTGCCAGGGTTTCAATCCAGGACTGCATCATCGATTCGGTGACTTGGACTCCGACTTCCTCTTCATCATCGGAAGCTGTCGTCTGCGTCTCCTCTTCTCCGCTGTCTGCATTGTTTTCCGTTCCCTGGTCTCCATCTGTACCAGTCTTTTTGGAAGAATCACCTTCCATTATTTCGGTGATTGCCTCCTCCAAGTTCTTTTCCTCTTGTTTTGAATCCTCATCAGCCTTGATTTCCTCACAGACTGATTCAAGAACGGTCTTATAGTTCTTGTTGATGTCCTCGACCGTCATCTTGCTAAGACGCTCACGCATCTTCTGGGATTCAACTATAGGTAAATTCTTTGTCTTTTCTGCGATGAGGTTTTCCTTGACGAGAGTTCCATATTTCTTGGAGAGCTCCTCGTTCTTCTTTGTCGATTCCTCAATCGTCTTCTTGTACTCTTCGAGCTTGTCCTTGAGCTCCTTGCTCTCGTTGCTCATCTTCGCCTCAAGCTCTTCCTTCACGGAAGCGACCTTCTTCTCGACCGCATCATCGTTGACGAGAAGCATTCCCTTGAGAGACTCGTGGATTTCCTCCAGCTTCTGCATCCTGCCGTAGTCGACAATGCTCTTCTTCGGGAGAACTTCCTGAACATACTGGTCAAGATATTTGTCCATAGCTTCGACGAGAACATCCTGGGACTTCGCGAAATTGATTTTTGCATTGAGAAGGTCAATCTTGTTCGACTTCTCGAAGACTTCCTTCTGGTGGGTCTTGATACTCTCGAAGACCTCCTTGAACTGCTTCTCCATTCTTTCCTCGACAATCTTCTTCGTCGCCTTTATCGCGGAATCTCTTGTCTCGGTGAGCTTGGCCTGGAAATCCAGCATAAACGTGTCAAGACTCTCCTTCTGCGATTCGGTAAGCTTGACTCCGACTTCCTCAAAGACCTTGAGCAATTCGTCGTATTTCTTCTGTAGAGTTTTCAATGCCATATTATAAATTCCTGTTCTAATTCTTATTTACACAAATGCAATGCGAATGAGTTTCGAGAGTTCATTTTTAGTTATTTACCAAAATCGATTACGATTCTCCTCCGAGTCCAAACGACGGCTCTTCATTGGTCTTTTCCTCTCCACCTTCTTGCGTTGCTGGAGCCTCTGGAGCCTCTTCAGCTCCACCCGTTTCCTCTCCGCCAGTCTCTTCCGCTCCAGACTCTTCTCCAGAGGTTTCATCTTCCTTGCCCTCTTCACCAGACAACCTCAGTGGCGACTTGAAGTCGAGAGGCTTGTTGTCGTCACCTATCTTGTCCGCGTAGTAGTCTGCGAGTGCGACGAGCTGCTTTTCTTTGATTAGGTTGAGGAAGTTCTGGTCGATTTCCTCATCAGTCATCTTGAGAATCTTCTTCATTGCGTTAATCTTGGAGAGTTCCTCCTGGTCGACGACAGCCTTGTACGTATCCATCATCGCAGTCGTCCTCTTCTGGGTCTGATAGAGGTCGTAGAGCACTGGAGTGACGAAATCGACGCTGAAATCAGACTCTTTCAGCTGATACTGCTTCCAGAGGCTGTCAGTCTTGTCGGTCTTGTTGAGAAGCTTCAGATGTGTTATGAACGCCCTCTTGAGTCCCATCGACATCCTGCGTTGGATGCGGATGACGCTTCTCGCCATCGAATATTCCTCGTATGTGATGGTGTCGTCACGCTCAAGTGAATTTTCTGGTGCCTTATATCTTGAGAACGGCACCTTGAACTGCTTGAACAGACGGCGAAGGAAGAATTCGATATCGGCAATCTGCTCGTAGTCCGCAGTAGAACCGACGGATTCTACCGTCGTTCCGTCGTTTGCGTTCGTCTTGCCGAAGAAGTACGTCTCAAGCATCGAGACTGGATTGTATACTTGGGTTATCTCCTTTTCTCCCGTCTGGTTCATCTCGCGAGACGAGACAATCTTTTTCGATTTGAGGTCGTTGATGAAGTCCTTGACCTTCTGTCTTGCTACCTTATCGGGCATTCCACCGACATTGATGTTGAAGAGAAGACGCTCTGGAGCCCTCGTTACACGAAGGATGACGGCAGCATCTTGCATAAGAGCAAGCTGATGGTATGCCTGTTTGCATTTCTCTATCAGAGGGAATATCATCAGGCCGTCTGGGGAAGTTTCACCAGAGGAAATATATGTAAGCTGAGGCCATAGAATCGGAATGACGTTTTCCTTGTCGAAATCCACATTCGACTGGACCTGAATCATGTTGTTGAAAATCGTCCTGCCGCCGATGCATGCATTGGAGATTATGCTCTTGAGGTCGCGGTTGAGATTCTCCTTGTTGAATACGATACCGAGTGAGCGGCCAGTCTGACCGTCAAGCATCGTCTCGTAGTATTCGGTCGGAAGGTATTTTACACCTATTATTCCGAGCTCTGGCTTCTCTGGATTGATTATGTTCTCGAATGCGACCTCACCTTCAACAAGAAGCTTCTTCACCATCCAGAAAGCGTCGTCCTTGAACTTGAAAAGCTCTATGAACTTGTCGAACTGGAGCTGGAGGATTGTTCTCTTCTCTTCGTCGAGGTGCTTCTTGTTGACTGGGATGTTCAACTTCACCACCTGGCCAGAATCATCCTCGTGGAGAACGTCGTCGGCGATTTCACAAAGGCAGAAATCGCATTCGGTGTACATCGCCATCGCACGGTACTGACGGATTCTTTCCGCCTTGTTCGTCACGAGAGGAAGAGCGAGTGTCCCCTCGAACATCGAAGAGAAATATCTCTCTGGACCAGCAAGAGGTGTGCTTGCCTTGTATCGGGACACCACCGAACGCCTGTCGATTATCTCGGCTATGTTGTTCTGTGCGTTGTTGAACACCTCAAGGTTCGGGTTCTTCTCCAACGCATCCTGTCCGAATTTGGACTACTGCTGCTGGTCCAGAACCTGTTCCTGGGAATGGACAACACTCTTGTTCCGATTGCTGTTCCTGTATTTCTGAAATATTCCGTCAAATACCGCCATACGTCATCTCAAAGAATCATTACGAATTTGGATTCATTCCATCATCCCAGCTCTTGAAGCTGTCGTCATCTTCGTCGCCGTAATCGTTTACGAAACCACCCATCTGCCTCGTCCAGAAGTCCTTGTCCTCATCTGGGTCATCGGCCTCGTGCTCATCGTCGTATTCGTCTTTGCTGGAATCGTCCTCATCATCGTCGTCATCGACAGATGTGACTGGATGTCCAAGGAAGCTTTCCTCATCTTCGATTTCCTTCTGGAGAATCCACTTGTCGAGACTTGTCTTGGCTGGACCTGCGAACCAGTCGAGCTTGTCGTTCGGGTCGATTCTGAGCCTTACGCAAGCGACCGCCGCGTCCATGTCCCCAAGATACTCGTTCGGGAATTTCTTTTCGAGCGTCTTCAACATCGCCTTTATCTCATCCTCAGGGACGGTAAACTCGAATTTCCTCTTCGAACCGTCGTTCATCGTGGCTTCACCAGCGACCTTGCCGTTGTAGAGTTCTTCAATTTCGACGCTCTTCACCGTGTCGGCAATCTTCTGCTGCAATTCCTGAGTGCTCTTTTTGCGGTTGTTGAAGCTTGCGATAATCTCAGCTGCTG
>Ga0310786_10013485_pt1 | contig 10086 bp, 9 predicted proteins | sample AusTroGonzalo_MG_FD_203881 | JGI IMG/M metagenome (GOLD analysis project Ga0310786, IMG submission 203881) | Bovine rumen microbial communities from tropical cattle in Woodstock, Queensland, Australia - Gonzalo_03 (v2) (version 2) | ecosystem: Host-associated > Mammals > Digestive system >... | reverse complement strand
AATTAAAAAATTGGGGTGGGATATGGGATTCGAACCCATGATATCTAGTGCCACAAACTAGCGCTCTAACCAACTGAACTAATCCCACCATGACAGCCAATTGCCTAAAAAGTATAATGTTAACTATGTTTTAAGTCAAGCAGATATTTGCACCTTAAAATAAAGATGTGTAATATACGTTCGATCTTACTATAATATGTTGACTCATAAGTAAGGCAAGTGTATTATATGCAGAATTATACAGCGCTATGCATAATTATTCACTTATGCAAATCATATTAATATTGAGGTTATTACTATGGAAGAAGAATTAACCAAATCCTATATAACAATGCCTAAGGGCTTTAAGGCTAACGGCGTTTCCGCCGGCATGAAGTGCGCAGATCCCGCTAACATCAACGAGAACGATCCCAAGTCATCTTACCTCGATGTCGGCATGGTCTATTCAGACACTTTATGCAATGTCGCAGGTGTCTACACATCCAACCTCGTTAAGGGTCATTCACTCGTAAGATCAATCGGCATCATCGAGAACACAGGCAAGGCAAAGGGCATCATCGTTAACAGTAAGGTTGCTAACGCTGGTGTTGGCTCTGTCGGCGTTGAAGATGCTGCCAAGGTTGCTGAATGTGCTTCTTCCCTTCTTGGCTGTGACGCATCAGAGATCCTCACGGCATCCACAGGTGTTATCGGATCAAGACTTCCACTCGACAAGATCACAGGCGTTATTCCTGCGCTCGTAGAAGGCCTTTCTTCTGAAGAAGAATCTGCACACAACGCTGAATATGCCATGATGACAACAGATACAGTTCCGAAGGAAGTTTCCGCTCAGATCGAGCTTACTGACGGCAAGACAGTTACTATCTCCGGCATGGCAAAGGGCTCAGGCATGATCCACCCTAGCCTCGCTACAATGATCTGCGTTTTCACAACAGACTGCGGCATCGAATCAGCTTCCCTGAAGAAGATGCTCCAGAAGGCTGTTAAGTATACATTCAACAGAGTTTCAGTTGATGGTGACACATCCGTCTGCGATATGGTCGTAGTCCTCGCTAACGGCGCTTCTGGCGTTTCCGTAGAAGAAGGAAGTGAAGATTATCAGATCGTAGAGGACGCGCTCTGTGAGCTCTCTGAGGACATTGCAAGGATGTTAGCATCAGACGGCGAAGGTGCAACCAAGTTCGTTGAGATCGAAGTCCATGGCGCCAAGGACGAAAAGGACGCAAAGCTCATCGTTACTTCCGTCGCAAGATCTCCTCTCTGCAAGACAGCTTTCTTCGGTGAAGACGCTAATATCGGCCGTATCCTTACAGCTGTCGGTTACTCCGGTGCTATGTTCGATCCCGAGAAGGTCGACATTCACTTAAACGGTCTCCTCATGTACAAGGACGGCGCAGCCGTTGCTTTCGATGAGGACGAAGCATCCAAACTCCTTGCTGAGCACGACCTCAAGGTCGATATCACCCTTTACGAGGGCGACGCTTACGACAGAATGTTCACATGCGACTTCTCTTACGATTACGTAAAGATCAACGGAAGCTACAGAACTTGATAACAGCATTTTCGGGGAAAACCTATCCTAAACACCCCGATATGCGGCCACTTCGATGAACATTTCGAAAAAACTCATCCTAACAGCTGATATTTCAGCCATTTAGGATGAGTTTTTTATCTGAAATGAGTTTCTATCAGATTATCTACAGTCGTTATATCTAAAGGTATTTTTGAAGTTTCACAGGTTATGAATAGTCTGTCGCCTATATAAATTCCTTCTTTATTGTAATCGAAGATCCTGGTAACCATACTTTCAGCATATTCAGGTTTATCAATCATTCCGCAATGCTCATGATAGATCAACTTATTATCACTTCTCCTTAAGATGGTAAAGTCTGGATGGATTATTTTCCCGTTAATCATCAGCGGACACTCATATCTGAAAGGAATACCTTTAATCCATAATCTGTCAGCTATTATTAATTCAGACTTCGATCTTACATTGTAGCCACTCAATGTTCGGAATCCGTTAACCACAACCGGCTTTTCATAAGGTTCATTTGCCCAGTCAATTGCAAATCTGTTGCCGACATAAACAGGTGTAACGTACATTTTTCGGGCTTCCGAAAGACTATTAAAGACATCTTCCGGCGAAGCAACACAATATCCATCCAATAACGCTTTTATATGATTCATCTCTATTTCAGAAGCTTTTATCACATCATCTACATAAGCTTTCTGAACCAGAGCTCTGATAGTATCTGACTCGTTTCTGTTCAAGTATTTTTCTTTATCATCAATAACGTGATAATAATAAAACCTGTTTCCCTGCTGCTTGACACTGACCCTGCCATAAGGGAAGTTTTGCACTTCTTTTTGAAGCCGCTTCACTGTCTCATCAAGCTGTTCATAACGTTCAGCAAGTATGTCTCTAACACTTCGGGTCATATGCATCTCCTCCAATCAGATTATATGACCGTTGTCACTGGAAATGGGGATTTACGCAAATATTGAGACCAGTATTGAAATTCTTTTGATAGAGATAAACATGTCTTAAACCACAATCTCAAAAACCTATCCTAAACACCCCGATATACGGCCACTTCGATGAACATTTCGAAAAAACTCATCCTAAACTCATAAATTTCGGTCATTTAGGATAGGTCCGAGCACAAAACAAATAGAAAAAGGCCGCACCATAAGGTACGGCCTCTATTAATTAACTTGGATAAAGGATTACTCCTCTGTCTTTGCCTCTTCAGCGGGCTTAGGCTCAACCTTAACTGCCTTGGATGCGAGATACTCAACAGTCTTTCTAGCCTTGATGGAATCCTTGATGAATGCGGAATCCTCACCGATGGACTTCTTAACTTCCTCGACGTCGATCTTGTATGTGTTAGCGATCTGAGCGAGTTCTTCGTTGTAATCCTCGTCTGTAACCTCAGGATTGAGCTTCTCTGTGATCTTCTCGATAACGAGTGAAGACTTAACTCTTACGCGTGCCATGGGTTCGAGAGACTTCTTGAAGTCTTCCATGCTCTGGCCAACATACTGGAGATACATATCAAGAGCGATGCCCTGGTTGGACATACGAGCTGCCTGATCGTCAGCCATCTGCTCAACTTCGTTCTGGATCATTGAATCAGGGATGTCGATCTCGCAGTTGTCGCATACGGCACGAACTGTCTCGTTCTCGAAAGCAGCCTTGTTGTCCTTGTCAGCTCTCTCCTGCTGCTTAGCTCTTACGTCAGCCTTAAGCTCGTCAAGAGTATCGAACTCGGAAACGTCCTTAGCGAACTCATCGTCGAGCTCAGGAACGATCTCTGTCTTGATTGCGTGGATCTTTACGTTGAATGTAGCATCAGCACCCTTGAGGTCTTCTGCGTGATAATCTTCAGGGAACTTAACTTCGATTGTGAATTCCTCACCAACGTTGTGACCAGCTACCTGCTCCTCGAAACCGGGGATGAAAGACTTGGAACCGAGCTTGAGGTTATAACCCTCGCCCTTGCCGCCTTCGAAAGCAACGCCGTCCTTGAAGCCCTCATAGTCGATTGTAACTGTATCGCCTTCCTGAGCTGCGCGGTCTTCAACTTCCTCGAGAGAAGCATTTCTCTTTCTCATGCGCTCAATCTCATCGTCAACGTCCTCGTCTGTAACAACCTGATCCTTGAAAGGAACTTCAACGCCCTCATACTGACCAAGCTCGAAATCAGGCTTTACATAAACTGTGATTGTGTACTTGATGCCGTCGTCGTTAAGCTCAGTAACGTCCATCTCAGGTCTGGAAACAACCTTAAGGTCGTGCTCCTTAACTGCCTCAGGATACTGAGTGTTAGCGATCTCGTTCATAGCGTCCTCATAAAGAACGCCCTCTCCGTAATACTGGCAAACGAGCTGATAAGGAACCTTACCCTTACGGAAACCGGGAACCTGGAATCTGCCCTTGTTCTTGTTGTAAGCCTTCTTAAGGGCTTCACTCCACTCTTCCTTGCCTGCCTCGAGGTTGATTACTACCTGAGAGTGCTCTTTCTTTTCGATTGTGGATGCCATGTTATATCCTCCAAATAATTATTAATAAGATAATAGCCGAGTATGAATTGTATCACAGCCCGGCAAAAGATTGCAATATTATAATACGGTAACTTGAATTCCCTTCAGAACATCAAGTGTTGCCTGGTGAAGATCAGGCGCGAAAGATGCTGTAAGAGAAGAATCAACGATTACCTCAGCTTCAGGAGCAGCAGCCTTAGCTATTACGGCATTTGAAACAACGCAGATGTTGGAAACAAGACCGCAAACCTCAATAGCTGAGATCTCAGAAGCGTTCTCCTTCAGGTATTCAGCTAGTTCGATGCTGCCGAAAGTGAGCTTTTCGAAGCACTTCTTGCCTTCGAGCAAGGGCTTCAACTCGTCACAGAGGCCCCAGCCGTCAGAACCCTTAATGCAGTGAGGCACAGGAAGGTTCTTTCCTTCCTGGGTCTGCATATAGTTCTCGAAATGGGTATCAAGCGTATAAACGATCTCGTCGCCTGATTCTTCGAATTCCTGGATCTTGGAAATGATGCCGGGAATGATCTTGTCCGCACCTTCGAAACCGAGTGCGCCGTCAATGAAATCCTTCTGCATGTCTACGACAACAAGAATCTTACGCATGTGATTACCTCCTTCGGGTATTAAAAAAGCTGCCGCGTATTGCAACAGCTTTGTTTCTGGCGCGCCTAGCAGAGCTCGAATCCACAACCTTCTGATCCGTAGTCAGACGCTCTATCCAGTTGAGCTATAGGCGCGTATAAAGCATTGGTTTCCCAATAGCCTAATAATGATATTACTTGAAACCTTGAATGTCAATCACGATTTAGTTAGAATACTTGCGATTAAATCATATGGGGACAAAATATGAGCAATTATAATCCTGATACACAGCTGGTAAAGGACCTGGCTTTCGTTAACTGCCGCGATCTCGGCGGTATGCCTCTTGACGGCGGCAAGACCTTTCGAAAAGGCATATTTTTAAGATCCGAATCACCTCAATGGATCCCTGCGGATGCAATTCAGCAGGTCAAAGACTACGGCGTTAAGACCGTTATCGACTTAAGAGGCGAAGAAGAGATCCGCCAGGACGGCAACCCGTTCATCGGCGATCCGGACGTTTTTTACCACAACGTTCCCCTGCTCAACGGCAATCCGAACGATACCAAAGATGAGACAATGGAATATCTGAGAACTCACATTCTCGGTGATTATTACATCATCATCGCCGAAGAGATGGGCGACCGCTTAGTCGAGATCATGCGTTTGCTCTTAAACAGCGACGGTTTGGCGCTCTTCCACTGCCAGCACGGCAAGGACAGAACAGGTGTTGTTGCAGCGATCCTCTACCTCATTTCAGGAGCTTCCAGAGAAGACATCATACATAACTATGAGGTTTCCGAATATTACCTCAGAGACCTACTCGCACCCATCCTCAGAAAGATGCCTGCTGACTTAAGGCATGCTCTTAATTCCAACCGCGAAAACATGATCAAATTCCTGGATTATTTGGATTCCATGTGGGACGGAGACGCAGAAAAGCTTCTCTTGGCAAACGGGCTCACATCAGATGAGCTCTCAAGGCTTAAGGCTAAATGTATTGAGGATTAACCTACTGCTTCACCCAAAATGATCTTTGATACGTTGCCGTAATCATCGAATTCGAATGCGAGAACGAACTCACCGTCGATATTTTTGAACGAGCCCTGATAATTAGACTGATCGAACATCGGATAGATCAGGAGGAGTTCTGATACATTCATTCCGACATAGATATCTTCACCAAGCTTGTACTCGCTGGAGTTACGGATAATTATGGATGTAAGTCTGCCGGTAGTCCACTTGCCATCCTTGATATCAGCTGTAAGCCTGATGGTCATGCCTTTGTATGCGAGCGTTACAACACCGTTATGCGGGCTCTTCAAAACGGGCTCGCCCAAGAGTCTGTAAAGCTCGTTCTGGCTGTATGTAGAACCCAATCTGAGCTTGCTCTCACCGTTTTTAACCAGACGGATCTCTTCAACAGAAGACTGGATATGATCCTGAATGCAGAACGATCCGCCCTTATACATGCGCAGATCCACCGTCTTGGAAACGAAGCCATCGTTATATTCCGTCAAGACTTCAGGAATTACATAAGAGATATGAGTCGGCGAAAAGAGCTTCAATTCAAAATCGTCAGAATGAGTCTTAACCTTCATCCTGTAATAATCGCAAATGTAATTAGCCTTAGCGTAAATAACTGAATTCAGATAAATATCTGACGCATAGGAATCCCTGATGACTACTTCGAGGCCGTCGACATTCTGATCATCGATCATGTCGAAATAGCGGTTGATGTATGCATAAGCAAACATCGAATCCGTGATGTATCTGCCGCCGATAGAATATAAGTTATCCTTCTTGGCAAGGGTAAATCTTACCGGAGGAGCACTGGGCTCTCTGTCCTTGGAATAGCAAAGCTCAACGACGTCCATTTCGCCATATTCATCTACAGTTGCATACTCTTCGCCAGCAAAGGCATCAATTGAACTGAAGTATGCTTCTTTCTCATTATCATCAAGGAATCTGAAAGCATTGACCGTACCATGAACGTTGGAACAGTTTCTCAGGATAGAACAATACTGATAGAAAACTGAATATGAGAGGCCGTCGAGCTGGCTCTCAGGGATCTTCGAAAATGATTCTGAAACATCCCTTTCGCTCATGATCGCATTCGTTACAATAAGAGCGAGTTCTGAGCCTGAGATCGACTTTGAAGCTGTCTTAAAGCCCTTGGAAATACCATCAAAAAGTGTGCATCCTGAAAGGCACACAGACATTCCACATATCATGGAAAAGCACACGACAACAGCAAGGATCTTCTTAACAGATCCTCTGATCTTCCTCTTGCTGTCAGCAATCTTTCTCAAATCTTAGTCCTCTTTATGTCTCTTAGCCTGTGCCTCGAAAAGCACGACTCCTGCTGCAACTGCAGCATTAAGACTGTTTACGTGTCCTGTCATAGGAATGGAAACCGTGAAGTCACAGCACTTCCTGACTCCGTCTCTCATTCCGTCTCCTTCACTGCCGATGACCACAACAAGATTACCCGAGTAATCAGCAGCGTGGTATTCGTAATCGGCATTCATATCCGTACCGCAGACCCAGAAGTTTTCCTTCTCCTTAAGTCTCGTGAGCGTCTGTGCAAGATTTGTTACTCTTGCCACAGGAACATACTCTATGGCGCCGGCAGAAGCCTTGGCAACCATAGAATCCAGAGATACAGAACGTCTCTCGGGAATGATGACACCGTCCACGCCGCAGCAATCTGATATTCTCAGGATGGAACCCAGATTATAGGCATCCTTGATCTCATCCAAAGCAACAAGCAAAGCGGGTCTGCCCTCTTCCCTGCATTTACCGATTATCTCATCAAGATCGGCATATTTATGGGGTGCTACTGAGGCAATAACGCCCTGATGGTTATGAGTATTGCTCATCTTATCAAGGATCTGTCTGGTAGCTCTCGTAACGATGATTCCACGCTTGTTAGCTTCATCAAGGATCCTGATAAGTCCGTGGTCTAGCGGCTTATCGCCCTCAGGCTTTAATATCCAGATCTTATTGAAATCTCTTCCTGCCTGCAAAGCTTCGGTTACGGCGTTTCTGCCCTCGAGCTTATCCGTGGAACCCTGCTCTGTAAAAGCATCGTCTTCGCGGTCGCGCTTGAACTCAGGCCTGCCTTGTTTTGCAGGTCTTCCGGGCTTTCTGTCCTGATTAAAACGTCTCTTGCCTTTATCCATTCTGTTCAGTTTCCTTAGTTATTACGCCGTCGCAGATATCGAAGCTCTTATAGATCAGATATTCCATTCTGGGCTCTTCGTTGTTGAGGAAGAGATATCCCAAGAGCGCTTCGAATCCTGTCGCATACATGTAGTCAGCATGATTCGCATTTTTCGAGACCGCGTGAGGATTGGAATTCTTACCTCTTCTGAAGTAATCTGCTTCCTTTTCCGTCAGCTCGTCCTGAAGCATTCTCGCACTGTTTGCCTGAGCTTCAGCAGATACATAATGAACCGTGTTGTTATGCATCTTATTGTTGCTTCCGGCACCCAATGTTGCCGATTTGCATCGCGCATAGAGCTCGTAGATGGAGTCGCCTATGTAGGCTAACACCAGAGGCGATACTTCGCGGAGATCCTGTGCGATAAACGGTTTTATCATTAATTTGCCTTCTCGATCTTAAATCCGCCGGGTACGTCCTTTACGATGTAGCCCTTGGACTGGATCTCATCTCTGATCCTGTCTGCCTCTGCGTAATCCTTTGCCTTCTTAGCTTCTGCTCTCTTGTTGGCAAGTTCGGTGATCTCTTCAGGAATCTCATCTTCGAGATCTAAGAGGATACCGAGAACGCCTGTAAGTTCAACGATCTTGTCTCTTGCTTCCTTGAGCTTATCTGCTGAGACCTTAGCCTCCTGTGCACTTGTGTTGACCTGACGTACGAGGTTGAAGATATCAGTAATGGCATCAGCGCTGTTGAGGTCATCGTCCATGTGAGCGATAAAACTCTCGCCTGCTGCCTTGATAGCGTCATCAAGGACCTTGTCAGCTTCAGCATCACCTGCCAGATTGCCGTTGCCCAAAACGAAATCAGCGTTTCTTACGCAGTTGGAGATTCTTCCGAGGCTCGTCTGTGCTGCAGCCAAAAGCTCATCAGAGAAGTTGATGGGGCTTCTGTAGTGGCCGAGCAAAATGAAGAATCTTACAACGTTATAAGGATACTTCTTAACGATGTCTCTGATCGTGAAGAAGTTGCCCAAAGACTTACTCATCTTCTCGCCGTCGATGTTAACGAAAGCGTTGTGAACCCAGTAATTGCAGAATGTGCAGCCGTTTGCAGCTTCGCTCTGTGCGATCTCATTCTCGTGATGCGGGAAGATAAGATCCTGTCCGCCGCCGTGAATGTCGATAGTATCGCCGAGATACTGCTTGATCATGGCAGAGCACTCGATGTGCCAGCCGGGTCTTCCTTCACCCCAAGGTGAACCCCATGAAGGTTCGCCCTCTTTCTTAAACTTCCATACAGCGAAGTCACCGGGATTCTTCTTGCCTTCGTAAGATGCCTTACGCTCACCGCCGCCTGCTTCAAGTTCGTCGAGCTTATAGTGAGAGAGCTTGCCGTAATCAGCCTTCTTGGAAACGTCGTAATAAACGCCGTCGCCTTCGATGACATATGTAAAGCCCTTCTCTTCCATGGCCTTGATGAGGCCGATGATGGCCTTCATGGAATGAGTTGCTCTGGGCTGATGTGTATGATGCTTGATGTTGAGGCCGTCAGCGTCAACGTAATATTCCTTGATGAAACGGTCAGCGAGCTGCTCTACTGTAATGCCCTCTTCGTTAGCTCTGTTGATCATCTTATCGTCGATGTCAGTGAAGTTCTGAACGAAGGTTACGTCGTAGCCTCTGTATTCCAGATATCTTGCGAGTGTATCGAAAGTTACGAAAGGTCTGGCATTGCCAAGATGGAAATAGTTATAGACCGTAGGGCCGCAAGCATACATCTTGACCTTGCCTTCTTCGATAGGCTTGAATTCTTCCTTATATCTGGTGAGTGTGTTGTAAAGTTTCATATTTAAATCTCCTTTTCGTGTTAAATCATTAAGCCGGTCAGTTCAAGATTCAACATCGACAGGATCTTATGTTAATCAATTTTTGGTATAAAAAAACAGCACCAGCCACATTACGAGCGGCCGGGCCGGAAGATGCCGGATTATATGCATCAAGATATTGTTCCATCATATTCTCCTTAAAAACCCCCGAAACACAGCGGACTCTGATTGACACCCGGAAATCCAGGGCGGTGCTCAGGTATCAGATCTCAATAGTCCAACTTACAAGGCTTTACATCAAAAAGACAGGCCCAAGCTCCTTATTACGTCATGTAGGTCCAATTTAGAGGCCGCCATGCTCGAGTTGATTATATTTTAATATAAAAAGCGGGATATGCCAAACTCGCTGTTACGCAAATCGGAATATCCCGCTTGTAGTTTTTGTAGTCAACTTACTGAATTTACA